>OCZT010007192.1_pt1 | contig 10945 bp, 12 predicted proteins | sample 1539031 | NCBI WGS metagenome assembly OCZT01 (sample SAMEA3539308, study PRJEB22396) | soil metagenome | biome: tundra; feature: field; material: soil | place: USA | collected 2010-05 | depth 0.15 m
TGCGCAACCCGGCCTGCGCCGCGAGCGGCTGCGCCGTCGCCACTACATTGCGGGCGAGGATGGGCTTGCGGTAGGAGGCGTACGGAAACTGCCAGTCGAAGGCGGACATGCAAGAACATCCTTTAGTAGTTTGTGGGTGAAACGTTGACGGGATTATATACGGCGTCTTAAGTCTTAAGTAACTGTCGCAAGTCACCAGCGGACTTGCGCGCTGCGCGCGCCAACCGTGTTTTCTGTACGGATGAAAAGCGCATCCGTACAGAAAACACGGTTATGGTTAACACCAAACGCGGCGTGGGGGTTTTATACAAGATCGTCGATTGCGCACGGATGTGCTTTTCATCCGTGCGCAATCGACGATCCGCGCAGACGGCTTCTCGTCCGCGCAACTACACAATTTTGCGAGATGGAAGTTTCCGGAACAAGCGAAGCTGTTTGCTTCCCGCTTGTTCGGGTTGGGAGTTTCAACACCGGGCTTGATGTCTTAAATCTTCGCCGCCGCGGCGAGCGCCTGATCCAGGTCCCAGAGGATATCGTCGATTTCCTCCAGCCCGACCGAGATGCGGACCATGTCGGGCGAAACGCCGGCCGTGAGCTGCTCTTCCTCGGACAGCTGGCGGTGGGTGGTCGAGGCCGGGTGGATCACCAGCGTGCGCGTGTCGCCGACGTTGGCGAGGTGGCTCATGAACTGCGCCGCATCGATGAAGGCTTCGCCTGCCCTGGCGCCGCCCTTGACGCCGAAGGTCATGATTCCGGCGCAGCCCCGGGGCAGGTATTTTTTGGCGAGCGCGTGGTAGCGGCTGGAAGCGAGGCCGGGGTAGTTCACCCAGCTCACCTGCGCGTGCGATTCGAGGAACTGCGCCACCTTGAGCGCGTTGTCGCAATGCGCCTTCATGCGCAGGTGCAGGGTCTCCAGGCCCTGCAGCAGCATCCAGGCGTTGAACGGCGACAGCGCCGGGCCGAAGGTTCGGAGCGTCTCCATGCGCGCCTTCATGGTGTAGCCGAAATCGCCGAAGGTCTCGTAGAAGCGCACGCCGTGATAGCCGCGCGAGGGCTCGGTCATGCCGGGGAAATTGCCGTTGTCCCAGGGGAATTTTCCCGACTCGACGATCACCCCGCCCATGGTGGTGCCGTGCCCGCCGATGTACTTGGTCGCCGAGTGCACCACGATGTCGGCGCCGAACTCGAACGGGCGGCAAAGATACGGGGACGCGAAGGTGTTGTCGACGATCAGCGGAATGCCGGCCTCGTGCGCGATGTTGGCCACCGCTTCGATGTCGAGCACGTTGATCAGCGGGTTGCCCATGGTCTCGGCGTACACCACCTTGGTCTTCTTCGTGATCGCGCGCCGGAAATTCTCCGGCTCGTCGGGATTGACGAAGGTGGTGTTGATGCCGAGCTTGCGGAAATTCACCTCGAACAGGGCGTAAGTGCCGCCGTACAGCGTCGACGCCGATACGATCTCGTCGCCCTGCTCGCACAGCGTGAGCAGCGCCGTCATTTCCGCCGCCTGGCCGGTGGCGAGCGCCAGCGCCGCGCGCCCGCCCTCGAGCGCCGCCATGCGCTCTTCGAACACCGCCGTGGTCGGATTCGAGATGCGCGTGTAGACGTTGCCGAAGGTCTGCAGGTTGAACAGGCTCGCTGCGTGCTCGGCCGAATCGAACACATAGGAGGTGGTCTGATAGATGGGCACTGCGCGCGCGCCCGTTGCCGCATCGGGAATTTGCCCCGCATGCAGGCACAAGGTGCCGAAGCCGAATGCTCTGTCTGCCATGGTTTCGTCAGACCCTAGTAAGGTAGCCAGCGCGGCCGCTTGGCGGAGATCACGCCGGTATTGACCCCGGCCCAGTTCAGGCCGCCGAACAGGCGCGCGTGCTCGATTTTCACGCAGCGGTCCATCACCGTGTCCAGGCCCGCGCCTCGAGCCTTGCGCGCCGCCTCTTCGTTTCTGACGCCGAGTTGCTGCCACAGGACTTTGGCGCCGATGGCGATCGCGTCCTCGGCAATGGGCATGATCTCCCCGGTCTTGCGGAAGCAGTCGACGATACCGACTTTAGACGGAATGTCGCGCAGGCTCGCGTAGCATTTCTGTCCCAGCACTTCCGCGTAGGCGGGATTGACCGGAATGATGGTGTAGCCATGCTCCAGCATGTATTTGGCGGCGAAATAGCTCGGCCGGTACCAGTTGGCCGACAGCCCCACCACGGCGATGACGCGGTTCTCGTGCAGGATGCGGCGCAGGGTCTGGATGTCGTGGTGCATAAGCGGGCCGGTTGAGAGCGGACTGTGGCCAAATTGTAGCGTAAAATTAGAACGTCCTTTTCTCTTCCGCTCCATCCAGACCATGAAGAACGAACTGAAATCACGCACCGGCGGCCAGCTTCTGGTGGACGCGCTGAAAGTGCACGGCGTCGATACTGCATTCTGCGTGCCGGGCGAAAGCTTCCTTGCCGTGCTCGATGCGCTCTACGACGCGCGCGACGCGATCAAGCTCATCGTCTGCCGCCAGGAAGGCGGCGCGGCCAACATGGCCGAGGCCTACGGCAAGCTCACCGGCCGGCCCGGCATCTGCATCGTGACGCGCGGCCCGGGCGCGGCCAATGCGGCGATCGGCGTGCACACGGCGTTCCAGGATTCGACGCCGATGATCCTGTTCATCGGCCAGGTGGGCAGCGACTTCGTCGAGCGCGAGGCGTTTCAGGAAGTCGATTTTCGCCGCATGTACGGCCAGATGGCCAAATGGGTGGCGAGCATAGACCGTGCCGAGCGCGTGCCCGAGTACCTGAGCCACGCCTTCCACTGCGCCATGTCCGGGCGCAAGGGGCCGGTGGTGCTGGCCCTGCCCGAGGACATGCTCACCCAGGCCGCTGCGGCCGCGGACACCGATCCTTACCAGGAGGTCGCGGCCCATCCCGGTGCCGGCGATATCGCCAAGCTGCGCGCGCTGCTGGCCGCGGCGCAGAGGCCGCTCGCGATACTGGGCGGCAGCGGCTGGAACGCCAAAGCCTGCGCCGATGTGCGCAAGTTCATCGAGGCGAACGGGCTGCCTGCGGCTTGCGCTTTCCGCTTCCAGGATCTGTTCGACAACAGCCACGCGAACTACGCCGGCGACATCGGCATCGGCGTCAATCCGAAGCTGGCGCAGCGGGTGAAGGACGCCGACCTGCTGCTGGTTGTCGGCGCGCGCCTGGGCGAGATGACCACCAGCGGCTACACGCTCTTGTCGGTGCCGCGGCCGGCGCAGAAGCTCGTGCACGTGCACGCCGGCGCGGAAGAACTGGGGCGGGTGTACCAGGGCGATCTGCTGATCAACTCGGGCATGGCGCAAATCGCCGCCGCGCTCGCCGCCATGCCTGCGGTCGAGGCAAAGGCGTGGCGCGAGTGGGCGCTATCCGCGCATGCGGACTACCTCGAATGGACCAAACGCAAGGCCATGCCGGGCAAGGTGCAGTTGTGGGACATCGTCGACTTCCTCAAGCGGCGGCTGCCCGCCGACGCCATCCTGACCAACGGCGCGGGGAATTACTCGAGCTGGCTGCACCGCTTCTACCCGCACCGGATGTTCCGCACCCAGCTCGCGCCCACCAGCGGCGCCATGGGCTATGGCGTGCCGGCCGCGGTCGCGGCCAAGATCGTGCATCCGGGGCGCATGGTGGTCTCATGGAATGGGGACGGCTGCTTTCTCATGTGCGGACAGGAACTGGCCACCGCGGCGCAATACGGCGCCAACGTGATTTTCATTGTGGTCAACAATGGCATGTACGGCACCATCCGCATGCACCAGGAGCGCGAGTACCCGGCAAGGGTGCACGGCACGGCGCTCGCCAACCCCGACTTCGCGATGCTCGCGCGGGCCTACGGCGCGCATGGCGAGCTGGTCGAGGAAACTGCGCAGTTCGCCCCCGCGTTCGAGCGCGCAGCCGCTGCGGGCAAGCCGGCGCTGATCGAATTGAGGATCGATCCGCAGGCGATCACGCCCAATACCACGCTGGATGCGCTACGGGAGCAGGCGCTGAAGAGAAAGAACTGAGGCGAGTCTCTAGAGCCTTATGCCGTGTGTCACCGGCAGCTTTAGCAGCTTGCCCGCTTTCAGCATTCCCTTGTCCAGGGTCAGTAAAGACGTCGCGGCATGATTCTTGGCGAGCGCGAGGTGCATCGCGTCGCCCGCGTGCTGCTTGCTTCTTCGAGGATCAGTGCGCCAGAAAACCGGTGTCAAAATAAATCATCACAAGCCTTCGTCACGCATCTCGCGCAACAGCTTGGCGCTGGGTTTACTCCAGCGCGGCATCGTCGCGCGAAAGGCAGCCAGCGACTTGACCGGTTTCTTCGGTGCCTGGACAGCGGATATGCGTGCGATCGGTCGCCCGTGACGCGTAACCACGACTTCTTCGCCGGATTCCACCCGCTTGAGAATTTCGCTGAGTTTCGCTTTGGCTTGAGCAATACTGACGGTATTCATGTTTCCCGCATTGGTCATAGTTCTGGTCAAATTCTAACTGCAACCAATGCCAGATGGAGCAATTCTTGACCAAGGTTTGCCCACGCGGTCGAGCATCTTGAGCCCCCTTTCTCTGGCTTCGTCCGGACTGCGGCCGAGAACTTTGATCTGGCCTATGGTCAGGTTTTCGGTGATCTTCATGTGCGGGAACAGCTCGAAGTTCTGGAACACCATGCCGATTTTCGCGCGTAGCTTGGGCAAGTCGGTCTTGCTGCGCCGACCGAAATGCCGATCTGAAGCTTACGCGGCCAGCCGTACTTCCACGCTGACACCGACCTTGGCGCACAGCCCCACCATGTAGTCCAGCGACATCAGTTCGATTTTCCCGCGCATGATCTCGGAGACGCGTGGCTGCGTGATTCCAAGGCGCTTGGCCGCCTGGGTCTGCGTGATGCCTTCGCTCTCCATCCACTGACGCAGTGCCTCGGCTAACTCGGCCCGCAGCAGCAGCACTGCCGCTTCGTGGGGCGAAAATCCCAGGTCCAGGAAGATGTTGCCGCTCGATTCATTAATCTTTGCCATGACTTGCTTCCTTCGCCAATGCCTGAGCCTCACGGTAACGCCGCTCGGCCAGATCGATATCCATCTGGGAGGTCTTCTGCACTTTCTTCTGGAACGCGTGCAGAACGTAGATTGCATCGGCAAACTTCGCCACATAAATCATCCGGAAGGCGCCGGTCTCATCGCGCACTCGAATCTCGCGCGCGCCTGCGCCAACCCCGGATATCGGCTTCCAGTCCGATGGTTCGCGTCCCGCCTGCAGCATGAATAGTTCATGCCCGGCTCGAAGTCTGGCGGACGCAGGGAACGCCGACATATCTTCCCTGGACGAGCCGACGAACCGGACGCACTTCATCCGGCATTATTATACGAATATTCGTATACCTGTCAAGTGCTGAGAGGCTAGGGTGCTGATGGTGAGAAGAAGCGCGGGTGGCCTCGGCGGGGGGCAGAGGCAAGCGCGGAGCGCGAGTGTGGTTTGGCCCCTGACTAGGGCTTGAACCTGGAGTTTTCGGATTATCAATGATGCAATATCTTCGACAGGAACTGCTGCGCCCGCTCGGAGCGCGGCTTGCCGAAGAAATCGTCCTTGGTGGCGTCTTCGACGATGGTTCCCTGGTCCATGAAGATGACGCGGTGCGCCACCTTGCGCGCGAAGCCCATCTCGTGGGTCACGCACATCATGGTCATGCCTTCCTGGGCGAGTTCGACCATCACGTCCAGCACCTCGTTGATCATCTCCGGGTCGAGCGCCGAGGTCGGCTCGTCGAACAGCATCGCGATCGGGTCCATGGAAAGGGCGCGCGCGATGGCGACGCGCTGCTGCTGGCCGCCGGAAAGCTGGCCCGGGAATTTGTCTTTCTGCGACAGCAGGCCGACGCGGTCGAGCATCTTCAGTCCCCTCTCGGCGGCTTCCCCCGGGCTGCGGCCGAGGACCTTGATCTGGCCGATGGTCAGGTTTTCGGTGATCTTCATGTGCGGGAACAGCTCGAAATTCTGGAACACCATGCCGATTTTTGCGCGCAGCTTGGGCAGGTCGGTCTTGCTGTCGCCGACCGAGATGCCGCCGACGGTGATCTCGCCCTTCTGGAACGGCTCCAGCGCGTTGACGGTCTTGATCAGCGTCGACTTGCCCGATCCGGAAGGGCCGCACACCACCACCACTTCGCCTTTCCTGACGTGGGTGGAGCAGTGGCTGAGCACCTGGAAGCTGCCGTACCACTTGCTCACGTCTTTGATCTCGATCATGTTCGGATTTCCTCGGTTTGGCCAGGTTAGCGGTCAGTGCACGATGGCGATTCTGTGCTGCAGGCGCTTCACCATCAACGAAAGCGTGTAGCACAGAATGAAATACACGATGGCTACGAACAGGTACATCTCGACGATGCGGCTGTCGCGCTGGGCGATCTTGACCGCAGCGCCGACGAAATCGGTCACGTTGAGCAAGGACACCAGCGACACGTCCTGGAACAGGATGATGGACTGGGTCAGGAGCACGGGCAGCATGTTGCGGAAAGCCTGGGGCAGGATGATCAGCTTCATCGCCTGCCAGTAGGTGAGGCCCACGGCGTAAGCCGCGCCGACCTGGCCGCGCGAAATGCTCTGGATGCCGGCGCGCATGATCTCGCAGAAGTACGCCGCCTCGAACATGATGAACGTGATGTAGGCTGAGCGTTCGGCGCCGATCTGCGGCGGCCGCTCCCATCCCATCACCGCCTGCACCAGCTGCGGCACCAGGAAGTAGAACCAGAAGATCACCAGCAGGAGGGGCAGGGAGCGCATCAGGTTGACGTAGCCCGCGGCAACGAGCGCCACCGGCTTGAACGAAGACAGGCGCGCCATCGCCAGAAGCGTGCCGAAGACCGTGCCGCCCAGCGCCGCGACCAGGGTCAACTGCACCGTGTACTGCAATCCCTTGAGCAGATACGGCAGGGAGCGGCCGATGACGTCGAAGTCGAGATCGCCCATCACTTGCCCCCGGCGATGTAGCCCGGGACCGACACCCGCCTCTCGATCAAGGCCATCACGCGGTTGGCGGTCATCGCGATCACCATGTAGATCAGCGTCGCCGCCGCAAATGCCTCGAAATAGCGGAACGTCATCTCGGCCATTTCCCTGGTGCGGAAGAACAGTTCGACCAGGCCGATCGAATAGGCCACCGCCGTGTTCTTGATCAGGTTCATCACCTCGGAGGTGAGCGGCGGAATAATGATGCGGTAGGCCATCGGCAGCAGCACATAGCGATAGGTCTGCGGCTGGGTCAGGCCGATGGCGTAGCCGGCATTGCGCTGGCCGTGCGACAGCGATTGGATGCCGGAGCGCACTTGCTCCGCAATGCGCGCCGAGGTGAACAAGCCCAGGCAGGCGATGGAGGTGACGAACTGATGTTCGGTCGGGTCGAGCGACACGACCCAGGCTTTCACCGCCGGGATCACATCGGGCACCACGAAATACCAGACGAAAAACTGGACGATCAGCGGGATATTGCGGAACAGTTCGACATAGGCGTTGCCGATGCGCACCAGCCAGCGGCTGTCGGTGGTGCGCACGACGCCGACGATCGACCCCAGGGTGAAGGCCACGATCCAGGCAAAGAAAGCCGTGCCCAGGGTCCAGCCCAGGCCCGATGCCAGCATCTGCCACCAGGCCCCGTCTCCGTCGGGAACCTGCTCAAGAAAGATTCCCAGCTTCATCCTCGATCTTCCCGGTGGTGCGGCTCTTTATACTTGCTGCATCGGCAAAAAAAAGCCGGACTGGCGCTTACGCCCTCCGGCTTTTGTTTTGTTCGCGCACAGACCTCTTATACGCCCTTGTCGCTGGGGTTCTTGAACGCCTCGCGGATCGGGGGCGTCATGGGGAAATTCATATTGATCCCCTTGGGCGGAACCGGGTTCATGAACCACTTGGCGTAGATTTTTTCGATCTCGCCCGATTTCATGATCCCGCCTACGGTCTTGTCGACGAGCGCCTTGAACTGCGGGTCGTCCTTGCGCAGCATCATGCTATAGGGCTCCTGGCGCAGCGATTCGGGCAGGATCTTGTAGTCCCCCGGGCTCTTGGAGTTGGCGATCTGCCCGGCAAGCAGGATATCGTCCATGATGAAGGCGGCGGCGCGATCATCGGCCAGCAGCAGGAAGGATTCGCCGTGGTCCTTGCCGTAGATTTCCTTGACGGTTACGTTCTTGGTTTTTTCGTAGGACTTGATCAGCGGCACCGAGGTCGTGCCGGAGGTGGTGGAAACCGTCTTGCCATTCAGCTCGGCGATGGCGTTGATGTTGGAACTCTTCTTCACCGCCGCCGTCACGTTGATGACGAAGTAGGTGGGTCCGAAAGCCACCTGCTGCTGCCGCTGCACCGAGTTGGTGGTCGAGCCGCATTCCATGTCGATGGTGCCGTTTTGCAGGAGCGGGATGCGGTTGCTCGAGGTGACCGGTTGCAGGTTGACTTTCAGGTTGGGCATTTTCAGATCGGCCTTGACCGCGTCGACGACCCGCATGCACAGGTCCATGGCATAGCCTATCGGTTGCTGCTTGTCGTCGAGATAGGAGAACGGAATCGAGGACTCGCGGAAACCGACGGTGAAAGCGCCGGTTTCCTTGACTTTCTTCAGCGTGCCGGTGAGGTCCTGCGCAGCAGCCGGAGCGATCAGCGCGGCCGACAGCAGCAGGGCAATGATGACTGGCGCGAAACGTTTCATGAAATACTCCTTATCGATTGGGGGCCTGGGGGGTGGATCAGGGCCGGTTGCGCGGCTCATTCTACGCATTAGACCCGCGCTTGTCCAAGCAGGGGCGCAGGGCACCGGTCCGGCCTGAAGCGCGGCCGAAGGCCGGCGCTCGATCCGGCCATTTGGCCGCTGCGCGCCGGTATAAGCCGAGGGCGCAGCCCAGGTCTGCGCTTCCCCGGCCAGGGCTTCCGCTATGCTCCTGTCAGAACAGATGCACGGCAGTCGGCCAGAAAAAACCGATCAGCGAAAATGCCACGCCGACGGCGCCGAGCGCCCCGGCGACCCACACGAGCACGGCGAGCCCGGTGATGATGGCGGCCGATGCCAGCACGATGGCGATTTGCACCGCGCCGGAGGCGGTTTCGTAGTTGTGGTATGCGGCGAGTGAGCGGTCGCGTCTCTGCTCGGCGGCCGTGGCGCGCGCGACGAGTTCCTTGCGGCCCTCGTTAGTCTTGGGCTCCGAGTCGTAGCGTTCCGCGTCCTTGCGCCAGTCGGCGATCTGCTTCTCGATGAGATCCCTCGCCTTCGGATCGGCGGTTCGCGCCAGTTCCAGCGCCGCAGCCTCGGCCGCGGTTTTCACCGTGGTGAGGCGCACCGTCTTCGCCTGGAAGAACGCCCACAGGTTTGATGCCTCGATGTTCAGGCTCAATGCCTGCGTTTGGGCCCCCTTGCCGAGGGTTTCCGAGAACGCCAGCACCAGCGCCAGAATCGCGATGAGCAAGCCGATCTTCTTGCTGCCTTCGTCGTGATGCGCGGGGCCGTGTCCTGCCGACATGTGAAATTCCTCTTTGCGTGATCGAAGGCGCCTATTGTCCTGTTTTTGCGTGACTTGGCAATGGCAGATTGCAGGCCGGCCACAATTATCTCCTCGCCCTTTAGCAGTTGCCCGTCCGCAGGGTCGCGGACTGCTCGCGCACGGTGAGTTGCTGCAACTCGATAACGTGCGTCGCGCGTCCTACGGCGCGCGATAGGGTTTGCCTTCCCGGTACAGGCGCAGCCGCTCGCTTGCGCCCGCGCCCTGCGCGCGCGCGAACTCAGACGACTCCAGCGCCGCCTCCTGCCATTTGACGGCATCCTCGAACTTCCCGGCCTCGGCGAGCGCGGCGGCATAGGTATCGAACAGGCCCGGGATTTTCCAGCCGGTGATGTTGCAGGCGGCGCGCGCCAGCTCCACCGCCCGCTTGCCGTCGCGCCATTGCTCCTGCTTTGATGTTGCGAGCAGCCACGCGAGTTCGTTCAGCGCTATGGTGTCGCGCGGGTCGAGGCGGATGGCCGCATCGAAATCGGCCACGGCGCGCTCATACTGGTTGAGCTTCTGGTAGCTCATGCCGCGACTGCGCAAGGCGAGGGCAAAATCCGGCTTGCGCTGGATCGCCTCGTTCAGGTCCTCGATCGCCCGCTGATGATCCCTCATTCCGGCGCGGACGAGGCCACGGCTGTAATAGGCGTAGGCGTTCTTCGGGTTGAGGCGTATCGCCTCGGTGTAGTCCTGGAGCGCGCGCTCGGGCTGGCCCGTCCTCGCATAGGCGTCGCCGCGGCCCTGATAGGCGAGCGCGTACTGCGCGTCGAGCCGGATCGCCTCGCTGTAGTCCTGGATCGAGCGCGCGTGATCGCCGGTGGCGGCGAACACGGCGGCGCGGCTCTGGTGCGCCTTCGCATCGCGCGGGTTCAGGCGTAGCGCCCGGTCCAGATCATCGAGCGCGCGCTCGAACTGACGCTGCCGGATCAGGGTCCTGCCGCGAAAAAAGAAAGCCTGCGCATCGCCCGGATTGATGCGGATGGCCTCGCCGTATTCCTGGACCGCCCGGTCGAACTCGCCGGCCAGCTCAAAGCTTGCCCCGCGCCTGACGTACGCGTTTGCAGACCGCGGATCCAGCGCGATCGCCTGGCTGAAGTCGGCGAGGGCGCGCTGATTCTGGCCCATGGCCTCGTAGGTTGCGCCGCGATTGACGTAGACCGAGGAAGAGTTCGGGTCGATGCGGATCGCCTCGTCCGCTTCCTGCAGCGCGCGCTCGAACTGGCCGAGGCTCGCGTAGACGGCGCCGCGACGCTCGTACGCCTGCGCCAGGCAGGGATCGAGGCCGATCGCGCTGGTGTAATCCAGGATCGCGCTCGTGTACTGGCCCATGCGCTCGTGCAGGACGCCGTGGTCATAGTAATCATGCGCGTTGCGCAGATCGGAAGAGCACACGTCTGAACTCCAGTCACGCCAATATCTC
>OCZT010007193.1_pt1 | contig 10945 bp, 8 predicted proteins | sample 1539031 | NCBI WGS metagenome assembly OCZT01 (sample SAMEA3539308, study PRJEB22396) | soil metagenome | biome: tundra; feature: field; material: soil | place: USA | collected 2010-05 | depth 0.15 m
GGACGTCCGTTGGGTAGAACGTTTTGAGATCTTCGGTATCGGCCCGCTCGCCGTCCCAACCCAATGTCGAAAACGGCCACAAGGCGGACGAAAACCATGTGTCGAGAACATCTGGGTCCTGGGTGAGTTCCGCGGTACCGGCCATCTCGTAAGCTTCTTTTTCGGTGCGCGCAACATAAACGTTGCCGTTCGAGTCGTACCAGGCCGGGATCTGATGTCCCCACCATAGCTGTCGCGAGATCGTCCAGTCGCGGAGATTTTCGAGCCACGCGGTATAAACCTTCTTATGTGGAACTTCGGGAAAGAAATGGGGGTATCCTTTTTCGCGCACCAGTTCAAGTGCAAGGCCGCGCATCTCGTCCATCTTTACAAACCACTGTTCCGAAAGCAGCGGCTCGATAACGGTCTTACACCGTTCACACACCGGAAGTGTAGCATCATAGTCTTCGACCTTTTCGAGCAGTCCAAGCTCTTCGAATCTTTCGACAACTTTCGCGCGGGCATCGTAGCGGTCCATACCCGCAAAATCAACACCGGCCGCCTCGTTCATCGTCGCGTCGTCGTTCATAACGACGAGCTTTTCGAGGTTATGCCGCTCGCCGATCTCCCAATCATTCGGATCGTGCGCCGGCGTTATTTTCACCGCGCCTGTTCCGAATTCGGAATCGACGTAATCGTCGGCAATGATCGGGATCTCACGACCGGTCAGAGGCAAAGCGACGGTTTTGCCTACAAGAGACCGGTATCGCTCATCTTCCGGGTTTACCGCGACGGCGGTGTCGCCAAGCATCGTTTCGGGACGTGTCGTCGCGACGGTAACTTTTCCTCCACCATTGACCGGGTACTGCAAATACCAGAGCTTACCGTCTTTTACTTTTTCCTCTTTTACCTCGAGGTCGGAAAGCACGGTCTTATCGCGCGGGCACCAGTTGACGATCCGCGTGCCGCGATAGATCCATCCTTCGTCATACAGCCGAACAAAGACCTCGCGAACAGCCCGCGAAAGGTCCGCGTCCATCGTGAAGCGTTCGCGGGACCAATCCACGCTTAAACCCTCGCGGCGAATTTGGCGAGTGATCTCACCGCCGTACTTTTGCTTCCATTCCCATACTTTCTCGGTGAACTTTTCTCGACCGATATCCTGCGGCGTCTTATGGTCATCCTTCTTAAGCTGGCGGGTAACCATTAACTGCGTCGAGATCCCGGCGTGATCGACGCCCACAACAAATAACGCTCGGTACCCGAGCATGCGCTTCCAACGGGTAAGAGCGTCCATCAATGTGTGCTGGAGTGCGTGACCCATGTGGAGGCTGCCAGTCACATTCGGCGGAGGGATCACGATCGAAAAGGGCGTCGCGTTCGGATCTTTATTTATCTCGGGAGCGAAAAAACCACCTTCTTCCCAACGCTTATAGTGATTTTCCTCAGCCTCTTTCGGATCGTAGGCCTTTGCAAGTTCGATAGTCATAGCGTGCGTAAATTCTTTATTCTAAAACAAAAACGGCCAGCTTTCATTTGACGAAAAAAGCTAACCGCGGGCTAAAAGCTATATTCGGGTCGATCTAAGACTTATTTTCCTCCTCGAGAGCTTCCCGGATAAGCTTTTCGGTGATACGCGGGACCACCTCGCGAGCGATCTCGCGGATAACACGATCAGAAATACGCTCGATAACCCGATTAGCGACGAGGTTAACGAATTCAGGCGACAGTTCGGTGAGAGCATCTTTCGTTGACCCCGGGGGGGAGACCTCTTCGTCTTGTGACACAGGTTCGATCTCTTTCTCATCGACGTGTTGTAACGTGGGTTCCTCATGGACACGTTCGGCCGGCGCCTCATCATCGACGCGTTTTACTTCAGCCAGCTGTTCATCGACGGGTTCGGAGGGGGGTTCTTCCTGCAGCGGTTCAGCCGAAACGTCCCCTTCTGCCTTAGTTTCTTCTACCCGCTCCTCATCTTCGTGTGCGGTGATAGCCTCTCCCGTCGATGCCGTCGTAGAAACCTCTTCGGTCTCCTGCTCAGCCTCATGTTCGGCATCCGGTTCCAGCGCCTGTTCATCGATCCACTTATCCGTAACCTCTTCACGTGTTGAGATCTCGACCGGCTGCTCCTCTGCCTCGCCATCGATAACTTTCGCCTCAAGTGACCAGTCAAACTCTTCCCCGGAACTTGTTGGTTCTCCAAGGATACCGAGGCCACTTTCATCATGTTTCCGCTCAGGATGGACCGTCTCGATCAATTCGTCGTCCATACCTGAATCGCCGAGCAATTCGTCGACCGACTCGAATTTCTGGTTTGGAGCATCCGCAACGTAGCTGTCTTCATACGGGTGGGCAATGTCCCCGGTCAATGCATCAACGGCCGCTTCGTGCTCCTTATTCTCGACGTCAGTCTCATCGCCGGCAACACTCTCGTGATCAACATCTTCCGCTTCATTCTCCGTTGTGGCTTCGGATAGATCAGCTTCCGCATCGGCTGCTTCCGGCCCCAAAAGCTCGCGTACGCGTGCGACAAGTTCCCGAACCGATTGGAACGGCTTGGTCAAAAACCCGTCGGCACAAACCCGCTCGGCTTCATCCTGATCGAAGGGTTCAAAAGAGCCCACAAGCAGCAAAACAGGAATATGCCGAGTTGCCTTGTCCTGCTTGATCATCTCGCATAGTTTGTAGCCATCGGGACCGGGCATGGCGGTGTCGAGCAAGACTATGTCGGGATGGATCTCTAGAAATTTCTGCATTGCCGCTTCGCCATCAGGAACCGCTGAAACCTCGATCCCTTCGTCGGCAAAAGTCAATTCCACCACCTTGCGAATGGTTACTGAGTCATCGGCCAGAAGAAGCTTAGGTGTAGACACCAATTACACTTTCTCCTTATTGTGTTTCGTGTGGCCGGCGGGCTTAACAAACATGCTCAGCATCGTGGTCAGTTGTACATCGGTGAACGGTTTAGGTAAAAACGCCACCGCACCGCGCGAAATGCTGTCCGATGGATATCTGAAATTTATTTCGGCGGTCATGATGATCACGGGGATCTTCATTAACCTCCTCTCGTTCTTCATGTAGTCGACCAATTCGCGTCCTCCGATGTGGGGCATTGCAACATCAAATATCGCCGCGGAAAAGGTCTGGCCCGATTGGAGCAGTTTGTAGGCTTCCTTCCCGTCCTTTGCGGTGATCACGCAATAACCCTTTCCCTCGAGAACCGACTGAATATAACGGATCAGCTCCGAATCGTCATCGGCGACCAGTATCTTTTCCGACTCTACTAATTTTTCCACCATGGGATACGAAACCAGAGGACTCGACACCGACATATTAACAGATTTGAGAAGATTTTTATGAATGGCCCGCCAACTCCGCGGCAAGTCTTATAGCGGAGGCCATACTCGACGCATTTGCGATACCCTTCCCCGCAATATTGAATGCGGTTCCGTGATCGACCGACGTGCGCACCAGCGGCAAACCTAATGTGACATTTACGCCGGATCCGAACGCTAGCGATTTTACCGCGATAGTGGCCTGGTCATGATAAAGAGCGATGACCGCGTCGAATTCGCCCCGGAATCCACGAAGGAAGATCGTGTCGGGTGAAAAGGGGCCGCTAACGTCCGTGCCAAAGGTGGTGCGGCATTCTTCGATCGCCGGTGTTATCTCATCCCGCTCTTCGCTTCCGAACATACCATCCTCCGACGCGTGCGGGTTAAGTCCCGCGACAGCTATCTTCGGTTTTCGTCCCAACAGCTTGCCCAATTCCTCTTCAGTAAATCTGATCAGATCGCTCAACCGTACCTTCTTAACAAGACCGATCGCGTCCGACAGCGACAAGTGGGTCGATAGCAGAACGACCCGCAGCTTGTCCGCGAAGAAGCTCATAGCAAACTTGCCGGTTCCCGTTAGGTCAGCAAGGAACTCCGTGTGGCCCGGAAAATCATAACCACCCATGTTTATAGCCTTTTTGCTTATTGGAGCCGTGCAGATAGCATCGATCTTTCCGTCACGCCAAAGGTTAACGGCAGCTTCGATATTTTCGGCCGAAGCTTTGCCTGTCGCTATGGCGTCGACGCCTATAGAAAAGTTTTCCGGCAGGTTTTTGAGATCGAATATTTCAACATCCAGTGAGTCGATATCGATCGCGAGATCGCTCGCGAGACGACGCAAGTGCCGGGCATCGCCGATGATAGCACACCGACAACCGTGGAGGGCCGTTTTGTCGTTAAGAGCTTTTAGGACTATCTCGGGGCCAATGCCGGCGGCATCACCCATTGTGATGCCGATTACCGGAGATCGATTATCGTCTGCATGCATCTTGGATAAAGATTCGCATGCGCAAGTGGTCTGTGCAATGAAGAGAAGATCAAAACCTAATCGGCGTGCCGTCGCATAAATGTCGGCACGTCCAGATTCTCAACCGGCGTCAGCTCGGGCGTCGCGAATGGCACCGAGTGCGATGCGACAGCTTGAGCTTCGGCGGCACGCGGCTTTGGCACGGACACAGACGACTGCGTCTCAAAACCGGTGGCTATAACTGTGATCCTGATCTCGTCGTGCATATCTTCCTTAATAACGCTTCCCCAGATAATGTCGGCGTTATCGTCAGCTTCGGACTCGATCATGCCAATAGCATCTTCGACCTCGCCAAGGACCATGTTCGGTCCGCCGGTGACATTGATGAGCGCGGCCTTGGCGCCCTTGATCGAATGCTCTTCGAGCAGCTTGTAATCGAGCGCCGCCCGCATCGCTTTTGACGCGGCATCTTCACCATCGCCTTTGCCGATCCCCATCAGGGCAACGCCTTTGCCGCGCATGACGGTAGTCACGTCAGCAAAGTCGAGATTAATGATACCAGGCGTAATGATCAGATCGGTAATACCCTGCACCGCTCGTAATAACACGTCATCCGCCCGGCGAAATGCCTCCATGATCGTGATCTTTTCCTCGACCTCACGAAGTTTCGAGTTTGGTATGGTGATCAGGGTATCGACACAGCCACGGAGTTCGGCAAGTCCCTTTTCGGCCTGTGCCATCCGCTTTTTACCTTCGACGGTAAAAGGCTTGGTCACTATGGCCACGGTAAGAGCGCCGAGTTCGATGGCAAGCGATGCAACGACCGGTGCGGCTCCCGTGCCTGTTCCGCCGCCGAGTCCGGACGTAACAAATACCATGTCGGAGCCTTCGAGCACGTCGAGCAGCTTTTCGGTGTCCTCGAGCGCCGCCGCCCGGCCAACCTCAGGGTTCGAGCCGGCACCGAGTCCGCGCGTCGACTTGCTCCCGAGTTGGATCTTCATTGGAGCCTTCGAAGCATTGAGCGCTTGAAGGTCAGTGTTCGCGACGATGAATTCGACGCCCTTTATGCCCGCATCGATCATCCGGTTTACAGCATTACTGCCGCCGCCACCGACACCGATCACTTTGATTCGCGCCCCGGTGATCGGAGGCTCATCGATAAACATTTTGATACTGCTGCTGTTCATTTCAAACTCTTCCATTGTGATAAAAGTACCCATAACCTCTCGTTACGGTAATATTGTCAAGAATGTCTTTATGGCTTGCGGCGGAAATAACAAGATATTGTGCTAACGGCCACAGAGCATACAACGATTTGGGGTGAAAATCCAGTCGAGAAGTCCAATTCACCTAAATTTTTCACGAAAAGTGCCAAACCACTGTGCGACACGTCTGGCGGACGACTTGTCGCCCTGCGAATCATGCCTCGATTGGCTTCGCATGGAACCTAGAGCCAGCCCGGATGCCACCGCCCAATTAGGTGATTGAACCTCCGCGACCAACCCGCCAAAATATGACGGCTCTAGAAACCCGACACGCGTTGGTGCATCAAAGACCTGCTCCGCGATCTCAGCGAGGCCGCGAACCAACGAACCGCCGCCGGTCAAAAACACACCTCCCGAGATCTGTGCTTTCGCCGAGTTTACTTCCCTTGAGATATGCTGCATCAACTCGACCGCTCGCGGCTGCATAATGTCGCAAAGGATCTCTTTAGACAGTCCGCGGGTTTCGTTCCGTCCAAAGGGTACGATCTCAATGATTTCCTGTTTCTCGTCTTCATCGATAAGGAAAGACGCAACGCATCCCCAGTTACGTTTGATCTTTGCGGCTTCGGGAATCGAAACACGCAGCCCCGTAGCGATGTCCTTAGTGAAAAGCATGCTGCCGAACGGAAACACCGCCGTGTGCTGGACCGCGCCGCGTCCAAAGATCATCAGGCTCGTTATCTCGGCGCCCATATTTACAAGAGCACAGCCGTATTCCTTATCGTCATCCGTAAGCACACTTTCGGATGCGGCGAGCGGTTCGAGGATCAATTGCTCGACATCTATGCCGGCACGTGAGACGGCCTTGACCAGATTTTGGCGGGCCGCACTTGGACTCGTAATTATGTGAACGAGAGCCTCTAACCTGGAACCATTCATACCGATCGGTTCGGTTATTCCATTCTGCCCGTCGACAATAAATTCCTGCGGCAAACGGCTGACGATCTCCCATCCCGGCGTCAACGGCATCGCGCTGGCCGAATCTATCGCCCGCTCGATATCTTCGTCGGTGATCTCCTTTTCAGGCCCGGCCACGGCAACAACGCCGTTCTTGTTCTCGCCTCTCAGATGCTCGCCCGATAGGTTGACGGTCGCCGATTCGATATCCAGACCACAGACCCGCTCGGCTTCGCCGATCGCGCGACGAATCGATTCGGCGACAGATTCGGTCGATGTGACGACACCGCGGCGAAGTCCCTTTGATTCGGCTTCGCCGATCCCTATGATATTCATCTTGCCGCCCGCGGATGGTTCGCCGACGACGCACCGAACACGGCTGGTACCGATGTCTAAACCCACTGCCTGGATATCATTTGCCATAACTACCTCTCTCAAAACGACCAGTTCAAAAATCGAGATATTGAATTATCGGATAGACCCCGCCGGCATTTACCGATTTCACTCGGGAACCTTTACCGCTGACAGCTTCGATCGCGGTCTTTAAGCTTTTCCCGAGGTTATCTTTCGCGACAAAGACCGAGATCGGATGGCCTGAATCTTCAATGATCGCAGCCGGTTCTTTCAGGTCTGAAAGATCCACATGCTTGACGCGCGACGCAAGATCGAATTGTTGCCATTCGTCAAGCATCTTTCGGTATAGTTTCAGTCTCGCGAGATTGTCCGCCGGGGCCTTTTCGGTTTTACCTTCGTCCCATCCGTAAAGCACAAATGGAAATTCCTGTTCTCTACCGGTTGCTGACGACAGGATCGCCCCCTCTCCATCGATGAGGAAATCGCCTGACTTCAGATGTACGATCGCCGCCGGAACACGCTCGGTGATATCAACGCGAATACCGTTTGGCAGCATTCGCGATACGGCGGCGGCCTTAACGTACGGAAACTTTTCGATCTTGGTTCTAAGCTCCGCCAGATCGACATTCCAGACACCCGGCTTTTCGACTTCGGCGGCGACGATACGACGAATATCTTCGGCCGGCGTTTGTTGGGCCCCCCGTATTTCAACTCCCTGAAGATGGAAGAACGGAGAATTTGTCGCGGTTTGATATCCCGACATCCCGATAACCGCGAGGGCTGCAATCAAGCTTAAACTAATAAAAAGCGGAAGCACGATCTTCGTCAAAGGCCGCGTGATCGATGCGGTACTAGTCGGTGCCGAACGGCGCCGGCGGCCAACTTTTTCCGATGATGCCTTTGATCTCGCTGTGGATCTCTTTCTCTTTGCCATACTGCTCATTGGCCTTTTGCGTGATGCGATCTTTTAAGTGCCTCAACTATTTCGTCGGACAATCGCGTCACATTTCCCGCTCCGAGTGTTATTACCAGGTCTCCTGGCCTCAGGACCTTCATCACCTCATCGGTCGCGTTATCGATATCGCCGACGTATGAGACATGTTTGTGGCCGTATCGCCGAATGTTGTCGGTCAGGACCACGGCATTTACGCCATCTATCGGCGATTCGCTTGCGGCATATATATCGAGCAGGAAAAGAAGGTCCGCGTTGTTAAAAGCGACGACAAACTCATCCATGAGTTCCCTGGTTCGCGTATATCGATGCGGCTGAAATACAACAACCGTCCGTCGTCCGCCGGAGCTGTTCTTTGCAGCCGATAGTGTTGCGACGATCTCTGTCGGATGATGACCGTAATCATCCACAACCGTAATGCCGCCAACCTCGCCTTTGAACTGAAATCGACGATCGGCGTTTCTAAATCCCTGGAACGCCTCAACAATAATGGCAAACGGTATTTGCAGCTCGAGAGCGACGGTTGTAGCGGCCAGGGCGTTACAAATATTGTGTTTGCCAGGCACCGGCAAATATATATCGCCGAGCATTGTGCTACCGCGAAGTACAGCGAACGTAGATCCGAAGGCGTCGTCGTAGCGTATGTTATGGGCCGAAAGGTCAGCCTGGGCCGTGAGCCCGTAGGTGACGCGACGACGTTTGATGTTCGGGATTATCGCCTGGACATTTGGATCATCCAGGCATATGACCGCAGCGCCGTAAAAAGGGACCTTGTTAACGAAATCGGTAAAACATTGAACGACGTCGTCCATGCCTTTGTACGATTCCATGTGCTCTTTGTCGATATTGGTAACGACCGCGATGGTGGGATAGAGCATCAAGAACGATCGATCGCTTTCATCTGCTTCGGTCACGAACCAATCGGACGCACCGAGTTTTGCGTTCGAGCCGAGAGTATCCACCACACCGCCGACGATCGTCGTCGGATCAAACCCGGCGTGTCCCAATATTGTTGCGATCATTGACGTTGTCGTCGTTTTGCCGTGGGTCCCGGAAACCGCAACCGCGTATGGTTTGAGCGTCATTAACTCTGCAAGCATCTCGGCCCTCGGGATCACCGGAATTCCCTGTTCCTTAGCCGCGACGATCTCAGAGTTGTCTTCCTTTATCGCTGACGAATAAACGACGACCTGTGCGTCGCCCACGTTTTCGGCTGCATGGCCCTCGGAGATCTTTACGTTAAAGAGCGTTTCGAGCCGGTCGGTGTTCTTTGACCTCCGAACATCGGAACCCGAAATGGAAAACCCGAGATTACACAGGACCTCGGCAATGCCGCTCATACCGATGCCGCCGATCCCAATAAAATGAACCTTTTTTACGCCTCTAAACATTCTTTCCTTTTGCCATTTCTTCAATCAGATCAACTGTTACCTTTGCCGCGTCGGGCTTTGCCATCCGTCGCGCCGCCGAACCGATCGTCGATATCAATTCCGGTTTACCTATCAAGTCGAGCAACTCCCACGCGAGCGTTTCGCCGTTAAGTTCGGACTGGAGCAGCATCCGTGCAGCTCCGTGCTTGACCATCGCCTCGGCATTCTTCCGCTGATGATCGTCGGCCGCACCTGGAAACGGGATCATAATTGCGGCCTTGCCTGCCGCCGCCACCTCGGCACATGTTGTCGCACCCGCGCGGCTCACTATCACATCCGAAGCATTGAAGATCTCGACCATATTCGTGATGTACGGCCGAAGGTCCACATCCGGCCAATCTTCCTTTTCATAACCCTGACGCACATTGTCATAGTTCGCCTCGCCAGTCTGATGCGTGATCTTCAGATTCGACGACTTTGCCCTCAAGAGCGGCAAAGCTTCGAGCATCGCGTTATTTATTGCCCTTGCTCCCTGCGAGCCGCCAAAAACCAAAATATGCAGCGGGTACTTAGTTTCGCGCGGCTCTATGTCAAAAAACTCTTTTCTTACGGGATTTCCCGTGACAATTGCCTTATTGCCAAAAAACGGAACCGCGGCTTCGAATGTCAGTGCCGCTTTGTCGACGAATCGCGCCAAACGCCGGTTGGTAAACCCGGGCAAGGCATTGGAATCCATAACAAGTGTCGGAAAACCCATAAAATGCGCCGCCAACAATACTGGTCCCGAAACATATCCGCCGGCCCCGACAACAACATCGGGCTTAAAATCTCGTAACACTTGCCGTGCTTCAAAAATGCTTTTCGGCAAGAGGGTCATCCCTTTAAGCTTGCCGATGATACCGACGTTCTTTAACCCGGCACTATTTATCAAAGAAAGCTGAAAACCGTTATCCGGAACAATTCGTTTTTCCAACCCGCGGGCCGTTCCGACAAAAAGTACCTGCGATTCTGAATTGCGATCCATTATTTCCTTCGCAATGGCAATTCCCGGGTAAATATGGCCGCCAGTACCTCCGGCGGCGATCAAAACCTTCATATCTCACAAGAGAGGGTCCTAGGCCGTCCTGGTTCTTCGCCGGACGCTATGTGCCGTCGCCCTTTCGCCGCGCTCTTTCTGGCTGGTCGCAAACTTTGAGATGTTAAGCAAAATCCCGACGCCGATCAGCGTTACGACAACTGACGAACCTCCGTATGAAATGAACGGCAGCGGAATGCCCTTTGCCGGCAGGATCGAGATGACGACGCTTATATTAAAGAGAGCCTGCACAATGATTCCGGTAATGATCCCGATCGCAAGCAGCATTCCAAATCTGTCGGGTGCAAGCACGGCCGCCCTCGCTCCCCGCCAGAGAAGCAAACCAAACGCGACGACTACGGCCAGCGTACCGACCAATCCCAATTCTTCGCCGACGACCGAGAAGATGAAATCGGAGTATGGATACGGAAGATAAAACAGCTTTTGATGTCCCTTAGCAAAACCTTCGCCCAGAACGCCCCCCGATCCGATCGCGTACAGCGATTGAACGACCTGATACCCCTCGTCATCGGCGTACTTGAACGGATCTATAAAGGCCATCAATCGCGCAACACGCCAAGGTGCAAACAAGATAGCCCCGGTGCCGATCACGAACATCGCCGCTCCTACCGATGCGATATGGATCAGGCGCGCGCCCGCTGCAAAATAGACAGCGGAAAAGACCGCACACAGAACAACTGTCGTGCCCAAATCCTTTTCGAGAAAAACGAGGCCGCCGAGCAGACCGAGT
>OCZT010007197.1_pt1 | contig 10940 bp, 10 predicted proteins | sample 1539031 | NCBI WGS metagenome assembly OCZT01 (sample SAMEA3539308, study PRJEB22396) | soil metagenome | biome: tundra; feature: field; material: soil | place: USA | collected 2010-05 | depth 0.15 m
CCGAACTCCTCCGGGGAGGTCATGCTCTCCAACATGTCCATAGGAACCTCCACCACGAAGCTGTCGGAATCCCCTAAGCGGTGAAGATGCTTGAGGAAATCGCGCGCTTCGTTGTCGGAGGGGCAAAGCTCCAGACGAAGCACGTCCCTCCCCAGCGCCGAAGCACTGCGGACGAACAACCCCCCGATGGAGTGGAAAGCCTTCTTCATGCCTATCCCATTTTACGTCTCTCCGGGGTGATGCCGCCGATATTTCCCATCGAACCCATCCAAGCATGGCGCCTGAGGACTACAATGGAGCAGGCTCGAAACCCGCGCCAAACAATGAACTGCAAAATGCGCAAGCACGGCTCATGAGCGGGGAATCTCTGACCCTCGTAAGAGTTACGTCACATCGGCAACGCCAACGACTTTTCACGGCCCTGGGCCGCCGGCTTCTCAGCCTGCGAAATGGCGCCCCTTTTGCTCCGGGCGAATTTTACCTGTTGACCACGCGGGAAATGGTGGTGGCCTCCTCCATACGCCCTCCTCCCGGCAAAGCCCGAAGACCGCAAAAGGGGCTGTCCATTTGCTGGGCCAGCGAAGACGCCCGAGGACTCGAGGAGTCGAAGCAGCGGCTGCAGGAGTTTGAAAACGGTCTGGATATTGCTCCCTCTGCCTGAATGACGGAAGCAAAACGCTTCGCGAAAAAAACCTCTGCGGCAGAACGATAAATGAGCAACGATCTGCAAAACCCCGAGTTCCGCGAACGATGGGCGCACATCGCCGAGCCGGGATGGGAAGTCAACCAGGAGATCTTCAGCCGGGCCGACCGCAGCCGGACCAAAGTCCTTCACTGCGCGATCCCGTTGACCCAAGCCAAGCGGCTCACCGATGCGACCTTTCCGGCAGGATGGGACGCTGACAAGTGTCTGGTCGCCAGTGTCGGCCGCAAGGCCCGGCCGGAGTTGGAAAACTGGGAATACACCCCGCAAATCCGCGCCGCGCCGCAGCTCCCCTGCTTCAAAGCGCTCCCACCGGAGCATAGCACGCTGCTGCGCTCTCCGTGGTTCCAAAGTCCATCCCAGGCAACTGGGGTCGGCATCAACGCCAGGCACCTGCGCTACCACCATCAGCTCTGGAACGACCTCCGCCCTAAAACCCTGCGCGGAGTGCATACCACGCTGGTTTACGTCACCCCCCAGCTCGGCTACAGCCTTACCCCACATATCAGGCTCGACAAGGCCTTCAACTATTTCGCGGCCCTTTCGAGATGGGGCGGGCCGGTGCAGTTGTTCCCGGCAGTTTACCTTTACCCGGATGCTGAACTCGGCCCGTGGCAACGTGCGCCGGCGCCCATCTTTGCGGATCTACTGCCTTACGTGGGAGGCAGCAACTTCCCAGTCATCGATGGGACGCCCGATCCGTGGGGCAAGATTGCCCGATTCGAGGGGCCGGATTACTTCTACGGGTATCCCTTCAATGCCATAACCAACCCGGTGGAAGATGCCACCTTCCAGCAAAGGATTTTGGGCAGCACCATCCTTCCGAACGGACAGTTGACGCAGGCTCGTTCTTCCGACACCTACGCGTATGCCACGCTGGATGCGGAACTGAATCGCGCGCTCAAACTGGACCGCGAGGCGTTCCAGGAGGTCTACTGCCTGGCCCGTGGCGTCGTCACCCACGATGGATTGCCGTTTCAACTGCCGGTCGAGATGCAAACGGCCGTCTTTGCCATCGTACTGACGGCCTGGGAGCTGGAGATGGACCGTCCCGGCGATTTAACCGGCTTCACCCTGAAGACCCAGCACACGGCGATCCGGGGCTACAACTTCTATCAGAGGATCGAGCCCTATTACTCGAACTTCATGCGGCTGATGCGTGAGCTGGCCAAAAATCCGGATTTTGAGGTCTATCCATTGGCCACGCACCTGACGCATTCGTGGCTCGGCGGAAACCTGCGCCTTTCCAACCAGCATTCCGAAACCGAGAAAACGCTGGGACCGCAGTTCATGCGCAGTTACTACCAGCAGCAACTCGACTGGTTCATGGGGGTGTTCAACCTCTGGAACACCGTCGAATTCCGCAAAGGCGCCGATCTGGAGAACCAACTGGAGTTTGCCGGCCTGGCCATGCACCAGATGCAGCCCCAACTGGGGTTCGAGTCCCATTATTTCCAACGCCCCTTGAAGCGCGCTTCCTTCTGGCCCGACCAACATCCCGAGTGGCCGCGTTACGACCAGCAATGGCGCGCCGACCAGCTCCCTCAGCCAGAAGAGAGGTAAGCCCACACCTGCGGCAAGCGCCGCCCTCCGCAGAAAGTTGAACCCACTGCCGAGGAGGGGAGGGGTTGTTTCTGCCAGCGGCTTTTTCTGGGCCGCAAAGCTAACGCTTAACAAAACGCCTCGAATAAAATGACACCCTATGATCAGAAAACCCAGGAAGTAGTCGCGGAAATCCGCAATTACAACATTTCCATCAACCGCGAGCAAAAGCTCGAGCTGTTCACCGACGGTTTGTGCGAGAACCCCGGCGCGATGCACATCGGACTATTCGCGCGCCAAGGGAACAATTGTTTGTTCACGCGACACACGTTCGCTGGCCACGGCACTTGTAATGAGGCCGAATACATAGCCGTGAAAACCGGATTGACCATCCTGCAGGCCCTGTATCCAGAACCCGGCGTCCCCGTGGTGGTCTGTTGCGACTCCCAGTTGGTCACCAAACAGGTCAATAACCTCTGGAAATCCTCAGGCAAGATGAGGGATTACTGCATCTTCCTTCGCCGGTTGCGCAAGACTTACCCTTACACGCTTCAGAAAATCCCCCGCAGTGAAAACGAAATGGCCGACGGACTGGCGCAGAAGTACATCCTCAAGAACTCCGGGCGGTGCATGACGCTCGAGAACGGCAGATTCAACGTTCTCAAACAAGTCCCCGCCACGGTCAAGCGAAGCGACACCTACAAGGCGGTCACCAGCCAGCAATTCCGCGATTACTTGGGCCAGCACAATCTGCACGGCGAAATGCAGCGATTGCTCCAGATGGCGGTTGACGGCGACATTGACGCGGCCATCGCCCTGGCCCAAAGCATCCAGCAACGGGCGGGAGCCATTCTTGAGTTGGCGCCCAAAACCAATGATTTGGTTGCCCAATGGCTGGGCAACACCATCGGGCTGATGCAAAAGGGCCTGGACCTCGTTGTGGCCGCTTTGCGGCAGCGCGAGGACGTCGTGGAAATCCAGTACATCATCGAGGAGTTGTCCGGGCCAGACAGCGGGGAATCTGAAATTTATTCGCAACAAATCGGTCACTTGAGGGAGCGGGGCCTCCCTGAAACTGTGCTGGCACTCGGCGAGGAGGACGATTGCTTTGCATAAGGTGGACAAGCAGTTTGCTTACGGTTGGCACAGACCACATTGAAAACGGCTGGTTGTCGGGCGACCCCGGCACCTCGGCCTGCGAGAGGCCGAGCCGACAGGTTGCAAAACTGCATATCAGTGCTTTGGGACCAGGTTTGCCGGGGCCTGGATCGGGATCAATCACCATCACCCAGGCACATCCGACAGGACTCTTTGAGGGAATCAGCCAAAAAACAACCCAAGCGCTTTATAATGGTCAAGAGACCGATTGGCCGAATATGAGTCGACCACGCAGAGTATCATTTTGGGAAACCGCAGGGCTGCTGTCCTTGGGTGCCATCACAGTTGTTTGTCTGATGCCGACGCTGCAAGAGGACTACGCTGGGTCACGTTTGCGCACCTCCCTCTTCGCCATGATCGGCGCCTGCCTCATCTATCCGTCCGCCATCCTGGTTTACACCCGCAAGGCCATCGCGCAGCGGAACGGAGATTGGAAGATAACCGTGTTCATCCTGGGCATCACGTACGTGCTGTTCCAAATGCTGCGGTAGCCAATGAAGAAACTCCTGCCATACGTCCTGGGCGTCACGGTGCTGCTGGTCGGCGCCCTGGTCAGCAGCCGTGTGCTCCCAAAGCAAGCACCGACGTCATCCTCTCCGAAACCAACCTCTGCCACTGCACAGTTGCAGCCGGTTCGGGTTGAGAAACCGCCGGAGGTCCTCTACCTCCTGGTGGCGCAAGCCCTGGTCGAGAAACTCAAGACGGGAGACCTGCTCCTGACCGTGCGTGAACACCGGGAGTTGACGCGCCAAACTTCGCGGCACTTGCGCGATGATCTCGGGTTGGAATTGCCCCGAGGATTCAGCCTCCCACACGGCATCCCCAGAAGCTGGTTGGAGCATCCCGAATTCGGTGACCCGGACGATTACGCCTTCATCCAGCAGGTTCAGGCGGCCAACCGGGATTACCTGCAAAAGATTGTCGGCCGATTGCTGGATGAATACGCCCCCCAAACGACGCAACTCATGGTCGAACGCCTCGCCGCCATCCAGTCATTCCGCAAACCCGGCGACGCCGAATCCCTTTCCTTTGTCAAAGCGCTCTACGGCGAGAGCTTCGTCAACGACTACGCCACCGCGCACCGTCCCAAGGACGACCGGGTGAAGGCGTGGGAGCGCAAGCGCAACCAACCAGAATCCAGCCAGGCCGTAACGCGCCCGGCCAAGGAAGTGGCCGCGGCCCAGGCGCAAGTGTCGTCCTTGTGGCGCACCGAATTCGGCCCGGAAGAACTTTCAGCGGTGCGAGATTACATCCTGAACCAGAACCTGCGGGACAAACTGCGTGACGACTTGCTCTACAGCGATCTCTCGGCCGCAGAACGCAGCCTGATGGAAAAGAGCGTCATCGGCTGCCGGCTGGTCTTTTTGCACGACCTGACCTGCAGAGTTGTGTCCACACGCCAATAACCGCAAGCAACAGAGCCACATGATTCTCAATTCCTATCTCGTCACCGTCCGGGACGAAGCCCAGCAGATTTCCAAGCGGCTGGTGCCGGCGACCAGCCAGGCCAAGGTTTACGCCCAGATGCAGCGGGAAAAGTGCAAGGTCATTGCGATCGAGCAGCGCCCCAGTCCGTTTCTCGAGGCGTTGAAAAAGGGGCGCTTGGAGATCGGGGACCCTGCCAGCAAACGCGAACTCGCCACCTTTTCCAATAACCTCGCCTTGATGGTGGCCACCAAAGTCAACACCGCCAACGCGTTTCAGATTCTGGCTGAGTCCACGCCCAAGGAACGGTTTCGCAAAATCATCACCGACGTGCGCCGCCGCATCACTGACGGCGAGAGCATCTCCCAGGCCCTGGCAAACCACCCGGAAGCCTTTGATGATGTTTATGTGGCCATTGTACAGGCTTCGGAGACTTCCGGCCAGCTGCCGGTAGCGCTCCGGGAGCGTGCCAAAGCTCTGAAGCGCACCGACAAAGTGCTGCGCAAGGTCAAAAACGCGTCCATTTATCCGGCCATCGTGCTGGTTATCGCGCTGATAGCCGTGATGATCTTCTCCCTGCTGGCAGTGCCGGCCCTGGCGACCCTCTACAAGGGCACCGGAGTTCAACTCCCCTTGATTACGCGCGCCATCGTGAAAGTGTCCGAAATCCTGCGCAGCAGCCCGCTGGTCGTGATCGGGGTCCTCTCCGTCCCGGTGTTTCTGTTCATGCAACGCAAGGTCATTTTGGCGAACAAGCGGCTCCAGCGTTTTCTGCTCAAGATCCTCATCATCCGCGACCTGGTCGCCAAGGGCGCCTGCCTTCGCGTCCTGCAATTGCTCCAGCAGTTTTCCACCGCCAACGTGACCATGCCCAAGCAGCTCCATCTCTGCCAGAAGGTCGCCGGCAATGTTGTCTTCACCGAGGCGCTCGAACGCATCAAGAGCGCGATCCAGGCCAGCGGTGTGAGCTTGTCGGAAGCGTTCAGGCGGGAGAAGACCTTTCCCCCCATCATCGCTGGAAACATCCAGGCCGGGGAGGCCACCGGCAGTTTGCCCGAGGTGCTGGGAAACCTGACCGAATATTACATCGAGGACCTCGACGACGCGGTCACGCGGTTTACGGCCATCATTGAGCCGGTGATGATCATTTTCCTGGCGGCCATCATCGGCACCATGGTGATCGCCATGTACCTGCCTCTGTTCAATCTGGCCCAAGTCCTCAACAAGACCCGATAGCGTATGAGCGCGGTCAAAAGAGGAACCAAGACACGCGCCGGCAACGTGGCGCCGGCCGATGGGAGGGGTGGAAATCGTTGCCACGCGCTTCTCAAGCAACGCAACGTGCGTCTGGAGCGCAGGGGCGGGCGACGGGATCCGGAATGCCTGGCAGGTTGCCGCCGGCTCTCCGGGTGCGAGAGCCAAAAGTGAGGGCCGCCAATCTCCAGTCAAGGTTGCGCCGCAGCGCGATCTGCCAACTCGTTGCCCAGGACGCCTGCGTGGCCCCTGACCTTCACCATTTTGATCCCGGGACGCGACCTGTAAAGTTCCCGTATTTCGGCCACAAGCTCGGTGTTTTTGAGAACGTTCCAGCCCCGGCTGATCACGCCGCAGACGTACTTGCTGTCCACATGGAGCTCGACCGGTTCGTCCTTGGGTGCCCAGCGCAGGGCCTCGCGCACGGCCAGCAATTCGGCCTGGTTGGAAGTGCCGTAGCCCATGGGCTGAGAAACCCGGTGCGCCACCGCCTCGCCGCGCAACGCAACCACACCAATGCGCATCTGGCCCGGGTTGGGGCGACAGCTTCCATCTGAAAATATTCTCAGTCTCACCAACCCATTATACGTACAAAGGGAATGGCATGAAGGAGCAAAACCGTCCTGTTACGACATCCAAAGCCGGCCGTTGGATAACAGGCCTCGTCGCCGCCCTTTTTCTCCTGGGCGCCGTTAATGAGGTTGTGGACCCCGTCACAGCCCTCGGACACATGCCCTTTGCATTAGCCCGGTGCCTACAGTTGGGGACAGTTCTGGCCTTGGAAGTTTACGCGGCTTTGGCTCTGCTCCTGTTCCCCAGCCGGAGGGCCATTTGGTTGTCGGCCGTGTTGCTCACGGCGTTCAGTTCTTACCTCCTGCATTTGATCCATGCAGGAGCAGCGAGCTGCGGCTGCTTCGACTCGCTGGGGATCGAGCGATCGCCCAAGATCGCTTTGGCCACAAATTTGGCAGCCCTCTGCGGGCTGGCTTACGCGCTGCGCCGCGCGCAGCACAGGAATTGGACGGGTTCGGAGGTGGCAATGTGGCTCGGGCTCACCGTGATATCAGTGACCTTCGCCTGCGCAACAACCCGGGTGCCAAAGAATCTTGCCCTGGAGCAACTGCTCGGCAGCCAGGCTGCCGGCCGGGACATCCTGTTAAAAATATCCCCTGCTTGCGACGCGTGTCTTCAAACCACGCGGCAGGTGTTGTCCGAGTACCCCGCCCGCCGCGTGATTGCCATCACCTATGTCAACGCGGGACGCTCCAACCGCGATTACATGGAACGATTTCATATTCCGCTGGTCCTGTTCAGTGTGCAGGAGTTTTTCGCCCTGGATGGCACGTTAGAAGTGCCCCGCTGCTATCGCGTGCAAGGCAGCCAACTCATTGTCTGCCAAACAAGAACAAGCCGTGAGACCCGAAAAACACCATCCGCACGCAATTAACGACGCGATCCAAACCGCAACAGTGCTGGTGATTGCACTCGATTTAAGCTAACACCATGCGCATTCGGCTCCTCACCGCCGCAGATCTGCACCAATCCCGATTACATTATCGGAGTCTTGAGCTTGCGACCAAGGAACTCAAACCGGACGTGGTTGCGGTGGTCGGTGATGTCCTGCACTTCGGCGGCATCGGCAAATACCAGTTCGCAACTGCAGAATGCGCAAGAATGCTGGCCGATCTGCCGGTCCGGCATCTGATCTTTGTCCGGGGCAATCATGAGGGAAGCAACTGGACCAGCTTTGTTCGTGCCTGGCCCTTTGAAACCCGCCCTCTCACCGTCCTCTATGGCACTGCCTGTGCGATCGGCCCGCTGGTTATTGTGGGTTTTCCTTGCATGACGGGGCCGGAAGAATACTGGTGCGACACTCTCCCCAAGGAGGGGAATGAGATTACGCAAGACCTCGCTCAGCCAGGACGCAAGCGCCTGCCTGCGGACACCGATTTTTGGCTGCCGAAACTTATGAAGCGTACCGGGCCCGCGGGCCGCACGGTTTGGCTGATGCATGAATGTCCCGTAGGTCTTCCTCTGGCGCACCCGGCGGTGTTCAATCCGGCTTGGACAACGGCGATTGAGCGCTTCTCTCCAGTGCTTACCGTGTCCGGCCACGACCATGAAACACCGATCGAAAACAGCACGTGGCACGCACGCTGGCAAGAAACGAGCTGCATCAATGTGGGGCAGGCAGAAATGGATTTCCACCATTGCATTATCGACTTCGAGTTCAGGGACAGCCATCCGGCTCTGCCGACCAAAATCACCCTCCACGCATTTCCGCAGGACCAAACCGTGGAAATCTCAGGTCACGCCCGCCAGGGCGGTTAAGGAGCGCGTCCCTGTGCCCATGAGGCAGGACAGCCCGGAGCCACCCGCAGCACGCACGAATGGAAAGGAGACCAGGTTCTCGCAGAGGGAGACCGCCTGTCCCACCCCGAACCGTTGCGGAAAGCAAAGGACTTGTTTCCTCCCAGAAGGAATTTAGGAGATGCTCGGTGCCAGCGCGTTGGCAGGCGCCGGCCGATGCTCGCGCACGGCCGGACGCGGGCGCGAAGGCTCGCGCGGACTCGCTCCGGTCATGCGAATGGACTGGCCATCCAGCGCCACCGAGAGATCTACCGCTGGCTCGCGCGGTTTGACCGCTTTCGGATCCCGCGCCTCGTTGGGCTTGCCGGAGCTGCGCAGCAGATCATTGTTCCGATACAGATTGGGCCAGGGTAGGCTGTAATAGGGAGACACGTTGTATTCAAAGTACGAGAATGTGGAACGCAGACGATTGGCCACCTGGACCGGGTCGGAGAAAAGTTCCGGCGCCTTTTCATCCAGATATCGCTCGAATTGCCGGCCGTTGGCGGGCAGGCCGTCGCGGCTGATATAATCGCCCCCGCGCACCAGGCCTTCCGGCCCATAGTGGAGATCCACCAGGTACTGGGTAACCCCGCCCCAATAAACGGCCTTGAGCTGACTCTTGAAACCGTGCGGCTCTTCCATTTGTTCGGTGACCCTGAGGACCGCCCCGTCGAAGGTCTTGCGGCTTTCCGCGCTCAAATCCTCCATGGCCCGGCTCAGGTTCAGATAGCCGTTGTTCCTGGCCATGTTCCCCTTGAACGCCGTGCGGAAAGGTTCCACCCGGGCCGCAAAGAGCTGCCGGGCGGCTGCCAGACGAGCAAAGTCGGCCGCCTTGTTGGAATACATTTCCTCAAACAAATCGTTGATGGTCGCGACTGCCTGGCCAATCAGCTGACGGCCGGCCTGCGGCGGCACCTGCATGCGCCGCTCGGCAATCAACTGGCGAAATGAGGCCACGGCCTCTTTGCGGCAGGTGTCCTCGACCACGTCCTTGCCGATGGCGCCGGCGGCAAAACGTCCGAACAACTCTGAACGCAACGCTTGGATCCGCTCCTGTTCCCTTTGGAAGCCAGGCTGAATCGCCGTAGTGAGTTCCTTCATCAACTGCAGCTTGTCCTTGTAGCCGGGCGGAACGAGCTTCACCAAGGCGCTCTGGTTGGAAACTTTGCGCACGGCGTTGTCGTTGAAAATGCGGTTCATCACCGAGTCCAACGAGCCGTCCGACGCGAACGAGAAGTTCACCGGACTGTCGGGATCCCCCACACGGCCCAATTCTGCATTGTGCCGCAGGATCTGCTGATGCTGTTGCTGGTTCAAAGCCAGGCGGTCCTGGCTGGTCTGATAGAGGTAGGCTTGCTGCTGTCGATCGTACATCACGTATTTGGCCTCGACCAGCGGCAGGCCTTTGACAACCCCTTCCGGGATCGTCAAGGACGGGCGGTTCACCAACTGGGTGTAGAAGTGCTCCTTACGGTCCAGCGCAAGCACCTTCGTCACTCCACCATCCTGATAGCTGTAGTAGAACTTCATCGGCAGGCCGTACGAGTCCTGGCTGGTCTGGTTCGAGAGACCGTAACGGGAGACCGAATGATGCCTCACCTGGACGCCGCGTGGCACGCCGTAACGCGCCGCCAAACGCTCCGGCAAGTTCAGCGGCCCGGGACGCGTTGTCGTGGCGGAAAGCTGCCGCGGGCGGCTCAAGGCATGCAGAAACAAGGGCGCTCGCATGCTCATGACGTAGTAAGGCATATACCGCAGGTAAAACGGGCGGTTGGTTCCCGAGTAACTGATCGTGGAGAAGATCCGGTTCATTCCACCCCGGTCCGCGTCGTCCAGGGAGTTGTCAGTCTTCACCTTGGCCTCCAGATAGACCTCACCATCCTCCACTGGCAGATTGAACACCGTCTGCATCGCCCGGCGAAGATGGTTGAAAGTCTGGACCGTTTCCATTTCGGCGGGCGAAAGGCCGTTTTGCATGGTGGTTGCGTTGCCGACGGCTTCGGATACATATCGCCGGCAATCCTCCGCCAGCAAGTCCATCGTTTTGGCTGCCGTCTGCTTGAACTGGTCATACCCCCCGCCTTGGAGGGCAACCGCAGGGCGTTGCAGGTCGGCCATGAGGCCTTTCAAACGGCAGAAATTGTCGTCCAAAGGAGTCCGGGAGAACGCCTCCCGCTTTTCTCCCGGTTCCGGAAGCTTTTGGATCAATTGTTCCACGAAGCCCAGAACGCTCAGGTTGGAATCCAGGAGCGCAGCGGCCAGATCGGTTTTTGCGTAAAGCTCATCGCGCGGCGAGACGGGATCCCCCGGCAACGACTGAAGACTGGCCAGGGCCGGGCGGCGGGATGCTGTCTGCACGGCCAGGTGACTGGCGCGCAGCGCAGGCGCGGAGAAATAGGCTGAGCCCGCCGGATCCTTGCTGTAAGCCAGATTCGCCTGGGCCAGCTCCTCCGAGCGCAATCCTAGATTCACTTTCACATTTCCATTTTAGGGCCGCCGCGGGTGC
>OCZT010007198.1_pt1 | contig 10940 bp, 7 predicted proteins | sample 1539031 | NCBI WGS metagenome assembly OCZT01 (sample SAMEA3539308, study PRJEB22396) | soil metagenome | biome: tundra; feature: field; material: soil | place: USA | collected 2010-05 | depth 0.15 m
GTCAGGTAGGCGCCCGGCATGTTGATGTCGTAAATGTCTTTGTATGGGACTTTGCCGTGCTTCAGCAGCAGCACGATGTAGTGCATCACCTGGGTGTCCCACATCCACTTCCAGTGGATCGTGAACATTACATAACTTGCCGCGCCTGCGAGCAGCACCGCCATGCAGAGAACGCGAAAGTATTGGACCTGGCGGTCCGAAAGTGTCATCCCCATAGCGCCTCGGCAAATTATACCGTTCGAAAAACGCAATCGGTTGCGCGCGGCCACCACCGGTTCGCGCGCGCTTGCGAGCCAATCCCGGATGCTAAACTCCAGACAGCGACGGGCAACCGAACGGATGCAAAGCTACTGTGACCTTGCGAAGGTCGCTGTGAAACTACCGTAGCGGCGGAAAGGAAACCGACCATTCCATGCAGGATCGGCCCCGCTCTTTGCTGAACTGGCGCTGGTATCTGCTGGTTGCGACGGCGTATCTCGCCGGACTGGTCTCGCTTGGCGTAGCCCTGCGCCACAATGTTGGGTTCCCTCTCGACGACTCGTGGATTCACCAGGAGATCGCGCGCAATCTCGTGCAATTCCATAGTTTCGGCTTCACTCCAGGAGTCACATCCTCGGGTTCATCGAGCACGCTTTGGACGCTTATCCTTTCGCTGAACTACCTCTTGTTTCCAACCCACTCGCCGGTATTTTTTCCACTCATCCTGAACTCTATTCTGATCACGCTGTCGGGCGTGCTGATTTGGCGCATGGCGGTGCTCGATCGTCTTCCTGTGCTCTACGCGATCGCGCTGGCTATGCTTCCGGCGCTCTGTGGCAATTACGTCTGGCTGGCCTTCATCGGCATGGAGCATGTCCTATTTGTCACGCTCTCCCTGACCGCCATCCTCCTGTGGTTCCGCGGCGAGGAGTCTCCGCCCGGCGCCGGAACGCGTTCCGCCGACGCCTTTCGCACCTCGCTACTTGCCGGGATCACGCTTGGCGCGCTGGGCATGACCCGACCTGAGGGCCTTGCGCTCAGTATTCTACTGTTTGCGCTGTACCGATGGTGCGGTCGCACGCTGTCGGATGTGTTCCGCGCCGCCGCGGTCGCCGTGCTATTTCTTGTGCCATCGTTCCTCATTAACTTGAAGACCTCGGGATCCTTGCTCCCGATGACTCTTAGGGGGCGCCGCTTTTTGTTCAGTGGGACGGACAAGCTGCACGTCGGGCGCTCCACCGTGCGTGGGCTCACGATGGAGACGTACCAGAAGGTTATCCAGCACAACTTCTTCCACACCACCAGCGGCTGGGCTATGGTTGGGGTGGTGCTCGCGTTCTATGGGTGCTTCGTTCTGCTGCGCCGTTTCCCGAACCGGACCGCGGTGCTTGTTCTGTGGGCGACTCTGCATTACGCGAGCTACTGTTTCACTTTGCCCGCCACAGGACACGGCGGTCGGTACCAGCCATTCGTGCTGGTGCTTTTTCCATCGCTGATTGCGATTGCGCTTTTCGATTTGCTGGGAATTCTGTTCCGCGTTCTGCTTCCTCGAGCGCGTGTAATGCTCGCATCGGCGCAGACGGCGGTGCTGGTTGCTGTTGCGGTATTGACCGCGGTCACGCTACCGCGCTGGAGCGTCGCGCTGCGAGACAGTATCTACAACATCGATCATTGCCACCTGCAAATGGCGGAATATCTGGACGAACACTTCCCGCCGGGCACAAAGGTGGGCGTCTTCGACATTGGCACGATCGGATACTTCAGTCACATCGACCTGATCGACCTGGGCGGCCTGGTCGACCGCAACTACTTGCCGTATTTGCTATCGGGCCGAGTTCCCGAGTATCTCGAAGAAAAGGGGGCAAGCTACGTCATCCTTGCGCATAACGGACCTGAAGGCGATTTTGACGGGACTGGATCTCCGACCCGGTTCGGCGATGCGCTTCATTTCTTCAACAATCCCAACTTGCGTATGGAGGAGATTCACACGGAAGGGATCGACTATCCGACGTGGTACTCGAGTTACGTGTACACCCAGCATGCGTACCGGCTTCAGACGCTCTATCGTATCGTTCAGTTAGGTCCCGATGGGAGTTCCGCTGCCTCGCCGACGTCACCCGCGCATGGTTCCGATCAAGAATCCATCGCCGGCGGGTTAAGATGAGCGCATACGCCGGCAACAAGCATCGCCTTGGGGGGCGGCTTTGATCACTGCTCGTCGTGCTGCTATGGAGCCTGTTAGCGGGAACACACAAGAGACGCGCCCGGCAAACAGCGCTTATTTCCCGGCGCTGGATGGTCTGCGCGCCGTCGCGTTCCTGATGGTCTTTGGGTACCACTATCTGGAACTGCCATGGGGATGGGCCGGCGTCGATATTTTTTTCGTTCTCTCCGGTTTCCTGATTACCGGCATCCTTTTCGATACGCGCGACGAGTTGCATCGCATCCGGAACTTTTATGTTCGGCGCACACTGCGAATCTTCCCGCTGTATTACGCGGTGTTCCTGGTGCTGGCGCTGGTCTACCCCATCTTCCACTGGAATTGGAACTGGGTCTGGCTGGTTTGGCCGGCTTACGTCGGCAACTGGGTCCAGTTTCTTTTCCCATTTCAGCCTCTCCCGGTCTTGCGGGCGGTGAGCTTCGGGCATATGCATAGTCAGAGCTTTCCCAGGGTCGAACTGTTCCTCGGACATTTCTGGACCTTGTGCATTGAGGAGCAGTTCTACCTGCTGTGGCCGTGCGTCGTCTTCTGGATAAAGGAGCGCAGGCGGCTGATGTATCTCTGCGTCGCCTGCATCGTAGCGTGTCCGGTGGCGCGCATGATGGAAGCCCATTTATTGCCGGGGTTCATGGTCGAAAACTCTGCTGTTTTGTGGTTCACTCCATTTCGAGTTGACGCTTTGCTGCTTGGCGGATTTCTTGCGCTGATGAGGCGCGGACCCAATGCGCGAACCTTGCTACTGGCCGCGCGGGGCGGATTTATCCTGCTCTCCACGGTGAGCCTGATTTGGCTCATTCTTGACCCTGTGGCCCGTTTACAGGCCGGGAGATATGCATATCCGCCATGGGAGTGGACGTGGGGAGCCACGTTTGTCGAGGTGTTTGGGGGATGCCTGATCGTGATGGCGCTCGAGTTTCGTTCGGTTACGTTCCGCATCTTGAATCTACGCCCTCTGCGGTGGCTGGGACGCATCAGCTATGGCGCCTATGTCTTCCACGATATTTTCCACTCGATGTTCCGCCGCTTCGCGCGTCACTACTTCGTGCATTGGAGGCTGGGGACGGCTCTTATTGCGTTCGCGTTCACCCTGCTGATGTCGTGGGCGAGTTATCGCTGGTATGAATCGCGCTTCATCCGAATGAAGGAGCGGTGGGCCAGGTAAGCCAAGTTGAGATCAGCTACTGGATTCCGCGGTTAGATACGGCGTCCACTTCACCCGCATGCTCTGCACGAGCGCCAGCACGATCAATCCCACGATTACACTTGCCGCCGCTGCCACCTGGGCATTGCTCATGGTGCCGTGGAAGTAGAGCTTTGGATTGATGCGGACGAACTCAACGAGGAATCGCCCTATACCGGCCAGCACCAGGTAGAGGCCGGTGAGCCAGCCCACCGGCTTTGTCTTCTTGCCCAACTTCCAAAGGATCCAGAAGACAGCCAGCGAGAATAGAAGCTCATAGATGGGCGTTGGCTGCACAAGCGCGGTCGGAGGGGTCGGAGGCACAAGCGCATTCTTCGCCATGTGCACGCCCCAGGGCAGCGTTGTGTTGATGCCGTAGTCGCCATCGCCCGCCAGCAGGCAGCCGATCCGGCCGACTCCGTACCCCACGGCAGCTGCGGGGGCCGCCAGATCGAGCATCCGCACCGCGCCCACGCGAGCGCCGGGCACCGGGCCAGGGTCTTCCGGGGATATCCAGCCAGGCCCCTTGAAGCGCGCGATGTGCCCCTGAGTCATCAATACAGCGATTCCGGCCAGCATTCCCCCAAACCACGCAAATCCGTCGCGGAACCAGCCCAGAAACCCCAGCGCCACGTCGAGGGGATGATGCCAGCCTGGCCTGCCAATGGCACGAAGGGCATACTCCAGTTCGCGCACATTCTGGAATTCATGCCATACCTTCGCGCCAATTACCCCAGCGACCACCACGAGCGCCACCACGTTCAGCGCGTCGGCATCCACACCGTTGCGTACGAAATTTTTGTGCAGCACAAACGTCCCGGCCACCGCCGCCAGCCACAACAGCAGCCCGAACGTTCCAAGATGCACGGGTCCAAAATCTAGATAGGGATACATAAACCTCACTTCTGCTAAAAGTATATCCACCTAGGGGTTTACCCAGAATTGCCGCGGCTCACGATTGGGCACTCGACCTCTCCCCGGCGCATACGCTACCCTAATCCTCATGCCCACCAGTACGCTCGCCTTCCCTCCCGCCGCCGAAATGGACATCCTTGTCTCCTCCACCCAGATCGCCGACCGTGTCGCGGAGATTGGCCGCCAGATTGCCGCCGACTACGAGGGCCAGAGCACCGGCCACCCGCTGGTTCTGATCGGCGTGCTGAAAGGTGCGGCCATCTTCCTCTCCGACCTGGCCCGCGCCATTCGCATCGACAACACGTTCGATTTTGTCGCGGTCTCCAGCTACGGTCGCGCCCGCGTTTCGTCCGGCGCGGTGAAGCTGATCAAGGACATCGACAACCCGATCGAAGGCCGCCACGTCATCCTTGTCGAAGACATCCTCGACACCGGCCTGACGCTGAGCTATCTGCGCGGCCTGATGCTGCAACACAAGCCTGCCTCGCTGAAGATCGCCACGTGTCTGGACAAGCCCGAGCGCCGCCTCGTACCCATCGAAGCGGATTATGTGGGCTTCAAGATCCCCAACCGGTTCGTCATCGGGTATGGAATGGACTACGCGGAGGTTTACCGCAACGTACCCGACATCCGCATCTATCCCAACGACCCAGGCCACTGATGCCTAACCGCTACAATGGTTCGCCCAGGCAACGCCTATGACTCTTCCATCTGTCGCTCGCGAAGACACGACATCCATGGCATCCGTGTCCTCCTCAGAGGGCATCCGGGTATTGCTCAACGCCTCTACGATGCTGCTTTCGAGCTTCAGCGTGAACGCGGTCGTCTCCAGCATCGTCGATCTCGCCGGGCAGATCATCAAGGCGGACGCATACGCGGTATGGCGCACCTACGACGCCTCCAATTGGCGTGTACTCGCCTCCCGCGGTCTCTCGTCCTCCTATCGCACCGAAATCCGATCCGCAGACCGCAAACCGCCGGGCTTCCAGTCCGTACCCGACGTGGAGACTGAACCGACCCTGCTCAGGTTCAGCGAGACGTATAAGAAAGAAGGCATTCAAAGTCTGCTGGTCGTCCCTCTCCAGCTCCAGAACGCTCTTCCGGACGGGCCAGATGCGGGCACTGTTACCTTCTACTGGCGGACCCGGCACACATCCTCCGACCTCGATATTTTTTATGCCTCGGCGCTGGCCAACCTGTGCTCCGCGGCGCTCAATATCTCCGAACTACACGAGCAGAACCAGCGGGAAAAGGATCGGCTGGCATTCCTCGCCGAAGCCAGCGAACTGCTCGCCTCCTCGCTTGACTACGAGGATACGTTACAGCGCGTCGCCCATCTCGCCGTCCCACGTATCGCCGACTGGTGCACGGTTCATGTGGTCGAAAACGGCGTCCCCAACCGTCTGGTGGTTGCACATAGTGACCCCGGCATGCTTGAGTATGGGATAAAGTTCAGCGCTCGTTTCCCCGAGGAGATCCGCGAAGACCGCGGCCTTGGATTCGTTCTGCGCACGGGCCAGTCCGAGGTCTACCCGTCCATCACCGACGAGATGCTGGTCGCGGCCATCCCCAACCCCGAGCGGCTGGAGATGGTGCGCAGCCTCGGAATCACGTCCAGCATCCTGCTCCCGCTAACCTCGCGCGGCAAAGTCCTTGGAGCAATCCGCCTGCTCGCTGCGGGAAGCAACCGCAGCTTCAACAAAGACGACGTCCAGCTTGCGGAGGACCTGGCCCGCCGCGCCGCCACGGCCATCGAGAACGCTCAGCTCCACCGCGCGGTGCTCAACCAGGAGAATCGGCTTCGCCTCGCCCACTCCGCGGCGCGCATGGGCACATGGACATGGGACCTTGCCCACCAGCAGCTCTATTGGTCGAATGAGTGGAAGGCGCTGCACGGACTTAGCCCCGAGACTGAGTCCAGCGTCGAACTCGGCGCATCGCTGATCCACCCCGAGGACCGCGACCAGGTGCTCAGCAGCCTCGCCGAAGTGCTCTCATCGGCCGCCGACCAGCTCTCCTTTGAGCACCGCTCGATCGCTGCCGACGGGCGCAGTCTGTGGATACACTCGCGCGGAGCGATCGAGCGCGATAGCGACGGCAAAGCCATCGCCATCGTCGGCATCAGCATGGACGTCACCGAGCGCCGTCAAGCCGAGGAAGCCCTGCGCAAGACGGAGAAGCTTGCCGCCGCCGGCAGGCTCGCCGCGACTGTCGCCCACGAAATCAACAACCCGCTCGAATCCATCGTCAATCTCGTCTACCTCTGCAAAAACACGGCAGGCCTACCCGACGAGGCCGCCGCGTTGCTCGCAACGGCGGACCAGGAGCTCGCCCGCATCGCGCAGATCGTCCGTCAGACCCTGGGCTTCTATCGCGAATCGGTCGATCCCCGGAACAGCGACATCTGCAAGATTGTTTCCGAGATCCTGGATGTCTATCGCCCGCGCATTCAAGCCCGCTCGCTGGGCTGTATTGCGGACCTTGAACACGGCGTCTGCGCCTACGTGATTCCCGGCGAGCTCAAACAGGTGGTCGCCAATCTCATCGCCAATGCCCTCGACGCTACCGACCCCGGAGGCCACCTCCATATCTCTGTCAAACGTGTTGGGGAGACCGTCGCCATCGCGGTGGCCGACACCGGCTCCGGGATCAACGATGTTCACCTTGCTCGTGTCTTCGAGCCGTTCTTTACCACCAAAACCGATGTCGGCACCGGGCTCGGACTATGGGTCACCAAAGGCATTGTGGCAAAGCAAGAGGGTACGATCACGGTCGCCAGTTCGACCGACTCCACCACTCACGGGACCACCGTCACCGTGACCCTGCCCCTGGTTTAGAAGAACTCTTTCGCAAAAAAAGCCGCCCCTCGAACTGAGGGGCGGTGAGCGAGTGAGGTAACGCCGAACGTTATTTCACCGTCAGGGCGACGATGGTGGTTTGCGTGGTGCTTCCCGCCGTCGCGGTGATGGTGACATTCGATGTCCCGGCCGGTGTGGCGATCATTGTCGGGGTGTTCGAGCAACCTACGATCAGACTACCGGCAGCGAGCAAGATAGTGACGGCTCCCAGGATGCGAAGACTCACGAACTGTCTTCGGCGACGCATGGCGAGGAGAGAGCCGAAGGGCAGCAGCAAGGCGGAGAGGATCTCCATGCCGCGGCGCGAGTGCAGACCATCAAAACGCGGTTTGCTGTAGACGCTACCCATTGCGGTCTGAAGGGTAAGGGTCGCGGTCGCCGGCGCAGTGGCCGTTACCGTGAGCGGACTGGGAGAGAAACTGCACGTCGCGCCGGCGGGCAGACCGCTGCAACTCAGCGTAACCGCGCTGGCGAAAGAGTTGGACGGAGCCACGCTGATGGTCATCGTTGTGGATGCACCTGCGGTGACAGAGGCTACGTGCGAGGAAGCGCTGACGTTGAAGGTCGCGGCGCTCGTTGCGTTAGTGACGTTGGTGATGACGCCGAAGAGTCCGTGCGTCTGCTGCGCAAGACCGGCGGTGAAGTACAGAGCCGTCGGGTCTCCGGTGGCGGTCGTGGCGAAGATCTCCCACAGTCCTGGGTTGGCGATGGCCTTGCCAGTGCTGTCGGCGACCACTCCGAGATATGCATAAGTCGTGGGGTTATACGCTGTGATCAGACCATCGCCGAAATTACCAATCAACAGATCGCCGGCGTAGATGCCGAATCCGGCCGGGGCGATCGCCACTCCCCAAGGTGCATTAAGATTGCCACCCGTCACGGCGCGAGCAACAAAGTTACCGTTGACATCGAAAACTGAGACGAAGCCTGTGTTGGTACCCAGAATCTCCCGATAGGATCCGGCCCCAGCGGCGAACGGCGGTACGGTGCGTAACATGTAGGTGACGAAGACCTGAGTTCCAATGCTCTTGATCGCATACGGGGCATAACCCGCGGCGACGTTCGGGTCGAGGAAGGCACCAGCCAGCGTCGCCGGTTTAAACGTAGTGTCGTAGATTTCGACATTTCCGCCCTGACCGAAATTCGGTGCCAGCAGAAAGGTGCCTGTGGTGTTGGTCACCAGGGCGAGGTCGGTGTAAACAGCGTTCTTCGCGTTGTTGTTCACGGCGATGAGTGCGTGATTGCCGCCGGCCGACTGAGCTCCGTTCCAGCCAGAGATGGTGCCGTCGAGGGTAGAAAAGAGGAAAGAAGCCTTGGCCCCATTGGAGAGAAGGAATCCAGTTGTGCCGTTCTGGACAGTGCCAGTGGGCGTCCCCTGGCCGGTGCCGGAGGCGGGAGGAATAATTGCTTTGAATGCGATCACACCGGCAATCGAAGTGACGAAGTTCGTTCCGCTTCCGTTGGCATTAATCCACAGCGTCTTGCCGCCGGACACACCCCAGGGATTCGTGAATCCAGGATCGGTAACCGGCGCAGGAACGAAACCATCCGACATGATGTTCGTCACAGCGAATGAGCCCGCAGTCTGCGCCGTCGCGAGACCGCACGATGCGGCTGCAGCGAATAGCAAACCGCTGATACACAGCGTCGCCGACCTAAGCTGCCGGAAGAGGACTTTATCGTCGCCGGTGAGGGAGTGGTCGCTGGCCTGAACCAGATACGTATGCGTCGCGGACTGCTGCATGGTGACCTCACACTGTCTCTCTTGCCTTGGGAGACAAAAGATCTCTGCCGGTGGGGGTATCTGCCGGCAAAATAGAGCGTAGGCCGTCGCCGCGAGCCAAGTGTCAGCCAAGTGTCAGCGCAGTGTCATCTCATTATCACAATTTGGTTGCAGGGTTGTTCGCTGGAGTTGGCAACCATTGCAGCAGCCTCGATGGTCAGTCAAGTGCGCAAACACAACAACGTGAATCATGAATCAGTGCGCAGAGCGTCCCGATTCTTCGCCGGGCCAGCCGCGACGACCGCTCACGTTCTGGCAATCGCAACGCGCCTATGATAGAAAGTACGGGGCTGTCCGCGGCCCGGCAGGAGCACAGAAACCCGAATGAACACCACAACCACGCTATCTATCGCCGAACCCACAACCTTCGACGCTGCCGCCTTTGCCTCCCACGCGCTCTCGTCCGTCGCCGTGCTGGCGGCCGTCCTCGATCACACACTGCTCAAGCCGGAGGCCACGCGCGCCCAGGTCATTCGCCTGTGCCACGAGGCCGCGGAGCACCGCTTCGCATGCGCCATGGTCAACCCCACATGGGTAGGCTGCGCGGCCGAGACGCTCGCCGGCACCGGAGTTCCGGTCGGCGTCGTCATCGGCTTCCCGCTTGGCGCCACTCTCTCCGCATCAAAATGCGACGAGACCAAGCGGGTGCTCAAACTGGGCGCGCACGATGTCGACATGGTGCTGAACATCGGCTTACTGAAATCCGGCTCCAAAGAAGATTATGAGGCGATCAAGCAGGACATCCGTGGGGTGGTCGAGCTCGCGCACGGTGCCGGAGCCATCGTCAAGGTCATCCTGGAGACATGCCTGCTCACGTTTGAGGAGAAGCACCGCGCCTCGGAACTTGCCCTAAGCGCGGGCGCCGACTTCATCAAGACGTCCACCGGCTTCTCATCGGGTGGCGCCACGGTCGACGACATTACGCTGATGCGTTCGGTCGTGGGCGCACGCGCTGGTGTGAAGGCCTCGGGCGGCATTCGATCGCTTGCCGACGCCACGGCGATGCTACACGCGGGAGCGACACGCATTGGTGCCAGCGCGAGCGTGAAGATCCTTGCGGAATTGGCCGGGCATACGCCGGCGCCCGCTGCCAACAACGGCTACTGACCGATGAAGGACGCAGGCAACCGCCGCAGACCAGGCTTAACACCGATCAAAACGGATTTAACCGATCCTAAACAGAAGCAGATTCAATCCGCCTACAACCGTTTAATCGGTGTTCATCGGTGTTAGGTGTTTGCCTTTTGCGCTAGCTTCATAGAACCCGCAGAACCACCAGTGTCTCGTCGTCGAAGTGGGCGGTGCCGGCCTGGAACTCGCCGACTGCGGCGAGGATCGCGTCGACCGTGGACTGCGAGGAATGGCATACGAATGGATGCTCGCGCAATATCGCGGTCAGGCGCTCGGTGCCGAACATCTCGCCCTCGGCGTTCTCCGCATCGACGATACCGTCGGAGAAGAAGACCAGCACATCGCCCGGGCTGGTCGCCAGCGTTAGTTCCTCATACTGAGCGTCCGGGAACAAGCCGAGCGGGAAACCCTCCACCCGGATCGTGCTGACACTGAATCCGCCCTCGGGGGCGACGCAATCCCCGGCCCCAGCGCCACCGTTGCCTGCGCGCGCGCCCTTGTCGCTGGACGCAATGGCTCCTGCAACAGCATTGGTAACATATAGCGGCTGCACCGAACCCGCATTCGCGATCTGTAGCGTGCGCTCCTCGTCGTTCCACACCGCCATCAGCATGGTGACGTATTGCGAGTCCAGCTTGCGCTCTTGCAATTGATTATTCAGCTCCGCCAGCAGATCTGCCGGAGGCAGATGACGGGCAGCAAGCGAGCGCAGTATCCCCGAGACGAGCGCCGCATACAAAGCCGCAGGCGCCGCCTTGCCGGATACATCGCCCATCACAATGGCGATCCGTTCCGGCTGCGCAGTCTTGTAGAGCACATTGCCTGCCGCGCCGTAGTCGATGAAGTCGTACACATCGCCGCCGATGGAACGCG
>OCZT010007199.1_pt1 | contig 10940 bp, 9 predicted proteins | sample 1539031 | NCBI WGS metagenome assembly OCZT01 (sample SAMEA3539308, study PRJEB22396) | soil metagenome | biome: tundra; feature: field; material: soil | place: USA | collected 2010-05 | depth 0.15 m
CGACCGTCGCCTTCCGAGCGCGGCAGCGCGTCCGAGCCCAGCCAGCCTTCGAAACTCTCGATGGCTTTGCGCGCAGTGGCGGCGGCGGCCCGCAGGCGGGGTAGGATCTCCTCCACGCCCGACTCTTCGGCATGGAAGTCGGCCTGGACCACGGCGTCCTCGACCAGGGCCACGATCCCCGGCAGCTGCTTGATCGCCATCTCCGTGTGCAGCCGCGACGCGGGGCGGTCCGCAAGACGGCCCAGCTCCACCCGTGCAGCAGCGAGTACCGCGGGCACGCCCTCGAGCCGAGCGGCCACGGACGCCAGCCGCTCCGAAAGTGGCGCGAATTCGCGGGACAGGAGCGGGAAGATGCCCCCGCCGAGCAGGTAGACGTAGCCAAGCGCATCCCACGCGTCCTCGCGCAGCTCGGTCTCGTCGAAGCGCAGCGCCGCCAGCTCGGACCGCAGCAGGTCGCGGTCGATGCGCTCGTCCGGCGTCAGAGCGGCGTCGGCAAACCCACGCAGCTCGACTTCCCAGCGATCCGCGAAAGCCAGGCGGGCGGTGCGGCCCGCTTCGCTCAGATCGGGCCACTCGCCGTCGACGGCGTGCATGCCCGTGGCGGTCGCGGCCACCGGATGGAGATGGAAGAACTCGTCCAGGAACGCGTCGACTCGGCCGCTTAACTGCGACATCGTGCTCCTCCGCTTCAGGTGGGTCGAGTGTAGCGGGCGGCAGAGGTGGAGGCCGATATGGAGGTCTACCCGGCGGCACCCACGCCCTTCGGTCGCGGCCGCGTCGTCCTGGCCCGCCGCGCAAGCGTCGCCCGACGCCGAGTGGGTGGGTTGTAGGACCACCTCTAGAGGTAGGCGAAGCGTGACATCGGCCACTACCCGTCAGGTGACCGAAACACGAGAGTTGGACCTGGTCGTAGCCGGGCAGCCGAGCCAGAGGCTACAGGCCGTCCTCGCCCGCCAACGTGACGCTGGCTGGGGAGTCCACGGAGGTACCCGGGTTGGATGCCCCAGCGACCTATCTGAACTGGAACTTCATCCTGATATCGATCCCGAACGTTCTGATGATCATCGGGATGGTCGCGGTCTTCCTGATCGCCCTGATGGCCCCATTCCCCGGCCACGCCGAAGTCGTCGACGCGGAGGACGGCTCCGATGCATGACAGCAAGGCCACGCCCCAGGCTGAACCCTCCAGCTGGACCCTCTCGATCCGGCGTGCCCTCCAGCGAAGCCTGCCCCTGACGCACCTGTTGCCGGATCGCCAGCCCGTCTTCGTGGGGTCGTGGGTCTACGTCTTCGGGGTTATCGCGATAGCGGGACTGGTCTGGGTCGTCGGGAGCGGCGTGGCCCTGGCCTTCTTCGGGCCGCAGTGGTGGCATCAGTCGAGCATCGGCCGCTTCGTGAACAGCCTCCACCTGTGGTCGGTCCAGGTCTTCTTCGTCTTCATGGTCCTGCACCTGTGGGGCCAGTACTTCATGGCGAGCTGGCGCGACGGTCGGGCCAAGACCTGGATGATCGGGGTCGTGATCTTCGCCTTCAGCATCGTGACCGCGTTCACCGGCTTCATCTCTCAGCAGAACTTCGACGGCCAGTGGATTGCCGTGAATGCCAAGGATGCGACCAACGCGGCCGGGATCGGTTCGTTCTTCAACGTCCTCAACTTTGGCCAGATGTACGGCCTCCACATCGCGCTCCTGCCGATGTTGATAGTCACCCTGGTCGGCGTCCACGTATTGCTGGTTCGGGTCAAGGGCGTCGTGCGACCGATCGAGCGCAAGCAGCAGGCGCAGCCGGCGAGTGGGGAGCAAGCGTCATGATCACCGACACACAGGCCGAGTATTACTCCGGCATCAAGTTCATCCGCTACGACCTCGTCAAGGAAATGGTGCTTGCCCTCCTGGCGGTCTCGGTCCTCGTCATCGGCCTGGCCGGCGTCTTCTCCTCACCCGACGACCCGGCGGTGACGATCCAAACCTGGGCCGCGAAGGACCCGGTCGACTTCGTCACTACCGCAGCCTCCGAGCTCGCCTACCAGAGCGGAACCGCCCAGTACGGACCGCCATACACGAACACGCCGGACGCGGCTCAGGCGGTTGGTCCGGTCGCTCCGCAGTCGTGGGCGGGCGTCACGACTCCGATCGACACGGCCAAGGACTTCGTGCTTCAGCCGCTCGGCTTCGCGGCCGTTGGCAATCCGACACTCTCGACGGCTCTCCAAACGTACCAGGCGGCAAGCGGAGATCAGCAGCAAGCGTGGCTGACCAGCTACTCGACCGCCCTCGCGGATGCGACCGTTGTGAACGACGAAGTCAGCGTGGCAGCCGGCGACTACGGACCGGTGCCCGATCTCATGGCGAATATGCTCGGCCTCGCCCGCACGGGAGCTCTCGACGGCCTGCTGCTCAACAGCGGCAATCTCTACCAGACCGACTTCACGAGACCGCTGCTCTTTATGAGCGACGGCAGCTATCTGTCGGGCCTCGCCGCCGATCAGCACCTCACGGGCGACCAGTGGGGAATGATGAATGAGACCGGCAGCTATCCGGGTCAGACCTGGCTGTGGCTCTTCTCGTTCTGGTACCAGATCCCGCCGTTCAACACGGCGGCGAACACGGACCTCGTCGTCATTCTCTTGATGATCCTGTTGACGACGCTCCTGGCGCTCGTTCCGTTCATCCCGATCCTGCGCGACATCCCGCGCTGGGTCCCCGTTCACCGAATCATCTGGCGCCGCTACTACCGGGGCAGGTAGGCCGGCTCAGCGACGCGTGTCGGCAACCGGAATTCGCGAACCCGCGGGCTGAGACCGCGGGTTCGCTCTTCATTTGGCAGGCGGAATCTGCCGGCCGCACGAAACCCCGGCAGAGCCTGGACGCCCGAGCTAGCATCGGCCCATGCGGCGCCGCCGCTCCAGACTACCAAGTCCCGGGAGGAAACGCGGATGCTCGACCTCGTACTCAAGGTCGCCGTGAACGCAGTGGCCCTGCTCGTGGCGGCGAACGTGGTGCCGGAGTTCAAGCTCGCCTTCCAGAACAAGCCCGAGGACTGGCTGGAGATCGCCGTCATCGCCCTGGTATTTGCCATCGTCAACAGCTACATCAAGCCAATCGTGAAGACCCTGGCCATGCCGATCGGCTTCCTGACGATGGGTCTCGTGGCCTTCGTGATCAACGGGGGGATGCTGCTCGGGACTGCCTGGATCGTCAATCAGGCCAAGGGCACTCTCGACGTTGGGTTCGCGGTCGGCGGCTTCCCGCCGCACTGGGGCTACGAGACCATCGGTTGCGCGGTCGTCGCCTCGATCGTGATCAGCGTCGTTGGCACCGTCCTCAACCTCGTCCTAGTGCCGCGCAAGATCGTCGGCTTCTAGGTCGGCTTCTAGATAACGAACCGCGCCGCCGTTTGCCGACGGTCGCGCCCCTTGTCACAGCCCCACCGCGTCCCCGGGGACCGGGTAGGCTTGCATTCATGCCAGCCACGCGCACAAGTTCTCTGGCCACCCTGTTCGCCGCGAACCTGGGCTCGACCCACGCCGAGCCTGCCGCACCGGGTGCTCTGACCGAGCGCGAGCGGTTCCGGATTCGGCTGCGACGGCGGCCGCTGCTGCTCGACGGGGCGATGGGAACGCTGCTGTATTCGCGCGGCGTTCCGCAGCGAGCCTGCCTGGACGAGCTCGTCCTGACCCGGCCCGAGGTCGTCTCGACCATCCACCGCGAGTACATCGAAGCCGGCGCGGACGTGATCGAGACGGACACCTTCGGCGCAAATCGCTTCCGCCTGGCCGAGTTCGGCCTCGAAGAGCTGACCGGTCGACTGAACCGCAAGGGCGCCCAGCTCGCCCGTGAAGCCCGCGAGACCTCCGGCAAGGAGGTCCTGATCGCCGGTTCGATCGGCCCTCTTGGTCCCTCCGGACGGATGCCCCGCCTTCACCCGGGCATCGCCCGAGCCGCCTTCCGCGAACAGATCGAAGGGTTGCTCGAGGGCGGTGTCGACATCTTCGTGTTCGAGACCTTCGATCGACTCGATCTCCTGCTCTCGGCCATCGAGGAGGCGCAACGCGCCTGCGACCTGCCTATCATCGCCCAGATGACGTTCGGCGAGGATCTGACCGCCAACGACGGCACGACACCCGAGGCTGCCGCCGCCGCTCTGACGGCCGCCGCGGTGGACGCCGTCGGCGTGAACTGCGGCGCGGGCCCGCTCGTCTGCATGGAGGCTCTCGTGCGGACCGGGCCGCCCACGGCGACCGTGGCCCGCTCGATCGTCCCGAACGCGGGACTGCCCCAGCGCGTCGAGGGCAATTTCGTCTACTCGGCCGGGCCCGAGTACTTCGGTGAGATGGTTCCGCAGATGCTCGCCGCGGGGGCCAGGATCATCGGCGGCTGCTGCGGCACCACGCCAGCCCACACCAAATCGATGCGGACCGCGATCGACGCACTCGCCGAGAAGCGAGGCGCCAGAACTGCCGTTGCCCCGCAGCCGGAGGAAGCAGCGACCCTCGCGGCCGCGCCCGGCGAGTCCGACCCGGCCACGGCGGCGGCGCCGCGCACGCCACGTGCCGAGACCTCGGGCGATGGCGACGCCACTCCCCCATCGGGGCTCGCCCGGAAGCTCGCCGACGGGTCTTTCGTCATATCGGTCGAGATCGACCCGCCGCGATCGATCCGCATCGACCGGACCATCGATGCCGCGCGCCTGCTCAAGGAGGCCGGCGTCGATCTGGTCAACATCAGCGACTCGGCCACGGGTCGGATTCGAATGGGCGCCATGGCGGTGGCCTTCGGCATCCAGCAGCGGCTCGACCTCGAATGCCTGGTCCATTTGACGACTCGCGACCGAAACGTGATGGCCCTCGAGGCGGAGTTGCTCGGCGCCCACGCGCTCGGACTCCGGAACATCCTGGCCCTTACCGGCGATCCGCCCCGCGTCGCCGACCGCCCCGCCGCCGCGGCAGTTTGGGACGTGGATGCGATCGGGCTGATCGAGATCATCCGCCGCCTCAACCGAGGCGAAGATGGCGCCGGCCTGTCGATCGGGCAGGCAGCGGGCTTCACCATCGCCTGCGCCCTGGATCCCACGGCCGCCGACCCCGACAAGGAGTGGTCGCGGCTCGAGCGCAAACTCGCCGCGGGCGCGAACCTGATCATGACCCAGCCGCTCTATTCTCATCAGCAGGTGGACGCAATGCTGGCCCGCTCGCGCGAATGCTTTGGCCGGGGCGGCTTCCCGGTTCCGGTGTTGCTCGGCGTCCTGCCTCTCCACAGCGCCCGCCACGCCGAGTTCCTCCACAACGAGGTCCCGGGCATCACCATCCCGGACGAGCAGCGCGCGGCCATGCACGCGGCCGGGGAACGTGGCGGCGAGGTTGGCCTCGAAATGGCGATGAACCTGCTGGCGCATTCCGAGGGTCATGTCACCGGCACCTACATCATGCCCAGCTTCGGCCGCTACGAACTGGCCGCGGAACTGGTCCGGCGCCTGCGCGCCCGTCAAGCGACTCGCCAGTGGCACCAGCGATAAGGGAGGATCGGATGAGGGACCTCAGGCGCGTTCGGGTTGCCGGTCTCATTGGGATTGCGGTCTGGGTCCTCCTCCTGGCCTCGGCCGGCGCCGCGTTCGCGGCAGCGCCGCCGGCCGGCCCTCCATATCCGGATCCCGTCACCGGCCAGCGCGTCTATGACTACGCGGGCATCTTCTCGGCCGCGGAGATCGCCGACGCCGAGCAAACGATCAAGGCGATCGAGGCGCGAACCGGCGCCCAGGTCGCCGTCTACACCCAGGTCAAACCCGAGAGCGACACCCTGGACCTGGCGAACGGGGACGCGCTGGCGCTCATGAACCAGTGGGGCGTCGGCCGCAAGGGCTTAGACGACGGCCTCGTCATTCTCTTCGACATGCAGGACAACCTGCGCCACGGCCAGGTCTCGCTGTACGCCGGGAGCGGCTTCAAGGCCGCGTTCATGACCAACGCCGACCGCCAAGCGATCTTCGACAACGACATGCAGCCGAGGCTGGTCGATGGCGACTTCGACGGCGCCCTGCAGATCACCCTCGCCGACGTCAATGCCGCGGCGACGCCCGAACACGCCGATGAGTTGAGCCGGGCCCGCATCCTCAACTCGTTGGTGGGCTTCGGGGTGACGCTTCTGGCCCTCGTGCTCGTGCTCGTTGTGTTCTTCCGCTGGTACACCCACGGCCGGGACCCGAACTACGTCGACGACAACTCCGTCCTGATGCCTGCCCCGCCCGACGGCCTGACACCAGCCATGGCCACGCTGGTGATGGACGACAGAACATCGAGTCGAACGATCTCGGCCGCAATGGTCGACCTGGCGGCTCGGGGCGTTCTCCGGTTCAGGCAGGACTCGGTTTTCGTTGGCAAGAAGACGAGCATCGGCGTCACGGGCCAGACGGCCCAGATCGCCACGCCGGAGGCCGGCCTCTTCGCCGCAATCACGAGGTGGGCGGGTCAGGACGGCTTCGTTCCGACGACAAGCGCCCACGAGCTTGCGCCCGCGATCAAGCGGCTCAAGAGCGATCTCGAGACGCTCTCGGTCCAAAAGGGTTGGCTAACAGGCAAGCCCAGCCACGTCGTCGGCATCTGGATCACTGTGGCAATCGCCGAAGGGGCGGCTGCTATCCCGCTCTTCATGTGGACCAGCGCTCTGGATGCCAGCGGCGGGTTTCTCGGCGGAGCCGCCCTGGTGATCGCGGCCGCCATCACCGGGATCACCGCCTGGTTCATGCCCTGCCGAACGCGGCTTGGCGCAATGCTCCGCGCGATGCTCGCCGCGTACAAGCGAACGCTCCAGTACACGATGGCCCAGTCGGGATCCATGGACGAGGTGGTTGCTCGCCGGCCCCTGCCGTGGGTGACCACGCCGGACGCAGCCATGGCCTGGGGAGTGGCCCTGGGCCTCAACGCCGAAATCGAAATGGTGCTGGGACGGACGGTCAGCGCCAGCCAGGCCTACGGCCGCCAGGCCGGGTGGTACCCGATGTGGTTCTACACCGCCGGCTATTCCGGCGGCTTTGGCGGTGGCGGGGGCGCCAGTACCGGCGCCGGAATGTTCTCCTCCAGCGCCATCCCGGACGTCGGGTCGATGATGTCGTCGCTCGGCTCGATCGGCTCCACCGGCAGCGGCGGCAGTGGGGGCGGCGGTTTCGGGGGCGGCGGTGGCGGCGGTGGTGGTGGCGCCGGAGGCGGGTTCTAGTCACCGGAGGCGGGGTCTAGTCAGCAGGCTCGGCCGTCGTTTGGCCGGTCACGGAGGTTCGGATGAAGCGTTTCGCAAGCATCGCCGCAACGGCGATCTGCGGCTGGTTGTTGCTGGTCGGACCGGCCCTGGCCGCGACACCGGCGGCGGGCCCGCCCTATCCGGACGCCGTCACCGGGCAGCGTGTGTACGACTACGCCGCCATCTTCTCGCCGGACACGATCACCGAGGCGGAGCGGATCATCGCCGGCATCGAGGCGCGAACCGGCGCCCAGGTCGCCGTCTTCACCCAGGTCAAGCCCGAGAGCGACGACCTCGACAAGGCCAACGCGGATGCCCGCGCGCTGATGGACCAGTGGGGCGTCGGCCGCAAAGGCTTCGATGACGGCCTGGTCATTCTCTTCGACATGCAGGACAACCTGCGCCACGGTCAGGTCTCGCTCTACGCCGGCAGCGGCTATCGGGCCGCCTTCCTGACCGACTCCGAGCGCCAGGCGATCTTCGACGACGACATGAAGCCACTCCTCGCGGACGGCGACCTCGACGACGGCCTGATGGTGGGACTGCGTGACATCGATGCCAACGCCACTCCGGAGCACGCGGCGACCCTGGAGCACGGCCGGCAGATCAACGCCGTCGTGGCCGCGACCGGCGTGCTGCTCGCCGTACTTCTGGCGTTGGTCGCTGTTGGGTACTGGCTGCGGCACGGCCGCGACCCGGTCGCCATCGACGACAACTCGGTCCTGATGCCCGCGCCGCCCGCCGACCTGACTCCGGCAATGGCCACGGTGCTGCTGGCCGACGGAAGCTCCGATCGAACGGTCTCCGCCGGCCTCGTCGACCTGGCGGCCCGCGGCTGTATCGCCTTCGTCGCGGAGCCCATCGTCGTCCCGGGCGACGAGACGGGCGTCGAGTACCTGGGGCCTGGTAAAGACACCCTGCCGGCGCCCGAAGGCAAGCTCCGCGACGAGATCGCCACGAAGTCCCAGCACCACGACGGCTACATCATGCCGCACAGCATGTATCGGCTCATCGATGACTTCACGAGCTTCAAGGACAGGCTGGAGACGGCCGCGGTCACCAATGGCTGGCTCACGGCGAAGCCAAGTTCGGTGATCCTGACATGGGGTCTGATCGCCGGGCTCGAGATCACCGGGGCCCTCGTGGCCGCCTTCTTCTGGCTCATACTGGGAGCCAGCGGCCTTCTGGTGGCTGCGGTCGCGATCGCCCTCGCCGGCACCGGAACGATGATCCTGGCCCGCCTGATGCCGTCACGGACCCGCCAGGGCGCGATGCTCTGGTCGATGCTGGTGGCCTACCGACGCACCCTGCAACTCACCATGGCGCAGGCGGCTTCGATGACGGACGTGGTCAAGGCGAAGGCGCTGCCCTGGGTGACGACACCCGACCAGGCCATGGCCTGGGGCGTGGCCTTCGGCCTCGACGACGACATCGAGGGCGTGCTGTCGCGGTCGATGACGAAGCCGTACGAGGAGATCGATCCCCAAGCATCCGCCGCCTGGCACCCAACCTGGTGGCTGACCGGACCGACCGGAGGACATTCAGGCCACGGCGCCGCGTCGCTCGGCGCCTCCGGATCGAGCGGCATCTTCTCTGCCTCAGCCATACCTGATCCCGGGTCGATCATGGCTGCGCTCGGTTCGATCAGCCATCCGTCCTCACCCGTCTCGAGCAGCAGTTCGAGTGGAAGCAGCTTCAGCGGCGGTGGCAGCTTCGGTGGCGGGGGTGGAGGCGGCGGCGGGGGGGCGGGAGGCGGCTTCTGAGCGTCGATATGCGCCGGCGCCCACGGGGTACTGCCGCCGTCCGCTAAACTCGGGGCATGGGTGCAGTCGACACGATGGAGCAGTTCTTCGAGCTGCTGAATTCCGGTGATCGCGAGGGTGCCGTCTCGCTGATGGACGAGAAGGCGGAGTTGCGCGTGCACATCGCCGGCAACGCCCGCACGCTCAGAGGGGTGCGTGAGGTAGGCGGCTGGTTCCTCCGCGCCGAGCCCGGCTTCCGCATGATCCCGGGCGACGTGCGCGACATGGGCAACACCTACCAGGCGAACCTGCTGGTGGTGCGTCCGGGGGCGCCGACGCAGCAACTCGACGCCAGTTTCCGGGTCGAGACGGGCAAGATAACCGCAATCAATCTGACGCCGCGGTAGCGCTGCCGTTGCGGAGCACTTCTGCGGCTTCGCGCGGGTCGGGTTCCTACGAGCTGGGCGAGGGCGACGGGCTCGCGGGCGGCTGCGTCAACAGACCTGCGGGCGGAATATTGATGATATCGCCGACCTGGATCTGGTTGAAGTTGGTGATCTGCGGATTGGCGAGCATGATCTCCCAGAGATGCAGGTTGAATTGGGTCGCGATCTTCTGCAGATAGTCGCCTGACTTGACCTCGTATTGCAGGTAGCTGGCACGCGACGTCGGCGAGTCGTCGGCAGAAGGCGAGACGCTCGCCACCGGCAGCGAGCCGCTCGGCCCGAGCGAGCCATTGGCGCCCCCAATGGAGCCTCCGGACTTGGTCACGATCGGGAACATGACCAGCGCGACGAAGACCAGAGCAATGCCGATCGAGATGAAGAGCAGCGGCTGATTGGCCCGGCGATCTTCACGGCTGCGGAGTCTCGGGTAACTGTCGACACGCGGCGGATTCTCCCAGCCCGGGTGGCTCGGCCCGCGGCGAGCCATCGCAATTGTCGGCGGCCCGAGCGACGACGGCGGTGTCGGCGCGGCGGGCGCCGGCGTGCGCTTGGTGTCGCCTTCGTAGCTCCACAGGCTTGCGGCCGCGTCGGACTTGCGCTTCGACGACGAGAGCAGATCGGGATCCGTGGGTCGCGGTCTGGCGGCGAGGAACGCTGGCGCGGCAACTCCGTCGGCCGCGAGAGAGGCTGCGGCGTCGTCCTCGGCCGCGACCGTTGCGCCCGCGGGTGCGCCTGCGACCTTGACTCCCGCGGCTTCCTGGCGAGCCCAATCGAGGAAGACCGGGCAGCGCGCGAAGTCCGCGGCGAGGCAGTAGCGCTCCTGGTGCGGGAAGGCTCGGGGCTCCGGCTCGGGCGCGGCGAAGCAGCGATGACGGTAGTCGGGGCTGTTGGAGCGGTGGTCTCGATCATCCTCGAAGGCGACGAACGGGCATGCGCTCGGCCCGACATCGAACGGGGTTGTCGGCTCCTCAATCACGGCACAGATGATACCCGGGCCCGTCGCGTTTGTGCCGGGTACCCGGCAAGAAGCTGGCGAAAAGGTAGTCAGACCGCCTCGTGAGCCCCTTGCCCGGACCGGGGCGCCATCGCAGAATCAGGCCACAATCGAGCCTGCCAGACCAGCCACCCGGGGTTTTCGACCATGCCTCCTGTGCGGCGACGCAACCACCGCAGGCTCTCACCGGCCGCGGCTGCGGCTATCGCCGCGGTTCTCGTAGCGGCCTGCGCCGGCGGTCAGGCGACCCCGAGCGGCGGTACGTTCGTCGCCCCGCCGGCCACCGCGTCGCCGTCGAGCGCGGTCCTGAGACTGACGCCCGGGTTGGCCGGTGCCTCCATGCCAGCGCCCGCCTCGGCGAGCCCGAGGCCAACTACCGCGCCCACCCCGGCGGCCGCTCCGACGCAGCTGGCGCCGGCCACCATCAGCCTGACAGTCGTGGTCGGCAACCTGGCGAGTCCCATCGGCGTTGCCGTGGCAGCGGGCGATCCGCGCCTCTTCGTCATCGGCCAGGCCGGCCAGATTGTCA
>OCZT010007200.1_pt1 | contig 10939 bp, 6 predicted proteins | sample 1539031 | NCBI WGS metagenome assembly OCZT01 (sample SAMEA3539308, study PRJEB22396) | soil metagenome | biome: tundra; feature: field; material: soil | place: USA | collected 2010-05 | depth 0.15 m
CAAGATCTCGGACGACCGCTTCCTGGGCGCGGCGGGTGCGGAAGCGCGAGAGCAGTTCCACCCGGATCGGATAATCCGCCATGCGCTCGCGGAAGGTGTTGTAGTGCTGCTGCGCCAGCACGGTCGTCGGCACCAGCACGGCGACCTGTTTGCCGTCCATCACCGCTTTGAACGCGGCGCGGATGCCGACCTCCGTTTTGCCGAAGCCCACGTCGCCGCAGATCAACCGGTCCATCGGCTTGGGCCGTTCCATGTCGGCCTTGGTCTCGACGATGGCGCGATCCTGGTCAGGCGTCTCTTCGAAGATAAAGGAACTCTCGAACTCGCGTTGCCAGGGAGTGTCCGGCGCGCAGGGATGGCCCGGTTGTGATTCGCGCGCGGCTTGGATAGAGAGCAAGTCGCCCGCGACGTCCCGCACTGCGCGTTCGGCGTGGGCCTTGGCCTTGGCCCAGCGGGTGCCGCCCAGCGTGTTGAGCGGAGGCCGCGCCTTACCCGTCCCGACATACTTGCTGACCAGGTGCGCCTCGGTGACCGGCACATAGAGCTTGGGCGGCGGCTGCGCGGGGTCGCCCGACGCATATTCGATCACCAGGCATTCCTGGCCGGCATGGGCATTCGCGCCCGGCCCTTCGGTGGGCTTCGTGCCGGCGCCCAAGGGTATTACCTGTAGCCCGACATAACGCCCAATGCCGTGTTGCAGGTGAACGACGTAGTCGCCCTCCTCCAAGTCGGTGAAATCAATGTCCAGAGCTGAACGCGCGGCCAGTGCGTGAGCCGACTTCAGGCGGCGCGGCCGTTGCACCTTGTAGCGCCCGAAGATCTCCGCGTCGGTGACTACTGCCAGCCTGGCCTCATCACACAGGAAGCCCCGTGCCAGCGTGCCGATGTGCAAAGTAGGACAGGCGTCTCGCCTGTCCATGTCGGTCGATCGGGCTATTGTATCCGCGGTAGACGTCACAGCTATGTGATCAATGTTATCGCCGGACGGTAGGGGCAGGCGGGACGCCTGCCCCACTTCGGCAAAACCGTATTCGTCCCAAATCTCGGTGAAGCGCTGCCGTTCACCATCGTTATTGCAGAACACGTGCACCGCGTAGCCCTGGCGCAACCAGCGGTGTAGTTGGGCGAAGAACTCGCGCCGCTGCGCCTCCGCCACTTGCGGATCCGGCGCCCGCTCCGGCAACGGACGGAACGCCTCCAGGCTATCGAAGTGCGGAGTGCGGAGTGCGGCGTGCGGCGTTCCGCTGACTTCGGGCTGTTCAAGGACATCCGGACTCGTCTCGACTCCCCCGTTGTCGCCTAAATCAACCAGACCCGTCTCGGCTTCACTGACTTCGAGGCGGATCATCCCGCGCTGCTGAGCTTGCTCTTGGAAGGTCTTCCACGGGATGAAGAAAGGGTCTCCTTCAGGAACTTGCTGGGCATACTCGTCCGCCCGCTCAGCCAAGAGCTCCGGTTCGCAGAGCAAAAGCACCGTTTCCGCCGGCAGATAGTCCAGCAGCGTGCCCAGGAGGGGTTGAGGGTTGAGGGTTGAGGGTTGAGGGTCTTGATTCTGCGCTCCGCTATCCGCGCTCAGCATTCGCTTGAGGAGGCTGAGCTCGCCGGCTGGCGGAATCGTAACTGCCCCAATCTGCTCCCGCGACATCTGCGTCAGCGGATCAAACTGGCGCAGCGATTCCAGCTCATCGCCAAAGAACTCCAGGCGCACCGGCCAGGGGCTGGTGAGGGGAAAGATGTCGAGAATGCCGCCGCGCAACGCGATCTCCCCTTTCTGGGTCACTTGGGCCTCGGGCTCGTAGCCTTGCTCTTCGAGCCACTCAACCAGGTCTAGCGGATCAACCCAGTCCCCGCGCGTCAACGTGCGGGTGTGGCCGCGAATCGTCCCGGCCGGAAACGTGCGCTGGAGCAGGGCAACGACGCTGGTGACGACGAGAGGGGCAGGATGCGTAATGCGTGATGCGTGATGCGTGAGCGCGACGAGCGTTTCGAGGCGTTCGCTGATAACATCCGCGTGCGGCAGCCGGACCTCGTGCGGCAGGACCTCCCAGGAAGGATAGAACAGGGGTTGGGAAGGGAGGCGTGATGCGTGATCCGTGATACGTGACCCACCATCGGGGATGCTGGGTTCTGGATTCTGACTCCTGTCACCCGCCGCCTGACTTTGGGCTTCGCCGGTCAGGGTGAACCACGTCGCCAAATCCTGCTGCGCGCTTTCCTGGGTCCTAAGCCCTTCGGTGACGAGGACAATCGGGCGTTGCGGGAAAGGGTGTCGCAGCAACGCTGCGAGATACGGCTGGGCCGCGACGCTGACGCCCGCGCAAGACAACACACACCCCTTCTCCATGCGCCGTGCCAGGGACTGCATAGCGGGAGTTTCCGAGACTCTAGCGAACAATTCGCTTGTCGCTGCGATTGCTAAATCCTGCGCCAAGCAGGGGCAAGGTCGCAGGGTGTTTGGGAAGCGTCAAGGGGGAGGTTGACAACGCCCCGGAGCGAGAGCAAAGATGCCTTGTGGATATTCACGAGCTGGTTATCGAAATGAAGCTGCTGGAGCGGCGCTTGACCCTTTATGAGGAGAAGTATGGGGTGCTAAGCGCTGATTTCTACGCTGCGCTGACGGCTGGCCAGTTGGCCCGCTATGATACCTTCGATGAGAGCCGCACCGACTTCAGCCGCTGGAAAGGGATTTACGAGACCTGGCTGCGGCGCAAGGAAGCCTACGCACGACAACTTCAGGAGCGTGGGCTGGCAGACACATTGCGCGTGCAGCCCGCTTACTGAGGATGAGCGAACATCCGCTCACGTCCCTGGCTGAATACAGCCGGTTTGTCGCGGAGTTGTTGAGTCGCCCAAGCGTATCGCGCTCTACGGTTGCCGTATGGTCGGATAGTCCTTACACAGGCATTGCGGAAGGGGAAGTATTCCTAAGCAACGGAGTCCGGCTGCGGATTAGAGAGGAACTGGATTTCGACGCGAGGCTGATCACAGCTTATGGCTACGAAGCTTATCGGGGCGAAGATAGGCTATTTTGGTATGACGATTTCCCCCATCCCAATGATCCGGCGCTGGCTTCGACCTTTCCTCATCACAAACATGTGCCACCAGACATTCGGCATCACCGCATCCCTGCTCCAGCGATGAGTTTCACCCGGCCAAACCTGTCCGCCGTGTTGGAGGAGGCTGAGGCGCTCGGGGCTGAGTAACACGCCCTGCTCCGCTTACTCCCACTCAATCGTCCCCGGCGGCTTGCTGGTGATGTCGAAACAGAGGCGGTTGACGCCTTTGACCTCGTTGATGACGCGGCTGGACACCTTCTCGAGCAGGTCGTAAGGCAGTTTTACCCAGTCCGCCGTCATCCCATCCTGGGATTCAACCGCGCGCAAAGCGATGGTGTAGTCGTAGGTCCGCTCGCCGCCCATCACGCCGACGCTGCGCACCGGCAACAGCACGGCGAAGCTCTGCCAGATCTTGTAGTACCAGCCGCTGCCTTTCATCTCCTCCACCATGATGGTATCGGCATCAGCGGGTCAAACTGGCGAAGCGACTCCAGCTCGTCGCCAAAGAACTCCAGGCGCATCGGCCAGGGACTGGTGAGGGGAAAGATATCGAGAATGCCGCCGCGCAAGGCGATCTACCCTTTCTGGGTCACTTGCGCCTCGGGCCCATAGCCCTGTTCTTCGAGCCACTCAACCAAGTCCAGCGGGTCAACCCGGTCCCCACACGTAAGCGTGCGGGTCTGGTCGCGAATCGTCCCAGCCGGAAACGTGCGCTGGAGCAGGGCCACGACGCTGGTAACGACGAGAGGGGCAGGATGCGTAATGCGTGATGCGTGATGCGTGAGGGCAACGAGTGTCTCCAGCCGTTCGCTAATGACGCCCGCGCAAGACAACACACACCCCTTCTCCATGCGCCGTGCCAGGGACTGCATAGCGGGAGTTTCCGAGACTCTAGCGAACAATTCGCTTGTCGCTGCGATTGCTAAATCCTGCGCCAAGCAAGGGCAAAGTGGCAGGTGGTCTGGGAAGCGTCAAGCTAGAGGTTGGCAACATTCTGGTGCGGCGAGGCGAGAGTTGGAAAAAACCACAACCCTGCCGGACAAAGTTGACAGGGGCCGTGCGAGGGCAAAGGATGGGCCGTATGTGGAAGCGATGCTTTTGTTTGGGCGGCTGGGTTTGGCTGGCGGCCTTTATGGCGTGGGCGGCGCAGGGCGAAAGCTGGTTTGCGTTTGACGCGAAGCCGGACGCCTTTGCTGACAACAGCGCGATTGATTTGCGTTCTCTCAATGAGCGATTCGCCGGCGAGCAGGGCTTCATCGGAGTGAAGGACGGCCAGTTCGTTCACAGCCGGACCGGCGAGCCGGTGCGGTTCTGGGCGGTCAACGGCCCACCGCACGAGTTGACCGGCGCGGACCTGCGGCAGTGCGCGCGGATGCTGGCCAAGCACGGCGTCAACCTGGTGCGGATTCACGGCGGTTACTTCGATGAGCGTGGGGAGGTTGACTCTGCCAAAGTCAAGCGAACCATCGAAATCGTCGAGGCGATGAAGGCAGAGGGCATTTACACGCATTTCTCGATCTATTTCCCGCTCTGGCTTACGCCCAAACCGGACAATCCGTGGCTAAAAGGCTATGATGGGAAGACCCACCCATTTGCGGCGCTGTTCTTTAACCCGGAATTCCAGGCGCAATACCGCCGATGGTGGTCGGTCCTGCTGACCACGCCCAGCCCGGTGACGGGCAAGCCGCTGGTGGAGGAGCCAGCGGTCGCTGGCCTGGAAATGCAGAACGAGGACTCCTTCTTCTTCTGGACCTTCTCCGAGCAGAACATTCCGGACGTGCAGCTCAGGCTGCTGGAGAAGTTGTTCGGGGATTGGCTGGCGAAGAAATACGGCTCGCTGGAGGCAGCGCTGGCCAAATGGAACGGGCTGAAGGTAAAGCGCGACGCTCCGGCGGAGGGCTGGATTGGGTTCCGGCCACTGTGGAATATGTTCAACGAGAAGACGGCGCGGGACCAGGATACGGCTCAGTTCCTCCTGGAAGTGCAAACGCGATTCTACTCGGAGACCTATGCCTTTCTGCGGAAGCTGGGCTTCAAGGGGCCGATTACAGCGTCGAACTGGGCCACCGCCAGCCCGCAAGTCTTCGGGCCGTTGGAGAGGCTGAGCTACACTTGCGGGGATTTTATTGATCGGCACGGCTATTTCGGCTGCAACCACGAAGGGGAGAACGCGGCATGGTCGCTACGCAATGGGCACACCTATACCGAGCGCAGCGCCCTGCGGTTCGATGCCGAACAACCGGGCAAGCCCAGGCAGTTCGTGCATCCGGCGATGGATATGCATTACGACGGCAAGCCCTCCATGATTTCGGAGACGACCTGGGAGAGACCGAACAGGTTCCGGAGTGAAGCACCGTTGTACTTGGCGGTGTATGGCGCATTGCAGCACAGCGATGCGATTGTGCACTTTGCGCTCGACAGCCGCGATTGGGCAGTGAAGCCGAATTATTGGATGCAGCCGTGGACGCTGATGACGCCCGCGATGATGGGGCAGTTTCCTGCGGCGGCGCTCATTTTCCGGCGTGGAATGGTAACCGCGGGCAGCGTGCTGGCAGATATCCGTCTGAGCCGGGAGGCCCTGCTCCGCCTGGAAGGCACGCCGCTGCCGCAGGATGCGGCGCTGGATGAACTCCGATTGAAGGACATTCCGAGCGGCGCGGAATACAAGCCCGGCGCGCGGCTTGATCCGTTGCTGCACTATGCTGGGCGGGCCGACGTGAAATTCGTCACTGGACAGGGCGCGATGAAGGTGAGCGACCTCAAGCCGCTCATTGATCACGCCAAGCAGACAGTGACCAGCAGCACCGGCGAGTTGAAGCTCAATTATGGGAAGGGTGTGCTCAGCATCAATGCCGCGCGCGCCCAAGGTGTGAGTGGCGCGCTGCAAGCTGCCGGTCAGGTCGAAACCCGGGACCTGACCATCGCGTCGGAGATGGAACTTGGGCACATCGTCGCGGTTTCGCTCGACGACCAACCGCTGGCCCAATCCGGCAAGATCCTGCTGCAAGTCATGTCGGAGGAGAAGGCGTCTGGCTTTCAAACAGAGACAGTGGGCGAGGGCGTCAAACGCATCACCAACATAGGAACCGACCCGTGGCAGGTCAAAGAACTCAACGGGACGGTCCGATTCAAGCGCGCTGACGCGGCGCAGCTCAAGGTCACGGCGTTGGATTTCAACGGCTATACTATCGGGGCTTGCGGCTCTGGGAACCAAATCAAGCTGCAGCCGGCCACGCTGTACTATCTTGTCACTCGCTAAGACCTAACCTGGTTTGGCGCGACCAGCATATCCGCCGGGAGGATTCGAAAGCGACGCCTCTCCTTTGGCAACGGCCAGATGGGGCAACGGGCAAAACCAGATCGGCGCATCGCCTGGGACACCGTGCGAACTCGTCCCTGGGCCAGAGTTGCGCGGTCGCTGCGTCAGCCCGAAGGTCGCCCGCAGACTTTGTCGTCATTTTAGCTGACGTGACGCGCGGGGCTAAATGGTGTCCAATGGCAGTCTGCCGGGCCGAGAACGAAACAAGCGGCTGTGGTGAATGACTATTATGAACGCGAAGGTGATCTGTTTCGAGTCTCTCCCACGCATGGGCCCAGCGGCGATAATGCCGATCGCATTGGCAGCGGCGGTGCTAGCTTATGGCGGGACCTCGCAGGCCGCAGTGCTCATCAATGAGCTGATGGCCGCGACCAGTGAGCAACGCCTCTCGTGGGATGCTGGAGGGGTTCCACGCCTGGGCTCCGGCGCGCAGTGGGTGGAATTGAGTTTCGATGCCGCTGGTTGGAGCAGCATTTTTCTCCCCGCCGGTTATGGTTTTACGGGCTTGAGCTCAGACCTGACCTCCCAGATGAAGGGCCTGGCCCCTTCGCTGTACCTGCGCAAGGGATTTCAGGCGACGGCGGCCCAGGCGGCCTCGACGAACGTGCTTGTCCTGTCGGTACAGTACAACGACGGCTTTGTAGCCTACCTCAACGGACGGGAAGCCGCGCGCGCCAACTGCGGACCGACCAATCACTTCATCTTCGCCATCCAACCAGCCTATAACGTCAGCACCACTACCAACGTGGTCCAGTTCGCTGTTGGTCCCGCCAGCGCCTGGCTGGTCTCGGGCAGCAATGTCCTGGCCATCCAGGCCCACAACGCGGAGCAGCCCTCGACCACGAATTGGCCAGAGCAGATTACCGCCCACACGCCAACTCCGGAGTTCCGGATCAATGCGGGGCTGCAATTAGGCGGCGACCCGCCAGCTACCCTCATCGGCTATGGCGCCGCCGGCGGCGCCTGGCGGTATTTCGTGGGTCGGGCCGAGCCTTCGGGCGGCGTCGTGGACATGGGCCTGGTAACCAAATCTTACAAGCCGCCGGCGGGTGAAGAGGACGATTACGAGCAGCCGGCGGAGTTTTCGAATTGGATCGAGCTTTACAACAACGGGGCGGCCACCGTTGACATTGGGGGCTGGAGCCTGACGGATGACCCGAGCCTGCCCGGCAAGTGGCACTTCCCCACCAATACGGTGCTGACGACCGGCGCCTATTTGCTGGTATTGTGTGATAATCGCGATGAGGCCAATGCGCCGGCGGGTCCGGCCACTCGGCTGCACACCAATTTCAAGCTCGATGCGCAGGGCGAGTATCTTGCGCTGTTTGACAAACTCGGCCAATTTGTGGACGGCCTGCCCGACGGCTATCCGCCTCAAGTCCTGTCCTGCTCTTACGGCCGCAACCCCGCCAATCCAGCCGCATTTGTTTTCCTGAGCACCGCGACTCCCGGAACGAATAATGCCGGTTCGTTTTATGCCGCGCAGGTTGACCCACCGCAGTTTCAGGATGCCTCCGGCCTGGACTTGCACGGCGGCATTTACCGGACCCAATCCCTCGTGCTATACCTCAGGGACGCGATGGCCGGCAGTCTCATCCGATACACGCTCGATGCCTCGGAGCCGACGGATTCCAACGGCATTGTTTACACCAATCCGATTATCCTGACTCAGGCGAACGACAAGACTGGAAGGGTTGTGCGGGCGGCGGCGTTTCTGCCGGGATGGCTGCCCTCGGAAGTCAAGACGCACACCTATCTGCTCAAACAGCCAGCGTCGCTGACCAACGCGCCGGTACTCCTCTTCACAGGAGACGCGGGTCGGAACTTCTATGCGCCCTGCGGTCTGTTGGCGATTGTCGGCGGAACCTTCATCCCCGTGAGCGTCGGGGCTTTCTGGCAGGCCACCGGACCGCAGACCTACAATGAGGTGCTCGGCGCCGGGACGCCGTTCGAGCGCGCGGCGCGGCTCGAATACTATTTCCCGCCGGGCTTTTATCCCACCAACCAGTCGCCCCTGCGCACGGACATCGGCCTGCGCGTCAGCGTGAGCGGTTTCTCCCGGCCACGGTTGAAAATGAGCGCTGCCACCAATTCACCCTGGCAGCCGTGGTGGGATTACACTGAAAAGCCATCGTTCAACCTCTACTTTGCGGGCGATTTTGGCTCGGGACAGCTCGATTACCCCCTGTTCACGAACTATCCGGTCAGGGAGTTCCAGCATCTCCGTTTGCGCGCCGGCAAAAACGATATCGGCAACCCGTTTATCACCGACGAACTGGTGCGGCGGCTCTGGCTGGATATGGGGCACGTGGGGGCGCGCGGCTTGTTCTGCTCTCTGTACGTCAATGCGGTTTACAAAGGTGTCTTTAACCTATGCGAGCGCTTCCGCGAGCCCTTCTTCCAGGTCCATTATGCCAGCCAAGCCTCATGGGATGTGGATTACATTTGGACCTGGGTGGACGGTAATAACACGGTCTTCAACCAACTGCTGACAGCACTCGACCAGAATCTGACGAACCTGATGAATTGGGGCGCCGTCACGAACAAGCTCGATGTTGATAATGCGGCGGATTACTACCTGCTCAACATCTACAGCGCGATGTGGGACTGGCCCGGAAACAATTTTGTGATCGCTCGCGAGCGCTCCACCGGACTGAACAGCCGTTTCCGCTTCGCCGTATGGGATGCCGAGGGGGCTTTCAACGCGATCGGCTATGCCCACCCGGTTTCTTACAACACTATCACTAGCGACCTCGTTGTGCCGTCCACCAATGCTAATTATTGGTTGGATGTAGCCCGCATCTTCCGCCGTTTAGCCTCCAGCCCGGAGTTTCGGCTTCGCTTCGCCGATCGTGTCAATTACCATTTCTTCAACGGCGGCATCCTTGACGACCGCGACCCGGACGGCGCCGGCCCACTTAAGACCCATTTCCGCCAGCAGTTGGATGAATTGGTCCAGGAGGCTGGCGCGCTCGTCCAATACAACACGGGTCAGACGCTGGATCTATCCGCGTTCAACACCTGGACTGCCGCCGGCAGCGGACGCCGCTCTTATCTACTGGGGTCCGCGCCCGGACGCCAGATGCTGCGCGATGCCGCGCTATGGCCGGTCACCGAACCACCTATCTTCGGCCAGTATGGCGGCTCAGTGCCGCCCGGCTACGCCCTCACGATAACCTCCTCCGTAGCGGCTCCCGGCCAAACGGCCGCCCTGTATTACACGCTCGACGGGAGCGATCCGCGCCTGGTTGGCGGAGGCCGGAACCCGGCGGCGCAAACTTACACCGGTCCGGTGACCTTGAATCAAGTGGTGCGGGTCAAGGCCCGCGCGCAGAACAATACCACCAGCGAGTGGAGTCCGCTGACCGAAGCGACCTTCGCCCCCGCCGCGGTGCCGGCTTCGTCCAATAATCTCGTTCTGGCGGAGTTGATGTATCATCCGCCGCACGCGACGGCGGCGGAACTGGCAGCGGGCTTCAGCAACGCAGACGACTTCGAGTTTGTGCGCCTGCTCAACATCGGTTCCACGCCCGTGGACCTGGCTGGGGTGCGGTTCACGCTGGGCGTTACCTTCGACTTCACCAGCGGCGCCTTCCGCTATCTCAGCCAAGGCGCCAGCGTGCTGGCGGTGAAGAATCATGAAGCCTTTCAACTCCGCTATGGCCATGGCTGCGATTCGCCTATTGCCGGTGAATACGCGGCCAATTTCTCCAATGGAGGCGAACGCGTGCAACTCGTCGCCAGCAACAACGTCGTCCTGCGCGACTTCACCTACGAAACCAGCGCGCCTTGGCCGGCGACGGCAGACGGCCATGGCCCTTCGCTAGTGCTGCGCCAGCCGTGGACCAATCCCAATCCCGCGGATCCAGCCAATTGGGCCGCCTCGGCCGTGCCCGGGGGGCTGCCCGGCGGGGTCGCGCCACAGCAGTCCTACGCCACTTGGCGCGCCCTCTATTGGGATACCGCGTCGGCAACCAATAACGGCATCTCCGGTTCGAGCGCCGACCCGGATGGCGACGGCGTGTGCAACTTCCTGGAATACACTTTTGGGCTGGACCCGCACAACCCATCCGCGCACCCGCAGCCCGTTGCAGCCATTGAGAGGGTCAATGGGGATCTGCGTTTGACGCTGGCCTTCCGCTTGGCCCCGGGCGCGCAGGACGCCAACCTAACCTGGGAGGTCAGCAGCGATCTGCGCAACTGGTCCGCTCCCACCAATGTCTTTCAACTGCTTTCGACCGAGCCGTGCCTGGACGGCACTGAGTCAGTAAAGTACATGTACACAACGTTGCTGACGTCTTCCGCCAGCCGCTTTGTCCGCCTCCGGATTACCGGCCCCTGAGTCCGGAGACAATCAGGGTTCGTGGAGGGGCAGTCGCTAAAGGCGTTGGTGGGCAGGGGCGCCTCGAATTTCCCCAAGGGTGGCTGGACTGTCACGGCGGGAGACAAGGACCTGATCATTAAGGCCACTTGAGGCGGAACACCTGGATCGGTGAGGCGGGAGTCTCAAGCACGCTCTTATTGGTTCCGTCGTCGGCAGGGAATTGGGGGACAGCAATCCAAT
>OCZT010007202.1_pt1 | contig 10938 bp, 9 predicted proteins | sample 1539031 | NCBI WGS metagenome assembly OCZT01 (sample SAMEA3539308, study PRJEB22396) | soil metagenome | biome: tundra; feature: field; material: soil | place: USA | collected 2010-05 | depth 0.15 m
TTGGGTAACGGAAAATCCTGCAACGTGCACTACAGCCAGTTCTAGAACGCAGACACCCTCGGATCGAGTGGCCCGGGGGTGTCTGCGGTGAAGAAGGATTCCGACTCTAGCGAATGGTAAAACCTCTGCGGAGCGTGCCTGCACCGCAGGCAATGGTCGCCAACGCCGTGCCCGCTCCGGTGTTCGGTCCGATCTCCCAGGTCCACGTGACGCTCCCGACGGCGTTCGCGCGCGCGAAACCCAGCACTTGGCAGACCAACGCCGGGACCAACGGAGCGACAAGTTATTCATCAGGTACGATGCTCGCGAGTTGATCGGATGCGATCATTGCGCGTTTGACTGGCGATCGTTAGCAATATGTGAGTCACGACTAGAGCGGTTTCCGTATGCCACTTAATCAACAGGTTCCGGGTTCAAGTCCCGGCCGGCGCACTGCTGTCCCACAGGCGCACTGCTGTCTTTCTTGGTCATATGCACTTTTTCGTCGTGGCATCGCCGTTTCAATCGAAAAATAGGCCTCAACAAAGCGAGGCCTTACCTGGTCGAAGGCTCTATTTGAAGCCTCGCTCGAAGTTAGGACATTCGCGTACATACTCGACGAGGAATCCTTAGTGCGACCGCGGACACCCCGAGACGATTGGCACATCATTCTGCATGATGAGGTGGATAGGGCGTTTCGCACACTCGATGGCCGCTTCAGAGACTATTAGCCGACCCGGTGACTAGCGAGGAGCTATACGGATTCGCCAAGACGAACGAACAGCGACGCCACATCTCGAATCGGACGACTTTTAACGGACTTCCGTAGGCACCTCGGGAGGGCCTTCTAAGGCGTGCTCTAAGTCGGACGAACCACATTTGTTTCTGCCCCAGTGTTTGACAATGCCGCACACGGTACCCACTGCGACTACAGCTCCGCCGCCCACCGGTCCAAACACAAGAACGAGCCCGCCGCCAGGCGCCGCAAAGATCAGCGCGTGCGCTGCGATGTCAATCAACGACAAGACGCATTTGAATAGGTGGCGTAAATCGGGATCTGGACGCTCGCCCTTTCTGAGCATGTCGATTTTCCCAGCCAAATGGCTTTTCGGCATAGAAACGGAAGACGGTTTGAGCCTCCGAACCGAGTCCGCGAGCCAAGGCGACTTGAGACCCCACGACCTTGACGGTGGTTTGTGGTTGACGCACAGCTCTGTTGACGCGTGAGTGGTCCATGACGGTGATCAGTTGCCTCTCGCCGAGACGCCGGAAACGGGAATAGTTGGCTTGGCGGCGAACTGACCACCCATGCGATGTCCTCCGGCTGGTGGTCGCGACGATCAAGTTGATCTCGGTGGATCACAGCAAAAGTCAGGGTTGCACGACGAGATTTGACCGGCCATCGCGCGTGCCCACATGGTCAGTGCGTTCGCACGCGACTTCGATCGAGAAGGTGCCCAAGCGCCAGATGACTGCCAAACGTCGATGGTCGGTCAGTCCCTTTCCAGGCGTGGCGAGCTTCATCGGTTTGCTACGTATCTCTACGGGTCATCAGCCAGCTCCCGACAGCCAAGAGAACGACCGCATAAAGGGCAAGAAGAAGCAGTCCGATGAGGGGACTAAAGAGTGGCGTTCCCTGAAGCTGGCTTGGAGTGGTCGAGGCAAAGACCGTCGAACTGATGTTGGCGGGCATGTATCGACTCATCACGTGGACGATGATGCCCGGCAGCGCGAAGAGCACGACGGTCAATACCAGCATGATGCTCGTGAAGATTGAGAGCGATGCGGCCAACGATCGAAAAATCGAGGCGATGCCCAGGCCGATGAGACCCACGATCGCTAGATCGATGCCGCTTTCAGTTAGTACGCGAAGTACGCCGGGCTGAGAGAGGGAAATCTGGCTCGCTTGGCCCGAGAGTATGAAATGCCCGAGGAAATAGGTGGAGAACGAGAGCACTTCACCGAGAACGAGTCCGACGCCTCCGACAACGATGGCTTTAGCCGCGAGCACGATTTCCCGTCGCGGCATCGCCGCCATGGTGGAGCGGATCTGGCCAGTGCTGTACTCCGAACTCAAAAAGAGCACTCCGAGCACACCCATGACGAACTGATCGAAGTTGAAACCGACGAGGACCCGCATGATCGGATCGGCTGTGTGGGCGTGGCCGCGCAGGGCGCTCGTTGAGAGATAACACAGTCCGTAGGTGACGAGAGCGAGCGCGAACACACTCCATCCAGCGGAGCGTAACGACCAGAACTTGGTCCATTCGCCGCGAAGAGCGCAGCGAAGTCCCGCTCGAGAATTTGATTTCGTGACCTCGTCACGAATGAGAAGATCGTTTGTCACATCGTCGCTCGGTACTGGACCGCACCCTCCGTCAATTCCATGAATGCGTCTTCGAGTGAGCAGAGATCGGTTAACTCGTAGAGGGCGTTTTGTTGTTCAAGGGCCAGTTCGCCGATTGTCTCAGCACTGAGGTTCATCACCGTGAGGCACGAGTTCGGTTCTCTTAACGTGAGCGCGCCAGCGTCTTCGAGAGCCGGAATCAACAGGTCCAGGTTTGCCGCGCGTACTTTGAATGACCGTTTGGAACTGCACGCGACGAACTCGTCAACAGGGAGCTCTGCGATGAGGCGGCCTTTACCGATGACGACTAACTGATCAGCAGTGAGCGCCATTTCGGCCATGAGGTGGCTCGAAATGAGAACTGTGCGGCCCTCGGCGGCGAGATCCCTGCAGAGGGTTCGCGTCCAACGAATGCCTTCGGGATCAAGGCCGTTCACCGGTTCATCGAGCAAGACGACCGCCGGGTCACCAAGCAGCGCGGCGGCGATGCCGAGTCGCTGACCCATTCCTAGGGAGAATTTGCCGACGCGTCGTTTCGAAACAGAAGTGAGTCCCACCAGGTCAATGACCTCTTCGACACGGGTTTTCGTGATGCCGCCGTATTGGGCGAGTGACCAGAGATGCGCGTACGCCGAGCGACCGGGGTGGATAGCCCGTGCCTCGAGCAACCCACCCACTTCACGCATGGGCCAGCGAAGATCCTTGTACTTTTTACCTGAGATTGTGACTGAGCCCGAGTTGGGGTGATTGAGGCCCATAATCATCGACATCGTCGTGGACTTTCCCGATCCATTCGGGCCAAGGAATCCAGTTACTTTCCCTGGTGCGACGTTAAAAGAAAGGTCGTCGACGGCGACGACGTCACCGAAGTGTTTTGTGAGTCCGCGAACCTCAATCACCGGACAAACCTAGGCCGCTCAGATGAGAGGAGCATGCAGACAGTATAAGAATGACTTGATTCTATGCGCCGGTGACTTCACCCCGATCAGTACGAGTTGTGCCGGTACTGCATTTCACTTCGCAAACCTTAGTTCGTTGACCCTTAGTTGATGGAGGGAGTCGCGCGACGTCGTGACGCAGACAGGATGATGGCCATCACCATGAGGGATGTTGACGCGTAGAACGCCGCCGACTCAGAACACCGCAGCAACTCGAGCGAACGCTAACTTCCTTGAATGAGTTTCAATGCGGAGCTGTTCGATCGCGCCGCCGCGATGTACGACAAGATCAATCGAAACGCAATGCTTAATCGTGAGAAAATCCCACACACCAGCACGTACTAGATAGACCAATCCATCTGAATACGACACGATTGCCTGGAATTTCAAGACCAGTTCGACTAGAACTGCTCATCGCAACAAGCCGGAACCCACTCTTAATCAACTGGTTCCGGGTTCAAGTCCCGGCCGGCGCACGAAGGCGTACGAGCCCACGAGTCCTGCTCCCCATTTTTACTGAAACGTCTCCAGTCGGCGCTCCGCACACTGCTCTAAGGAGGTTGCAGCGTAGGCGATTGACTCACTCGCCGCGAAGCACTTGAGTTGTTGACGTCCGAGCCGCGCTTCGCCCCGGCATTGCGGCCACGATGTTCGCCAGCAGCAAGGCGCAAATACAAACGATGAGCACTGAAGGCACCGATACGGTCGGGTCGGGAACTGCGTCGATATAACGCGCGAATAAAGTCCACAACCATCGACCGAGCAAGATACCGATCGGTACTCCGAACACGATCCCGATGACGCCAGCCACGGACGCTTGCCACGCAATCGCGGCCATCAACTGACGACTCGTGAAACCAAGCGCGCGCAGCAACGCTAGATCACGTCGACGCCGGCGAACTGACGCCGTGAGGGTGAGACCGAGTGCGACGACGGCCCCTAGCGCCAGCGCGAGCGCCAGCGCATCTGGAGTCTCACCGATCGTTCGATAGTTCTCGATCTCGGCCGGATACTGCACCGATTCGGTGACGACGCTGTCACCCGCGCCCTGGCCGTCTGGAACGGCGGCCAGGGCTCGGTCGCCGACCACCGCAATCTTCTCCAGCGAGGCCAGTGCCTGTGCGTGTGACGCTCCGCTGCGCAGGCGGATGAACACCAAGGCGGGCCCGTCCAGGGTGCGGTAAGGACTTTCGACGGCCCTGAGCATCGCCGACGACTGAAGTCCGGTCGAGACAATGGCCCCGGTGCCCATGGACGGGTGGAGGGTCATGGCCGTCCCGACTGCGGGCAGCGTTGCCGTGCCGACGATGAGTAGACCCGTCGGAGGAAGGTAAACCGGCGCGTCCTTAGGGGTGCCGTGGGAAACGAGAACGGAGCCACCGAGATGCTCGTGCAGTTGCTGCATCGTCGCCGCCCCGAGCACGATCTGATCGACGGCATCAACCTCGTGTCCCGAAAGCAAGGGCGGACTTACCTTCGCGTGGTCGGCACTCGTCAGGGCCGGCACCGTTACGCCATCGATCTGTATGTCGGGCGAACCGTACCCGGACCACGCCGCGACGTAGGGGTCTGCGTTGAGCAAACTGGTGGACTGCGGGGGGGCGCCCAACATGGCGTAGTTCCAGTTCCATCCGTAGAGCGCGGGACGCGAAATGAGTGTATCGAGACTGCTGCCAAACGTCAGCGTGGCCACGACAATTGTGACTGCGAGCACTGCGCCGAGGAGCGCCGAGCGCACCGGAACGGTTTCGCGGTGCCTTCCAGGTTCGATGGCGAAACGTACTCCCACGACCGATGTCACCGGAAGGCCGACGTCTCCGAACAAGCGTGCCGCCCGAGCACCGAGGAGAGATCCAACATGCGCTGGTGAACCGCAGTGCGCCTGGCCCGGCGCTGGGCCAGTGCAACCGCCGCGGCCGCGAGGGCTACGACCACGATGACAAACCCGAGGCCGAGTACCGGCCAATCAAAGCTGACGCCCCCATCGGGGTAGACCGCCCGGATGGGCCCGATGGGAGACAGCGGCGACAGGGCCACGCCCACAACGTCAGCGAGCACTGCGCCCGTGACGATTGCCCCGAGGACGCCGAGCAGGCTTGAACTCGCGGTCATCATTCGGTTGACTCCCAGAGCGCGAAGAATTTCCAGATCCCCGTCATCACGTTGCAACGCACGAGCGATGAGGCCGCCCGCAATGACAAGTGCGGTCAGCGCGGCGATGAGGCCGAAGATGCCTAGGGCGATGGACTCAGGCTTAATGGACCGGTTCACCTGGCCGCTGACGGTGGAGGTGACGTGAAAATTGTAAGTGGCCCCTCGGGGCAGTGCGGCAATGATCTCTCGCTCCACCGCGGGAACGTCGCGGGCGCCATGGTCTAGCTGCAGCGCATAGTTGTCGAAGTGCACACCGGTGCCAACGAAGGGACGCGTCAGCGCCGGCGTAAAGATCATGAAGGTCGGAACGCGATCGACCTCATCGAGCACCACTTCGTCGTTGAGGACGACGGTCCCAACCAAGTGCATAGTCAATCGCAAAGACGGTTTCACCTTGGCGGTGCCGAAGGTAGAAAGATTCTCCTGCGCGGTCGTGTAGAAATACATGGGAACGGCTTGACCGACGTGCCAGCCCATCTCACGCTCTGCGGCGGCGGTCATGACGAACTGATTAACCTTGTTGGGATTCGCCATCCGGCCCGCGGTGACTGCCAGCTTGTCCTGGGAAAACAGCTCGCCATTGACGCTCCCCAAGCCTGTCACGTCACCGGAAGTCATCGCGGCAGGAAGGCGCGGAGCGCCGTGCCGACCGGCCGGGAAGCCAAGATCGGCAAACGTCGTCACTTCTACGTGACGGACCAAGGGTGGGCGCGACAGTTTCGAGGTCAGATTCGGCGCGTACAGGAGGACGTTCATGTCCGAAGGATTGGTACTCGCCAAAAAGACATTGAAGGACGACTGGGTCCGTCGTGCCGCGCCGACCGACCCGATAGCGATTCCGCCGACCAGACCGACGAGTAGGACAATGGTTAAATAGTTGGTCCAGCGCCTATGGAAGCTGGTCCGGAACCAGTACCAGGCGACGCGCATGACCTTTGCCCTCACGACAGCACTCCCCTCCTGACGCGGCCTCGGGTTACCGCCAAGGGAAGTCCGTCTGGCTTCGAGAGTCTGGCCCAGGCGGTCACCCCTCCGTCTTCCCTCGTATTAGCACCCCTCAACTCACGCACCCGAAGAGTCGAAGGGTCGGAAGATCGTGTGGGCGATCAGTCGAAACCGGACAAGTTCTCCTAGCGCCTCTTCGCCCAAACCAACTGCCCGACCGAATCATCTAGGTCGTGCCCTCAGGCGCGCCTCAAGTTCTCATGTTTTCGCTGAGCGTAAAGCTCCAGAAGTACCGAAAATCGACTGCCGGCACTTTGCTAGGTCGCCATTCTCGCCGAGTATTCGAGGGACCAACGCCGAGACCAACGACGTGACAAATTTCCGATCAGGAACAATGGCCGCCAGTTGAACTGGTAATGCACGATGTGCGTTTGATTCGCTGTTGTTTACGATTCGTGAGCTACGGTTTGAGCGGTTGGCGTAAGCCTCTTAATCAACAGGTTCCGGGTTCAAGTCCCGGGCGGCGCACGAAAGTAGTCAAACTCTACGGACTCATGCATCGCAACGGTCGCACCAACTGGGCAATGGGATGAAGGTTCCAAGATTTTGAAGAACATTGCTCAACGCGAAACCCGTCCCGATTCACCCGCTCAGCAACTCTGGTTCGCGTTTCGTTGAACCCCGAGGACCGTCCCGAGATGCTGGTGGCTGCCGGGCCGCCGTGCACGGCCCCCTTCGTCGACGTCACTCGCCATTGGTCTGGTGAATCGGAGTTCATTAGGTCCCGTGGCGCAAAGCCTCACGGGACCGGGGTGACTAGTTCTGGCGGATAAAGGGGGGCACTCAAGAAACTAGAAGGCCATTCACTTTTCGCAAGGTCAGACGGGATCATTATGAGAATCCTAATTTGTTCCATCAGATATGTTGAGTTAATATTTGGAGGCTCAAACCTACCGAAGGAAACCAGGGATAGTGCCCAATATTGCGGATGACATCACCCAACTGATTGGAGGTACGCCGCTAGTACGCATCAACCGACTGAATCGGGAACTTGGCGCCGAGATCCTCGCCAAACTCGAATTTTTCAATCCTGCCCACAGTGTCAAGGATCGCATCGGCCTCGCCATGATCAAAGCAGCTGAGGATGCCGGCCTTATCGGTTCCGACACGATCATTCTCGAACCGACGAGCGGCAACACGGGGATTGCTCTCGCAATGGTCGCGGCTGCCCGCGGGTACCGCTGCGCCTTCACGATGCCTGAGACGATGAGCAAAGAGCGTCGCGCGCTTCTTCGTGCCTACGGCGCCGAGCTGATTCTGACACCCGGCCCCGACGGCATGGGCGGCGCAATTGCCAAGGCGGAAGATCTAGCGGCTAGCGACTCTCGCTACTTCATTCCCCAGCAGTTCAAGAATCCCGCGAATCCTGCGATCCATCGTGCGACGACGGCTGAGGAAATTTGGAATGACACTGATGGCGGAGTTGACATCTTCATCGCCGGTGTCGGGACCGGCGGAACGATTACCGGCGTCGGCGAGTTTCTCAAGGAGCGCAAGCCGACGGTCCAGGTGATCGCCGTCGAGCCGGCCGCATCCCCGGTCCTCTCGGGTGGTCAAAAGGGACCGCACCCCATGCAAGGCATTGGGGCCGGATTCGTACCCGATATCTACAACGCGAGGATCACTGACGAGATCATCACTGTCGAAAACGACGACGCCTTCGAGGTGGCTCACCGCGCCGCGCGCGAGGAGGGTCTTTTGGTGGGTATTTCATCCGGCGCCGCTCTGTGGGCGTCGTTGCAGGTGGCGGCTCGATCGGAGAACGCCGGCAAACAGATCGTCGTTATCATTCCTTCGTTCGGTGAGCGCTACCTTTCAACACCGCTCTTTGCCGGACTTAGCGACTGAGCGTGTTTGCGACCCTGCGCCGGGATCTTGAAGCGGCACGAAGCCGTGATCCGGCGGCGCGATCTTCGCTCGAAATCACGCTGGCGTATCCAGGAGTTCATGCGATTTGGGCCTACCGGATAACTCACTGGCTCTGGAACCACGGTATGAAGCTTCCGGCTCGATGTGGTTCGTCGCTAACTCGGGCCTTCACTGGTGCCGAGATTCACCCTGGGGCAATCCTAGGTTCGGATATCTTCATCGACCACGCCCTCGGCGTGGTCATCGGCGAGACCGCTGAGGTCGGTGACGATGTTACGATTTACCAAGGCGTGACTCTTGGGGGGACGAGCCTCAAGCCTGGTAAGCGGCACCCCACCATTGGCAAACGCGTGACGATTGGAGCTGGGGCGAAGATTCTCGGTCCGATCATCATTGGTGACGACTGTCGCATTGGGGCTAACGCGGTCGTCGTGACGTCAGTCCCTCCAAACTCCGTCGTGGTCGGGATTCCCGGACGGATCATCGCCCGAAACCGGCCCCGAAACGTGTCGTCGCCTCCTAATGTCGAGGACGGCGTCATGCCTGACCTGATTGGACTTAGCCTCCAGTCACTCTTGCGACGGGTCGACAACCTCGAAACCCAAACGAACAGCTACCGCGACGAGAGCGGAATCCGACCCCCAGAGTCCGGGATATGGTCCGGAGAAGACTTTTCTATCTAGTGAGCCGCTCTGGTCCCGATGGAGGCCTCTCCGCTTAGAGATGATGTAGTCGCGGGGAAGAATACAGAGGTGCACAGCGGTGTTATCCGCCTGGGCTGAGAGAGCGGGCCGTCGCGATGGTCATGTCGATCATTGAAGAGAACGGTGGCCATCGATACGGTGTCGTGACGAGAGTCGCCGCCCAGCTCGACGTGGGGTCAGAGTCGCTTCGAAACTAGGTGGCCCGCGCCGAAATCGACGGAGGACGTCGGCCCGAACTTGCCTCGGACGAACGTGCCCGCCTGAAGGCCCTCGGGAAGGAGAACCGCGAGCTTCGTCGCTCGAACGAAATCGGGCGCTCGGCGCCGCCGGATTTCGTGTGGGCGCATCAATCGTAGGAAATTATTTCCGGCGGTGGCGGATTGGTCCGTGAGATGAACCATGAATTTTTGAACTGCCATCCTGCAGCGTGTGGGTTCGCGTCGGAGGGCCGACGTCCACAATCTCCGACTGGCGGCTTGGTCCGTGGCGTAGAAAACATCGCTGAGCGGCACGGACCCGTCGATCTGGACGGCTCCAGACAGCGATATGTCGGGCTCAGCCTCTGTGCAGATGGGTTCTGCAGCGTCTGGTAGCCGGGAGTTGTTCGGTATTCCTTACAGAAACTCAGGTCGAGTCTCAGGATCAGCAAGCTCATAGTGGACTTAGCCACGATCCACCAACTTAGGAGGACCGCAATGACACTCCGCTCACGAGCGAGCAAATGCCCAGACGCCATCGAGGTCTCGACTTCGCGGCGCGGGAGGCACCTTCGACTGGGACTTAGCGCCATCGTGGTCTCGGGCGCTATTGGGCTCTTCGGCGCGCCGACCTTGGCCCAGGCGTCGGCGATCTCGCCCCAGGCCTTCTGTGCCAAGATCCCGGTCGCGACCGTGTCCTCGCTCTTCGGCCAGAAGATCACGCTGCTCGGCGCCGTGGCCCAAGGCGCGGGGAACGATGTCTGCGAATTCGCCAAGATCGTGACCGGGTCGGTGAGCGGAGTGACCCTGAATTACGACTACAAGGGCACCGGAACCGTGTCGTCAAACGTCGCCGCTCTGAAGAAGGAGAAAGGGGTCAGCGGCCTCGTCCTCAAGCCCTATTCATTGATCGGGGGCACCACGTACTCCTTCACCGATACGTTCTCGGACCCCACGCTCCACATCAAGATCAAGGAGTCGGGGATGGACTCCTTCAACAGCTCGAACCACTACGGGGCCATCGTGACCAAGGTGCTTTCGACTTCGACGTTGGCGAAGCTACTGGCCCTCGCCGTGAAGGCCGCGTAGCGCACCCGCAGACCTTGGGAAGGGTGGAGAGAATCCATCAGGCGGTGAAGAATCCTGTCGAAGACCCGAAGCAACAGATCTGCTACCAAGCACTGGCGACTAGTTGAATAAGTCGTTCTGGTGTCGGAGAGCGGACGCCAACAATATCCGACTGGAGTCTCAATCCTTGGCAGTAGTTCTCTTGTGGGTTACGGCGTTTGGAAAACTTATGGTGCACAGTTCTGCAGCGCGTTGGCTTCCGTTCCAATGCATTGCACTAGGCAGATGTCATAAGTCGCCCTACTCATCTTGACTACAGGAATCCAGCGGCGCGCAGGCTCAGAAAGGCTGTAGGCAAGTTATCGGTCCATTCCGTGCTGGCTCTTGGATCCAAAACCCCCTCGTCAACGGCCTTTTCACGCAACCCACGACTATTGGCGGGCAATCATCGGCCCGTCCCATTGGCATTTGATGTCTACAAAATACTGCCGTATTTGGGACGTCACGACCCCGCTCCCTTCGGATCTGACAGTTGGCTGAACTTGACCGAAGAGGGTGTGAAATGAGGCTTGACTACCGAGCACCAAGTATTTCGACGAGTACTTCTTTGGCGGGTGTTTCGCCCTATGACCGGGTATCAAATGTCTAACTTCACGAGCCTCTTGCGCCGTTGGAAA
>OCZT010007203.1_pt1 | contig 10938 bp, 10 predicted proteins | sample 1539031 | NCBI WGS metagenome assembly OCZT01 (sample SAMEA3539308, study PRJEB22396) | soil metagenome | biome: tundra; feature: field; material: soil | place: USA | collected 2010-05 | depth 0.15 m
GCAAAGGCCCCGTCGGTTGTATCCACGACGGTTGTATCCAGCACGGTTGGATCCAGCACGGTTGGATCCAGCACGGTTGGATCCAGCACGGTTGGATCCACCAGGAGCGGTTCATGGTTCTGGCCCGTCGGTGGCCACAACTACATCAGCCAGTACTTCTGGTCCGGCCACCACGCAATCGATATCGCGGCCGGATACGGGACGGCCGTGGTCGCGGCCGCGAGTGGAACCGTGGTAAAGGTTGGCAATAACGGGTACACGGGCGGCGGCAACGTCATCTGGGTGATGGAAGGCACGAAGCTCTATACGACCTATAACCACCTCTCGTCTTGGGGAGTGCGGGTGGGCCAGAGAATTTCAGCGGGCCAGGTGATCGGGAGGGTGGGCGCCACCGGCGAGGCAACCGGTCCGCACCTTCACTTCGAGGTCTGGCTCGGCTACCCGTGGGGGCTGGGCACCGTCTCTAACGCGGTCAACCCCTGCGCCTACCTGGCGGGCTGCTAGCCGCGGAGCGGCGCCCCGTCCCGCGTCACTGGAACAGGTCGAACTCACGCGGCATTAGTGCGTCCGCGATGCTGCCCTCGCCTCGCGTTGGGTGGGCCCCGCGCACAATCGCCGCCGGCCGTCGCGTCGCCTTGCCCAGGGCCAGCTCCGCGGCCGTCGCGATTTCGTCTGCCGTGGCCCGCACCGTGCTGCGCATGATCCGGCCGTCCGCGTCTGGCGTGCCCCGCATGTCGTCGAGGGGCAGCATGCCGCTGACACCGATGGCCACGTCTGTGATGCCCCACCGCCACGGCCGGCCGAAGCTGTCCGAGATGATTACCGGCACGTCAACGCAGAGGGTCGCCCGCACGGCGGCGCGGATCCGTCCCGCGGACGCGTCTGGGTCGACGGGCAAGAGAGTGACGACGTTGCCGCTTCCGGGGCCCATGTTGGAGGCGTCGACTCCGCCGTTGGCGCAGACGAAGCCGTGGCGAGTCTCCGTGATCAGCACGCCATTGGCCATCCGCACGACGCGCCGGGCCTCACGCAGCACCACTTCAAGCTGGCGTGCGTCGCGGTCCCAGCGTTCGGCGAAGGCCACTATCTCCGGCCGAGGCTCGATCGTCGTGAGGTCTACCGTGGCGCCTTCGGCCTTCGAAACGATCTTCTGCGTGACCACCAGCACGTCGTCCTCGCGGAGCGGCAGTGCGTCGGGCGTAGCTCGCAGGGCCTCGATCAGAAGCGCTGCCAGGTCGTCCCCGTCCCGTATCTCGGGCATGCCATCGAGGGCGATGACAGACATCCGGCCTTCCGGCAGCTGTTCGCGGCCGGGGCTACGCCCACCGGAGCCGGCGCTCATCGTCCAGCCTCCGCAGGACCCGTGGTCCTGTTAAAGGCGGGACTCATCGTCCCGCCTCGTGGTCCAGGCCGCGCCTGTCGGCCTCGAGCAGATCCTCGGGCGTGTCCAGGTCGAACGTGAGGGGCCCGGCCAACTCCACGTAAGAGGCCCCGACGGCCATAGCGGCCGAGCGGTGGGCGGCACGGCTATCTGTACCGAAGCGGAACGGGATGGCGTCGGGCGGCGCGACGAGCAGCGCGTTTGTTCCAGTTCCGTGGCGGTCAGGGACGAGCGCGACAACCGGCCGGTCGGGAGCGGCGCGTTGGGCCAACTTGGCTGCCTCCGCCAGCTCGTCGATCGCCGATGCCGCAACGCCGGGCAAATCGGCGGGGAGGACCAGGATCGCGCTGGCTTCGGGATCCGCCGCCGCCCGAGCTTCGTCAAGACCCCCGTTGAGGCCGTCACGCTTCTGCAGCAGAGAGGCGGCGCCGAACGCTCTGGCCTGCTGCAGTAGGTCGGCGTCTTCCGACACGACCACGACCCCAGCCAGGCTCGTGGCGGCGAGTGCCTGTTCGACGGTTCGATGCAGGAGGGCGAGCACCAGGTCGGCGCGTTCCTCGGCATCGAGCGGTTCGCCCAGACGAGACTTGCCACTACTCAGAGAGCGCACCGGCACGACGGCGACAATGCGCGATAGGCTGGGTCGACTCACGGTCGGACTCCGCCGCTGGATCGGGCAGACCGGGCTGCCGCAGCGGCCACCATCTCCTGAGCAAGGGCCGCACGGGAAGCGCCGTCGGTCATGATCGTGTCGGTCACCACAATCTCCAGGCCAAGGGCGCGGATGGCGCCGGCGAGTGCCTCGTCCACACGGTCGATCACGAAGACGTCCAGCAGGCCCACTGCCGCGTAGCGTCGGGCCACGCCCAGGGCGCTCGGTTCGTCGCCGAGGGCGGCGAGCATGCGATCGGCCGGTCCGCGCAACGCCTTGCCGCCGACGATACCCGACACGCCGACAGCCGGGACGCCCCGACCACGAGTGGCGGCGATCTCAGCGAGCAACCCCGGGACCGCCAGGATTGGCCCAACCGAAACGATCGGATTGGACGGCGCAACCACGATGACTTCAGCCGCACGGAAGGCTTCGCGGACCTCGGGCGTGACGGCGGCCGCATCGACGCCTTCGAATCTGACCTCGCGCACCTCCGGCTCCTGGTGCAGTCGAACGAAGTAATCCTGAAAGTCGAGCCAGCCGGCGTCGGTTCGGACGCGAGTTCGGATGGTGTCGTCGGTCATGGGCAGGATGCGAGTTCGAACGCCCAGCTTGCCTGCCAGCTCCAGGGCGACCTCAGTCGGTCGGGCGCCGGAGCGCAGCCGTTCGGTTCGAAATAGATGCGTCGCGATGTCTCGATCGCCCAGGCGGAACCACGTTTCCTCGCCGAGCCGCGCCAGCTGCGCCGCGACCTCGTACGTCTCGCCGGCGATGCCCCAACCCTGGCCGGGGTCCGCGATGCCCGCCAGCGTATACAGCACGGTGTCATGGTCCGGGCACACGATCAGGCCGTGGCGCTCCAGGTCGTCGCCGGTATTGACGATGACGGTCAACTCGCCGGGCGTGACTATGTGCTGGAGTCCGTCGGCGAGTTTCGCTCCCCCGACGCCTCCGGCCAGACAAACCACGCGCATCAAGTCCTCCGACGGCAAACAGGGCGACCGATCAAAGCGTAATGCCCGGGGCGCGAACTCGCGCTGGTCGACTGACGGCTATGCCCGAAGATTTGGCAGAACCTCGCGGCCGAAGACATCGATCCACTCCGCTTGGTTGCGGCCGACGTTGTGGAGGTAGATCTGGTCGAAGCCCAGATCCAGGAACTTCTGGATTTCGCGGCGGTGGACCTCCGGGTCGGCCGACATGAGCATTCGCCCCTTGAAGTCTTCCGGCCGGACCAGCGCCGCCATCTGCTCGAAGTCGCGCGGCGAGCGGATGTCCTGCTTGGGGAACTTCATGCCGCCGGTCGGCCAGTCGGAGACCGCGTTCGCGACCGCCTGCTCGTCCGTTTCGGCCCAGGAGAGGTGGAGCTGCAGGATCTTCGGCATCTTGCTCGGATCCTTGCCGGCCTCGCGCGCGCCCTCCTCGAACTTGCCGAAGACCATCTCGATCTTCTCCTCCGGCGCACCGACGGTGATTAGCCCATCCGCGAACTGTCCGGTTCGCTTCGCCGTGACCGGGCCGGCTGTGGCGATGTAGATCGGCGGGGCCTTCTCCGGCAGCGTCCAGAGGCGGCACGTCTCCATCTTGAAGTAGCGGCCGTCGTGCTTGACGTCGCGACCGCTGAAGAGCTTGGTGATGATCTCGATGGCCTCGAACATGCGGTTGATCCGCTCCGGCGCCTCCGGCCAGTAGCCGGCCACGACGTGCTCGTTGAGCGCCTCGCCCGAACCGAGACCGAGCCACGTTCGGCCTGGATACATGACCTCGAGCGTCGCCGCAGCCTGGGCGAAGATCGCCGGGTGCATCCGGAAGGACGGGCAGGTCACGCCTGGCCCGAGATCGCCTTTGGTGCGGACCCCAGCCACGGCCAGCACTTCCCACACGAACGAGGCCTGGCCCTGCTTTGAGGTCCACGGCTGGAAATGGTCAGCGGCCATCACGCCGGAGAACCCGACCGTATCGGCTCGGGCACACAGGTCGAGCACTTCAGTGGGCCCGAACTGCTCGAGCATTGCCGCATAGCCGATCTTCGCCTTGGCCATTTGTGTCTCCTCGCCCCTACTTCCCGGATAGTCGCTCGAAGATGCGCGTCGGGCGGAATATGAAAGTCACCCTCGATTGCTTCGCAAACGCGGCGATCTGTGCATCGGCGCTCTCTCTGTCCGTGTGGTATCGCCGCGCCAGGCCGGCAATGACGTCCTGGCTGCGGATCGGGTCCTCGTCGATGTCCACCTCGCCGCGCATCTCGACGTATTCGTAGCCGTCGGCAACAGTAAAGGACAGACGGCGATCACGCTGGAGGTTCGTCGGCCACTGCCGCCCCATCCGGCTGTTGAAGACGATGACGTCGCCCTCTATCACATACCAGACCACCGCCTGGAGCGGGCTGCCATCAGGGTTGAGCACCGCCACAACCGCAAAGCGCGGCGCCTCGAGGAAGCGGCGGGCCTTATCCGAGAGGGCGGGGGAAGCGGCAGAGGTTCGTTCGGTGGCGGTCATTTCGAATTGATGGTACTGCCGGATGACCCCGCTCTACTGCGTGGTGGCGGCGTGGGTGGTGACTGCGCCTTCCCAGCCGACAACCGTGGAGATCGGGAGCGGCAGTTCGCGTGCGCTGCGGATCCGACGGGGCTGCATCGGCGTCGGCCAAGGTGTGCCCAGGAAGAATCCCTGGCCGAAATCCACTTCGCGCTCCTGCAATGCAAGCAGATCGCGACGGTTCTCGATTCCCTCCGCCACGACCTTTGCTCCAATCCGACGGCTGAAGGAGACGAACGCTTCCACCAGGGCCTTCTTGGCCTCGCTGCCCTTGTTGCCGATGTGGCAGATGATCTCGCGATCGATCTTGATGATCGATGGCTCTAGGGCGGCGATGACGTTGAAGCTGGCGTAGCCGGCTCCGGCGTCATCGATGGCAAAGCCGAAACCGAGGCGGCGGAGAGCTCGGACCTGCTTCTTGAGGTGCGGGATGTCGGCGATGGCTTGCTGCTCGGTGCATTCGACGACGAGCTGGCGAGGCGAGAGGCCGGCTTTGCGGACGCGTTCGGCGAAGGCGCCCGCTTCGAAGTGCGGGTCCAGCAGACTGGCGGGCAGCAGATTGATGCTGTAGTGGGCGTGTCGGCCGAAGGACCCAGGCTTGGCGATCTCGGTAATCTCAGCGATCCTGGCCAGCGTGGCCTCGACCACGAACACATCGAAGTCGACAGGGCGCTTGGCGACCAGGGCCGCATCCACGATGGCGCTGATCGAGTGAGGAAGCATCGGCATCTGAGGCCGGAAGAGACATTCCCACTCGTGGGCCTGCATCGTCCGCAGATCCACGATCGGTTGGAACTCGACGTGGTGGTTCTCTTTCAGGGCAAAGAAGTAATCGAGGACTTTGCGCATGGCGATCTCGGGCGTTTCGTCCATGCCGATCTGATTGCCGAGGCCAGAGATCTGGACCGCGCGACCGAGTGCCACTACATACCTCTCGGAGGCCGGCAGGGACGGGTCAACGTCGGCGGTACCGTAGGCGGACGCCTGAGCCAGTCGATGGATAGTTGCCTCTGACAGGTCTTCGGCGCGCGCCAGCACGCACCAGCCCGAGTCCGCCAGCTCAAGAATTCGAGCCTGCGGCAGATCGTGGGCGATGCGCGAGACAATCCGACTATCACGGGACCACAAAACACGCTCGACGGCCCCAAGCCGAGCACGACCAAACCGCACGCTGTTTCCTCACCTTCAAACTCTCGCGGTGGGCACCTTGGCCGGGAGACGGGACCGGCCAGTCGAGAGTTCGGAAGTCTCCAGTTGGGCGCACCTTGCGCCAGTCCTATCATCCAAGGGTACGGGCTTCCCCTGGGTCGCGCGTACCATACGACGAATTAGGCCTCTTGTAAGGGTCGTTCATGCATATGTATCCCAGATCTTCGACAAATTGTCCACACTTAACTGCACATACCTCATCACGACTCGTCCGAAACCATCCAAGACAAAGTCTCAGATGCCGTTGCGCCTAGTCCACACGCGTGAATTGTCAATAGGCCAGTCAGCCAGCGTGGTTCCTCGCGGAGCCGAGTGTGGTTCCTCGCGGAGCCGAGTATCGATGCCTTGCGGCACCATCTTCTAGAATCCCACAAAGGTGGCCGCGCGCCGCCAAAGCATCCGAGCAGGAGTGAACAATGCCGCAGATCCACCTTCGGGCCGAGGCCGAGGACTACGCCCCGGTCGTTCTTCTGCCCGGCGACCCCAACCGTGCGACGTGGATCGCCGAGAAGCTCGACGGTGGCCCCGGCGCCGCCCGCCAGGTGACCTCCCATCGGGGTCTTCTCGGCTACACCGGAACCTACAAAGGTGTCCCGGTCAGCGTCCAAACGAGCGGCATGGGCGCGCCCAGTATGTCGATCGTCGTGGAGGAGCTGATCCGCCTCGGCGCGAAGAAGCTGATCCGAGTCGGAACGTGCGGTGGCATCGGCCGCGGCATCAAGACCGGCGAGATCGTCATCGCTTCGTCCGCGGCTCCCGTTGACGGCTCCACGCGAACGTACCTCCACGGCGATCCATACGCTCCAACCGCCGACTTCGGGCTGATCCGGGCGCTCGTGCAGACGGCCGAGAAGCACGGCCAGAAGCCTCATGTCGGACAGGTCGCCACGGTCGATGTCTTCTACAACCCGGATGCGGATTACTTCTCCAAGTGGCGCAGTCGTGGCGTGCTGGCCTTCGAGATGGAGAGCTCGGTCATGTACTACCTGGCCGCACGGGCGCGAGCGGCGGGTTCGGATGTCTCAGCGGCCACGATCCTCACGGTCAGCGACGTTCTCTCCGAGGAGGCGACCTCGGAAGAGTCGTACCTGCCGCTCGACGAACTCAATCGATCGATCGAACTCACGATCGAAATCGCGCTCGAAGCCGGGACGGCGAGCTGATGCGCCCCGGCCCGGCCTCTCAGGAGATCGAATCGGCCGCGGATTCGAAAGCTCGGCGCGGTCGGCTGGGTCGGTCGGCCGCATTCGGCCCGGAGCTTGAGCTGGCGATCGACCTGGCCCATCAGGCCGGCCGAATCCAGATGGAGCGCTACGAGCGGCTGGAGGAAATTCGCGCCAAGGGACCGCGTGACGTGGTGACCGAGGTCGACCACCTTTGCGAAGACCTGGTGCGGCTCGCGGTCGCGGACCGCTATCCGAGTGACTCCTTCTACGCTGAGGAGATTGGCGAGGTGGCACATACCGGCGCCAGTTCCGGGCGCGTCTGGATCGTCGACCCGCTTGACGGAACCGTCAACTACGCCAACGGGATTCCGTTCTTTTGCATCTCGATCGCTTTGGTGGCTCACGGCCGACCGGTTGTCGGCGTGGTCTACGATCCGACTCGCGACGAGACGTTCGCGGGCGCGATCGACGGGCCGTCGCTCCGAAATGGTCAACCGATGGAGGTCGGCCGGAAGGAGTTGCTTGCGGACCTGGTCGTGACGCTCGCCGTCGGTGGACGTGGGACAACTCGCAAGCGTCACTCGGCGCTCAAGACGATCCGGGCGCACCGCTCCATGGGCTCCGCCTCACTGACGCTCGCGTACGTAGGCTGCGGCCGTTTCGACGTCTACGCTCAGAGCGCCGGGCTATCCGCCTGGGACGTGGCCGCGGCCGGGCTCATCGCCGAGCGAGCCGGCGCCACCGTCACCACGCTCGACGGCAAGCCCTGGTTCGACCTTGCCTGCCCGGCCAAGAAGTGGTCGTGCCTGGCGGCGTCGCCGGCCCACCACGCCGCCATGTTGGCTATGTTCAGCTAGCCCTGCCAGATATGCGGCCGCTCCGCCAGACGTGGCTGGCCGAGTTCGTCGCACAGCGCCACGAACGCCGTTCGGCGCGCGCCACGCCAGAGCAGTTCGTCGGGATCGCGCTGGGGCAGGGGAGCGTCCACCCGCAGCGTGGCCAGGCGGCGGAACAACAGCGCGTCCTGCCACTGCCCGCGCAGCGAAGCGCTGAGAGCGGCAGGGGAGCGGACGTCCACGTGCCACTCACCCGGATTGACGGGGATTGCCTCCAAATGTCCGAACCGAGCCAGGACGGCCGCCGCCGACTTGGCACCCCAGCCCGGCAGCCCAGGGAAACCGTCGGCCGAATCGCCGACGAGGGCGAGGTAGTCGGGGATGGATGTCGGCAGCACTCCCCAGCGAGCGGCCACGCCGGCCTCGTCGAAAGTCCGGTTGCGGAGCCGGTCGCGCATTACCACTCGGTCCGTGCGGACGCACTGGGCCAAATCCTTGTCCGGCGTGCAAATGTGTGTGCGCTCGACGCCCGGCGACTCTGCCCATCGCGCAGCGGCCGTTGCAAGCGCATCGTCGGCCTCGAATTCGACCATCGGCCAGACCACCAGGCCCATCGACTCCATGGCCCGCTCGGCAAGTTCAAACTGGTCCAACAACTCTCTGGGGACGCCGGCATCTGTTTTGTAGCTCGGGTATAGGTCGTTGCGAAAGGAGCGGATGACGTGGTCCGTGGCGCAGCCAACGTGAGTCGCGCCCTCGTCGCGAAGCAACGTCAGCAGGGAATAGAGCAGGCCCACCACCGCGCCAACGCTTCGGCCGTCCGGCGCCAGCGTGGCCGGTCGCGGCGCGTAGTAGGAGCGGAATAGCTCGTACGTGGCGTCGACGAGATGGAGTTGCACCGGCCTACATTAGCGGCCACTTACTTCGCCGCGTCCGACCTGGCTGCCCAGGCGCGCCGGGCGCCACCACGCGCTCGGCGCCTTTCAGCGAACGGGAGTCCTCAGGCCGACCAGCGTCACCCCAGACGCTGCCATCTCGTCGAGCGCCCGATCTCCATCGCCCGGCTCCAGGTCAACCGCCCGGGCGCAGTCGAGTAGAACGGCCGTCTCGTAACCCAATCGGATGCCGTCCAGCGCGGTGGCCTTGACGCAGTAGTCGGTGGCCAGCCCGACCACGACCAGTCGCCTGGCGCCGCCGGCTGCGATCGTGGCATCCAGCTCGGTCGGAATTGGCAATCCGCCGGCCGGGTTTCGCATCGAGAAGCCCGAGTAGCCGTCCTCGCCGTGCGCACCCTTGTGTATGACCGGGCCGCTCACGCTGAGGTCCGGGTGCAGCTCCGCGCCCCAGGTGTTCTGAACGCAGTGGACCGGCCAGATGCCGCCGTCCGGTGCGAAGTGGGGAGTGTGTGCCGGATGCCAGTCCCCCGTGTAGACGACCGCCGCACCGGCGGCGAGTGCCAGCTCTATCTCGTGGTTGACGAGCGGCACGATGTCGCTGCCGCCCTGGACGGAGAGGCTTCCGCGCGAGTCGGCAAAGTCGTTCTGCACGTCCACAACGACGAGCGCGACGAGCGGATGGTACCGAGCCGCGGGATCGTTGACCGCCCAAGGAGCGTCGTGCGGCGACCTCCGGCTGCTTGTCATGTGCGGCGAACCTCCATCTGGCTGCGTCGAGCCTACCCTGGGCCAGCCCGGTCCAACCCCAGGCGCGCCCATGGTACGGCCCCGCCGATTGCCGCACACTCGCCGACGCTATCGATAGGCTACCCTGCTGGTTGGGTCGACCGGGTTCCGGCCCGCCCCCAGCGCGTTCTGCCTCATCCGGAGAAATGACGAGCGATGTACTTCGACGAGTTCAAGCATCAGCTGCCTGATATCGACCCGTCCGAGACCCGGGAATGGCTCGATGCCCTAGACCAGGTCCACAGCCAGGAGGGGGATGAGCGCGCTCGCTTCCTGCTATTCAAGATTCTCAAGAGGGCGCGCCAGCTTCGCGTCGGTCTTCCGCCACTAACCCAGACACGCTACATCAACACTATTAGCCCCGAGCAGGAGCCATTTTTTCCCGGCGACGAGGAGATTGAGCGGCGCATCCGACGGCTCATTCGGTGGAATGCGGTGGCCATGGTCCTACGGGCCAACAACCGAGCACCCGGAATCGGCGGCCATCTGGCGACATACGCCAGCGCCGCCACGCTCTACGAGGTGGGCTTCAATCACTTCTTCAGGGGCAAGGACGACGGTGGTTCCGGTGATCAGATCTTCTTCCAGGGCCACGCCGCCCCCGGCATGTACGCCCGAGCCTTTCTGGAGGGGCGTCTCACTGAGGAGAATCTCGACCACTTCCGTCAGGAGGCGCTCTCGGGAGTTGGCCTGCCGAGCTACCCCCACCCTCGCACCCAGCCGGACTTCTGGGAATTTCCGACCGTCTCGATGGGCATCGGCCCCATCTCCGCGATCTATCAGGCCCGCCTGAACCGATACCTGGCCAATCGAGGCCTGGCCGACACGTCGGCAAGCCGGGTCTGGGCCTTCCTCGGCGACGGTGAGATGGACGAGCCCGAGGCCGTGACCGCACTGTCCATGGCGGCTCGCGAAGGCCTCGACAACCTGACCTTCGTCGTCAACTGCAATCTGCAGCGTCTTGACGGTCCGGTCCGGGGCAACGGCAAGATCATCCAGGAGCTGGAAGGGCTTTTCCGCGGCGCCGGCTGGAACGTGATCAAGGTTGTCTGGGCCCGCGAGTGGGACGACCTGCTCGCCCGGGACGTCGACGGTGTTCTCGTCAACAAGATGAACGAGACCGTCGACGGCGAGTTCCAGAAGTACTCGGTGGCGGGCGGGGCCTACATTCGGGAGCATTTCTTCGGCCCGGACGCGCGCCTCCAGCGGCTCGCCGAGAATCTCTCCGACGAAGACCTGGCCCGGCTCCGGCGCGGCGGCCACGACTACCGGAAGGTCTACGCCGCATACCGCGCCGCGACCGAGCACCTCGGCGCACCGACCGTTGTGTTGGCCAAGACGACCAAGGGCTGGGCACTTGGTCCGGGCGTTGAGGCGCGCAATATCACCCACCAGGCCAAGAAGCTCTCCGAGGCCGAGCTGCGCATCTTCCGAGATCGACTCGAGCTGCCCATCCCCGACGCCGCGCTCCACG
>OCZT010007204.1_pt1 | contig 10938 bp, 6 predicted proteins | sample 1539031 | NCBI WGS metagenome assembly OCZT01 (sample SAMEA3539308, study PRJEB22396) | soil metagenome | biome: tundra; feature: field; material: soil | place: USA | collected 2010-05 | depth 0.15 m
ACATAATCGGGGCGCCGTTAGGCCCGCTGTGCGTCGTCGCCTGTGCTGGGAGCGGTAAGACATTGGCAGCAGTGCTCCGCCTTGCAGAGGTCCGCAAAAGAATCCGCATGAGCCGCGGCCATGTCGCGTTGTTGTCATTCTCGAACATTGCTGTAGAGGTATTTAATAGGTCCTACCTAAGTGAGCCCGACCCTCGCGGCGTCGCTCGGCCATCGACGCGCATCTGCATTGATACGTTTGACGGCTTCATCACGGCCAATATACTCCGACCGCACGGCGGCCGTACGATGGGACGCGAACGGCTTCCATTCTTGGTTTTTGGGGGCGAGCAGTTTCTCGAAAACAAGATATATAAGTACTGAGCGAGCCCTTCCTCAGGGAAAACTTTCCCGGTGCAGTCCAAAGACATCAAGGATGTCGATGTTTGCCTCTCTGATGGCGACCTTCGCTTTTGCTATCGCTTTTTTGACGCTTCGATTCCAATTTCCGACGGCCTTGCAGTCACTGAGAGGTTGGGGAAGGTGGGAGCGTACACCCACTCAACCGGAAGGTATTGGGCGCACCTGACCCTCGAGCGGGAGACTAATATCCTTTCCGCCTTGGTCCGCCGTTACCCGCACATAATCGTGGACGAGGCGCAAGACGTGGGGTCGATGCATCTGGCGATCCTACGCCAGCTCGCCAGGGCAGGAGCCCAAATAACCCTTATCGGAGACCCAAACCAAGCAATATTCGGTTTCTGCGGAGCCGACGGCGCATATCTCCGTGCATACGAGAGTAAGGAGGGCGCTCGGGCAAAGAATTTGACGACCAATTTCAGGTCGGTTCCGGTTATCGTTTCGGTTGCCAACAGCCTGTCTGGGCGGTCCGACATAGCTCACCCCAAGACGCCGGAATCGACAAGCGGCGCCTTCTTCATCGCCTATAAGCCTACGGAGCGCTCTCGGCTTATCTTATTGTTTCAGGAAACCTTGAAGTCGGGCGGAATGCTCTTGGAGAAATCTGCGATTGTTTGCAGGGCAGCCAAACGGAAGCGAGAGCTCGCGAACTACGGCGCAGACTACGGACAGGGCCTGACGAAGCTGCTGGCGTCAGCGGTAATCGCCCGTGATTCCGCAAAGGATTATCTAGAAGCCTTCAGCATCGTCGCCAGATGCGTCACTTTGCTGCTCAAGAACCCTCCGGAGAACCTCTATGCGCAACTGATCCAGCCTTCCGGTCCTCCAGAGGTCCGAGAAGCCAGAAAGGCGATCTGGGAGTTCACCCGCGACGCCACGTCTGGACTGCCCCCTGGAACGGTGATCGCAGACGTTTGCTGGCATCCGGAGATGGTGAGAAGGGTGAAGGGACTCATGGCTCGCCTGCAAGCGAAACTTGGGCATCTCCCGATTGACAATCTGGGGCAGCGACTAAAGAAGACGGCACTCCCAAACATTCCCTTGGTCGAGAACACTGCCGAAGGGTCCATATTTCAATCAGGCCTGAGAGTGGAGACCGTGCATGGGGTGAAGGGGGAAAGCCTCGATGCTGTTTTGTACCTTGCGGACAAGGACCACGTTGAAGCCCTGATATCCGGGACCAACACGGAAATTGGAAGGATCGGCTACGTGGCACTCACTCGTGCACGCAATCTCTTCTGGCTGGGCGTTCCAGAGGACTGCGTGCGCATCTTCAGGGAGCGGCTGCTAGGCCATGGCGTTGCGGAGATTCTGCTGGAAGGAACGCAGCAAGGCGCGAACCCCGGCGGTTGAGCACGGCCGCAACGAAGAGCCAACTCTGCTGCGGATTTAGGCGCACCCCGTAGATTAATCCTGAAACGCCGCAGTGTTCATCGAACTTGATGTCTTCCCCGGGAGAAGGGCCTGACCGCCGGCGTGCACCAGCATGCCCCATTTGGAGCTGAGTCTGGTTGGATTCGACCATTCGGCAAGATACTGAGGGCCCAAAGTCGTTGTCATGCATCCGCTTCTTTGTCATGCAAAGCAGGGGAACAGAAGGCAATTCGGGCGACAATGACGACGTGGGCGACAAAAGATAAGTTTAGCAAGCTATTTATAATCTATGAATTACGTTTGATTTTCAGTAGCTTGCCAAAGTGTATGGCGGAGAGGGAGAGATTATGACCCTTATTATCTAATATGAAGAAACTATTTAAAATATGAATGTTACATGCTTGAATGAGAACTTAGTCCTGCAATAGTCCTGTGCATACTGTGCAGTTTAGTCTATGCTTCAAGCATGGCAAGAACGAAGAAGATCACACTCTGCTGGTACGCAAGAGTCGGCAGCAGATGGCAGTACTTTCCGGTGATTTATGAAAGGGTACGTGGGCAATTGCTGCCTCGGCATGGTTGGGTGCTTCACAACAAAGTTGAAACCGAATACCCGGTAGGCCGGTATGTCTTGCGGTCGTATACCGAAGGACGCAAGGTTTACACTCCGGTGCCTCAAAACTTTCCGTCCGTTGCCATGGCCGCACTTGAGCGCACTCGCAGAGCAGCAATCGCTGACGGAGTCACCCGAGACCCCAGGAAACTCCTCAAGACAGCCACGTCGGCATACATCAAGGACTGCAAAGCTCAGGGGCACATGGAGGCAGCAGGGCAGGCCCGTGTCGTCTTGGGCGAGTTTGTACCACTTTGCGTAAATGTCCATTGGGTCAAGCACATTACACGGGAACATATTCTTGCCTTCCACCAGAAACTGAGGGACCGTGGATGCGTCCCACGCACCATTGCCAACAAGGATGCTCGGCTGCGGTCGTTCCTGCGCTTCTGCGATGTCGATACATCCTTTCTGCCCAGCAAGCCAAAATACGAAGAATCTGAGCCTGAGATCTATACCCCCGGTGAAATCAAAACCATCTTCGGGGTTGCAGACGAATACATGGGCATCGTGGTTCGCATGGCCCTTATGCTGGGGCTTCGAGAACAGGAGATCATGTACTCGGAGTGGGCCGACGTCGATTGGCACCACGCGACCTTCAGGGTACAAGGGAAGCCCCGCCTGGGCTTCGCTGTCAAAGACTATGCCCAGCGGCTGATCCCAATTAAGGAGGAACTCCTCCAAATGCTTGCGGAATGGCAGAAGTTGAGACCAGAGACAACGCTCATCGTCGGCGACGATAGAGGAGTACCAGAGGGCCACATGCTTCGCAAGTTGAAGCGGCTGGCGCATCGTGCAGGATTGAATTGCGGCCAATGTGCCAGTTGTCTGAAGTCCAAGGAGTGCGAGAGGTGGTTCCTTCACAAGTTCCGGGCGACATTCTGCACACGGATGCTAAGGGAGACAGACCCCGCGACGGTGATGAAGCTGGCGGGTCATAGCAACATTGAGACAACGATGCGTTATCTTGCACCTGCCTCCGGTGAAAAGATGCAAGCCCATGCGAACGCAATCAACTGGACGGAGTGAGCACTGCAACGGATCGTGGAGGTCGATCTATCTCAACTACTGGCTCAGGGCCTCAACCAAGGCACATAGACGCGCTGGCGGTCATTGTGGCACCATCCTGCTATGTTCTCGTGCGGTGTTTGATCCCGTCCGGCTGGTGGCGTATTCCTGCCATTGATGCGCTGGCCCTCGGGCATGAATCGATGGTGTGAACCGTCCGAGGCTGGCCGTCACTGGACAGTCTGCACCCCTACCCCAGAGTTTCGATAGCGCGGCGAAGTGTTCACGGCTTGGCACTGGTCTCCCAAAAAACAAAACAACCTAGTCTTTTGATGCCCCCATCCGCCCTGCGCCGGTCGCCAAAGCTGTCGCCAACTTGGTCGCCACGGTGGGCTGTCAGATTGACCGCAGCCGTTGGTGTCAGCTTATTGATGGAATGGTAACTGCCGAGTAGCCGGTTGCCGAGTAGCCGGTTGCCGGATAGCCGGTCATACACCCGGAACCATGCGGAAGTACGATCCACAGACCGAAAACTCTACTCGATGCGCCAGGTTAGCCCTGTTGTGAATCCGACGGGATAGCCGGGGGTGCCATGCACACCCGCCTCAATGGGAGCAGTCGGGTTGACGCGCGAATCGAAGAAATTCTGCGTCTCGTAGTAGCTCTTGTTATTGAGATTGTCGACGGAGAGATTCCACTCAAGCCCTCGAACGAGCTTCCTGGTCACGGCAAAATCCAATACATCGAGTCCAGAGGCGTGGGTTTGCGCCGAATTCGTGTAAGGAGGGGCCGGTGGAACAGAAGTATCGTCGAGGTTCACGAGCACGTATCGGCTAACGTGTCGGTAGCGCAGCGAACTGTAGAGCCCACGCCATCCGCTGAGGGTCAGGCTGGAGTTCCCGACGGAGTGCGGCGCGCTATCGACATACTCTCGAGGCAAGGTGCCGAGATAGAACGCGTTCATGACCTGCGTGAGCCCCGCATTCCAACTGAGATGCCCGGCGATCTGCCAGGATGCCTTTGCCTCCCATCCATAGGAGCGGCTCGGACCCTGGTAAAGCATTGTGCCGTTGTCGGGGTCATACACATTCTCGTGCTGACGGTCGATGAGAAAGATGTCGGTGCTGAGCGAGAATCGCTTGAGTTGGTGAGAGGTCCCGATCATGTAGAAATTGGTTGCTGCCGCTTTTGGCGCTGTTGGGGCCAGCGCAATTCCGCGCGCATCCTGGCTGGTGGCGGCGCGGCCGAAATTGAAATGCAGCGCAACCGGAAACCCGAGAACAGGCGTATAGGCGAGGTTGACCTTGGGTTCTGCGCTTCCCGCGAAGCTGGTTCCGCTGCTTGTCCGCACCAGGAGATCGGTAACGTTGAAGCGGAACTCGTCCCAGCGCAATCCGGCGTCTACATGCAAATGCGGGAGATCGATGCCCTGTTGGACGTAAATCGCCGGGTTGAGGATGTGCACGTTTGACTCAGTCCACGGGGCGCCGGGAACTGGCGGAATAATCCGGCGATCTTTCGAATGGAAGAGGCCGACGTTGATCCAGCTTTCGGCAAGGTTGGCTCCAGTCGTGAATAAACCGGGATGACCCCACAGCCTGTTTACATGCACGTATTGCGCGCTGCCGCCGTCCTGTAGACGCGAGTCGTGCTGCTGAATGCCGTCTCGATTGACGGGATCATTCAGATAGAAAGTGAAATCGGAAAACAGGTCGAACAAAGACCGGCCCAGATATCCATCGGCTCGCAATGTGTCGTTTGCGCCCAGCGTTTTCCGGTAATAGAGGGCGCCCGTACCGCTGCGAACATTTCCGCCGTCGCTTGGGTCCATGTATCCGAAGCGGTCCAATGCTCCGGCGTAGACGAGGTCGAGCGGGATCTGTCCCGAAGAATCGAAATCGTTGCGGCCACCGTTAAACTTGAACCCGAGCGACTGTGTCTTGTCGATCGTCCGAGTGTAGTTAGCCGTGAAGTTATCGCGGACGTAATGCAGCGGATTGAGGAATGGGCCGTCGGTGTAAGCGTGCTCCCAGGAGATGAAGCTGTCGGTATCTTTCAGTCGCGGGCTCCACGCCGCGAATGTGCGATGCCCACCGAACGATCCGCCTTGTGCACGTAGGGTCACTTGGTCGTCCAGACTCTCTTTTGTGCGAATGTGTATGACACCAAGCGCGGAGAAGTCTCCGTACTCTGCGCTAAAGGGCCCGTTGATGATGTCGACGTCATCGACAAGTTCGGGGGTGAGTTCCTTGAGGGAACCCAGGTAGCCCTGGCCGTGGCCCTGCGTGGCCTGGTTTTGCGGCACATCGTCCACCAGCACCTTCAGGCCGCCATTGGCGCCGCCGTGGTCGAGGTTGAATCCGAAGCGCCGCACTTCGATTGATTTACCCCCTCCCTCGTGCTGGCCGGCGTTGATGCCGCTCCCCAGCGTTTCAAACAGCTGATCGTCGCGCAGGAAGAGAGTGTTCTTGTAAACCGTATCGTTGCGCCGGTCAATCGCCGGATCGACGACAGATGCTGTGATCACGAGTGTTTCCGCGGTGGCGGGAATCTCGTAACGAATCTTCAGTTCGAGATTCTGCGCGGGCGCATCGTCCGCCACCGTTGTTTCGTTGGCGGCGATGTATTTGCCCGTCACGGTGAGACGAATTGGGATGTGGGGAACCCTCAGCGAGAATGCTCCCTGCGCGTCGGTAACGGTGGAGCGCCGCCCGGTTGGCCATTTTACCGTAACGGTTGCGCTGACCACTGCTTCCGATCGCTCGTTGACGACAACTCCGGCAAGAGTGCGTTCCGCGCGCAATGAGCCGCCCGGTGGAAGTTGCGCCTTCATATCCGCCAATGCAAGCGCAAGGGTTGCAAGTGCTACGAATCTTCCAATCATGCTACGCGCGGTCATGTTTGTTCCCTGCATATGTCAGCAAGCCAGCTCAGTGATTATGCGGGTGCTTGTGTCCGTTGGCGTGGACGTGGGGAAGCGCAGGCTCGGCCACTGTCATCACAAGCCGGCCGTGCTGAACGCCTTTCAGGCCAATCAGACGGCCTGCAAACTCATCCACCTCAGCGGACTTACCATGCACAATGAGCACTTCAAGGCAGGAGTCATGGTCGAGATGGGCGTGACTGGTGGAGACCACCAATTCATGGTGAACATGCTGCAAGTCGGTCAGCTTGTCGGTAACGCCGTGCGCGTGGTGGTCATAGATCAGGGTCACGGTTCCCACCACCGTTGCATTAGGCTGGGTAGTCTTTTCCGCGACCAGCTTGTCGCGAATGAGATCGCGAAAGGCCTCGGAGCGATTCGTATAGCCCTGGCGGCTGATGAAATGATCGAAGCGTTCCAGGAGGTCGGAATCGAGGGCGATGCCAATTCTGCTAAGGATTCCCATGGGTGCTCCCAATTACGGCCGGGCTCTGCTCGGAGAAACCATAGGATAGCACGAATTCGAAAATCGTGCTAACATCCAGAGTTCTAAACAAGCACCCCCGGTTTGGCAATCAGCAGATTGCGGTTCCGGACGGATCGTCGGCAATCCGGACACTACCCACCCAAGCCTGCGCCGGTAGTTGCAGGATCGCCACCCCGCGCATCGACGGCCACAAGCCCCACCACGCACACCCCGTCTCGGAGCGATCAATGGACGAAGGTCAATCCGGGAGTTTCCGGGTCCCGGTTCCCGAATCAAGCGCAGCTAAAAAAATCGTGATTCTGCTCTTTTAAAAGGCAGAGATGACGCTCAAGTACAGCTGTTTCCAAAGGTTATCGTCAGCCTGGAACCGGGGTTTGCGCATCATCGCTCCATTCAAAAGCCTGCTTTTGCAGGGCCGGAACTTCTTCGCTCCAATTTCGTAGTCTTTTGCCAGGAGGAGAGATGTGCCTCTTTTGCAGCCTTTTGAACGGAGCGGAAAACGAAGACACCAAATCCCTGCTCCCTGGTCCCTGACCCCTGGTCTAAACTCGACTCAACGAAAGATTTCATCCCGAGGTCCAACTCCGTTGCGAAATTCGCGTCTTTCCACGCTGGCCGTCTCTGTACTTCTGCTGTTTGCCGTTGCTCCGGCGCTGTGCGCACAGGCTCCCACCTCACTTGAAGAACGCCGCAAGGATCTCAACGCGGTATTCAGCGAGTACTGGGAAAACCTGATGAAGCACCAGCCGGAATTTGCTTCCACGCTGGGCGACAAGCGCTACAACGATCAGATTGCCGACCGATCAGTGAAAGCCGTAAACGAAGCGCTGGCCCGGGAAGCGGGTCTGCTGATGCGGCTGGCGGCGATTGATCCCGCCGGGTTCACCGAGAGTGAAAACCTCAGCCGCGAGTTGCTGATGCGCGAGTTTGCCGAGGACCAGGAAGGCGCGGAGTTCAAGGATTGGGAGATGCCGCTGAACCAGATGGACGGCATCCACACCACCTACATGCGGCTGGTGGCTGAACTGAGCTTTACCACGGTGAAGGATTACGACGACTGGATCGCACGGCTGCACGCGATTCCCGGGGCCTTTGACCAAGTGACAACCAACATGGCCATCGGCATGGACGACCATCGCGTGCCGCCGAAATACCTGCTGGTCAAGGCGCTGGAACAGGTGAAACAGCTGGCCTCGCAAAAACCGGAAGACTCGCCGCTGGCGCTGCCGCTCAAGAACTTTCCCGCCGCGATTCCGGCCGCCGAGCGGGAGCGTATCAAGACGGAGATGCTGGCTGCAATCCAGAAAGAAGTGCTGCCCGCGTACTTGCGGTTTGCGCGCTTCCTCGAGGTCAGCTACATTCCCGCAGGCCGAGAGAAGCTGGGAGTGTGGGCCTTGCCGGACGGCGCGAAATATTATGCCTATCGAATTCGCCACACGACTACGACCGACTTGACGGCAGACCAAATTCACCAGATCGGGCTGGACGAGGTGAAGCGCGACGAAACGGAGATGCTGGCGATCACGAAGAAGCTTGGATTCGCGGACTTGAAGAGCTTCCGCGCCAACCTGAAGGCTAATCCCAAGCTGAAGCCGGCCTCTGCGGCAGCGTTGCTTGACGCTTATCGCGGCTATCTTGGACCGATGCAGGCCAAATTGCCGCAGCTTTTCGGGCGGCTGCCCAAGGCGCCGTTTGAGGTTGCGGCGGTTCCGGATTACCTGGAAAAGACTTCAGCTCCGGCCTATTACGAGCCCGGCGCGCCGGATGGCAGCCGGCCGGGCCGCTTGCGCATCGACACCTACGATGCCACCAATCGCAACCTTTATGCGGTTGAAGCCGTCAGCTATCATGAGGGCCTTCCAGGCCACCATCTGCAGATATCCATCGCTCAAGAGCTGGACAATGTACCTACCTTCCGCAAGCACGAATTCTACACGGCTTATACCGAGGGCTGGGGGCTCTACTCCGAGCAGTTGGGCAAGGCTGTGGGTTTTTACCAGGACCCCTACTCGGACTACGGGCGGCTGGAAGCTGATATCTGGCGCGCAATCCGGCTGGTGGTTGACACCGGAGTCCACTCGAAGCACTGGACCCGCGAGCAGATGGTCGATTACTTCCACGAGCACTCAGCCATCGACGAGCCCAGCGTGCAGGCTGAAGTGGATCGCTATGTCGCGTGGCCCGGCCAGGCCTTGGCTTACAAGATCGGCCAGCTCAAAATCATGGAATTGCGCGACCGGGCCAAAAAGACGCTTGGAGACAAGTTTGACCTGCGCGACTTTCATGACCAGGTATTGGATGCAGGGGCGCTACCGCTGGACCTGCTCAGCGACCGGGTTGATGGATGGATTGCGAGCCGGCAGAAAGCCATCCGGCAATAGGCCGCACTCGATCGGCCGTTTGAATTTTGATAACCTCATCGGTCCCTTTTCAGGGCCTGGCCTTTTGCCGGTTGGACCCAAATGCCGATGGATGCAAATTTGAAAATCGGAGAGACACATATGAAACGCCTTTTTGCTTTAATAATCTTCTGCGCATTTTCCATTGGCTTGCACGCACAGGTGGTCGACACAACCGTCTGCGATGTGATGAAAGATCCGGCATCGTTCAACGGAAAGATGGTGCGCATCAAGGGAGTAGTCACCGCCGGCTTCGACCAGTTCGCTATCAGAGACAAGAACTGCCAGGGCAAAGTGAACGTGATCTGGCTTTCTTATCCCGAGGGGACCAAGGGCAAGGCCGGCCCGGTGGCCACGGTGCAGATTCAGGCGGCAAAAAACTTCACCGGCGCGTTCACGCCCGAGGCGAAGACACCGGTGCAACTGGACAAGAGCAAGGATTTCAAGGATTTCGATGCGGCGCTTTCCGCCGTCCACAAGCAGTCCCTGATATGCCTGGGATGCAACCGCTATGAGGTGGCCGCCACCATGGTGGGCCGTCTGGATGGCGTGGCCAAAGCGGGTGTCACGCGCGATGCGGCCGGCAAAGTCGTGGGCATTGAGGGTTTCGGCACCCTGAACTCTTATCCGGCGCGGCTGGTGCTGCAGTCGGTTTCCAATGTTGTAACGCGCGAGCTCGACTTCGCAAAGGCCGATGCGATTGTGAAGTCGCAGCCGCCTGACGCGGGCGATAGGATCCGGGACGACACCATGAGCTCGGTTGGCAACAGAGCAATGGCCAGTCTGCACACCAACGCTTCCAATGCCCCCAACGCCAGGGTGGACACGGTCATGGCCATCGATGAGATCAAATCGGCCGCCGAGATGTTCGGCGCCACCAGCCCCATTGCGGTTGCCATCGACAGGACGACAGGCGTGTTCGCCAAGAAGGGCACGAACAACAGCGTGGTCATCATCTATGGCATGACCAACGAGGTCTCACCAAAGTTGGAAGGCCAATCCGCGAAGGAATCGCCGGATGGGTTGATTTTCAACTGCACCTACAACGCGGGCCGCCTGCAGGGAGAAGCGCTGTACGCAGCCACGGTTCACATGGGAGAGCACATCGCCGATGTGCGCAACCCGCTGCCCGACACTCCCCTGCCTACCCTGTTCGACCTGGAATACCAGGCCTGGGCCACCACCACGCTCAACATCATCTCCGCGAAGGAGCGGACGCTGACCATCTCCGGCGGCTACCTGCTGTGGAACGAATTCTGGACGCAGGCGGAGCGGAACAAGAATCTTGACACCGCCATCAGCGACTATCTGCGCAGGGAAGAGCTGCTGTCGCGGTAGACATTGAACGGTTAAGAAGATTGCCCGGCCGGCTGAAAGCTTCGAGTTGAAGCATTCAGCCGGCCGGGCTTTTTGGCAGCGGCTAAACCGTGGAACCGCGACCAGGAAACTCCTTGATTGATTGCCGTTCGCTGGTCGCCTCGAGACAAGGGCGTGTGCGGTGGAGTTTGTCGCCGTCGATGCTTTGGGGGCGATTTTGCACTCGCAGACACGGGCTTGGGTGGGTAATGTCCGGATTGGCGACGATCCAACCGGAACTCAAAAGACGCACATCATTTGGGCTCAATGAGGGCATTGGTCTGTTCTCGTCAGTCCACAATCTAAACGCGTCCAGTTTGCGGTTTGACCTTGCCCTCAGAATGCGTATCTCTTAACCCGCCGGTTTTTGAGGATATTTA
>OCZT010007205.1_pt1 | contig 10935 bp, 5 predicted proteins | sample 1539031 | NCBI WGS metagenome assembly OCZT01 (sample SAMEA3539308, study PRJEB22396) | soil metagenome | biome: tundra; feature: field; material: soil | place: USA | collected 2010-05 | depth 0.15 m
AAGCGGAACAAATCGTTGTAATTGTCGAGAAGAAACACCGCATCTGGGAAAACAATGACCGGAGTTGGATCGTTGCCGATGTACTTTGCCCAAAAGGCTATTACCGGATCGGAAGATTTTGCAAAATCGGATTTCGCGCCGGTTGCGCTCATCTCAGTCACGCCGAGTGGAATCCCATTTGTCTCCGATCCATAAACCCGCTGTGAATGCGGCAATTACCACTGCCGCCGCAATCTGTACGGCTCGCGAAACAGGCTTGTTCGAGCGGTCCACTTCCGGATCGGCTGGATCCGCCGTGCTTTGAAAGACCTGATCATTCGATAAGACCTCGTCGCCCGCGGAGACGGACTTGCCGCCGGCGAGGGCTTCCATGCCGCCGATCCATTCGAAAATAGGTAGGTATTGCCCCTTCGGAATCTCAATGACGATGCGGTCGTGAAGTCCGTTTGCGTCGTAGTACTCTTTCAGCTTCTGCCGAAGGCGATGAATCTGGACGCGGACGATGGGGTCAGCCTTTGGATCGAAATCCAGGGGCCGGCTCATCGCCTCTACGCCGATGGTGTATTCCTTCAACGTCTCGGCGCTAGGATCGAATGCCTTTTGTGCGAGGTACCGCAGCAGCAGCTGCAGCATCGAGGCGTTGTGAAAACTAACAGATCGCAGGACCTTCTGGACCTGCTGTTGGCATTCATCCCCGGGAGGGACTCCCATAGTGGTGTCAGCATGCGCATTCACTTGTCAACGCCTCTCGGTGACACAATGTCTCGTACCTGATTCCGTTTTTACCAGGACTCCCGTCAGCTTCCATGTCGTTCAACTGATCGCTTCTGCGACCCGGCCCGGCATATCGCAATGATTTTACGACAGATACGCGTCAAAGGCGAGCGCCCCTCAACCGCGTGTCAAGTGCAGCGTAGATAGCTTTCCATGCAACGCAAACCGTCCTTCTGCCGGCGGAGGGCAGGTCATCGCTGAACTGCCCCAAGCTGTGGTTCGGTTTTCACGTGAACCTGCCAACGCACATAGCCGGCCTTGTCAAAGAGGCGGTTGTCCGTAGGCAAAGCCAATTCAATCGCTTTGTAATCGCCGCGATCTTCGATTGACTTGACACCTTCCGTGGCCGCGAGTCTGAGCGGAGTATACGCGCGAACTTCGTAGTGCTGCCCAGGCCGTCCTTCCACCGTCATCTCGATCTGCCTATCTCTGTAGCTCGTACGAAGAACTCTCAGATTCCGACTGGAATCTCCCTCCAGTAACGGCAGCCTCTCTACCTCCAACGCCACTCCAGGCTGGTATTGGACATCAAACTGCGTCGCGGCGGAAAAACTGGTGTCGACTATCACATGCACGTCACTTTCGCGATCTTCCACCTGATAGTGCACCGGCTTGCCGTCCTGCCTCACAGAGAGCACCGTGGAACCCATGGGCAGCGCAGGCGAAAACTGCAGCCTGACGGTTTGGGAACTGGTGGACCGAATGCTTGCCGTCAGCAATCCGGAGCTCTGGCGCAGGTCGAAATCCATCTTCTCCTGCCCGTAGGGGAACCGGTGCAAAGCGGCACTCGGCCAGCTTGGAGGCAGGTTTGGAATCCACTTCAGCGCATGGTTGGGCACATCGAGATCGAGGCCCAGAATGCCATCGACAAAGCCGGGAATCGCCGTCATCTCGGAAAACATCTGGTGCGGAACGGCATCATCGAGCAGACGGTAGGAATTGCCGGCCAGGACCTCCGGCATGTCGCCCGGTGCGTCGAGATCCCTTAGCGCAAGCATGGCTTGCCAAGTGAGAAATGACTGCACCGCATCGTCATACTTGAACTGCGCCAGCATGGGGCCGGCGGTCGCAATCGGCCACGCTGAACCGATGTGGTAGGATCCCTCGGTGTAACGTGGGTCGGCGAGCGACATATTCCGCTGGCCCCAGTCTGCCAGGAATGATGCGGTCGAGAGCTTCTCCAGAACCGTTTGAGCATGGTCTCGAGGCAGGCTTCCGAGCCACGCGCACCACCCGATCGCCGGATTCAGATACGTGACAGATTCCCCCGACGTGAAGAGACCGTAATCGTAGTACTCGAGTCGCGGGTCCCAGAATTCGTGCTCCAGGGATGCAGCAGCCTTCTCTTCTCCCTGCTGGCATTCTTCAGACAGCGCCGAATCGCCAGCCATCATGGCGAGATCACGCATGGCGTGGAGTGCCGCAATCCATTCTCCCGCCATGGCGGCATCCTTGCTGAATCCAGTGAGTTCCATTGAACCCCAGGCGTCTTTGGGAATCACCAGCAATCCGTCGGCCGGATCCATGATGGACAGGCAATAATGGTAGGCCTCTAAAATGTGAGGCCAACTCTGCCTCACGAATTCCTCATCCCCGGTGAAATGGTAAAAGTGCCCCATCGCAATCAGGTACCAGAGACTGGAATCTGGATGGATGTAGGGATATGGATACTTCTCGAACCAGTTGACGAGCGTGGCGCTTTGCGAGATCTCATGAGGCATCGCGCCGTCCTTTCTCTGGTACTTTTCAAGAAAACGAAAAGCCTCTTTCAGATTTGCTGCGCCCCCGGCATCCAGAAAGGCCCAGGATGTGATCGTTGGCTCGTCAAAGTACCACGCATACATCGGGCGCGTTCCGGTTCCGGACGATCCATAACCTGAAGCAAAACTGCACCCCACGTAGGGATTGCAGATTCTCAGCTGATCCAGCGCTACCCGTGACCAGCGAAGCGACTCGTCCACCTTCAGGTCAGAGGTAACAAATTGCGTCCCCTGCCTGTCAAGCTCGTCATAATGCCGCAGGCTCTGCGCGTAGAGCAGCGGCAATTTATTCAGAAGCTCGTAATAAGTAGTCTGAGCATCGTAAATCCCCCGTATTCCCGCCGCGGCAAGAATCGGGATATAACTTTGCTTTGCCTCCTCTGGCGTGACGTTTAGCTCCAGCTCCTCGAAAGGGTTCTCGTTGCTTAGATACGCGTGATAACCGACTGCGGTTGATGCTTCGGCAAATGGCGACCCAATGATAGCTGAGAACTGACTCGTAGGCTCCGCCAGTTCGAGCCACTTGTTCTTCTCGTCCCAGGTGTATGTCTGGCCACCTAATCCGCCGGGCCACATTAGGTTCAAGTCAGGCTTGAAGCGTACCGAAATGCGCAGGTCGCGTGGCGCTTTCACATCCAGCAGAATGGCAAAGCCGGGCGCGCTTCGTGGTGCAAACAAAATCTCGTTCACCGTAAACATCTCGGCAGAGTATTGCAGTTGCACCATCTGCGGGAAGACCCGAACGCTGGTGAGGATTTCACGCCCGGAATAAGTCTGTGGCGACCCTTCCAGCTGAAAATCCAGCTGGAAATCGTGAAAAATCTTGAGCGGATAGACCCATCCTTCCAACTGCCCGTCTTCAAACCCCCATAGTCCGCTCTTTTCTCCCACCGCGTTGATGAATCTCCACGGGCTCGCTCTTTCGCTCATCTCCAAGGGCCCGGGAGCGAGCTCGAACTTCGGGATACCTACCGGTGGCGTTGCGGCAACAGCCGTCTCGCCTGACCCAACCAGGATCCCCGCTACACTTACGAGGTAGCATAGAGCCCTTCTCATTGAAGCCGCCATAGCGAACCTCCTTTGGACCGCGGAATTCAGAGAACCCACATCTGAATCAACCCCTAATGCTATCGTTCTTTTCTCTGCGGTGTAACTGGGCTCTTCTACATTCCCACAGAAAGCTTAGCTCGCGCTGAGGAGTTGTTCCCGCGTCGGCTTTGTCGTGACTCATCTGGCGGCGGAAGGCCTCGGAATGAGTCCCCAATGCAGGAACAGGTGAGGGACAAGCGTGGCGTTTGCGAGTTCCAAAAGGAAATTCCAGAAGTCTGGTGTCTTGTCATTCCTCCGAACGGCGGCCAGCACAAAATCACGGCCGATGTGGAGATCATTTCGATCCAGAAGATCAGTGAAGCTCTCGCGCGCTTGCTCAACCAGGATGTGAACTAACGCTTCGTGATCGACATGAACTCGTTGCTTTGATCGGCAGAAGTGCCCTGGTCGGGCGGGACCTTATGACAACCAGGCCTCGCAAGCATAGTCAGAGAGAAAGTCCGCCTTTAATGAAGTCTTGGAACATAAGTGTCTTCAATTGGGTGAGATTACATGAGGTTCCCGCAATCTGCGAAACCCTCAAATCCAGATCGTGAACCGGACGATTCAACGCTACCGGGCCATTAACATCCAGGTAACGTTGGGTCTTGCAAATGTTCGAACTCCCTGAAAACAATGATTGCTGCATCTTAAAGTCCACGTTACACCCTCCCGTAACCCCACCGTTACTGTTCAATGATCGCGTACTGCTTCAGCATGGCGACGTGTTCAGGGAGCATCCTGCCAGGTATGCCACACGACGGCTGTGTAGCAAGGGGGTCGAGCACGATAATCCCTTGGAAACTTTAACACTTCCGCGCGCTCAGTGCACGCGCGGACCACACTCGGAAAGCTTTGGAGGAGGCATCATGCAAAGGCGATCAAAAGTGGGATTTGTATTAGCGTGCTTGCTGATCGTGCTTTCACTGAGCGCGAAGTTCGCGCCGGCGCAGGCGGTGACCGGAGCCTTGCTCGGTACGGTTCAGGACTTGACTGGAGCCGTGGTACCGGGGGTGAACGTAACGCTTACCAATGAAGGCACAAACGTCACCAACAAGGCAACCTCGGGTTCGCAGGGCTTCTATACATTTCCCAACCTCAACCCAGGCCAGTACACCGTCACAGTAGAAGCCAAGGGCTTCAAGAAGCTGGTTTCGACGCACAACATTGTCCAAGTGGAACAAACAACCCGCGTCGACATGACGCTGACGCCTGGAGAGGTGACCGCTGAAGTGACGGTGACGGGCACAACGCCGTTGGTTGAGACCACCACCTCCGACCTCGGCGTGACGATCGACCAGGCACAGATCAGCAACCTACCCGTCAACGGGAGACTCGCAGCGTTGGTCATGCAGCTTGCTCCCGGAACCACACCTGCAGCATGGGGCGCTGGCAATCCCGAAGATGCGTCCGGGGCTGCGTCGACGGCGCCGGGCGGCGGCGGCGGCGGCGACTATACATCCGCAAACGGCTTTCCTTTCGAGGGAAATCTCTACCTGGTGGATGGCGTGAGCAACGTGGAACTGATGAACGCATATATGGGCATCCAGATTCCATTCGCCATGATCTCCGAAATGAAGCTGGAAACCAGCAATCCCACCGCGGAATACGGCACCTTCGGCGGCATGGTGTCCAACATCACAACCAAGAGCGGAACCAACCGCTTTCACGGCCAGGTCTTTGAATACAACCGCAATACCGTATTCAATTCCCCCGATTACTTCAGCAAAATCAATCCTCCCTTCCACTCCAACCAGTTTGGCGGAGAAGTCGACGGCCCGATCATCAAGAACAAGCTGTTCTTCTCCGCGGATTTCCAGTGGCTCAAAATCGCTGAGGGATCCTCCGGCATCACGAGCGTGCCCACGGCAGCGGCCCGCGGCGGAGATCTGTCGGAATTCGTGGTGAATGGCGCCGGTCCTATTACCAACCCCATGGCGTGTTACTTCAGCGCCCTGGCCAATGGCCTGGCGAACCCGGTGCCGTGCACGGCGAGTCCGGCGGTAACGGTCGCCGGAACCTACGACACTGTTCCGGCCGCGGATATCGAGCCGATCGCGGGATCGGCATCGGGCTATCTCCAGTCGTCGGTGTGGCCGTTGCCCAACCGTTCCGGGGGCGTCAATAATGCCACATATGTGCAATTGAGCAATGCATCCTTCCCTCAAGAAGACGCCCGCGTCGATTGGGCGTTCTCAGACCATGACCGCTTCTTCGCCCGCATGACGTATGGCAACCGAAACCTCAAACAGCCGTTGCAACTCGGAAGCAGCACGTCGCCGGCCATCTTCATGAATAACGGAAACGCCAACGCAAGCAACCAAAGCACGAACGACGTGATCGGTTGGGACCACACGTTCTCCCCCAACATGATGAATCAATTCCGCATCGGCTTCAGCCGCTTCGCCAGCTCTGAGTTCTCCACCGCCAGCGGGATTGCCGAGAACAATGCATTGGGAGTCCCGAACGGCAATATCACCGCTTTTCCGGATACCAGCGGCATCGCCAATGTGAATATCAGCGGGTTCCTGAGCACTGGAGACCCGGGCTGGGTGCCCCAGGGCCTGGGCAGAGTTTCCAACATTTACCAGTTCAATGACGCGTTCACGCTGGTTAAAGGCCGGAACAATTGGAAGGTGGGTTTCTCCATAGAGCCCATTCAGGCACGCTGCTTCAACCCGCAGAACGATCCTCGCGGGCAGTTTTATGCCACCGGCAACTATACCGGCACGGGCTCCAACGGCGCCGCTATTGCTGATTGGCTGGTGGGCGCTCTCACCGGTTCCCATCGCGATCAATTCTTCGACGTGCCCAACACGCGGGTAAAGTTCATTGGCGTCTTCGCTCAGAATGACCTGCGTCTGACCAGCAAGCTGACCTTGAACCTCGGCGTCCGCTGGGACGTCTACACGCCCCCCGTGGATACAAAGAACCTGCAGAGCAACTTCGTCATATCGGGTCCCCATGCGGGCTTGAATCAGATCGCGTCATCGAGCAACCGCGGTCCCAACGTGAACACGTATTGGGGAAACGTTTCGCCGCGCCTGGGCTTTGCCTATACCCCTGACGGCGGCAAGACGGCAATCCGGGCTGCCGTTGGGTTCAGCTACTTCCCGGACAACTTTGGCGCCGACGGCGGTACGCTGGAGAGGAACTATCCATTCGACCAACAGGAAAACAACAGCGCGACCCTGACGAACTGCTTGAACCCCTATACCGGCGCACCGGGGAACGTCAATCCCAATCCGGCGGAGTACTCGGCCTGCGGTTCGCTCATCCTGGCCAATGGCCTGCCGGGCAACGTGACCACCGGATCGCCGGTGTACCAGCCGCTGGTGGAGCCCTCCGTAACGGCGGGCGGGTTCATCGCCCCGCCGGTAGGCTTCGGCGTCTACGAGGTGGCCAGCAACTTCCGCCAGGACCAGGCTGTCAACTGGAACGTCAGCATCGAGCGTCAGCTCGGCGCGAAAATGTCGATCCACGCCGCCTACGTGGGCACGGCGGGCAGCAATCTGTATCACGATTGGCAGCTCAACCAATGCAACCCGACGGCGTTTGGCGTTGGTCCGACGTATGCAGAGCTTCAGACCCAGTTCGGCACGACATTGTATCCCAACTTTCCGCAATGCACGCCGTACAACGCCGTTGCTCCCAACGTCTCCACCATCGATTTCCGCAACAGCGGAGGCAAGTCGCACTACAACAGCGGCCAGTTCGAGTTCCAGCGGCGTGCCGGAGCGAACCTGACCTTCACCGCGGCGTACACCTGGTCGAAGATGATGGATAACATCAACAACCCACTCGATTCCTACTGGACAAAGGAGGAACTGGACACGGCGGGCTGGCAACATAACAACTTCCCGCATGTCGTCACCCTCACCTACGTCTACACGCTGCCGTTCGGCCGCGGGCAAAAGTTCGCCAACTCGATCTCTCCCGTAGCGGACACCGTCGTGGGCGGGTGGTCGATCAGCGGCATTACCAACTTCCGCTCCAGCGCAGCTCTGCTGATGGGTGCGAGCTCGCAATACCTGCTGCCCCAGAATGGCGGGCAGCGTGCAAATTACAACTGCGCGTCTCCTGTCAATCCTCATACCACCAGCGAATGGTTCCAGACGACCTGCTTTATGCAGCCAGTCGGATTCGTCTTCGGCAACGCCGGTGTTGGAGCAGGCAATATCAAGGGGCCGCGCTATCAGGACTGGGATATGACGTTTGGCAAGGCGGTCCACCTGAGAGAGGGCATGCAACTGCAGTTCCAGGCCAGCTTCTTCAACATCTTCAACCACGTGAACTATCAGAGCCCGGATACGAACGTGCAAGATGGCAGCTTTGGAGTGATCTCCAACGACTTTCTACCGCGCATGGGCCAGCTTGGAATGACCCTCTCGTTCTGAGCGCTGCGCGTTTTATCGGGTTGCAACCTAACCAGCGGGAGCTTATTTGGATTGGTGGTCCGTATAGGCTCCCGCCATTTCGGCGCGCGTAGTAGAGTCTGCAATCTTCATGCCTGGGTGCAGCTTTTTGCCTTCAATGCCGGTTCTGTGCAGAGACCGTTTCCCTGCCACGAAACATCGATATCCACGATGATGTTCGGAGCACTTAAATGACAAAGACACGTTCTCTTATCGTCTTGTTGCTTGCTCTTTTCATCGCGCCAAGAACCATCGCTGAAACCGCGCCCGGCTTCGATCTAACCGCAACTCAAAAAGATTTCAGTCTTTACTTTCCCACCTATCTTGCGAACGGTTTTTTCACCACGAGCAGTTCTTTGCGCGGCACCGACCCGACGTTGAGTTTCATGGTGGGAGTGATGGACTATACGCCGGGCGACGTGCCGCGTCCCGCAGCGCTCCCGAGCTGGGCGGAGATGGACTATTTCGATGGTGGAGCTTGGCTAAATGCCACCCCGGTCACCGCAGCCAGCTTTCGTGATTATCGCCAGACCCTGCAAATGTACGATGGACTCCTCAGCACGCAGTATGTTTTTGCAAGCAGCGGCCATGCGACCAGCGTTGCCGTGACCACCTTTGTGAGCGAAGACGCAACACACGTGGGGGTGACCAGCCTGAGCCTGACGCCGGATTTTACCGGGACTGTGCGTCTGCGGTTCACCTTGCGGCCGCACCCTGCGCCTGCCCATCGCTTTCCTTTGGCAGATGTTCCGTCCGCAGAATTGCGGAAGGCCGAAGCTGAATCTGAAGCGCAGCTTCGACTCTCCGATCCCACGGCACCGGAACGGGGAGCAGAATGGTACCCCGGCTACGTGAATATCCAATCCTTTGGCGCCAGCGGCGCTCAGCGGGTTATTTGGATTACTGGCCGTGCCGTTAATGGCCCGCAGATTGCGGAGGCGGCTGCCATAGGGCTGCCTACCGGCGTCGCAGTTACCGAGACCAAGGCGCAGGAATCTCCGCAGGTTGTATCCATTGAAGTCGCTTTACGGGTCGAGCATGGACGGACATATACATTCACGAAGTACGTTGCCGCCTCGCAGGAAAATTGGGGAGGCCTGAAAAGCTCAGTCATCGACTGGGCGAAAGAGGCGCGCGGGGAAGGCTTTGGCTCGCTGCTTGCCAAACACAAGTCGGCATGGCATGGCCTTTGGAAATCCGACATCGTCGTGGAAGGCGATCCTGAGATCCAAAGGGTAATTCACTCTGACCTCTTTTACCTCTACGAGAATTCCACGGTGAACACTACCTGGGCGATGGGAGGTTGCGGTCTAAGTCCTAACTATTGGGGTCACTCCTTCTGGGACAGCGACTCATGGGATTTTCCTGCTCTAGTCTTGCTTCACCCGGAAAGGGCAAAGTCGCTGGTCATGTTCCGATCCCGCACTCTGCCTGCCGCCGAAGCACGCGCCAAGGAGTATGGTTACCGCGGAGCAATGTATCCATGGGAGTCCGACCCGCAGAAGGGTATCGAGTCGACAGATCACGACTTTGTTCCGATAGGCGCTCGTGAGATACACCTCGACGCCGATATTGCCATCAGTCAGTGGCAGTATTATCTTGCGACCGGCGATACGGCCTGGTTGCGCGATTACGGGTACAGGGTCATTCGTGAGACCGGGGAGTTCCTGACCAGCCGCGTCACCTACAACCGCGAAAAGAGCCGCTATGAAATCTTGCACGTCTGTTCGCCCGACGAGACTTACAACGAGGTCCCCAACGACTCGTTCACAAACGCCGTGACTCAAAAGGCGCTGCGGGCCGCTGTGGCGGCTGCGGGCGTGGTGGGGCAACCGCCCGATGCTCAGTGGGCGGAGATCGCGCAGAAAATGTACATTCCCTTTTCTGAGAAAGAGCAACGTCACCTGGATTTCGATGAGACGGTTCCCCACGATCGGAAATCCTGGATGGGCAGCTCGATTTCCTGGCTATCCTATCCGCCCCTGGACCTTGCCATGAGCAGTGAGGTTCGGCGGAATGACTATAACTTCGCGATCAAATCCCTGACAGACCTTACTCCCAATGCGGAGGGCATCAACGATATGGTTCCTGTCATCCTCAGTATTGATGCGGCGGCGGTTGGGGACGCGGCGAATGCGTACAAGCGACTGGAGTTCAGTAATGGGCCATTTCTGAAACCTCCCTTCAACGCGAGGAGCGAGACCCCTGGGAACAACCATCTATACATTCTCTGTGTCAGTAGCGGGTTTTTGGAGAACTTCCTCTACGGCTTTACGGGCTTGCGCCTTACAGATCAGGGCTTGACCGCAGTTTATCCGCCGCTTCTGCCATCAGCGTGGAAGAGCGTGACCATCAAGGGTGTCAAGCTGCAAGGCGCGGAGTATGACTACGTAATCAACCGCGACGAGGCGGGCAAAGTTCAGCTGGGAAGACGGGCTGCGGCTCTATGAAGACTCTCGCGGCGATGCTGCGCAGGATCGCGTCGCTACTGCTTCCAACAAAGCGTCCAACCGCAAAGCCGGGAATCCAAATCACGGAGGGCAAAGGGGGATGGACAGGTGTCGGCGCAATTGACTTGAACGGCCCTCGATGAGGCGGGCAACGCATGGACGACGGCGAGTCGCACGGCTTTTCTTTTGGAACTTCCTCGTTGGTCTTGCAATTTAGCCAAAGGGCGCATAATCGCGGGCAGCTTCTTTTCAAAATGGAGATTCCAGATGAAGAGTGTCACGCGTCGTGATGTTTGCAAAATGTTGCCTTCGTTTGGGCTGCTCGCGCCGGGCTCGGCTCCCACGCTGGCGCAGTTGGTCACCGGAATCAGCAAAGTGAAACCGGGCTCGGGGCAACTGGAGTCGAAGCTCGAGATCGATTCGTCGAGCGCGAAGCTGGTGGACGTG
>OCZT010007206.1_pt1 | contig 10934 bp, 19 predicted proteins | sample 1539031 | NCBI WGS metagenome assembly OCZT01 (sample SAMEA3539308, study PRJEB22396) | soil metagenome | biome: tundra; feature: field; material: soil | place: USA | collected 2010-05 | depth 0.15 m
AAATGGACGCCTTTGCCATTGCCGTCGAGGGCGCGCGCCGCCTCGGTTTCAAAATCCAGCGCGTGGGTTCAAATCTTATCGTCGCCAAGAAACCCGATTGGCTCACCAAGCACGTCAAAGAATATCAGGAGTCAATGAAGGACAGGCAACTGGCCGGAGAGAACGCATGACCCCCTCCGACCAAACCGACTCCGGCGCGTTCACCGCTTTGGAAATTGAACAGGCCAACGCTCGCCACGACCGTGAGAATGGTTGGTCAAGAGAATGGCCAAGCCTTTACACCAACCCATTCAGATTGCAGGAATCGGTTTTGGGTGAACCGTTTGAAGCGGTTGTTCCCTGAATTGTTGGCGTGCGACTCTCTTGCGCTTTTGCCTTTTGTGCATTTTGCCATCCCTCGCGCGGGACTGTGGAGGCTGCGCTTCTACGGTCTTTCGACCCTTCCGTGTCCACACTCACAAAGATGGAGAATCCCATCAATGAGCACTTGCGCCAACAATTCAAAGAACAAAAGCCGGTGTTTAATGAGGCATAGAAAAGCTGTCAATTAAGGAAAACAGCAAAACAAACCCGTCACGGACTCTCTCCGCGCACTATTCCGGCCACTACGTCCCCTAAAACTTAAACGTCGCACACCGACTGCCTTTTGGTCAAGCGCATTTTTCGCCATGCCTTGGCATACGCCGCGCTTCCAATAAGTTTTCGGCTTAAGCCTGTCCAGCGTCTTTTGTATGGTCTTTCCCCCCACTTGAGTTCATTAAACCTTCGGCGGTATTCCGTTGGCCCAAGCAGTTTGATCGAAAGCCCGGACAGGCTCGGACGGCCAATTTTAGGAAGGGTGGTCATGCCTTTGTGAAAAGTTTCTTTGCGAACAGGCAGATGGCCAGAGGAAGGGTTTTAGCGTTTCCACTTGTTCCAAAAATGTGCATTCCTTCTCCGTCCAGAACCCCCACGTTCCAGTGCCCGTTCTTTTTATCTATCATAGAATCACACGGCAAAGATTTTGTGACGCAGCAGTAATTTCCGTGAGTGTTGTGTTCGCAGCACTTCTCCAAAACCATCATCGCGGCGGCGGGGTCGGTGGAGTATTTGAATATCTGGCTCCATCCGACCGCGTGCGACGGATTACAAAGGCAATGATATTCAACTCGAATCGTCTTTCTTCCGTCCTTTATTCTGATTGGTTTTGGTTTGCATCCAAACACATGCTTGGCAATCCAAGCGTCCAGTTCGCGTAGTTCTTTGTCTTTCATGGTTGAAATAATCCTTTGATGTGCGGCGGAATTGTCCGGCTTCCCGCCAGCGTTCCGCCGTTGGTGTCTCCATGCGCGCCGCTGTAATAATGCCAGCCGCAACACTCCCGGCAGCGCCAGCTTTTCAATATTGGAGGATGTCCATTGCTCTCATTGAAATCAACAGCTTCTTTTGCTGTGGCGAAGGACGGCAAGTTTGATTTAATACAAATCTTTGGCGCGCCCGGCCATCGTGGGATTGTTTCAAATGGGGAAATTTTCATGCTACCACCCCCAAAATCTTTTGAAGTTCCTTGCGGCGACTTCGTAGTTTCACCATTCGCAGTCGTTTGGCCGAAAATTCGTCGTAATCGGAAAGATTTGGAGCAAAGTTCTTCAGTTCAGAGGCAATACGGTCAAGCTCCTTTTCCTGTGAGATTCGGTTTTGGGCGGGCGGCGTGTCGGTCTTTACCACGCCCTTATGATGGCCGTTCTTCCACTCGACCTGCTCGCGCACCCACCGCTTCGTGACGTAAGGCAGGAAGGCCACCAGCACCCCGCCCGCGTCCTTTCCCGCCCGGCTCGACCAGTCGGCATAGACGTAACGGGTGAAATCCTCAGGGATGCCCACGTTCATAGTCTTGGAAATGCAAACTTCTACACTTTCAACTTCAGACACAGACTCAGAGGCAGAAGCAGATACAGAGTCAGAGTGAACAGGTGTAACGCTATTTATGTTACGTAACGCATGGTAACGTTCCCTATGAAGTCGGACTCTTTCCCTTGTTTTAACGGCTTTTGGGTTGGTTGAAAGCCTGTCTCTGAAAATGAGGTAATTGAGAATCAGCCAGCCGTCCTCCAATGCTTCGATTCTTTGGCCGTCATTGTCCGTCGTCCTTGATTTCGGGTCGGAAGCTTCAAACTTTGAAAGCGCCACTTGGCACGCCGCTTGTGAGACGCGCGCTTTCCCCGCCAGCCAGCCGATTGACCCCCGAACCATCCCGTCGGCGTTACATAACGCCAGAAGCGTTACCCACACCTTGCAGGTTTCAGCGTTTTCATCCCAGATTGAACTGTCAACAATGTCAGAAAAGAGCTTTGTGTAGCCCTCGGCCATAATTCAAAGTCCGCAAGCGTTTAATCGGGTTTCCAGACCTTCAGCTTTTTCTCGGTCACTTCGATGCTCTTTAGAATTTCCTCTGTTTGCTTTTCAAGGGCATGAATCTTTGCCACCAACTCCGCGTTTTCGGGCGTGTTGGGGAAAACCTTCAAGGGTTCGGGGCCGTAATGACTGCCAATTTTCTCACGTTCTTTGCCAATCGCGGCCCAAGCCTGCTTCCCGTCATCGGTGACGCTGGTTATTGTTACAAGCGGCCAAGTCCCGGAATCGTAATTGAGCCTTTTGACAAATGCCTCGAACCGATTAAATGGAACCCTCTTTTCCTTGTCCAGCTTGGCGTCAATGCGAGTTTTGGCATTTGCCAAAGTGTCGGCGGGTTTTGAAAAACATTCAGCGTTCCAAGTGTTGCTGTTTTCGTTGTAGGTGATTTCGGAGTCCCGATATACGACTTTTATTTCTTCACTCATAATTCAAAAGACCGCCGCCAATCCTCGCCCGACTTGAAGTAGTGACACTCGCAGCAGGTTCAGAAAGGAGACGGCCAGATTTTGATTTTGCAAATGTCACTGACCGACTCTCTCAAATTCCCAACCCCACTGCAAGAAAAATCTAAAACTATTTTCAGACCATGTTCCCGACACCGGGAAATTGGTCAGGAGAAGCATAAAAATAGGCGCTCTAAGGAATGACCCTTTACGATATAAGGGACTCCCGTCAAATCCGGCCCCCACCCCCCACCCCCACCCCACCCCCTCGACAAAAAGAATGCTTACTTTTATTCAAATCAAAACACCACAAGGGGCGGAGCAATTATAGTCGCACAATAATACTTATGCTCATATCAATAAGTGATAATAGCATTGGTATCATTGATGATTGTGCTATTGCTCAACCAGGCGGCAGAGTAAGCGCAGCAAAGCACAGCCTGTAGTGGTGTCAGACAGGCTGCGGGATGATCGGCAGGACTGGCTCTTGTGGCGCTGGCACAGGCGCAAGGCTGGGCTTTGACCCTCGCTTGACCTTTGCAACTGGTCGAAGTGAACCAGGTAAAGGCTTGTTTCGATGGATTCGGACACGATTATCGGCTGTATCCCAAGCTCGGACAAGGCCTGCAACTTCGCGGGCAAAAGCGGTTTTTTCCTCATTGTTACTTGGCACAGTTGACCCAATATCCTTTGCCAGTCTGTGTGTAAGGTCGCGCAGTTCATAGGCTTGAATCAGGCCCTTTGATAGTCCGCCGCGCTTTTTGCCGGTGTAAGGAGGCTTTGCGGCTGGTGTTTGTGGCGGGACAATTGGTTGAGTGCTTGTTGCTGGTGTTACAGCTTCATCCATTTCGGTGTGTTTATCGGCGAAGCTGGGCAGAATGTCAAGCGCTGGTTTTGCGGGCGCGTAAATTTGCCCCCTGTTATTTCTATCTCTATATGTCCACGACGCATACACGAAAAGTCCACGTTGACAAATCATGTCCACGCTTTTATGTTGTGGTGAATGAATCGAAAGGCTGCGTATTGGGCGTTCCTGAAGTCCGACTTTTGGCTTGAACTTTCGAGTCGAAAGCGCGCCTTAAATCCAGCCTGCGAGCGGTGTGGTAGCGATTCTGACTTACAAAGCCACCATAAGATTTATCGGCGTAGTTGGCTGAAAACAGAGCTTGGCGACTTGGAAACACTTTGCCGGTCATGTCATCAAAAGGAACATGGAATCCGTCAATTATTCTGTGGCCGGATTATGATTTATCGTGATGACCTGCAATTCAGCCGGTTCATTTACTGGGCAGATTTTCTTCACGGGCGGCTTTGTCGGAGCGGCGGAAGATTAAAGGCCAGAGAACTTTGGTATTTGTCCACCGCGTTGAATTCCTACCCGCCGAGTCCATCCGATAGCTGCATGAAATTTCATGTCACCCAAACACTGGAAACAAACAAAATTGTCCACACATTTATATGAACTCCTTCGCCCCCGTATTCTCACAAATAGTTGACTCATCGCTCTGGACGGAACCGGATTATGTCTGCAAAGTATTTGTCACGCTACTGGCGATTAAAAATTCAGATCACGTCGCGCGCGTCACGGCGTTCGCTCTGGGGAGAAAGTGCTGGCCGTTGGAACCGGGCAAAGCCGAGGAAAGGGCGATTGCTGCGCTCAAAATACTGGCCGCGCCGGACAAGAAGCGAATTGAGCCACAGCCGCATGAAGGGCGAAGAATTGAAAAAGTCGCGGACGGTTATCTGGTTTTGAACGGCCAGTTTTATGAGGATTTGATGCGGGACACCAGCCGCAAGGTTTACAAGGCTCGCAAAGAACGTGAATACAGAGCCTTGAGAAGGGGCACGCCGCTCGACGGTGAAACAGCAGCAGTCAAACGACTGGAAACCCACGGCGACGGCCCGGCGGCGTAAAATTATCACCCCACGATGCCCGTGGTAGAGTTTGTTCGATGCCCGGCTGTGTGGATGATGGGGTGAAATTAAGTTTGACAGCTTAACCCTTGCTGGTATGCTTTGTGTCATGGTAATGACAATCACAGACTTTGCGCGGCTGGGCGGAAATGCGCGGGCGAAGAAGCTATCAAAAGCGCGGCGTTCAGAGATTGGCAAGCTTGGCGCAGAGGAAGCGCGACGGCTCGGCAAGTTGACCGGCAGACCGCCAAACAGACCTAAATAATACTTACTATTAGTTTAAATTGAATCTTCATTATCATCTAAATAATGCTTGCAAGCATGTATTAAAGCTGTAGATTGATTGCGTAACATGAAATTTGAAACACAACAGGCGAGTAGCACAAATGGTCGTGCAACGGTCTCCAAAACCGTGAGTGAAAACTCTATGCAGGTTCAAATCCTGCTTCGCCTGCCAATTCGAAAACAGTAAACCCCCCCAAAGAAAGGCGCAAGATGAAAAATCAAACTCAACCCCAGACCGACAAGGCGACGGCGGGCGAAATGGTAACAGGATTTGTCCACGCAATGATTCAGGGTGACAAACTCGACTGGTCAAAACATCACACGGAAATTTTGCAAGGACTTGGAAAGCTCCGGAGATACGAGGATGAACACGCCGCGCTTTGCGTCTGCGAGCGGACTCTGGAACTGGTAGAGCAAGAAATGGGGACTCGAATTTCAGGAAAGGCTTTTGATGAGTTTTCCGAGCCGCTGAAAGAAATGATTAAATCGTCCCTCTCTCAACTCGCCGCCGTTCGCAAGTGAATCTTTCGCCGATTGCGCCTAGATTTGATCTGGGCGTAACGGGCGAGCGAATCGCAAAACAAACAACCAAAGAGAAAGAGAAAATTATGAAAAGCACAATGGAAGAAGTATTCGGGCCGGTTATCAGCAGTTACAGCCGGGCGCAGGCGATTGAGGATGGCTTTCTGGTGGATATGTCAGAAGCTTTAGTGCCGTGTCCGTTCAAATATCCAGTGGCAATGAGCCGCGCAGCCTATGAAGAAACAATCGCAAACGGTGGCGCTTGGCTTTCCAGTGAAGGCGGCGGAAATTATCAGTATTTACAACTGCCCGCCGGTCAAGACATCAAAGGTCGGGCGCATGATGTGTTCTGGATGCTCACCGATGCGATCAATCATCCCCGACACAGATCATGGGTTTGCGCTTGCGGGTTTTACGATACTGTCAGCAGTGTCTATGACGCCAAAATTTGCCCGAAATGCAGCGAACAGATGACCGCCGAACCATGTCAGCGCGTCGAGTTTGCCGTCTTGGTGGACATACACGGCAACGGACGCAAAACCAAAGTTCAGCTTTACAGCGTATGCGGGCCGGGCGACACCGCTGAAGCTGTAATCACAATCATGTTACAGGGCGAAGATTAATCACCACCCAGACCCACGCCGGGACAAGCGCCCGGCGAATTCTGGGCGGCGATTAAGCCGACAGAGAAAAGAAAGAGATTATGATAACTTTTGAAGTTCCAATAGGATTCAAAACCGTGTCGGGATTTTACAAAAAGGACGGCGGCGAAGGCTACGCGAGCGATCAGGCCGCGAAGATTGAAGTCCGCAAACGCCAGCCGGAACTTGCAACGGCTCAAATCGTGCCGTTCAAGTTTTGGGACGGCTCAATGTTTGGTAAATACTCAAAGCCGACAATGCGCTTTGCAATCATCGTGCCTTTGCCTATTTTGGTGTCGGGGTTCAATTGCGGTTTAGCCGCTGGCGGTGAAAGCCCGACCCATAGCTAACCCGATGCCATTTTATAAAACAGAAAAGCAATATGAGTGAAACCGACTACGATATAATTTCCAACATGGATGAATGGGAGGAAGGTTCAAACGCTTGCCAGGGCGGAATGCGCCGGACGGCAAACCCCCACAAAATAGGCAGCAAAGAATGGGCGGCTTGGAATTGCGGCTATACCGAAACCAAAGAGGCAATATATTATGACAAATAAAACATTTGAAGCAATAGACGCAGCGCTTGAAGCTTTGTGGAAAGAATACGGGAACGGCTATGACAATAATGAAATGCGTCCGCTGATTCAAGAACTTCAAAAGGCGTTCGACGCGGAAAGATCGCGCGCGTTGCCCGCTTTCATAAGACTAAAAATTACGAACGGTAAACAATTTGAGCCGACTCCCGAAACCGACAAATTCAGCGAAGGCCAGTGCGCGCATTACACCGACGCACGCGGCAACGTAGAAAACGGGATGGTGAAAACGAAACATCCAACTCAAAACGCATATTGGGTAGTCTATAAGTGCGCTGACAATTGGGACAACTATCGCAAATATACAGCAGCATTGACGGTAGCCCAAGATTTGAAAGATGGATGGGTAAATTTATGACTCTGCCAACGAAACCTTGAAACTGGCAAATCCTTCCATTTCGTTACTCACACTAATAAATGGTTCATATTGCCAGCGGTTCGAGGTCTAACCAGTCGCGCGTTAATCTCTTTTCGCGCGGCTGGCGTTGGTTTTTGAAAGGAAAATAGTTTCACAAATCTTGAAACAATCCTTGACACAAACGCGCAAAAATGAGAAACTGAATCCGATATGAGAAAACCAGCCACAAAATACACCCGACTTGACGAAGATTTGCGCGCACTGCACATCGGCGAAACGGTTTCACATTCGGTGAATCTCGAACTGCGCCAAGTCGCCTATGATTTGCAAAAACCGCTCGGCATAAAATTGTGCATTCGGGAAATCCCCACAAAAAAAGGGCGGTTTGAAATTACGAGGATAAAATAACCACCAACCAAACACAAAACTTATGACTGAAATCAAAATCGAAAAAGGTGTTCCAATTCCTAAATCAAACAGCAAGTGGCAGGACATTCTTTTAAAAATGAAGGCTGGTGATTCATTCGTTGTTCCAAACATCAACACCGCGGGTTCCGTTCGCGCCTGCTGCAAGCGGCTGGGCGTAAAGATTACCATGCACGGCTTAACAAAAGGCCAAGTCCGCATCTGGAAAAAGTGACCGAAATAACGCCATGACTATGACCCCACAAGCCATGTGGACACCCCCAAGCGGTAAAAACGCCGCCACGGGGCACAGGGCGAATCAAAAAGGCCATTCTGGGGGATTATGGCGCGGCATTAGAATACCCAAGGGCTGGCGCAAAATGAAGCCAGAAGCCATTATTTGCAGCGGCGACAAATATCGGAACAAATGCTCGCGGGAATGGCTCAAAACAAACGGACAAGGATTACTCGTGAGCACAATGCACCCCAACATTTACATTCGCAAAATTCAACGGAAGGTAAAACGATGATTTACTTCACTCCAAAACACCCGCTCGGCGTCCAGTGCGACCGCTGGTTTTGCTATTCGTCGCGCAAATCGAACCTGCCCCTCGGCTGTCTGGGGCCGTTTCTGCACAAAATACTTTTATGAAAAACGAGAACAAACAACTGGAAATTGTGCCGAATGATGAACGGCCTTTGGCGATGACGCGGCCAGCGATGCCAATCATTGACATCAATGCGCTAATCAACAAAGCGGTGGACTCAAAAGCCGCCGTTGAAGTGGTGAAGGAACTTCGCGCCATGCTGCGCGAAGATCAGGAGATTGCCGCCCGCGCTGCTTTCGACGATTCCATGTCCGCGTTTCAGGCCGAATGTCCGGTCATCATAAAGGGCAAGGGCGTTCCCGACCGCTCCGGTGCGACGGCCTACAAATATGCGCCCATTGAAAAAATTGAGGAAATAATCCGGCCAATCGAGCGGGCGCATGGTTTTACACACACATTCAACCAAGACGTGGCCAGCCAGCCGGGATGGGTGATTGCAAGCTGCCGTATCACGCACACCCTCGGTCATTCGCGGGAGAGTGTCGGCAAGTTCCCGCTTGGAGCCAGGACGGCCATTATGTCCGACACGCAGCAATATGCCGCCGCGCTGACGTTCGCAAACCGGCGCGTGCTTGGAAACGCTTACGGGCTGGTTTTCTCCGGCGAGGACAGAGGCGGCGGAAATCCCCCAAAAACGACAGCAACAGGCCGCGTGGTTACGCCGGACATTCGCAACCGATTCTTTGAAATTAGCAAGCCGTGGCATAAGCAACTTCAAACCCTTGCGATTGATTTGGCTTGGATAATGCCGGATGAAGGTTTGGACAAATTGGCTGATGAACATATTCCGACCACCAAGGGCGAATTGGCCGCACTACAAAAGAAAGCCGAGGAACACAAGTGAGCTTTCAAAACTGCAAAATCGTTGGAGTAGGCGTGAACTCGGAAAAGTATCACACCCAGACCGCCGCACGCGGAACGCCTGAATTTTTCATTTCGCCATCTTCCCTCAAAACATTCGCGGAATGTCCGGCGCGTTGGAAAGCAGGTTACGCTCCGCCGGAAAGTGATGCAAAGGATTGGGGCAGTCTATTGGATTGCGCCCTACTAACACCAAATGACATGGGAAAACGTTTCGCCTGTAAGCCGAAAACATATCCTGCTGATGGCAAGAAAGGCGAACCGCCGACCGAGAAACCGTTTAACGCAAACTCGACATGGTGCAAAGAGTGGATGGCCAAGCAAGGTGATTTGCAAATCGTTTCCCATTCCGAACTCGATGCCGTTGAGAATGCCGTCAAACGGTTGCTGGCCGACGAAACGATTGCCACCTATCATGCCGCCAGCGAAAAACAAGTTCATGTCGCCGGGGAATGGCTGGACAAAAATACCGGATTGATTATTCCCGTCCAGTGTCTCATTGACTTTGTGCCGCGAAAGGATTCCGAGTTTCAAAAGTCGCTTGGCGATTTGAAGTCCACCCGTAATGCCGGACAGCACGCTTTTGGGCGGTGGTGTTACACGGCGGGTTATCACATCCAGGCAGCGTTCGATCTCGCACTTTTCACCGCCGCAACCGGCGAAGATCGAACGGACTGGATTTTCATAGTACAGGAAAATTACGCCCCGTTTGAAACCGGACGCCGCTTGTTGAGTCAGGACTTTCTCGACATTGGACGGCAGACATTCCAACACGCGCTTGGGCGTTACGCTCGATGCTTGAAAACTGGCGATTGGGTGGGATATGACCCCGCCGAAGAATTTAGCCTAGTCGCTCCCGAACCTTGGATGGAATTCACCGCGTTGTCGGACGCACTTGAACACGAACAGGAATCGCTTCTACAAACCGATGACGTTCCAATGCCATGACCACCCCTCAACCGACCAAAGGCGCTAGCTTATCTTGAACAGGATTTGAAACTGACTCAAAAGCTGTATCAAGAAATGATTGAAGTATGACGACAAAAGACAACTATCACGGAGGCCACTTCCGCCCATGCCAGATGTCGGCGAATTGTTAGGACACCGAAATGAAAACAGTCACCATATATGGAGCTTCAGATGACCTCATCGAACTCGAAGGGGACATCAGCGAAGAATACTCATCGCACAACGATGAAGGCCCGAACCTGCTGGCATTCAGCGACGGCACAGTAATCGGCGTCAAATACGCGGATGACGGATGCTGGCGTCTGAACCGGCTGCAAAAAGGAACCGCCGACTACTCCAAGACGGAAGCCGATGGCCCCGATACGAAAAACTACACTGACCGCGTGACGCTAAAAGGCGACCTCAAATGGTGTGTGCTCGGAAGCAACATGGCCAAAGTGTCCTAACGAGCCGAGATAAGCAACCCCGGAACGAAAGGCAAAACATGATATGCAATAAATGTGGAAACAATGAAGGATACTTACGAAACCGATTTGAACACCCTTTATGTGATGGCTGTTTTGATTTGAGCGTCCAGCAGCCATCCTACGGCATGGTTGCGTCTGAAGTCTCCAAACCGTCGCACGGCAAGGCGGAAGGTGAGCCACTTGATTTATCTCGCGCCGTTCAGCTTCCGGTAAGCGATTCGGCCAGACACGAATGCATGGTGATGATTTATGGCCAAGGATTATGCAAAAATCCCGCTACTCACGAAGTATCATCTGGCGCGAATAAATACTGGATGCCGGTTTGCGAAATACATTCCAAAGACTATGAGAGCGCAAATTTCCAAGTAAGGCGTCTGGCCGATGCCACCCCGCGGCGGGTGGCGAGCGGCGGAAGGCGAACGCCGCCGTCAGCCATGCCGGACTGACGGCTCACAAATGAAACCCAAGCGGC
>OCZT010007208.1_pt1 | contig 10933 bp, 8 predicted proteins | sample 1539031 | NCBI WGS metagenome assembly OCZT01 (sample SAMEA3539308, study PRJEB22396) | soil metagenome | biome: tundra; feature: field; material: soil | place: USA | collected 2010-05 | depth 0.15 m
GTGCTGGCATTCCCCGCCACCGACGTGGCGGGGATGCTCGGCCTGTCGGTGACCGCGGTGAAGAGCTCCCTGCAGCGCGCCCGCGGCCGGCTGCGCGAGCTGTCACTGGCGGCCGACGACGTCGCCGAGCCCGCGTCGCCGCGCGCTCGGGCAGTGCTCGACCAGTACATCACGGCGTTCCAGGACGCAGACGCGACCGCGCTGCAGCGGCTGCTCCGGCACGACGCTCAGATGGAGGCGACGCCGGTCCGCAACTGGTTCGAGGGCAGCAAGACCTGCGTGCCGTTCCTGCGCAACTGGGTACTAGGCGCTCCCGGCGACTGGCGGATGCTGCCCACCAGCGCGAACGGGCAGCCCGCCGCGGTCGGGTACCGCCGCGCCGCCGACGGCGCCCGCCACGCGTACGGCGTGGTCGTGCTCGCCGTCACCGGCACCGGCATCAGCCGCATCGTCTCCTTCGGCGACCCCGCCCCGGCTCCCCTGTTCGGCTTCCCCGAGACCTTGCCCGCCGACCAGCCCAGCTAGCCAATTCCGCAAGCCGTAAGCCACGGTCACCGTGGGCGACATTTCCTGATCTGCACCTAATTTGTCGTTCGATCAATAAAGAGGCTGACAATCATCGCTTACGCCGCGGCGTCAGAGCTGTCCCTGCTGGCCGGCGCCCCCGGTTTCGCCGCCGACTCGCAACTGGCCAAGGCCCGCCGCGACCTCAACGGCCTGCTGTACGCCGATGGCATCCATGACAGCCTCTACCGGGCGGTCGGCCGCACTCTCACCGCCGGGATGCATCGACCCGATGCGCGAGTTCCGCTGCCACGCGTTGCGCAGGACCAACAGTTGAGTCCATGCCCGACCCCGGCCCTTGGCCGGTGATCAGGTCACCGGACAACCGTCTTCCAGCGAGATCACCGTCCCGGCCACGACCGCGTCCACGCACGCCGCGATCCGGCGAGCCAGCAGCGGGCTTACCCGCTCCGGCACCTCACCCGGCTTGACGAATTCATAGCCGGCCAGCTCGTCGTCCTGCAGCGTGATCGCCGCGACCTCGCCCGGCGCCAGGACGCCACCGTCATACACCACGATCAGTCCTTCGGGACGTTCCGGCCGCGAGGGTACCCAGTCGACCACCAGTACCCGCCCGGGTACGCGGGCCAGGCCAAGTTCCTCGGCTACCTCCCGGCGGCACGCGGTGTGCGGCGACTCCTCTTTCTCCACGGCCCCGCCGGGCAGGTCCCACGTCGGCTTGTACGTCGGATCCACCAGCAGGACCCGCCCGTCCTCGTCGCGGAACAACGCACCGGCCGCCATACGCTTCCGCGCCAGCGAAGCGATGTACTGATCCGGCGGCAGGAGCGGTGAAACTCCAGAGGTCATCCCGTGAGAGTAGCGGGAAGAACCACAGAGCACCCGCCGAACCGCCGCCCTCGTGGCAGTGCTGAGGACCCATACGCCGATCCCGGATCATGCACGCGCATTCGCCGTGACACAAGATACGGCAGAACGGTCTGCCGTAAAGCTCGCGGCATAGGCTCGTCCCTCCCCCGGCCCGACGCTGGCCGTGAAGCCCGCAGTTGCGTTTGGCAACGCGTTGCCAAACGCAACGACTTACCATCTAGGGATGTCCGCTGACGCACACGAGAAGCCGGACATCTTTGTGCCAGCCGATGTCATGGCCGACCCCGCCGATGCCAGCGCTGCCTGGCGCCGTGCGCTTAAGGAACTCCTCGGGGACAGGCAGCGCTTTGACTCATGGCGGGAGCAGCGTTACGCCTTTGCGCATCGCGTCGGGACGCTGCTGACCGAGGCGCACCCGCCGGCTCCTGCCGCGACCGGGCCGGCGCTCTATGGCGTCTACCTCCCGGGAACCGGTCTGTGCTACGTGGGACAAACCCAGGAGGCCAGGCGAAGGCTGCGGGACCTTCCCATCGGGGAGAGCCATCACCTGGCCATGACCGCCCCGCCGGAGCTCTGGACTCGCGTCATCGTCGTCCAGTGGGCCGAACTGCTTGTCCGCGCGACTGAACGGGAATGGGTTATCCCCGACATGAAGGCCTGCGGGCAAGCCCTTGAGTATCTCCTGCACTGCCATTTCCGCCCCACGATCAACTGCTACGCCCGGACCACCGACGGCCGGTATCGCGAGCGGCCGCCCGAGAGAAGCAAATCGAAGGCCGCGGCCGGCGCTACCGGATATTCGGATCTGTTCAAGGTCGTACTCGGAGTGTGGTCGGATCTGGAGACTGTTCCGGAACCAGCGTCCGGCGAATCCCGGATTGCGGACTACAGGCCGTTCGGACGAGTAGTCTTTCCGGCTGCGGCGCTCGATAGCGGTTCTTTCCGGCAAGCGTAATTACGTGACGAACACATTGACCTTATGCCAGTCAAGGTACTTGCGGCCAGGGAGCTGAGCGCCAGCCGGGAGGAGCACCCTCTCGAGCAGCGGCGGCCGCCCATAGTATTGCCTGGCTAGGGGATCTCCGCGGACCGCATTAGCCAATGCGCCGGAAACGTGAATCTCGAGCCCTGCGTCGACGGTAAGCAGTCCGGTGTCGAAGGCCACATCGTGACTGGGGCAGGCAGCCAGTCCGTTCCGGGGATCCAGACGCTCGCTGGGGGCGCTGTCTTTCCACGGCTTGATATGTCCAGCCACGAGCATGCGCTTGGCGCCGAACGCCGAGGGATTCAGCCCGCAGAAGACACATCGCTGGCCGCAGTTGCTCAGCACATTCAAGGCGAACACATGCTGGCCGACCCGCGCCGCGGCCAGGAGAATCCGCTCCGTCTCCTTCTCCGACCAGGTACCTTCGTCGGCGCGTCGCGCGATCTGCTCCCGGAAGGCATCCTCCAGAGCGGAGGTTCCGAGCTCGTCCTGGCCGAGAAGATCAAGCTCACCGCCATCTTCAAGACCGAGGAAATCGGGCAGGCGGTCCTGGCCTATGCCCTCGGCGCGAGCCGCACTCAGCAGCACGCGATATACGCGGGCGAAACGTGCCGGATCATCCCGGAGCATGGCACCGGCCAGAACGTCCCACTTGCCGCCGTGTGAGCGTGAACCATCCAGGTTGGCCATTTTGGCCAGGACGCTCGAAGGCGGCCTCGAGAACAGCCGGGCCAGCGAAGGCACCGGCTCAGGTGCCTGGTGTGCGGTGGAGCCACCAAAGCGCCTGTGGTTGATCTGGAACGAAGCGGCCAGACACAGCAGCGTCTCGACCGGGAGGAATACGACTTGCCTTCCGTAAGAGACTGGGTTTCGGCGCATGAGTTCCTGGAATTGGTGCCGCGCTTGAGTGGTCGTCAGCTCCAGATAGTCGGCGAGATCGGCCACACGGCGAGATTACTCCTCGAATGTTCCGTGAAGGAAGGGGCCGCCTTGTTGACGGCCCAGCAGGAGGCGCGATGCGTTAATCTCGCGCTCGCCAGTTAACTCGACCAGGGTCGACCATATTTGCGACGTGAGCCAACGCAGTCTACTCGTTCGATCGTTATGACGTCGACCTCGACCACATACATCATCCGATAAGCACCGACCTTTAACCAGCGGTAGTCACCTCGGCTTAAGGCGTCCGGCGGATCAGAGTCAGCGGCCAAGGCGCTCACTGCGGATACTTCCGGCTGTCTGCGTTTCCTTTTGTGCCCTGGGAAGTGCTTCCGCAGGTCGTCGAACGCTCAAGTAACTCGGTTCGTTCAGCTACGTACGCTCGCCTTCACCTGGTCGGCAAACTCGCGCCACGCAGCCGGGGAGAACCGGAGAACGGGACCGGTGCGGTCCTTGGTGTCCCGGACCACCACACGGTCACGGACGGCAACCTCGACGCAGTTGGCTTGTGATCCCGAATAACTGGACTTAACCCAGGTTTGTTCAGACATCGGCCATCTCACTCCCGATCTTCAATATCAGACTGGCGGACTCCCTGCGCGGCAACGCCGCCGCCCTGATCATGTTAACGATCATCGCCAGGTCCCCGACCTCGTCAGCCGACTCTACGATCCGGCCTCCCCCGTTGCATTCGGTATATGCCACCGACGGGGCGCCATCGAAGTCATAGACCAGGATCGGGCCGTCCGTACCCGGGTGCTCGCTGGCCGTGTACGGCAAGACCTGGATCACCACGCCCGGCTGGCTGGCCAGATCCGCCAGCTTGTCGAGCTGGGCCCGCATAATCGTGGGGCTGCCGACCACGTGCCGCAGCACGCCCTCATGCAGGACGTGCCACAGCATCGGCGGGTTCTCACGGGACAGGATCGCCTGCCGTTCCAGCCGGGCGCTGACGGCACGGTCGATCGCCGCGCTGCCGTCACGCGGCTTGCCCGCGCTGATGACCGCACGCGCGTACTCCTCGGTCTGCAGCAAGCCGGGGACCACGCGCATCTCCCACTCGTGAATCCGGATGGCACTGGTCTCCAGGTCGATGACCGGCGCGAAGTACGACGGCCACACCTCGCGGGCGACCAGGTCCCGCATGGTGGCGAAGGTGCCGGGCGTTCCGAAGATCGTGTCGCAGCGGGCCGCGAAGTCGGCGGTGGGAGTCTTGTCCATCGTTTCGATGCCGCTGACCAGCGAGGCCGAGTAGCCGAGCTTGTCGGCCGCCTCCACTTGAGTCCAGCCCATTTGCTGCCGCCACGCCCGCAATTGGGAAGCGAACGCGGCCAGCGAGGTCGTCTTCATATCGGACACGGCATCTCCACCCGGCCAAAAGGATTTCCACCATCCGCGCACGAGGCTGCACTTGCGTACGGTGCGTCCCGGCATACTTCCTAACGGTAGTCCGGCCTGGCACGTTAGGTGACGAGATCCCGTTGCCCGACGCCTTCAGGAAAGCCAGAGATGTCCATCCAGCAGCCGCCACATCCCATGCATGCATTGACAACTTATGAGCTCAGGAACTACCGGCGCGAGCTAGAGCACTCGCTCAAGACGCTTCCGGAGCACGCGCAGGTACGCGCGCTTCTCCAGCAGCGGCTGGCCGAGGTCCTCGCCGAGCAAGACTCCCGGAACCGGATGCAGCACGCCGACGGAATACTCCCCGACCGAGACGTTCATCCGTAAAAATGATTATTCAGGCCTCATCCTGTTCCGTGAGTTTTGTACAGGCTGCGACATGGTTCGGTCAGCGGTGCATATATACCTTTCGCGCCCGCACATTGTCCGGAGTGGACACATACGCGCATCCGACTGCGAGCTGTTCGATCTGCTGGCTGAGATCTTGTCCCTCCCTTCCACGCAGGAATCCGGCGGTATTCTTGGATTCAGGGTAATTCGTGCGGAAGATAATCTTTATGCCGGCGTTACCTAGGACGTCCCGGTGGAAGTCGGCCATACTCTGGCTGGCGGCCACCACGGAGATGCCGTATTTCCGCCCTTCCTTCATGAGCTTTGGCAAAGTAACGTCTTTGGCTAGGCGGTGCGCTTCATCCAGGACGACGGCTAGCCGTAGGGTGTCCGCCTGGTCCCAGCGGAACATCTCTCGATAGATCTTACGGAGTATGAAGGCTCCGGCTGCGAGTTGCACGGTTTCCAAGGTGAGACGACTCAGGTCAACGACTGCCCCGTTGGGCCAGGAAGCCGCGAACGTCTCCGCTGGGTCGTCGGCGAACAGCCCGAAGTCGGTTAGGGGCCGGATGCGATCCCGGGCGTTTCTGCCACGTGACTCGCGCTCCGCCTGCTCCACTGCCTTTGCAAACTGCGCCATGGTGGGGGCGCCATCAGCCTGCGCGTAGGCCTGCCGAAGCCCTTCATAGACGTGATTGCGTTGGATTTCGCCAAGGCCGCAAACGTAACCGATGATCTCGGAAACCTCCCACGCAGTTTCGTTGACCGAACGCATGTCCGATGACGGCAGCTCGAACGGACTGAATTGCAGTCCATCGGCGGCGTCGATGACCTGCGCGCCCGGCGGGGGATCAGCGGCCATATCACCATGGAAGTCCATGATCAGCGAAGGCAATCCCTGGCTGGCGAACTCGCGGATGATGCGACGCGTGGTCACCGACTTACCCTGGCCTGGGATTCCCAGGATGAAGGCGTGAGGGCTGCCCTGCGTGCTGACATTCCAAGTGACGGGCGCACCTCCGGCGTCCTTGCCCAGTTCGACGCTGACGGCGGACGCGTCATGCCCGGCTGCCTCCCTAGCGGCCGAGTCCGAGCCTGCGGGGCCGTCGGCGTCGCCTTCGAGCGTCTTGGCGGGTGAATCGGGGCTTGGCTCGTCGTGGGGATGGTCGCTAGCCGACGACGAGCCGGAGGCGCCAGATGCCGTGGCTGGTTCTTCCTGGTTGGGTGAGTTAGCCGTGTGACCGACCGTGGTGAAGCCGGCTTTGCCGAGATCGGCGGCGGTAAGTACCTTGATCGGGACTTCGCGGTGCTTGGCGGGGAAACCGGTAGCGCCTTCGGGGCTGATGACATACCCGATCTTCGTGATCTCGGGCGGTTCGACCGACTCCTCGATCTTGTCGATGTTGCGGTGCAGCTCAAGGAGCCGCTCCTCTGCGATGAGACCGTACCGGGCCGACCGTTCCGCGTAATAGTGGAGCAGTCCTGCCAGCCGAGTGCGCTGGAGGCCAGCGTCAAGCCGGGGCGGATCGTTGGAGAAAAACTGGCGTTGCAGCACTCGTTCGGTGTATTCAAGCTGGTCGACGATGTCGTCGGCCAGGGCGATCGGCAGCTGCGCCGCCCGTCGGCCCTTCACCTCGACACACTCGATACGGAGTGAACGCTGTGTCACGCGGACGAGCAGGACGTCGCACCGCCGGGCTGGCTCTTCCCCTTTCCCCGGGCGAGCACCGAAGATCTCAGGATGCGCGTCCACGGGGACCACGATCCGCCCGTCGAGCTGCTCGCGGCGCTCCAGATGCGCCATGACGGCGGCCAGGCTGACCGCCTCGACGGACAGCGAGGTCTCGCGCAGCAGCCGGAGCGCGAGCCGACCAGAAACAAGCAACAGACGATTGAGCACATTGGAGACCGAGTCCTTGTCCTCGGTAATGCCGAGCTTGCGCATGGCCTCCCCGAGAATGCGTCGCACCTCATCGTCATGAGTGGTGGTGACGGTGAGCTTCTTGCCGAGTCCTTCGAGAAAGTCGGGAGCGTAGTCGAGGAGGTAGCGGCTGCGTCCCTGATCGCCCTGCGCTGCCTCATCGAAAAGCTCCGGGCCGATCCCTCGGTCCAGGGTGACAACCCAGTCCGCGCGCTCATGGACCGCGTCCAGCCGCCGCAGGTTTTCCGGGTCAAGGTGGATCGTCAGAGCGGGCATGGGCGCCCGCAGTCCTAGGCAAGCGGCGACGGCACCCTGATGGGCGCGATGCGCATCGACAACGTCCGCTTCCAGCCGGCCGGTGCTGCGCGGCTTCAAGGCTGGCGTCACGTACCAGGTGCCGTAACCGTCGGGGGCATGTTCGGACCGCAGGGTGGTAAGCAAGTCCCGGAAAGCGGTGGTACGCGGACCGGCCTCTGCCGCGAGGTCGGTCACGTCGGTTTGGGCTAGGTCTTGCACTATTGCGAGGTGATGTCCCTCACGGTCCTTGGTTATCCGGACGAGGTCGCGCGCGGCCAGGCCCAGCGGCGGAGCGAGGTGCGTCGCGGTGCGTTGCACTTCCGCCGATGTGACGGACCGCTGGAGCTCGCGCAAATCGGCGACTGGGTCCGTATAGGAGAGGCGGTCGCTGTAGGCGATGATCTCCAGACGCTGCGGGTCGTAGGGCGCGCGGTCGTCTGCGCCGTCCGGCTGCGACCCCAGGACCAGCGGTGTGAGCGCCTTGCGGAGTACCCCGCCCGAGCCCGGGTTGACGGCCATGATCCGCAGCGTCCCGGTGCCGGGATGGGCGCTGCGGTAGCTGCGGATGCGGTCGCCCAGCGAGTGCGCTGATGCGGTGAGGTCCGTGTTTTCCCTGATGACGTCGATGGCCCCGCAGATGACGTCCGACACGGATTGCGGTTCGGCGAGGGCTGGCGGCAGATAAAGGGCAGAGCCGTAGGTGAGTTCCTCGGCGTAGACGAAACGATTCCCCGCCTGGTCTACCGTAATGAAAGGGAGGTTGGCGGGCGAGATCCGGGAGACCATGGCGATGTCGATGCGACCGGCCCGGTCAGATTTGGACTTTCCGACCTGGACAACCTCGTCTGCCCAGCCTCGGAGCAGCTGGTCGTGGGCCGCGACCCAGGCGAGCCGCAGCGGATGGGTGGGCAGCAGCACGAGCCCGTGCACGTCATCGGTGGCGGTGCTGACCCGGACCGTCAGCGTGTCCATGGTCAGGAGCGCAGACCGAGTCTCCGCGTCGGCGGTATCGAGTGCTCGGCGGTAGCTCTGCACATATCCGCGCGCCTGGGCGCGAAGCTCGTCGTCCCAGCTCAGCACCTCGACAATGCTCCGCGGCGAGCGGGACGCGAAGCTGGTTAGCAGCTTCTGCCGACGATCCGTCAGGGCACCGGGGATAGGTAGTGAGCGTAGTTGTATCGAATCAGGGTCGATCGGTTCCCCGAGCGGGGAGTAGGCGTCGAAGGTGACCGCCGCGTCGGGCTGTTCCATCATCATGCGCTGCAACCGCGCGATTACCCGGGAAACTCTGATCCGGACACCACGACCGCCGATCCGCAGGTCGAACACCTGGCCGAGGGGATCCCACACCGGGGCACTTTCCGTCAGGTCGCCGCCAGCGTCGATCGCGGTCCTAAGTACCGCCTCGGGCAAGGAGGCAGCACCTGCCGCGCGGGCGGATCGCTCCGGTGCCTGGTCGCCGAGCCTGACCTCGAACTGGTCGCTCTCACCAGCCGCCGGCTGCTTGTCCTGCAGCTCGAGGTCGTTGTCATCGGCGTCAAGCGCCCGTACCCGGACCACAAACAACGTGGACATGGCGAGGTCGTCCTCGTCGATGTCCACGCGGAGCGCGGCGCGCCGTTTGTCGCCCTTCACCCTCATGGTGGCGATGGGCGGAGTATCAACCGCGCGGAGGTCCGGCGGCGGCAGCACCTCCACTCGCCAGTTGGCCACGGCCGATGTTTTGGCTGGCTCTGTCGCCCAGGTCACGACCACACTGCCGGGCCGGTCCTGTGCCACATCGCAGTACAGCTGGTCGTCTTCGCCCAGCCGGAGCTTGCACCGCGGATCGACCGTGCCGTCGTCCTTCCGGAAGGGCGTGACCTTGACCTGCACCAGGTCGGCGTCCACGGACTCGACCAGGGGCCAGTTCTCGAACGTCAGCACCCGGGGAGACTGTTCCCCGATTCTCTGCGTCCACCTGGCCGCGTCGGCCAGCACGCCGGCCTCTTGCTGCTCGAGGAACACCTGGAGATCCTGGCGGAACGGGCTGCTCCTCACGTCCGCCTCGGCTAGGCGGTCGATGACCCGCGCGGTCGGCCGTGTCGGACGGCTGATCGCCGCCACCGCCTTCGCGTTGCGCCGGAGCCGCGTCTCAATACCGTCCTCGCCTAGATCCGGGACGAGTCCTACCTGCCAGAGCCGTCTGCCAGCTGTGCCGATCGCGGGGTCAGCTGCGACCGCTCCGAGAAAGAGCGCCCACGGCTCGACCCGGCGGGTGCGCCCGAGGACGTGCTTGACCTCATTGACCAAGGTGACTACGGGGGTGACCGAGAGCTCCTTTTCCAGGGCGGTGCTGACTTCCTTCAGCAGCGTGATGAGAGGCAACGGCTCGAACGAGTTGTCGAGTGAGCTGGCCGCGTGCCCGGCGCCTGCCGGGACGAGTAGCAGCAGCGGGCGCCTCTTCCGGTTGCGCAGCTCAATTGCCCGGTCGACGCCGATCTCCAGCCGATGGGCTGGTGTGGGATTGGCGAGAACATGAACATCGAACTCGACGGCACGTAGCCCGATTTCCGCCGCGACAGCGCGGGCGTCCGCGACCGACAGGTCATCGACCCGGACGCAGTGTCCAGGACCCCGATCGGCCAGATGGCTCTCCAGACGCCCCGCGAGACGGTCGATCAGCGTCTCCGACAGTCCTACGCTCACGCTGTCTCCACAGGGTTGCGGACGTACTGGGCAGAGAAGTCATCGCTCAGGCCGTCGAAGCAGCCGAGCAGTCGCAGCCGACGTTTAAACGCCTCGAAGTTCTCGGCGGCAGCGGCGCGGTTGTCTGCGCTGTCAAGGCTGCGCGGCGGGTGGTCGATGAGAATTCCGAATCGGTCGCGCAAGGTGTCGAGCAGCTCCGAGATGGGCATCCGCGGCCGGATCCGAGACCCCTGAGCCGCGGTGAAGCAGACCAGCAGGAGCGCTTGCATCAAGTCGTCGGTGGGCGCGTACCGCCACGACCGGCGAACGTTCAACGCCCCGGCGATCAGCCCGTATGGCTTCCTAATCCCGCCAGTGGACCAGAACCACCTGACCTGATTCTGCAGGCCCTTAGCGAACAGACCCTCGACGAGCAAGGTAGTGAGCTGGTCAATGGCTGGTACTCCTGAATCATTCACCCCCCTGATGAACTCTTGGTCCTCCTCGCTGCCACTGTTGAACGCTTCGATTTCCTGCATCTGTATCGAAGCGTGCGCGGTGACAAACGGATTCTCACGCAGCTCGACCATGGCGACCAGGCTGTCGGACATCGGCAGGTTCTTGATTTCCTCGCCCCGCTGCCGCAGCGCCGACATGGCTTCGCGCAGCGAGCGCAGTAGGAGGCGGTCGAACATGAACGCGCGCATGATCTCTAGGTCGCGTTGCACGCACTGACGGGCCAGCTCGTCCGAGGCCGACCCGCGAAGCGCGGTGAAGTCGCAGTACAGCTCGAGCGGGTTGTCAACCCGTTCGTCGAGCATGTCCTCGGATTTGTCGCCGTTAGCGAGAACGTATCGCGCCGCCCGGGCGATGCGCAACGGCAGCTGGAACAGCCGCAGCGAGATCAACGCTGCGAACCGGTCAACGAAGGCCGATGGCGATAGAGATCGGAAGAGCGTCGTGTAGGGAAAGAGTGTAGATCTCGGTGGTCGCCGTAT
>OCZT010007210.1_pt1 | contig 10930 bp, 14 predicted proteins | sample 1539031 | NCBI WGS metagenome assembly OCZT01 (sample SAMEA3539308, study PRJEB22396) | soil metagenome | biome: tundra; feature: field; material: soil | place: USA | collected 2010-05 | depth 0.15 m
TAGCCGACTCCGAACAGCCCGATGATGGCGAACGCCACCTTCAGAAACAGCGGCGAATCCGTGCCCTTGCGCTCCGTCATCCATCTGCCGGCATATTCCTTCAGATCTTTTTCAGAATCCTCGGCCGCAGGTTTTTTGGTCACGTTTTCTTCCTTTTCCCGTCTTCGTCAAACATCTGGTACTTGACGTCCTCGCCGTGCTTGCCCCAGTAGCCGTCTTTGAACGACCGGATCAGAAAGAATCCCGTCGCCACGATGATCAGAATGAAAATCAGGTTCGCAAGAAACGAGACCGCAAAGATGAAATCCAACATGTCGCCTCACCTTTCGTAGTCGTTATTCGGACGCCAGTTCTTGGCCCGCCCGACGTTTTGCGGAAAGGCCACCAGAGCCTTGAATTCCGGGGGATTGTCGGCGATCCAGGGAAACGGGGGCATCACCGAGCCCGGCACTAGGGTCGCGCGGATTCCGGAAGTGCGTATGATGCCACTGCTCGTCGTACTTACCGCCGATCCGCGAAAGATCCGGTCCAGTGCGCTTCGTTCCGAACAGGTGCGGCGAGTCGTAAACGAACTCGTCCGGCGTCGAAACCGGCGAATCCACTCCCTTCCAGCCGGAACGCTTCGTATCCGCCAGCAGTGTTCGCGTCTGCATCGTGTGGCAATACCAGCACCCTTCGCGGACGTAAATCATGCGCCCCTGCTGCTCCAGCGCCGTCGGAGGCCGCAGTTTTCCGGTTGGACCTTTCGAAGGATCGTTGTTCTCGAACGGCTTCGTCCAACTCGTGTCAATCAGCGGCGGCGCAATAGTGGTCGGCAATCCGCCTGTGAAAAATAAGATGAGCGCTCCGGCGATCGTCCAGCCCGCACTGTTGTCTGCTTTTCGAAACATGGCCAATCCCCTTTATGCCGCTGCCTCTTCGGATCGTGCGGCCAGCGCCGTCGCCAGAATGTTAAATGCGAACATGCAAATCCCAGCGAAAATCAGCCCGCCCGAGAAGAAGCGCACAAGCCAGATCGGCTTGATCGCGATCACCGTGTCGATGAACGGGATGGTCCAGTCGTTCCATTGCCACCCCTGCCAGAATCCGCCCAGCCACAGGGTCACGAAAAATCCCAACCCTTCCGATCATCATCATCCAATAGCTCCAATTGGCAAGCGCGTCGGAATGTAGCGGCCGGCCCAGCATGCGAGGAAAGGAATTCGCTTCAACAGCTTGCGCACCCAGCGGTCGGTTACTCCCATCCGCCTGGCCGCCTCGCGCTGGCTGATTACTCCGTCCTTGGCTCGCTTCAGCCACTCTAACCTGTCCCGCTCCTCTTGGCTCATCTCGATTCGCTCCATCCTTCAGCCTTAAGGCTGTCAGAGGAACTTTCTACTTTGGCCAATTAGGAACTTTTCACTTTGGCGCGACACGGCGAGAACAACTGAGTGAGAACAACTGAGTGAGAACACTGTGAAACTGACTACTTTTGTCGTAGGCCTATCGATGGCCGCGACCTTGGCCCACGCTTCCGTTGTTTTTGACAACGGAGGCCCGAATCAGCTGAGCGGGAACGAGATGACTGCATGGATCCAGGCTCAGAGTTTTTCTCTGGCGACGACGGATACCGTCCAGGCCGTTCAGTTCTGGGCGGTCGCCGCAACCGGCAGCTACACCGGGTCCATCACGTACTCGATCTATAACAATAACGCCGGAGTTCCCGGCATTATTCTGGCGTCGGGAAGGGCCTCTCCCGTGGCTGTCCCCACTGGAGGGGGTTGCTGTGATGGTCTAACCGAATACCTGCTTGATTTTAACCTCGCGAGCGGCTTCACTGCCACCGCCGGTACCACGTACTGGTTTGGGTTGTCTCCCTCCACCACCTCTCGCTTGGATTTCTACTGGGAAGACACCAGTGGCGGCCTTGGTCTCGCTCCGCAAGAGTTCGCGGCCGGGGCCTCCGCTTGGGATAGTAACACTTCACAACATGCGTTCCAGTTGTTCGATACGTCCGTGCCTGAGCCCGGCGCTTTTGGAATTATGGGACTCGGTCTCGCGCGGTTGCGCTGAATGGGTGCCTGGACCATATCGCAATAAGTATTTATTATTGTGTTCACCTATTGCATTTGCTCTTCTTCTGCTGTATTCTGATTTACGAGAGATAACGATGACATCACCGGATCCCAATCAGGCTCTCCGCATTAGCATCGCGGTCTCCACCGTATTCTTACCAGTATCGGGAAACGTTCTTATTATCGGGGTCGGCGTTATCGCCGGCCCCGCCTGAACGGCCCGATTTCGGAATTAAACGAATCTTGGCCACTGGCGGGGGAATTGAACCCCGAGCAGTGGCTTTTTGTTTTAGGAGCTAAGGAAAATGTCCAGTTTGACCACCGGCGCAAAGATCGTCCTCGAATGCCTGCAGCGCGAGAAAGTGGAGATCATTTTCGGATACCCCGGCGGCGTCACGCTTCCTTTTTACGACGCCTTGTACGATTCGCCGATTAAGCACGTGCTGGTTCGGCACGAACAGAACGCCGCGTTCGCGGCGCAGGGTTACGCGCGCGCCACCGGAAAGGTCGGTGTGTGCTGCGCGACGTCCGGTCCGGGCGCGACCAACCTGGTCACCGGCCTGGTGGACGCGATGATGGACTCGATCCCGGTGGTGGCGCTGACCGGGCAGGTGACCAGCAAGCTGATCGGCAGCGACGCGTTTCAGGAAGCGGACACGTTCGGCATCACGCGGTCGGCCACCAAGCACAATTTCCTGGTGAAGAATCTGGCTGAGCTGCCGCAGATCATGCACGAGGCGTTTCACATCGCGTCGACGGGACGCCCGGGGCCCGTGCTGGTCGACATCACCAAGGACGTGTTCCAGGGGCAGGCGCACTACGCTCCAGTTTCCACTATCCATCTGCCGGGCTACAAGGTTTATACCGAAGGCCACGCCGGGCAAATCCGCCGCGCTGCGCAGATGATCTGGGAAGCGAAGCGTCCTTTCGTCTACGCCGGAGGAGGCATCATCGCGGCCGATGCGAGCGAGGAGCTGCAAGCGCTGGTCGAACTGATCGACGCGCCGACCGTCTGCACCCTGATGGGGCTCGGCGGCTTGGCCGGTACGCATCCAAATTTCGTGAGCATGCCCGGCATGCACGGCAGCTACGCCGCCAACATGGGCATGACCGAAACCGACGTGCTCATTGCCCTCGGAGTTCGCTTTGACGATCGGGTGACTGGACGCTTGGCCGCCTTCGCGCCGCATGCCAAAGTGATTCACGTGGACATCGACCCGGCCGAGATCGGCAAGATCCGGACGCCGGAAATCCCCATCGTCGGGGATGTGAAGCGCGTCCTGAAGAAGCTGACGGCAGCGCTGGAAGAGACGGCCGGCGACCTGCGCGGCAAGAATGCGACCTCGCGCGCGGCCTGGTGGGGACAAATAAAAGAGTGGCAGCGCGAGCATCCTTACAACGCCGAAACATCGCCCGACGAGATCAAGCCTCAGCACCTGATGGCGGAAATCGACCGCCTGTCGGGCGGGGAAGCCATCGTCACCAGCGACGTGGGACAGCATCAGATGTGGGGCGCGCAGTTTATCCGCTTCAATCATCCGCGCCTGTGGATCAACTCGGGAGGCCTCGGCTCGATGGGATTTGGATTGCCGTCGGCCATCGGCGCGCAGTTTGCGAGGCCCGATAAACTGGTGTTCGCGATCGTCGGCGACGGCGGATTCCAGATGTCGATTCCAGAGCTGGCGACCATCGCCAATCACGCGCTGCCGGTGAAAATCATCGTCATGAACAACGGCTATCTGGGCATGGTGCGGCAGTGGCAGGAGCTGTTCTACAACAATCGCCTGTCTTCGGTGCAGCTCGATAGCTTCCCCGATCCGGAAAAGCTGGCCGGCGCTTATGGATTCAAAGGCCGCACGGTAGAGAGCCCTCGCGAATTGCGCGGCGCGCTCGAAGCGGCGGTTCACGAACCGGGTCCGTATCTGTTGAACGTCCGCGTGACGCCTTTTGAAAACGTTTATCCGATGGTTCCGGCCGGAGGAGCGATCAACGAAATGGTGCTGGGCGCGCCGCAAGAGGTGGAGGCATAATGTTGCAGTTGATTTCCATCCTGATGGAGAACAAGCCCGGCGCGCTGATGCGCGTGACCGGCCTGCTGACCGCGCGCGGCTATAACATCGAGAGCCTGACAGTCGCGCGCACGGTGGACCCGCAGCTTTCGCGCATGAGCATCGTGGTGGATATCGAGCCGGGCGATGCGGGCGACAAGCAAAGGATGCAGTTAATCAAGCAAATAAACAAGCTGATTAACGTCCTGCAAGCCTCCGATTTGACGGAATTACCCGCAGTAAGGCGCGAATTAGCGCTGGTTCGGGTGCGTTCGACCATGCAAAATCGCACGTCGATCCTGAAAGAAGCCGAAATTTTCGGCGCCCGCGCGGTCGATTCGTCGGTCGAAGGGTTTGTGCTTGAAGCGACCGGAGATTCGGAAAAACTGGACGAATTCATGGATGTAATGCGCAGTTACGGCGAAATCGAAGTAACGCGCTCGGGTTTGGTTGCGGTGCCTCTCGAAACAAAAAAGCTGAAGCTCGCGCCCCCGGTGTCGAAAGAATCAGAATTAGAAATTACAGACGGAGTTTTGAAATAAATGGAAATGAAAGCCACGCGGTTTTACGAAAAAGACGGTGATTTATCGCTCCTGAAGGGCAAGAAAATCGCTATTATCGGCTACGGCAGCCAGGGTCACGCGCACGCGCTGAATCTGCGCGATTCCGGGCTTGACGTGGTGGTCGGCCTGCCAGCCAGCAGCAAGAGCAAGGCGAAAGCCGAGGCTGCGGGGCTGAAAGTTATGTCGCCCGCCGATGCCGCGAAGCACGCCGACGTGATGATGATCCTGGTCCCGGACCATATTCAAGGCGATCTTTATAAATCCGACATCGAGCCTTATCTCACGCCCGGCAAGACGCTGATGTTCGCGCACGGCTTCAACATTCATTTCGGAGCCATCACCGCGCCCGCCGGCGTCGACGTATCGATGATCGCGCCGAAGGCTCCAGGCCATCGCGTTCGCGAGCTGTTCACCGACGGCATGGGCGTTCCGGCGCTGGTCGCCGTGCATCAGAATGCGTCGGGCAAGGCGCGGGAACAGGCGCTGGCCTATGCGCTGGGCCTCGGCTGCCTCAAGGCAGGCGTGATCGAAACCACGTTCAAGGAAGAAACCGAAAGCGATCTTTTTGGAGAGCAGGCCGTCCTCTGCGGCGGTGCTGCGGAACTGATCCGCGCCGGGTTTGAAACGCTGGTCGAGGCCGGATACGCCCCTGAAATTGCCTATTTCGAGTGCCTACACGAATTGAAGCTGATTGTCGATCTTATTTACGAGGGCGGCCTCAGCTACATGCGATACTCGGTTTCCGATACAGCGGAGTACGGCGATTACACGCGCGGTCCAAGGATCGTCAACGAGCAGACGCGCGCCGAGATGAAGAAGATTTTGGCGGAGATTCAATCGGGGGAATTCGCCAAACAATGGCTGGGCGAAAACAAAGCCGGCCGAGCGAAGTTCCTCGCCATGCGCAAGGGGCAGGAAAATCAGCCTATCGAAGAAGTGGGCGCGGAGCTTCGCAAAATGATGCCGTTTTTGAAAAAGAAGAAAGAGGTCGGGGTACCGGCCGCCACATAAATTATGCGAGTTTTTACATTCGACACGACGCTGCGGGATGGTACGCAGGGCGAGAACGTCAGCTTTTCGGCCGACGATAAAGTGCTCATCGCTCATAAGCTGGACGATCTGGGCATTGACTATATTGAAGGCGGCTGGCCTGGTTCGAATCCGAAGGACAAGGAATTTTTCCTTCGAGCCCGCGATATAAAATTGAAACACGCGCGTTTAGTCGCCTTCGGCGCTACCCGCTTCGCCCGCAACGCGGTGGAGAAAGACGCCAGCGTCAACGCGCTGATCGAATCCGGAACGCCTGTCGTGTCGATTTTCGGAAAAAGCTGGGACCTGCACGTGCATCGTGCGCTCGGCATCACCGAAGAAGAGAATCTCAAATTGATCGCCGATACCGTGCGCTATCTGAAGGCGCACGGCAAGGAAGTCGTCTACGACGCGGAGCATTTTTTCGACGGCTACACAGCCAGCCGTGATTTCGCGCTGCGTACGCTGGAGGCCGCGAAAAAAGCCGGGGCCGACGTTCTGGTCCTGTGCGATACCAACGGAGGCACGGTCACCAGCCGCCTTACGCAGATCTGCGCCGAAGTCAGGAAGAATTTCGAGGGCGTGCTGGGCATCCACACACACAACGATTCCGATGTGGCCGTCGCCAATTCGCTGGCAGCCATCGAGCAGGGTTTCGCGCACGTCCAAGGCTGCATGAACGGTTATGGCGAGCGCTGCGGCAACGCCAATCTCACCTCGATCATCGCGAATCTCGAACTAAAAATGGGCCACACGACCATCGGTCGCGAGAAGCTGGTAAATCTGACGTCAACCGCGCGCTTCATCGCCGAGGTGGCGAATCTGCCTCTGCGCAGCGACCAGCCTTTTGTTGGCAATAGCGCCTTCGCCCACAAAGGCGGCGTCCACGTAGCCGCGGTCTTGAAAGACGCCGCCACCTACGAACACATCAACCCCAAAGTCATCGGCAACCGGCAACGCGTTCTGCTGAGCGACCTTTCGGGGAAGGGAAGCATCCTTTATAAGCTGAAGCAGCACGGTTTAGAGGAGCGCCTCGACGACACCGCGCGCCGCGAACTGCTCGACCGCATCAAGCAAATGGAGTATCAAGGCTACGAACTGGAAGCCGCCGAAGGAACGTTCGAGCTTTTAGTAAGAGAAGCCTTGCGCCCCGGTTTGCAATTGTTCGAGGTCGTGAGCTACGAAGTAACCACGCGCTCGAGCGGCTCGACAGCAACTGTCACGCTGAAAGCCCATGACGGAGTCCACTCCGCGACCGCCAGCGGCAACGGCCCGGTAAACGCGCTCGACCTGTGCCTGCGCCAGTGCCTCGCGACGCTCTACCCGGCCATCGCCGACGTGAAGCTCACGGATTATAAAGTCCGCGTCCTGGATTTCAAAAAAGGCACGGCGGCAAGAGTGCGGGTCTTAGTCGAATGGTCCGACCATCGCCGAAGCTGGACAACAGTAGGAGTGTCGGAAAATGTGATCGAAGCAAGCTGGTTCGCGCTCGTCGACGCCCTGCGCCTGGAGCTGATGCGCATCAGCGAAAAAGACCCGCAAATCGATCGGGCCGTCGAAGATTACTGCTGGGGAGTGTAAATTCACCGGATGATTCCGGACGCTAAATTTTCGGAGCCCGACCGGGAGCGGCGATTCCGGTTGACGCGCGATTGGAGCGACGAGTTGCCGGCGCCTCTGAAAATCGTCAACTTCATCATGCTGAATCCGTCCGATGCGGATGAAAAGAAGCCCGATCCAACTATCCGAAGATGTATTGGACAGGCCAAGAAATGGGGCGGCTTCTCGAAGATTGTCGCGGCGAACCTGATCCCAATCGTCCAAACTTATCCTGAGTTCCTGCCCCCATGTGGTCCGGTATCGACAGCGAAAACAGAGCGCATCTATCACGTTGGATAGGAGAGGCCGACTTAATCGTTGTCGCTTGGGGAGGCAGCCTAACCAAAGAGATCGCTCAAAAAATCAGCCTCGCCAAGCACATCTCGGCCCTACGCGAGATCACGTCCGGGCGCCTTTACTGCATCGGGCATACCCAAACAAAAGAACGCCACCCTTTTCATCCGTCCCGAGTTCCTTATACAAAAGAGCCGATTCTTTGGCAGCCGGAGCGGTAAATTACGCCTGAACCATCTCCCACCGCCGAGCCAACTCAATAAACGCCTCTCGGTGCGAGGGCCAATCGTGCAACGTTGCCGGAAAAATCCGCTCCGTTTGGCCATACTAGCGTGTGAACCTCGGGATCGATGGTGACGGCATTGGAAAAAATATACTTGACTTACCAAGCAGCCTAGGTGGCTTGCGACTCGGCAAAGTCACAGGCTCGGAGCCTAGAGCGAGGTTTTGAAGTTCGCGCCAATTCCAGCATACAGGAGCATTGCGCATGATTTCACAGAATTTACCGGAATCCGATCTCATTGCTTTGGCCCTTCAAAGGATTCAAGGAGCCGACGAAGCTTCTCTTGCTCGTCTTTCGGCGAAGGATCGGGATTTTTTAGTAGCCCTATTAGCCCGTCATATACGTCATCTAGGTGCCAAGCGGGATCGGTTTTTAGCTGATCTAAGGCTTTCGCTCTTTCAGTCTTGAAATCGGCCTCGGCCTGCTCTAAAGGTGCGGAGCGATGGCTTTCAGGAATCCCTTGAGAGTTGCCATATCTTCAAGCCTAAATTTCTCCATCTCACGGAGACGCTCAAGGATCGTGACCAGAACTTTTCTCGCCGTTGGGTCCATGCCCAAAGAGTATATTATTGCCAGCATTGAACAGCGTAGTTTCGCGTAGCGGCCCGTACAACTCACCCGCCAGGATAGGCCGAAAATCGATCGTCTGCTGAGTACCGTCGTCGAAAAGGACGCTCAGCGTATAGTCTGCGACAATCTCGAACGATTGGACTCGAAAAATTGGATGACTCATAACAACCTACTTCAGGGGCTCAATCGGCGACGGCTTACGACCGCTTTGTAGATTTGCCCAATCGGCCTTCAACTCCGCCTGATGTAACTCTGCCCACGCTTCCACCAATCTCATCTGCCGTCTCGGGAGCGAACCAGCAATCAACTCCACGGGATCGATACTGAAGACCCCAACCTCATCCTGACAGTAAGCATGGAAGTGTGCAACGTTATGCCTGGCGCCAGCCTCCACGAACATTCGTATGATGATGCCGAAAAATCGGCTAAGGGGCGTTTCGAGCGTCAACTGTGTCATGCCGATGATGGCGTTCATCGGCGTACGGATTTCATGGCTCATATTGGCGAGAAATTTGCTTTTGTGTCGGTTCGCCGCGTCCAACTCGACGATAAGTTTCCCGCGCTGGCGGTAGTTTGCCGCGGCGGCCGCCATGAGTGCCAGAATCGCAACGCCTCCCAACAGCGCGATCGCGAGAAACCCGTTCTGACGATACCAGGGGGGGATCATTGTAAATTCGAAAGAGTCGCCCGTCTGCTCCACATTCCCCTGCCGGTCCATGGCGCGAACGTCGATCGAATGATGCCGTGGCGGGACGTGATGCAGGTCCACTTCGCTCGACGGCGCGAACGGACTCCAGGCGTCGCGGCCGACGCGGTAGGAATAGAGAAGACGGTCCGTCGGCGTCACCCGCCATTTGTCCGCGCCCCGGAAGCGAATGCGGATATCGCCATCGGGGGATGCCAGCCGTCCGTTGCCGGCTTCCGCAAGCCGGGTCCGCGGCGGATCGCGGTCACGGTCCGGATGATAGAGTCTGACGCCGCGGCTGGTGCCGACCCAGATCCGGCCTCGACTGTCTTCAAACACCTTGTACGCGGTTCCAGAGGGCAGTCCATCTTCTTCCCCGTTTGCGATCCAATTCCCGGCTTGACGCCGGTGCACGCCGGACCCCGAGGCAACCCACAACGTTCCATCCCGGGTCTTGGTCACGCTGCGGACACGATCTATCCCCGAGCGTACAACGGCCCAGTGTTTTCCGTCGTACTCAATCAAGTCGTTCCTGCCCCCTACCATCAGCTTTCCGGGCTCCATTTCCGCGATCGTGAAGGCGCCGGTTTCAGGAAAGTCCAGTTTCGGTTTGAGAGTCCGTAGTTCGCCGTTCCGAATTACGGCCAAGGCATCCGCTTCGCCAAACCAAAACTCTCCGTTTGCTCGCTCCACCAGACTTCGCACGTCGTATCCGTCCCACTTCGCGGTCGAATCGAAGATGGTGTGGAAGGTCTTGCCGTCAAAAACTTCGAGCCGACAGCCAGGCTGGCTCCAAAGCAGGATGGTTCCGTCCGTCCGTCCCCGGATCAACCGGATTTGCCGGCCTTCCGGATGAATCAAGGGAGCGAATTTCCGGGTTGCCGGATCGAAGATCAGAACGCGGTCTTCGGTCGTGCCTCCCACGGTTTTGATTGCGATTCGCCCATCCGCCATCGCCCAGAGCGTGTCGCTCTGAGCCGCCTGGGTCTGCATTCCCAGCGGCCACCGGTAGGAGCGCCATTCCGATCCGTCCAGTTCGAGCAGGTAATCGGTCGCGCCGAACCACAACCTTCCCTGCCGGTCTTCGGTTATCGCGTGAACCGGCTGATCCAACTGCTTCACCGAATCCGCCGTCGTCCACACATGGGGCGGATAGTGGGCGATGCCTTCCGACGTTCCCAGCCAGAACCCTCCGTCCCGTTCCGTGACTACTTCAAACAGAGCGCCCGCGAGCATGCCATACTTCTCTACCGGGATCCATCGGCCGTCCACCAGCCGGCGGAGCGAGGCCCCTTCCATGGTCCAGAGTTCGCCGTCGGGCCCGCGCCAAACGCGAAGATTGTCAGGCGTCGCGGTTCGCACGATTTCGATTCGCGGGTCCGCCGACTGTAAAATCGAACCAGCGCGCGACTGCGTGAAGGGAGTGGGCCTTCTGGAGGCGCCCGGCAAAAAAAACCTCCTCGCTGCCCGCGGAGGGCAGAGGCCCATCGACCTCCGCCAACCCGAGGCTTGCGGTGTCGATCTGCTTCCATGAGGCGAGCCGGGCATTCGCGTCCAGTTTCAATTGCGCAGCACCATGTTCGGCCGTAATCCAGAAATCGCTGTGGAATCCGGGAATCATGCGGGAGAAGCTTCCGAGATCTTGACTGGTTTTCAGCACGCGCCACGAATGCGAGTCGGGATGATAGAGAGCCACCCGATCCGCCAGGAGCACCAGCACGGCGCCGGCGGCGGGCATCGCGGCGATCATCGTGTCGCCTAGCCCCTCCAACGCTTCAGTGTTCCAGCCAGTACCGTTGAAGCTC
>OCZT010007211.1_pt1 | contig 10930 bp, 9 predicted proteins | sample 1539031 | NCBI WGS metagenome assembly OCZT01 (sample SAMEA3539308, study PRJEB22396) | soil metagenome | biome: tundra; feature: field; material: soil | place: USA | collected 2010-05 | depth 0.15 m
CCAGCAGGCGGTAGAGCAGGGCCTGCTGGGGCAGCGTCGTCGTGTGCAGGACCTGGTCCGGCTCCCGGTCGGGTGTCGTGCTGGCGCTGGACGGTCCACGCTCACCACCGAAGCCGCCCTCGCCGCGAGCGAAGACGCTGGACCGGGAAGTCCACAGTGGATTGCCCTGGGCGTCGACCACCTCGGTCTCCGACACTATGACTGCGGCGCTGCCCTTGTCCCAGATCTCGGTGATCTTTGTGCTCGCCCGCCCCGTGCCTTCCGTCGGAAGGGGGCGGTGCACCGTGATTCCCTGGCCGCCATGGACCACCTTGGACAGCTCGATGTCGATCCCCGGGCTGGCCACCCTGGGTGCCTCGGTGGCGCGAAGCGTCGCTGCGACGACAGCAAAAGTGGGCAGCACCTGCAGGTTCTTCTCGAAGGTGTAGCGCAGCTCGCGGGGGTCGTTCGGCTGTGCACCCGCGCCGAGCGCCAAGTGGTAGAGCAGGACGTCGGACGTGGTCCAGGAGAACTCCTGTTCCTGTGCGGGAGCCGACAGGGCTACGCGGGGATCAATGGGCACTGGTGGACTCCTCGGAAGCGGTGGGGGCACTGGTGCTCGTACGGGACTGGGCCGCGATGTCCAGGGCGGCGAGGTAGCCGAAGGTCATCGCGGGACCGATGGTCGCGCCGGGGCCGGCGTAGGTGTGGCCCATCACCGGTCCGCTGCAGTTACCGGAGGCGTAGAGCCCCTCGATGACCGAGTTGTCCTCGCGCAGGACCCGGCCGACGGTGTCGGTGCGCATGCCGCCCTTGGTGCCCAGGTCGCCGGGCACGATCTTCACCGCGTAGAACGGCCCGTGCTCGAGCGTGGCCAGGCTCGGGTTCGGCTTGACGCGGGGATCGCTGTAGTAACGGTCGTAGCCGCTGTCGCCGCGGTGGAAGTCCTCGTCCTTGCCGGTGCGTGCGAACTCGTTGAAGCGCGACACGGTAGCTGTCAGCGCGCCGACCGGCAGGCCGGTGTCCTCGGCCAGCTTCTCGATGCTGCTGGCCTTGACGACGACCCCGGACTTCAGCCACCGGCCCGGGAAGGGGGCTCGAGGCTGGAGACCGGCAAACATGTACCGGTTGCGGTAGCGCTGGTCGAGGATCATCCAGGTGGGGGTGTTCTCGCCCGGGCCCTCGCCCTGGCCGTACTCGCCGCCGTACATCTTGTGCACAGCCTCCACGTAGGGGGCGGCCTCGTTGAAGAAGCGATTGCCCCGGGTGTTGACCATGATGCAGCCGGGCAGCGTGCGTTCGGCCAGGCAGAACCACGGGCCGCTCGGGAGCGGAATGGAGGGGCCCCACCAGGCGTCGTCCATCAGGTCGAGCGCGGCACCCAGCTTCTCGCCTGCGCGAATGCCGTCACCGGTGTTGGCCTTGGCGCCGACGGTCCACTCGGTGCCGATGGGGGCACGCTGGTACTTCTTGCGCATCTCGTCGTTATGGTCGAAGCCGCCGGACGCCATGATGACGCCGTGTCGTGCCCGCAGCACCCGGTGCTCGCCGTTGTGTGCCACCACCACTCCGGTGACGCGGCCGTCGGTGGTCTCCAGGTCTTCCAGCGCGGTGTCCAGCAGTACCGGGACGTTCGCCTGCAGCAGGGACGCCCGCAGCCCCGCGGCCAGTGCCTGGCCAAGGCCGAGGAGGGTCTTCCCGGTGAGCTTGGCCAGCAACCAGCGCATGCCCACGGTGAGGACACGCACCGGACCCTTGGGGTGGCGCAGCAACAGGTTCAGCCAGCGGTAGTCGGCCTGGGTCACCACGACGTTCAACGGTGCCTTGCCGTAGTTCGGCTCGAGGTTCTTCAACTCCTCGCCGAGCAACTTGCCGTTGAAGGGCTTCGGCTCGACCGAGCGGCCACCCAACCTGCCGCCGGGAGCCTCGGGGTAGTAGTCGGAGTAGTCCTTGACCCACTCCAGCTTGAGCGGGCTGTTGGCCAGTACGAACGACAGCATCTCCGGGCCGTTGTCGAGGAAGGCGTCGATCCGCTCCTCGGGGACGATGTCGCCGATGATGCTGCGCAGGTACGTACGTGCGGCCTCAGGCGTGTCGTCGGTGACGCCGGTCGCTCGGAGCGTCTCGGTGTTGGGAATCCAGACTCCGCCTCCGGAGCGGGCGGTGGATCCACCGAAGTGACTGGCCTTCTCCACCACCACCGTGCTCAGCCCGTTGTGCGCGGCGGTCAACGCTGCGGTCATGCCTGCGGCTCCGCTGCCGACCACGATGACGTCGTACTCGTCCTCATTCATGTAGAACAGGTTATCGTTGGAAGGGCAATTGGCGCTAGACTGGGTGTTGAAAGCGTGTTGATCGCACGTGAACGTGTTCTAGAAAGGTGCTCTCGTGCTGACGCTCGAAGACAGAGTTGCCGCAGCCTTTGCCCTGCGCACGGCAGAGCGCGAGCGCGCACCCATCGCGCCGCTGGTGCACAGCTACCCGGGAATCGACGTTGTCGACGCCTATGAGATTCAGCTGATCAACATCCGCGAGCGTCTGGCCGAGGCTACCTCCGTCGTTGGACACAAGGTGGGCCTGTCCTCGCTGGCCATGCAGCAGATGATGGGTGTCGACGAGCCCGACTACGGGCACCTGCTGGCCGACATGCAACGCCACGAGGGTGCACTGGCCGACGCCACCCAGTACTGCGCCCCGCGGTTCGAGCCGGAGGTCGGGTTCATCCTCGGTGCCGACCTGCCCGGCGAGGGTTGCACCGAGGAAGACGTGCTCGCCGCAACCGAGGCGGTGACTCCGGCGCTCGAGCTGATCGACAGCCGCATCGCGAACTGGAAGATCGGGTTGATGGACACCATCGCCGACAATGCCTCCTCCGCCGGCTTCGTGCTCGGCGCAGCCCGCATCAAGCCGGCGGACATCGACCTGCTCAACATTCCCGTGACGCTGTGGCGCAACGGTGAGAACATGGCAGAAGGCAACTCCGACGCGGTCCTGGGAAACCCGGTCACCGCAGTGGCCTGGCTGGCGCGCAAGGTGGCCGGCTTCGGAGTGCATCTGCAGGCAGGGCATGTCATCCTGCCCGGTTCCTGCACGCGTGCGATCGACATTCGACCCGGCGATGAGTTTGTGGCCGAGTTCGGCGGACTGGGTTCGGTATCCATGAACTTTGATGGGAGTGCGGCATGAGCAAGGCAACGGCGGCAATCGTCGGATCGGGCAACATCGGCACCGACCTGCTGTACAAGCTGGCGCGGTCCGAGTGGATCGAGCCGCGGTGGATGGTCGGCGTCGACCCCGCGAGCGAGGGGCTCAAGCGCGCCGCGAATCGGGGGCTGGAAACCACCGCAGAGGGCGTCGACTGGCTGCTGGACGGGCTCGTCGCCGGCGGCGACAAGCCGGACCTCATCTTCGAGGCGACCTCGGCCTACGTGCACCGGGCCAACGCCCCGCGCTACGCGGCGCTCGGTATCCAGGCAATTGACCTCACGCCGGCGGCGATCGGTCCTTACGTCGTCCCCTCGGTGAACCTGCGCCAGCACGTGGCCGCGCCCAACGTCAACCTGATCACCTGTGGTGGCCAGGCCACCATCCCGATGGTCAACGCCGTCTCGCGAGTGGTGCCGGTGGCGTACGCCGAGATCGTCGCGACCGTGGCGTCAGCGTCGGCCGGCCCCGGCACCAGGCAGAACATCGACGAGTTCACCCGGACCACCGCCTCCGCGGTCGAGGTCATCGGTGGTGCGAAGCGCGGCAAGGCCATCATCGTGCTCAACCCGGCCGACCCGCCGATGATTATGCGGGACACCATCTTCTGTGCGATTCCCGAGGATGCCGACCAGGCGGCCATCGCCGAGTCCATCACCCGCATGGCCGCGGACGTCGCCTCCTACGTGCCGGGTTACCGCCTGCTGCAGGAGCCGCAGTTCGACGCGCCGTCGCAGACCAATGGCGGCATGGCCCGGGTCTCGGTCTTCGTTGAGGTCGAAGGTGCCGGTGACTTCCTACCGCCTTACGCCGGCAACCTCGACATCATGACTGCCGCTGCCACCCGAGTTGGCGAAGAGTTCGCCCGCTCCCTCGCCTCCGCCGCTGTGTAAGGGGAATCCAATGCTGCCACTGACTTTTTCCGACTCGCTGGACCTGCGTATCACCGACACCTCGCTGCGGGACGGCTCCCACGCCAAGCAACACCAGTTCACCGCCGACGAGGTGGAGTCGATCGTGGCCGCCCTGGATGGCGCGGGTGTTCCGGTGATCGAGGTGGCCCACGGTGACGGCCTCGGCGGTTCCTCGTTCAACTACGGGTTCAGCCGCACTCCGGACCAGGAGCTCATCGCGATCGCGGCCAAGACGGCGAAGAAGGCCAAGATCGCCTTCTTGATGCTGCCTGGAGTCGGGACCAAGGACGACATCCTCACGGCTCAGGACAACGGCGCTTCGATCTGCCGCATCGCGACCCATTGCACGGAGGCTGACGTCTCCGAGCAGCACTTCGCATTGGCGCGGGAGCGCGGCCTGGAGACCGTGGGCTTTCTGATGATGTCCCACTCGCAGCCGCCAGAGTTGCTGGCCAAGCAGGCCCGGATCATGGCCGATGCCGGATGCCAGTGCGTGTACGTCGTCGACTCCGCGGGTGCGTTGATCATGGAGCAGGTCTCCGACCGCGTCTCGGCCCTCGTGTCCGAGCTGCACGGTGACGCGCAGGTCGGTTTCCACGGCCACGAGAACCTCGGGCTCGGTGTCGCCAACTCGGTGATCGCGGCTCGGGCGGGCGCAGTGCAGATCGATGGCAGCACACGACGCTTCGGCGCGGGCGCGGGGAACACGCCGGTGGAAGCCTTCGTCGGGGTCTGCGACAAGCTCGGCTTCCGCACGGACATCGACTTCTTCAAGATCGTCGATGCCGCCGAGGACGTGGTGCGGCCCGCGATGTTCGACGAGTGCAAGCTCGACCGTCTCGCCTTGATGATGGGTTACGCGGGGGTCTACTCCAGCTTCCTGCGCCACGCCTACCGTCAGGCCGAGCGATACGGCGTCTCCGGTGCGCAGATTCTCGTGCGGGCCGGAGAGCGCAAGCTGATCGGCGGCCAGGAGGACCAGCTGATTGACATCGCCCTCGAGCTGCAGCGCGAGGCTGCGGCCCGATGAGTGGTGACTCGATGGCTACTCCGTGTAGGACACCTTGACAGAGTCGGTCATGGGCAGGGACTGGCAGGCGAGGATGTAGCCGTCTTCCAGGTCCTGCGCGTCGAGGATGTCGTTGACGAGCATCTTGACCTTGCCGGCCTTGAGGATGCACGCACACGCACTGCATGCACCCTGTCGGCAGGAGAAGGGTGCCTCGATGCCCTTCTCCAGCAACAGGTCCAGCAGCAAGGTGTCCGCAGGCCAGTCGAGGGTGTGGACGGTACCGTCCAGTTCGACCTCAACGGTCGACGCGGTGCCCGCGTCCTCTTCGGACACGACCGTCGCGGTCGGGGCAAAGGGATCTCCTGCGAGCGACCGGAACAGCTCGATGTGGATCTGGTGTCGGTCCATCCCCAGCTCGCGAAGAGCATGGGTGGAGACGTCCATGAACGGACCGGGGCCACAGACGAAGGCCTGGAAACTGCCGAACGGTCGGGCGAGTTCTTCGAGTTGCTCCCGGTTCGGCAGACCCTGCACGCTCTCCAGCCAGTGGATGACCCGTAGACGACGGGGGTTTTGCGCCGCGAGCTCGCGCAGCTCGGCGGCGAAGATCACCGACTTCTCGTCGCGGTTGGCGTAGATGAGCACGACTTGGCCCTTGCCCCGGGCGAGCGCCGACTTCAGGATCGCCATCACCGGCGTCACCCCGCTGCCTGCGGCCAGGAGCAGGAAATCGTCGTCCAGCTCTTTCGGGACGAACAACCCGGCCGGGGGCAGAACCTCGATGGTCATGCCGGCTTCGACGTTGTCGCACAGCCAGTTTGATCCGTAACCATCGGCGGTCCGCTTCGCCGTGACCTTGAGCACTCCATCGGTGTGCGGCGAACTGGACAGCGAGTAACAGCGGGCCACCGAACCGGTGCGATCACTCGGGATGCGGAGGGTCAGGAACTGGCCGGGTTCGTAGGAGAACTTCTCCGCCTGGTCCTGGGGGATCTCGAAGACCACCGAACGCGAGTCGTGCGTCTCTTCGATGACCTCGAGGACCTTCAGCAGATGAGAATGAGCACCGATGGGGACAGGTTCGGCGACCCGGACGTCAGGCACTGCTGTTCTCCGTATCTTCTTCTTCATCGGGCCGTCCCACGTGGAGGAGTCCCTCGGCCACGGCGTACTCGATACTGGCCCTCAACCTAGGGCAGGTGTCCTGCAGCGCCGTCTCGCGGCCCGCCTCGGCGCCTGCCCGCAGCTCGGGGCAGCTCACCAGTGGATCGCTCGTCCACTGAATGCTGGTGTGCTGCGAGCTGAATTTCTTGACGAGTACACGGGTGCTGCAGGCGCGGCAGTCCACCGGCTGCAACCCACCGGAGTTGTAGAGCTCCTTGTCGGCGGCCGTTGCGGCATGGATCTTGGCGGCCAGCTCGAGCCGACCACTGAAGTCGGGGGCCTTGGCCCACGTGCTGGGGTCGGACATGATGGGTCAGGCCTCCTGGGTGGACTTCTCAGCTGCGCTGTTCTCCGCCGCGGCCTTCTCTGCAGCCTTGATGCGCATGTTCTCCGCCACCTCGGCCTCCCAGTTGACGTTTGCGTGGGTGGTGTCCACCTCGAACTCGAAGCGCTGTGTCATCTCTTCGGTGACCTGGTCGATGTCCGTGTAGAACTGCTCGTACCAGCGACGCATCTGGTAGACGGGCCCGTCTTCCTCGGTCAGCAGGGGGTTTTCGATCTTGGTTTTGTTCTTCCAGATCTCGACGTCCTGCAGGAAGCCTTCGCCGATGCCCTTGGCGAAACTGGCGGCGATCTTGTCGGCCACCTCGTCGGTGACGCCCGCAGGCTTCTTGACGATTGCCCCGTACTGGAGGACGAACTTGTTGCTGCTCACCGGGTAGTGGCAGTTGATGAGGACACTCTCGATCCCGTAGTCGCCGTAATTGTTTTGCAGCGGGTTGATCATGTACGAGGGGCCGTAGTAGGCCGCCTCGGACTTGAGCATCGTCTCCAGTCCCGCGTAGCCGGTGGACATGCCGATGTCGGGACGGCCCTTGCTGTTCATGTACTGAGAGGCGATGTGGCCCTCGAAGATGTTCTTGAAGTAGAGCGGGAACGCATAGTGGATGTAGAAGAAGTGCGCCATGTCGACCACGTTGTCCACGATCTCGCGGCAGTTCGAGCCCTCGATGACGATGGTTTCCCACGTCCAGTCGGTCCATTCGTCGCTGAACGCACCCTCAACGCGGGGGATGGTCACCTCGGGCGGGGGAGGGTTGCCCTCGGGGTCGTTCCACACGAAGAGCTGCTGGTTCTGCTCCATCGTGGTCCACGACTTGGTGCGCGCGCGTAGCGGTACACGCTTCGCGTAGGGCACCTCCGTGCACTTGCCGTCGCCACCCCAGCGCCAGTCGTGGAACGGGCAGGCAACCTGGTTGCCCTTGATGGTGCCTTGGGAGAGGTCCCCGCCCAGGTGCCTGCAGTAGGCGTCCAGCACGCTGATCTTGTCGTCTTCGCCGGCAAAGACGACAAGCTTCTGGCCGAAGGCTTCGATCGAGTGTGGCTTTCCATCGCGGAAGGTCTTGGCCAAGCCCAGGCAGTGCCACCCGCGGGCGAACCTGGCCTGCAGCTCGCCGACGTCAATCTGGCGTACCTCGTCGGCACTCTGCGCGTCGCTGGTCTGTGTCATGTCAACCCCTCGGGTTATGGGCGTGCTCGTGGTAGAACACGTTACAGAAAAGTGGGAACTAACGCCAGTGGTAGCGGCCTCGACAGGAATGAGAACATGTTCTAGTATTGCGTCCATCCACAGCGTGATGGACGCCTGCCGGATTGCCACGACGGGCCACGGAACCTACGGGAGTATTCGATGAGCGAAGTTGCTAGCACAGAAGGAATCGGCCACGAGGTGTTCGAGGGCCTGCGCGAGTTGCTCCCGGTGCTGCGCGAGCGCGCCCAGGAGACCGAGGACCTCAGGCGCCTCCCCGACGAGTCCGTCAAGGCATTGCAGGAGACGGGCGTCTTCCGCTTGCTGCAGCCGAAGAACTTCGGTGGTTACGAGGCCGACCCGGTCACGTTCTACTCCGCCGTCAAGATGATCGCGAGTGCCTGTGGGTCGACGGGCTGGGTTTCCGGCGTCATCGGCGTGCACAACTGGCATCTCGCACTGTTTCCGCAGCAGGCGCAGCAGGACGTCTGGGGCACCGACAGTGACACGCGTATCTCCTCGTCCTATGCGCCGATGGGCAAGGCGCGCATCGTCGAGGGCGGCTACCGCCTGACGGGGAAGTGGTCCTGGTCCTCCGGCTGCGACCACGGACGTTGGGTGATGCTGGGCGGGCCAGTGATCAGCGACGAAGGCAAGCCTGTCGACTTCTGCACCTTCCTCGTTCCGCGTCCGGACTACACCGTGATCGACGTATGGAACACCGTCGGACTGCGCGGGACCGGAAGCAACGACATCGTCGTCGAGGACGCCTTCATCCCCGCGCACCACGTGCTGAGCTTCATGGACATGGGTAAGGGCACCTCGCCGGGACTCGAGCAGAACACCGCGCCGCTCTACAAGATGCCGTGGGGCACCATTCACCCCACCACAATCTCGGCGCCGATTGTCGGCATGGCCTACGGCGCCTACGCGGCCCACGTCGAGCACCAGGCCAAGCGTGTGCGCGTGGCCTTTGTCGGCGAAAAGGCCCGGGAGGACCCCTTTGCCAAGGTGCGTATCGCCGAAGCCGCCAGTGACATCGACGCCGCGTGGCGCCAGCTCAGCGGGAACGTCATCGACGAGTTCGCGCTGCTGAAGGCCGGTCAGTCCGTGCCGATGTCCTTGCGCCTCATCGCCAGGCGTGACCAGGTGCGGGCGACCGCGCGTTCGATCGCCGCTATTGACCTGCTGTTCGAGAACTCCGGAGCCGGTGCATTGCAGGAAGGCACGCCCATTCAGCGATTCTGGCGCGATGCCCACGCGGGGCGGGTGCACGCGGCCAATGACGCCGAGCGCGCCTACGTCAGCTTCGGGTCTGGTGAATTCGGTCAGCCGATCACCGACTCGATGGTCTGAGCCGTGGCGGAATCGACCGAGGTCACTTTTGATTCCACCTCCCGCTACGCGCAGGTGCGGGATGACCTCCGTCTGCACTACCACGAAGCGGGGGTCGGAAACGGCCCGACTGTGGTGCTGTTGCACGGTGGAGGTCCGGGTGCCTCGTCGTGGTCGAACTTCGGCCGCAACATCGCGGTGCTCGCCGAGTCGTTCCACGTCATCGCGGTCGACCAGCCCGGCTTCGGGCTGTCTGACAAGCCGGAGAGTCACCCGCAGTACTTCACGCACAGCTCTTCGGCGCTGAACGACCTCTTCACCAAGCTCGGTATCGAGCGCGCACACCTGGTCGGCAACTCCCTCGGTGGTGGGACGGCGGTGCGCTTCGCGCTGAACTACCCCGAGCGCGCGGGCCGCTTGGTACTGATGGGTCCGGGTGGGTTGAGCATCAACCTGTTCGCACCGGACCCGACCGAGGGTGTCAGCAAGCTCGGCACGTTCAGTGCCCCGCCGGGACCAAGTAAGGACAAGCTCGAGGCCTTTCTGCGGATCATGGTCTACGACCAGTCGCTGATCACGCCGGAGCTGCTCGAGGAGCGCTACGCGATTGCCAGCACCCCAGAGTCGCTCACGGCGATGAAGGCGATGGGTAGGTCCTTTGCCGGCGCGGACTACGAGGACGGCATGCTCTGGCGTGACGCCTACAAGCTGCGCCAGCGGGTGCTGCTCATCTGGGGCCGCGAGGATCGGGTGAACCCGCTCGATGGCGCACTGCTCGCCCTGAAGACCATTCCGCGGGCCGAGCTGCACGTCTTCGGGCGTTGTGGACACTGGGCCCAGCTGGAAAAGTTCGACGAATTCAACAAGCTGACGACCGAGTTCCTCAGTGGAGGTAAGTGATGGGTATACGTTCTCTGGCCTACATGCGCATCGAGACCACCGACATGGCCGCGTGGCGCGAGTACGGCCTCAAGGTTCTCGGAATGGTCGAAGGCAAGGGCACGCATCCGGAAGCGCTCTACCTCCGGATGGACGACTTTCCAGCGCGTCTGGTCATTTTCCCGGGGGAGCACGACCGCTTGGCGGAGTCCGGCTGGGAGACCGCCAATGCGGCTGATCTGCAGGACATTCGGGACCGTCTCGACGGTGCTGGCGTGGCCTTCAAGGAAGCGAGTGCGGACGTACTGGCCGACCGGCGGGTCGACGAACTGATCACTGTCCAGGACCCCTCCGGCAACACCCTCGAGGTGTTCCACGGTGCGGCCTTGGAGCACCGCCGCGTCGTCAGCCCCTACGGGCACCGCTTCGTGACCGGGGAGCAGGGCCTCGGCCACGTGGTGCTGTCCACCAAGGACGACCAGGCGTCGCTCACCTTCTACCGTGACGTCTTGGGCTTCGAGCTGCGCGACTCCATGCGGTTGGCTCCGCAGTTCGTCGGGCGCCCCGCAGATGGCGACCCGGCCTGGCTGCGGTTCTTCGGGTGCAACCCGCGGCACCACAGCCTCGCGTTCCTGCCGATGCCCACACCCAGTGGAATCGTGCACCTGATGATCGAGGTCGAGAACTCCGACGACGTCGGACTGACGCTCGACCGGGCCCTGCGCAAGAAGGTGCCGATGTCGGCCACGCTGGGTCGGCACGTCAACGACCTGATGCTGTCGTTCTACATGCAGACCCCCAGTGGTTTCGACGTCGAATTCGGGTGCGAGGGCCTTCGGGTGGAAGATGAGAACTGGATCGCCCGCGAGAGCACGGCCGTGAGTCTGTGGGGCCACGACTTCAGCATCCGAGCCC
>OCZT010007212.1_pt1 | contig 10929 bp, 10 predicted proteins | sample 1539031 | NCBI WGS metagenome assembly OCZT01 (sample SAMEA3539308, study PRJEB22396) | soil metagenome | biome: tundra; feature: field; material: soil | place: USA | collected 2010-05 | depth 0.15 m
AGTGCCGACCACCTTCACCGCCGGGTCACACGCCAACCGGGACATACCATCTTTCGCGTGGGTGGGCTATGCCCTTAGAACCACCAACGCTAGGCTGCTTTCGCTCGCTCGAATGGGTGGGGCTCGGTGGCCATCGCACCCTCGATCAGGCGGTAGAACAGCATCCCGCGATGGTGACTGCGGCGACGGTTGAACCGGAACGTGAACTCGTCGAGGTAGTAGTCGAGTTGCTTGCTGCTGATGGCGCCCTGGTGAGTTCCGAGCAGCCACCGCTTGACGAGGGAGGCCACGCGATGCACATGGGGGAACACGACGTTGGCGGGATCGCCGCTCGCGCTGACATTCGTGACCTCGTGCCCGAAGCGGTAGCGCCCGACATCGAAGTAGCCGATCCACCCGTCCGTGCGGACGATCGAGCCGCGGGCTATGTTGTCGAGGATGAACCCCGTGAGCGTGTCCTGGGTCATATTCGGGATCCGCGCCATGCGCACCCGTCCTGCGCCTTTGCCTTCGACCTCGACAGCGATCACGACGATGATCTTGTGGCCGACGTGACGACCAGACTGGCCGCTGCGCACGCCACCGATGATCGTTTCGTCAACCTCGACGACCTTGCCGGGGCCACCGATCATCTCGCGCCCCGGTCGGACCATCGCGCGCCGCAGCTTGTGCAGCCAGGTCCAGGCGGTCTTGTAGGAGCCCAAGCCCAGGACGCGCTGCAAACCGAGCGCGCTGACCCCGTTCTTCTGATTCACGACGTACCAGGCCGCGAAGAACCACGTCCGCAGCGGCAGCCGCGTCTTGTCGAGGATCGTCCCGGCCGTGACCGACGTGTCCTTGCGACAGGCAGTGCAACGCCTACGACCACGGCTTGCCCGCCAGTAGCTCTCCTGAGCGCCACAGTGCGGGCACGTGAAACCCTCCCGCCAGCGAACGCCTTCCAAAAACGCGTAGCACCGCTCCTCCTCAGAGAACCAGTCCACGAGTTCGGTGAAGTCGCGCGGGTAGTCGCGACCAGCAACAGGGCGAAATGACTCGGCCGGGCTCACCTGCCCTCCAGCTCACACATCTCACACCGCGTATCGCCGTCGCAGCGTCCGTTCTGCTCGCATCTGTCATCCACCGTTCGATGCGCGTGATGGCGCACCGTCCGATCACCACATCCGTGAGGTCCTGACCTGCCGATCGGCAATGCCGGCGGTGCGACCGGGCATACGCTGTCCGTGCATCAGGGAACCCTCCTGGTGTCATGCCCTCGGCCGTTCCAGCGGTGCGAGGGCGCTTTTAGCCTACCTGAGCGTTATAGCGCAATTGGTGGCGCTAAGTGCATAGCCCACTCACGCGATGGCAGCAGCGACCCGCAACGTCTGGCCGAATCGAAAGCAGCAGCGGGCCGGGCGTTCACCGGGCCGGGCGTAGCCGGCCGACGCCGGTTTGGTGAGGCTGTCCAGATGCACCAGAAGCGAGCGCGTGGATCGGGACGATCTCGTGACTGCCTTGCGCTCGAAGCAGGAGCGGACCGAGCGTCAGATCGCGCGCCTGCTCCTCGTCCGCTGCAGAAGAGATTCTCGGCGCGATCAAGACTTCCGCTCTCGCCCTTCCGACCGTTTGCTCGGGGGACGGGTCCGAGCAAGCGCTGGCACCTCGGCGAGCGGTTGCTCGTCGACGGCGATCTCGAGCATGGCGGTGGCGAGCGCGACGCAAGACGACGCTGCGGACGCAAAAGCCGGGCCGTAGCGCTCCGTGCCGCTTCGCCTGCGAGACCGGTCGTCTCGGCGGGCCCGAAAATCGTCAGTGTCGCGCATCGTCCCAGGTGCGGTGCAGTCGTTCTGGCCTTCCAGGCGGTCGCGATCACCGCGGCGGGCTGGGCTTCTTGGCGGCGCTGTAGCCTGGCGCCGAGGCGCGGTGGGCGGCGGTAGTGCCAGGCGGCCTCGACCAGCCGCCGGCAGGCGTGCCGGGAGCCAGACTTGGTGATCGCGCCTTGGCGACGGGTCTCGCCGGAGCTGCTCTCCGAGGGGACCAGCCCGAGGTAGCTGGAAAGCGGCCCGGGCCGCTGGAACCGCTCGAAGTCGCCGACCTGGGCGCACAGCCCGACCGCCGAGAGCGTGTCGATCCCCGCGCAGGCAGCCAAGCCGCGCGACCGTCTGCGCCCACGGCGAGTCGGCGACCAGCTCTGAGATCGTCGCCTCCAGCGCGTCGCGGCGGATCACCAGCGCGTCGACCGCGCCCATGTAGTCAAGCAGCGTCGCCTGCGCGCCAGCTCGCCGAGGTCGACCTTCGCCAGCCAGCCGCGGTGAGAGGCAGGCCAGGCGCTCGCGTTCTCCTCATAGCGGACGTCGTGGCGCAACAGCAGCTTGCCCATCCGCTGGCGTGTGCGCATCAGATCGCCGCGCAGCGCCTCGCGCGCCCGGACCAGATCACGCAGCGCCTCCTCCCCCGCCGTCGGGACCCTGACCGCGTGCAGCGCGTCGATCATCAACAGCACAGCACCCGCTCGGCGTCACGCTGATCGGTCTTCACGCGATTCTGAGCGGGACGCTCGATCTTTCCCGGCGTCGCGACCACACACCCCACCTCAGCCGCCCCGAGTGCTCTGGCGAGCCCATACCCGGCCGGGCCCGCCTCATACGCCACCCGCGTCGGCCCAGGCAGCGAGACGCAGAACCCCACCACCTCGCTCGTCTCGCCCGACAGCATGCGCACCCGCAACTCGCCCGTCTCATTGTCCATGCTCGCGGCCAGCACGCTGCGCGCGTGGACATCCAGGCCAGCCCAACTGCGAAGCTTCGCCATGGTCGGCTCCTCTATGTGGGTGTGATCCGCCGCGCGGGGTCCACCCCGCGTGGCATCGAACTCCCCACGATCGCGTGGCGGACCGGCCGACTACACCCGTCCGGCCGGACGACAACCTCCATAGGATTCTACCTTGCGCTTGTAGATCACCCATGATAAGAAGCACACCGAGGTGTTGCAAGTGATTGCGTCCTATGCATTGGCAGTAGGAGAGGATTCGGCGATGAACAACGTGCGAGCCTGGTGTAGGCCACGTCGTGTGGCAACTCTGGCGTCCGTTGCCGCTGTGGTGGCTGCTCTAGCGCTGAGTGCCTGCGGCGGGAGCAGCAAGCCGGCCAGCTCGAGCAACTCCAGTTCGGCGACGGGCGGCAAGTCGGTCAAGGCGGCGCTGATTCTCAAGGAATTCACTAACCCGTACTGGATTTCGATGGAGAAGACAGCCAAGGCTGAGGCCGCCAAACTGGGCGTGCAGCTCCAGGTGTCAGCGGGGGCGACCGACGATGACACGACCTCGCAGATCAACCAGATCGATGAGGCCATTTCGGCCGGGGACAAGGGCATCATCATCGCGCTCAACGGTGATGCCGTGAACACCGCGCTCGATCGGGCGAAGGCAGCCGGTCTCCTCGTCGTCGCGGTGGACACGCCGCCGATCCCGGCGAGCGTCGCGGATGTCACGTACGCCACCAACAACACTCAGGCTGGATTGTTGGACGGCAAGTGGATGGCGTCGAGGCTCGATGGGAAGAGCGCCGACATCGCGATGCTCGACGACTTGACCAATCAGGTAATTACTGTTGACGTCGACCGGGATCATGGCTTCTTGCAGGGGATGGGGATCCCGGTCGGTAACCCCACCGTCAACGGCCAGGAGCCCAAGAGCGGCCACTACTCGGGCGGGAAGGGCGGCAGTTATTCGATCGCCTGCCAGCTGCCCACGGAGGGGGCGCAGACAGGGGGACAGTCCGCGATGCAGACCTGCCTGTCCAAGGACTCAAACATCAACGTCGTCTATGCCATCAACGAACCTGCAGCTGAGGGCGCCGCGCACGCGCTGAAGGTTGCCGGGAAGTCCAACGTTACGGTTGTAGCCATCGATGGCGGATGCAGCAACCTGCCGTTTGTCGCCGACGGGGAGATCGCGGCAACCGCGGGCCAGTTCCCCGGCAAGATGGCCAAACTCGGGGTCGACGCCATCGGCACGTTCGCCCGCACGGGCAAGAAGCCGACTAACCAGGCCGGCCAGGATTTCTTCAACACGGGCACCGACTTGTACACCGACAGTGCCCAGCAGGGAGTGCCGAGCATCAACACAGCGGCGGCGTCCAAGCTCTGTTGGGGGGGATAGCCAGTCATGACCGATGAGCCGTCGCGCCGGCTCATCGGCACTCCTGCGGATCAGGCCGACGAGCCGGCGGCGCGACGGCGCGGTGCTCCGATTCATGCGATGCTGCACTCGCATCCGTCGATGGGACCGCTCGTGGTCCTCGTCGCGGCGGCGATTGTCTTCAATCTGCTCAACGGCCGGTTCCTTAGTGCGACGAACCTGTCGATCATGTTGGAGCAGGTCGCGGTTATCGGCTTGCTCGCTCTCGGCCAGACCATTATCATCCTGACCGCTGGCATCGACCTGTCTGTCGGCGCGGCCATGATCCTCGCCCAGATGGTCATGGCGGGGCTCGCCATCTCTTCCGGGGTCCCGGTGGTCCTTGCACTGATCATCGGGCTAATTGTCGGTCTGGCGACGGGCCTGGTGAACGGCGTGCTGGTGACTAGGTTACACGTGCCACCGTTCATCGGCACCCTGGGTACCCTCGGAGTCTTCGGTGCACTCGGACTAAAGTACGCAAACGGTCAGACATTGACCCCGCACCCCGGCAGCCTCCTGCTGTGGACGGGTAAGGTGATCACCGTGGCGGGTTTTCATATCACCACCGGCGTTCTGATGATGCTCGCGCTTTACATCATCGTTGGGTACGCCCTTGGTCGTACAGCTTGGGGCAGACATGTATACGCCGTCGGCGACGAGCCCGAGGCGGCGCGCCTGGTAGGAATTCGCAGCGGAAGGCTGCTTCTGAGCGTGTACCTGGTCGCTGGACTCGTCTACGGCATCGCAGCCTGGGTGCAGATCGGCTTTGTCGGAGATGCATCCACCGACATTTCGGCTACTCTCAACTTGGATAGCATTACGGCCGTTGTCATCGGGGGCGTGAGTCTATTCGGTGGGCGCGGCCTCGTCCTCGGGACACTGTTCGGGGCGCTGATCGTGCAGGTGTTCCAGAACGGGCTGGCCCTCGCCGGGGTGCAGGACCTCTACCAAGAACTCGCCGAGGGTGTGCTTATCATAGCCGCCGTCAGCGTGGACCAATGGATCCGGAGAGTGGGTCAATGAACGACACAGCCGACGACGGATCTGACCCCGACAGCGTACCGCCGATCCCCGGAAACAGACGACCTGTCCTCGCCGCCACCGGTCTCATAAAGTCCTACGGACGTATCGAAGCCTTGCGGGGGACGGAATTCGAACTCTTCCCGGACGAGATCCTAGCGGTCATTGGCGATAACGGAGCCGGCAAGTCTGTGCTGATCAAATGCCTGTCGGGGGCTGACATGCCCGACCGCGGCATGGTGCTTCTCGACGGTAAGACAGTCCGCTTCCGCGACCCGCAGCAGGCGAAAGACGCGGGCATCGAGACGGTCTACCAAACCTTGGCTGTGTCGCCGGCCCTCGACATCGCCAGCAACCTCTATCTCGGCCGCGAGATCCGCAGAAAGGGCCTTCTCGGGAAAGTCTTTCGGCTCTTGGACACGGCTGCGATGCGCCGAATGACCGAAGAGAACGTCAAGAAGCTTGGAATCGAGACACTGCAGAACACGAAACAGGCCGTCGAGACCCTCTCCGGTGGGCAACGCCAAGCCGTCGCCGTCGCCCGGGCGGCGACGTTCGGGAGCAAAGCCGTGATCCTCGACGAGCCGACCGCAGCTCTCGGTGTGAGAGAGTCCAGCCAAGTGGTGGCACTCGTCAAACGACTACGCGAGAGTGGCCTCCCCATCGTGCTCATCAGCCATGACATGCCGCAGGTATTCGAATTGGCTGACCGTATTCACATCCAGCGCCTCGGGCGCCGCGTCGCGGTCATAACCCCCAAGACACACTCGATGGACGATGCGGTCGCGATCATGACCGGCGCACGCGCCGCTTGACGCATTGACCCAGTGACGATGAGCGGCGCAGGATCCTGAAAGCAACCGCTCGCCGAGGCGTCAAGCGCTTGCGCGGAGCCGGCCACCGAGCAAACGGCCGGAGGACGAGAGCGGAAGTCTCGATCGCGCCGAGAATCTCTTCTGCAGCGGACGACAAGCAGGCGTGACTGAGCGAGGTTGGCGCGCTTCTGGATTCCGCCGAAGGCAGCCACGCCGGTGGCGTCAATGAAACGCATGCTCTTGGTGCATCTGGGCAGCGCGCAGCGCCGGCGATCGACCACGTAGAAGCGACCCGCCGTGCGACCCGGGGACTGCTGCTTTGCCTTGGCGAGGCCGGTCGCGCTCGCAGGTGCTTTCGCGTGCGGGGGGCAGCGAGGCGGTCGCGGCCCGTGTCGGGGTGCGTAGCCGGGAAACACTCTGTCGCGCTCGGTGCTTGGGGCCATACGGCTCGTCGCTGGTCACGGCCCCCGCAGCCCGCAGGCGCGGGCGGCTTGCTCGAGTGCCGGCGACTGGAGATCGATTCCGGGCCGGAGGATGAAGAACATTCCCCCACGGCCGATAACGCTTCCCTGGCCCGGCGCGGGGGGAGTCGTGGTCGGGTCCGGGAAGTCCGGCAGCCCGTGCTTGCGCATGCACTTTGCGAACGCGAGGGCCAGGAGCTTGTGCTGCTCGGTGGGCGCAGGGAATCCCCCGCTGGCGCCCGGCGCCAGTATCGCGCACGCCTTCGTGGCGGCCTGGTACGCCGGAGATGGATTGATCTGGACCTCGTTGGGGCCGCTGGGGCTTGGGTCCGGGAAGTTCGGCACCCCATGCGCGCGCATGCAGTCGGCGGTCTTGATCGCCTTCGCGTAGCTGCTGGACGCTGACGCGCTGGGTTTGGTCGACGACCCGCACGCGGCGATCGCGACCGCGCAGCCAGCGACGGCGACGGCAAGGACGACTCGGTGCATGCTCGCGTTATAGATCAGCCCCGATAACACGGCGGTTACCGTAACGGTTCAATTGGTGTGGCCTGCAGGCTTCGGAGCGCCTGCCGGTGCACCGGGGCAGCGTCGGCGAGCCGCCGATCGGACGGCCCGCAGCAGTCGCCGTGAGTCGTCGGCCACTGTTGCTTTCGCGGAATCGCATCGCGCTTCGCGCTCTTCCTATCGCGTGCGACGAGCGGCGCGATCTCGTCCGTCCTCGCGTGTCGCGTCCGGCAGGCGGGAACACGCGTTTGCACAAGCGCGCCGGTTGGCCCGGTCGGGTTGGAAGCAGCAGCCAGTGCCCAGCGTCCCCCGCCACAGTGCTGCGAGGGGCGACACGGATCGGCGCGAGCGGATTTGGGCGATTGCGAGCGCGCGCAGGGACCGCGAGATCGTTAGCTCGGCCCGGCTGATCTTGGTCATCAGCAAGCGGGTCAGTGATCTCTCTGCGGATCCGCCAGACGCTTGCTCGCGAGCCGCGGGTCAGCTAACGCGTCGAGACGCCCGTCTCCTGCAATCGCCGCGGAGCGGCAGTCTGGCCCGCGCCGGCTTCAAGACTTCTGGTAGTGCTCAGAAGCAGCAGGTTCGCGCTGGCTCCCGCAACGGCGACGAAGGGGGAGCGAGCGCGGTCGACGAGGAGAGTGCTGCCATCGTTCCGGAGCGGCAGTGTCGGGCGGCGCGATCGGGGCTATCGAGAGTGCTGCAAGAAGCCCAAAGGGGAAGCGCTGATGCAGAAGCTCGATCTGCCGCGGGACTCCGTTGGCAGGTGTCCGGTCGAGCGACCTGCTTCTGGCGCGATAAGCAGGTCTCGGACGAAGCGTGGCCCGCTCGTGAATTCCGTTCCCGACGTCTGGCTAGCCCTGACGTCCCGGCTGGCCCCGACCAGCATTTCCCTCGTCACCCGTTCGCTTTTCGTCGCGCATCGCTAGGGCGTTCACCGGACTGCTATTGCGTTGCGGAGGCACGGCAGGGCATTAGCGCGTTGTGTTCGTCTTTTGGCCGTGCACCGTGATGTTGAATGTCTTACGCATCGGCTTTAGTCCACGTGCGCTCAGGGTGATCGTCTCCTTGACATGCAGCGTCTGGCCGCTGTTGAGTGCTCTTTGCGCTGTCGCGTTTGGCGAGAGGGTGACCGTGTAGGCGCCGCCTGCACGTATCGTCAGCAGCCGCGATCCGAATGAGGTCCGGAGGCACTTCCTCGTCCCGTGGTGCTTGACTAGCGGCTTGCTGGCTTTGCAGCCTGTGCTGTTGGCGGTGGGAGCGAGGGCCTGGGGGTTGGCGATATGCCCGGTCGCGTCGAGTTTCCCGCTGCTGACCGTCACTTTCGCGTTAATCGTGAAGCCGCGGATGCTGACCTTGCCCACTATGAGCTCCGCTAGCGTGGCTGCGGTTTCTGAGGATGTGACGGTTTGGGTGCCGCCGGGACCGCCGGCCTGTACACGGCATGAGAGCCTGGCCCCGACATCGGCGTCGCCGAGCGAGACCGTTCGGCCTGTTTCGCCGGTGATTGGCTTGCCGTTACGCAGCCACTGATATGAGAAGCTGGTGCCTGGCGGATAGGAAGCCGTTGAGCAGCTCAGCCGCTTGCCGGCTTGGGCGCGGCCGTTCACCGTCGCGGTGCCGATGGGCGGGAGGTCCGGTGCGACGCCGGTGCCGATGGGCGGGGGGTCCGGTGCGACGCCGGTGCCGCTGAGCCCGACTGTCGTCACTCCCGGGTTGGAGGCGTTGCTGATCAAGAACAGCGACGCATCCTTAACGCCGGCGGCGATCGGGACGAAACCGACCGTGACCTGGCACGAGGAGCCCGCAGAGATCTGTCGGCCAGAGCAGCTGTTGTTGCTGATCGGGAACACCTGCGGCGATCCGGCGGCCAAGAACATGGCTTGGATCTGGAGCGGCGCGTCGCCGGTGTCGGTCAGCGTGAAGGTCTGTGAGGTCTGAGCGCCGAGCGTGACGTTTCCGTAGATGGCTTGGGAGGGGCTGACCGTCATGATCGGCCCGTTGAGCCCTACGCCGGTCAACGACACGACTAGGGGGTTGGCGGTTCCGTCGTTGTTGATCTCAAGCTGAGCGTTTTGGATGCCCGCTGAGGTTGGCTGGAACTGCAGGTAGACCTGACAGGTGTTGTTGGGTCCGAACGTGCCCTGGTTCTGGCAGTTGCTGCTCTGGATGTTGAACGAGGACGCGCCGGATCCGGTGATCTGAACATTGTTGATGATCACGCTGGCGCTAGGCCCGTTGCTGATCGTCACGTGCTGTTGGTTTGAGTTGCCCTGGTTGAGGACCACTCCGCCGAAGTCAAGCGAGTTCTGATCGGCGCTCAGCGTGCCGGTGGTCGCGGTTCCCGACAGACTCACATTAGTGGTGCCGGTGCTGATCCCGTTGTCGTCCAGCAGCGTAAGGGTCGCGTCTTTCGTTCCCGGGCCGCTGGACACCGGATAGAAGACCACGCTCACCGAGCAGCTGCTGGTGATCTGGATCGTCTGCCCTGCGCAGGAGTCCTGTGAGATCGAGTAGCTCGAGGCGTCGAGCCCGATGATCTGCGCCGACTGCACCGTCGTGGGCGTGCCCGAGTTGTTGGTGTAGGTCTCCGTGATCGAGGGCGAGGGGTTATGCATGTCCTGCGCGAAGAAATCCAGACTCGATGACGAAGGAGTCAATGCCGAAGGACCCGGCGGCGAGGCGGCCAGCGCCGGCGCCGCCGCCAGCAGCGCGCAAACCAGCCCCAGCGCGCAAACCAGCCCCAGCGAGCAACCCAGCGGCACCATACGAGCGATCCGCGACCGGCACCGCGACTGCGCCTCATTCCCCGAGACTAGATCCATCGTCCGTCTCCCATTTGAAACGTCGAAACAGCTAATTCCGGGCTTCATCGACAACCCGCCGGCAAACTTGAGCGCGAAGAAGCCACAGAGCCCGCGCTCCTCGTCTAACGGGTCTGCTAGAAGCTTGAAAAGACGTAGTCCCGCGGACGAGCGCCCGCGCCTGCGCGATCCGCACAGACCGGCTGGGTTGAGCCGATCACCCACACGCTGAACAGCTGGTCCTTCGACGAGCGAGAGTGCTGCTTTGATCATATTCCGGCAGTCTCGAAGACGCTGCACCTTTTGAGGAGATCCGGCAGCTCGCGCTGACTGCCGCTCACTTCTGCAATCACGAAGCAGCGGCACCATGGCCCCGCCCCAGACCGGCCAGCGAGACTTCTGCATCGGAACGGGAGCAGAACTGTCAACGGAATCTCGGCGGAGTCGCCGTCATGCTTCTGGTTTCGTTCCGCAGCGGAAGTCTCGGCGTGGGACAGAGGGCGCCCTCAGACTGCCGCAACGCACCAGATGCGACAGCGAGGCCCTCGACTCGGACGTGATCACAATGACGGCGAAGGGGCAGCGTCTGGGGCGAGGCTGCCGGCCGCTGCTTCTCGTCGTGGCTGGCTTGTGAATCCCTCGGGTCGCAGGAGAGGTCCCGAGCACGCAAAAGCAGGCCCGGCCCGTGGGCCGGACCAGCGCGGGCGTGCTCGGTTGTCAGCTCGGGCCGGGAAGCTCCTCGGTAGTCGGGACGCTATGCGCCGTCGGGAGGAGCCTCCCAAGGATGAGTCTGGCTTTCGCGCTCATGGCAGCAATCAACGGTTCCACAGGCTCCAGCGCCACGCTGTCGCACGGGCTCTTCCGCACCAAGCCTCGCCGGCGTCAGTCCGACGGCAGCAAGATTCTCATCCCTCACGGGCGACGGCGCAAGCCGTCCCGGACGCTGTCGGGCAAACCAAACCTCACAAGGGCCGTTTTCGCTGACCTCGTGAGAGCGGCTCAGGCGGCCAGACACGGTCCTCCGCGACCGAAATGGTTCACCCCAGAATCGTGACCTTATGTCAAACGCACAAAAAGTCGACGACGGCGTTGGTTTGTCCGACAGCCACCGTCCGGAGCATCAGTCCGCTCGAGGTCCGAGCGCACTTTCGCTTTCCGGGTTC
>OCZT010007214.1_pt1 | contig 10928 bp, 11 predicted proteins | sample 1539031 | NCBI WGS metagenome assembly OCZT01 (sample SAMEA3539308, study PRJEB22396) | soil metagenome | biome: tundra; feature: field; material: soil | place: USA | collected 2010-05 | depth 0.15 m
ATAAAAAAGGGCCAGACTTTTCAATCTGACCCAACCCTAACTAACCTATGAAAAAACCTATTTTAAAATTCCAAAGTTATCGAAGTTTGAAGATAAGTTACTTTTGCTTTCCAGTCCTCTCTGATACCTATATTTATATTCGGTAGGTTAAGTTTAGGGATAGGAACACCGATAGTCAAGGCAGTTGATATGCCACTTATTTGATTATTATTATTCGGAACAAACAAAATAAGATTAGCTGAAAACTTCTCAATTGCACTCAGGTCGTAAGCAGCAACCGACAATCCTAGACCTGTAGACGAAAAGAATTGTCCTCCCCCACCTTTGAAAAGTGGAATTTCATAGGCGCTTTCGGCAGCCGTAAGCCTCAAAAAATAGGATAACGTAAAATTAGCCTTATCGGTACTTTTTAAGCCATTTGCGGCAGTCACGTCGTTTGTGGTAATGTTGCCAAACAAATGCCTCGTGTTGAGCTGTGCGTTCACGCTTATAGCGAGGAACGCAAATAAAAGAAGTGTGATATGTTTTTTCATGGTTTAAATACTTTTGTTCCGAGTTGTTTTGTTCCGCCTGTGACATTAGAGTCCTTCGAGAAAAACCCAAAAAGGGCAATAAGAGCAGCGAGACCAACGGCTTTCCAGTCGATCTTACCTGTGGCAATAAGCGGCTGAACTGCTACGCAAATAGCAATCAAAGCCCCAAATAAAGTTGTTTTCCAAGATGTTACTGTCATAATTATGATTTTTAGTTAATAAATTAAGTTGGTATTTTTTGTAATAATGCGTAATATTCCTTATCTCTCAGGTTGCCATCATACAAGCAAATGGCCTGATCAATCTCCCCATTACCCTGTAATTCTGTTCCGTGTGTTGAATTGTGTAATACTAAAGTCTGATCTTCGAATATTACTTTATCGAGTAGCCGACTTGGTCCTTCTAATGTCGGAGCCTGTTCATATTCTGAACTTGGAAGGTTTTTAGCGATCTCTTTGTACCACTGCCGATAAGTCATGCCCGGTTTCAATGTCTTACAGGCAAACCATGTAAATGCCCCGTGATAAGCATCGTTTATGTAGGCATCAGCCGAATATTGTGTAGATCCACAGCCTGAAATAACAATCCAGTTAATATTATCCGCACTGACGAAAGTTTTAATACTAAACCCTCTTAATTCATGAACATTTTCTCCTTCTGTTCTGTGAAAACGATTACGTGTAGGATGCGGTTTGTCAAGTATGCCTAGTTCCAGCATTGCACGCGTTATGGTTCCTGAGAAACAACTATCAGGCAAAACCAAAACTACACCTCCGGGTTTTAAATTACTAATACCACTTGCAACCGCTGACTTAAAAGCTCCAATTGTTGCCTGAGAATCAATAAACCGTGTTACTGCAAAGTCTGGCCAATAGTTAAGTAAGACTTCTTTTACCTGCTTCCCGTCATTATTACAACCTCTAAGATCATTGATTGAACCTGGATAATCGTTAATTGTAAAACTCAAAAGAGTTCTGCTTATTGGTATTGGTTCGGGAATTGGTACCGGGATTACCGGCGGTTTCTTTTTCCAGCACATAATTATGGTTTATTAAAAAAGATTACTTTGTCATTATAATTATTGTTCATTATGCAATTTTTAATCCTTTATTCCAAGGAATACTACCCATCTTGCCTTTACTAATATTTTTTCTATGTTCCTCACTGGGAACACGACCCTTATTTAAGGTACCGTATTTATTCCCTTTACTTCTAATTGCAGTATCCGGTCTTTTCCTTCCAATTGAATACTTATTATTGCTATTTTTTTCAGATGATTTTAATTTATTAAACTCAGTTTGATGTTTTCCGAAGTTTGGATTTTTATCCCCCATTCTAGCAAAACTCATTCTTCTGCAAGTCTCTTTTGATAATTTTCTGCGGGTTCCAAGAGTATTCCCCGCTATTTTACAAATATTAAAATAAGGATTATGGCTATCTAAAAAATATTGCTCAACCTTTATTAAATCTTCCTTCTCGCAACCTAATAAGACAGAGAATTGTAAGTCTGATTCGTTGTATTTATTAAAATGACTTTGAAGTTTCTTTGAATGATGTGTGTTTTTCCGCAAGGCTTTTAAATGATTTTTCCATCGATTATCTATATTTACTGCTGATCCAATATAAATACGTTCTGGTTTGACCTTACTTTGAATCTGATAAACACCTGATATATTCATACTTAAAGATACAAATTATTTTTCAAAAAAGATAACTTTATCGTTATAATTGCTATTCAAAATATCGAGGTGTACCCAGCTTACATTATTTTCTAATCGAAGAGGATACGGCCACAAGTTCCTATTTTTAATTATGTACTCACGGACCTCGCTTGCTACGAGTCCGGCGACATCGAAATCAATTCCCTTACCTAATGAATGCGGATCAGTAAAAAGCTCACCACTTTTATAAACATCGGTCATTAATTGACATTTGACACACCTAAAGCCCCTTTGAGTAAGTTTACCATGTACGGAATAGTCATTGACATAAATAGCTTTGTTTAGTCGCATTCTTATAGACTCTATTGTAATTGCGAGACGTACGTCTAGGAAATTCCAGGCAAACTCACTGTATTTATGTACTACTTCAGGGCAAAAGACTTCGTTTAAATCGAAAAAATCTGTGATCATATTGATATTATTAACTAATTAATTTTCTTTTTGCCCATGCTTTATATCCCGATTCGCTCATTTTGTTTTTAGTTAATTCACTAGCCTTAAGACCCCTCCTATCTTCTTTTTGTTTTGCTATCATTCTTAATCCTTCGTCTGTTTTGAAAAACTTTTTTTGTGCCTCACTCATGTTTTTTCGTCCTTCTTCCGATCTGGGTTTGCTCATTCTTAGTCTTGTTTCTTCACTATGTTTAAACCCCAAGTGCATTTTTTTGCCTTTCATTCTTTTACTTAGTTTCTGACATGTTTCTTCGGTTGCTTTTGAACCCAGTCTACTACCTGCTATTGGATCTATATTAAACCATGGTTTGTGAGAATCAATAAAGAATTGTTCGTTAGCAATAAGGTATTCCTTTTCGCATCCAAGCAAAATAGAAAATATTAAATCTGACTCACCATACTTATTGTAGTGATGTTGTAGTTTTTGAGAATGATGTTTATTTAATCTTAATCGGGATAAATGATGATACCATCTAGTTTGAATCTGAACAGCGCTTCCAATATAACACTTTTCAGGTTTTATGATAGATTGTATTTTATATATTCCACTGATTTTCATACTTAAATCTAATGATTACAAATAACATTATATAATTGAAATTCAGTTAATTATTAACAATTATTCAACAAAATAGTCTTGGATCATTTCACAGTATCTTTAAAGTTCTTAAACCCATCATTGCCGTAATATTTCAATGAGTCACCTTTCGGCAGTGGAGTTATTGCACCTCTGGAATCTACAATTACCGGAGTTCTTAAATTCTCAATCTTTTGCGTGTTAGTTGTTATCTGTTTATTATTCTTTGTTACCTGCAAAAGCGTGATTATTAAACCGACAACAATTACAATAGTACCGACAATTGAAATTATATTGTTAAAATTCACCTGTTTACGTGAGCTTGATTTGCTCAGTCCCTTCTCCTCCCCCTCACATTCAGCTTTATACTTTTCAAATGCACTTTGTACCGTCACTGCTATCCCTTTCGCTTCTTCAAACTTAGAGTGAAACAAAGTTACTGAATCATGTATCTCAACAAGTTTTGTCAATACACCGTCCTGTCGTTCCTTTATTATTGCTACTTGGCGACAAAGTCCTTTTTCCGGGTTTCCATTACCGGTGATGAGAATGGATAATTTATTGCTATTTTCTGTCAAGTGATCAATTGCATCTTCCTGAGCACAGGGTATTGAGTGTTCCCGAATGACGGGTTTACGTTTAGTTGCCATAACTGTCATTTGTTATTGTCGAGTTCATTTCGTTGCGTTTAAAACCGATTAAACTATATTTAATTTTACAGGATGTGTTACTCCTGATTGCGAATTAATATCAAAATTATCCGTAAGCGCACCCTTTATAATAGGAGCTTCAAAAATTATAGTGTCATCTCCCATTGTTAGTATTTATGAGTTCGTTCCTGTTATTTCATTAACTATTGCTGAATGTGTCCCACAAACCCGGAAGTTTTGTGCATAAGCAAAACTATCCGATGTTTTAATACACAATTGTATTTGATCTCCGGCACTCCATCCTGTTATATCCTGTGATTTGGTTACATAAGCATCTGACGAATCAGTTCTCTCGATCCCAACAGCAGTACCATTCCTGTAAATTCTTCCAGAAGCAGTTGCCGGGGATGTCGACATTAAATCATATTTTATTCTTAATGTTTGGTTTGCCTTAACATTGGCTCCAAGAGTTATTGTTTTTTTAAGTACAAAACTTGTTGAGTTTGTGGCTACTTCCGCATCATGAGATAATATGACGGTATCACTTACTGATAAATAGGCATATATTAATTCCGTTGCCCTTATACCCATTTTACCATCAACATTACTGTAAAAATCAGGTAAGTGAAAAGAACCATCAGCAGCCAAAGTAAATCCATCTGCACTGAATCCGTCTGTTACTTTTTTTGTCCCAGTATATACACCATCTGAATTAATATTTAATCCTCCAAAATTGCCAGATATGCAAACAATTTCTCCCTCTGTTAAGTCAAAATAATTCTCCCCGTCAATTGATTGTATCTTTCCTGCCCTTATCTGATCGCCATGAATATAAGTCATTCCCTTAGCAAAATCAAAGTCCCTATAACCATCCGTAACGGCGAAAAGCATTCCGACCAAGAAATGATAATAACCTGTTTCTTGTTCAACGGTTATTTGAGTAGCTTCTAAAACCCAGTTTCCTGTTAATACTGATTTACTACAGCGAGCGAACAGATAATATACAGATGAAGCTGTGAGATAAGGCATATCCGAAGGTCCTGAAATTGCCCAAGTATAGCCAAGGCCTACTATCTGTATTTGCAAATGAACCAAACTTCCTGCACTGACATATAACCGGTTAACGTCACCAAGGTAATTAGGTTTAATAGTTACATTACTAAGCCAGAAATCAGATGACTTTGTTCCGACTGCTAAATACATTGTTTCAATCGATAATGGTTTTATCCTGGTACCATCAAAATATCCGTCTGTATCAAAAATCAGGTCTTTCATTTGATTCTGCCTGACTGTATTCCTTCGTGCCAGTTCTGCACTTCTCTTTTCTACAAACGTTGTTTCTTTGATGGTTGATATGGCAGCCTTGACAATCCTTTCCTGAAGTGTATAAGGCACAAAATCCGCAATGGTAGCCTTTATCTTAAATGGGTTGACAAGTGGATATTCAACACCCGAAACACGAATTAAAGCATTAACTCCCAGATCTGCATCTGTTACAGTCACCCTGTCACCTGCATCCAAAACAAGTGCGATGTCTTTAGCATGTTTCGGATCTAGTTCAACCGAATAAACAACCATTGGAATACAGTTCTCGTCCAGAAAGGCTTGAGTTGCCGTTAGTAATTGAGCCTCTGCATCGTCAATATAACTCTGAGGCATTGAGATATTAACCAGAGTATAAGTATCATTTATCGCCGGTGCAATAGGCGAGCCACTATTATATCTTGGTTGAACATACCCATCGGTATCGGTATAAGGATTAAAGTAGATCCTTTTTGTTGCAGCGTCATATTTCCATATCTCACATTCAACACCAGCCAGGTCGCCGGTCTTAAAAACTATGGTTGCCGTTTGACCTTCAATCAGGTAAGAATTAATGTCAAAATCTATTGCCGAATCAACAACATAACTGGTATTTGGGTTAAAATCAGTTCCGCTATCTCCCGCATCAAAAACCATATTGACAGCCGATAAGGTACCTGTTCTTTTTGGGTAAATATTTTCGTCGGTGAAATCTCCCTCAATAATCCCATAAACATCATCATTCTTTGTCAGGAAGGAATTACCTCCCGAATCGAATATGAGTTGTTTTGCCCTGCTTCGATAATCAATACCTATGTTTTTCGTACCGCCATAACCATAACACTTTGTAATTATGTTCTGATCATTGACCTGTTGACGGGTAAGTTTATAAAGTCCTTTCCCCTGACCATATTCAAAGGTAAGCGCCCGCGTCAAACCAACCGATTTCTTCAAACTAATCTCACGACCAACAATCTGGTATTCCATCTTAAAGGCTTCCGCGATACGTGTAAGAGCAGAAAGACACGACTCTTTATTAAATTGAAGAGTTAAGTCGTCCGATGATTCTACTGTTCCAGCAGTCCATCCAGAATCGATCTCATTGATGTTTGAAACAATATTCGCAATAAAATCAGAAGTGTTGCCATTATAAGAAAAGGTTATAAGGTTATCAGAGCTTCTAAACCGCTTTCTTTGAAGGTTATAAAGAACAGACTGAAAAACTATTGTATGTTGAAATGTAGAATCATTGGTTTTTACAATATCTGGAAGTCTATTGATATAGTAGTTTTCTGAGTTCCATGTGATGTAATCACCAATTTGTAAGTCAATTACCGACCCATAATAAAACTGGCATGTGATAAGCCATTCTCCCATTATTTTCTTTGAGAAAACGGTCTTTTCATCAATGTCAATCGTGGCAATTAATGTTGTTGGAGGTCGGTAAATTGAAATACTATTCATCGTTTTATCATAATTATAAATGAACGCGGAACAAACGAAACATCGTTACCATAAGACGTTCCAATACTGTTTGTTGCGTAAGCCCTGACATGATAAGTAGTGCCACCAGTAAGTCCGGTAATAGATATACTGAACACACCCGTACCAGTGCCGCTACTTGAATAAGTTCCATTTATGTCAGGACTGGCCGACGTTCCCCAACAAACACCCCTTTCAGTAATTGTTGCACCACCATCGCTGGTTATGTTTCCACCTGCTGTCGCTGTTGTTAATGTTATTGCCGTTATTGTATTAGTGGTAAGTACCGGTGCTGTCTGCGTTGTTATTGTGGTAAACGAAACATCACTACCATAAGCTGTTCCGGCACTGCTTTGAGCATAAGCTCTGACATGATATGTTGTATTTGCTATCAAACCTGTTAACTGGAATGTAAATGTCCCAGTGATAATTTCTTTTCCAGCATTTGAATCACTTGTAGTAGGATTTGCTGATGTACTCCAACAAATACCCTCTGATGAAACTAATGAACCTCCGTTTGATGTTATAGTACCCCCAGAAAAAGCCGTATTAATTGTTATATTACTAACCGAAGTAGTTACTACTGTAGGTACTGTAGCTGAAGATAATGTAGTAAACTGAACGTCTGCTCCATAAGCCGTGCCATTTGCGTTTATTGCATAAGCCCTAAAATGATAAGGTGTACCGGCAATTAAATTATACATTACACTGGTAAAGGCTCCTGTTCCTGTTCCATCTGTTGTATGTGGATAATTATCAATCGTAGGATTAGATGATGTGTTCCAGACAACTCCTTTTAATGTTACAGTAGAACCCCCATCTGAAGTTACGCTCCCCCCGGCAGTTGCGGTTGTTTGTGCAATACCCGATATTGCAGTTGTTGTAACCACAGGAATAGAAGCAGAAGGAGAAGTGGTAAAGGTCACATTTCCCGACCCATAAGCTGTCCCAACACTATTAGTGGCATAGGCTCTGACATAATACAAAGTATTTGAAGTGAGTCCGGTAATTGAACTCGTATAAGAGCCTGTTCCTGTACCATCTGAAGTTTTGGTTGATAGTGCCGTTGTGGGATTACTAGAAGTTGACCAGCACACACCTTTGACAGTTACTGTTGACCCACCATCTGAAGTAATATTACCCCCACTACTAGCCGTAGCTGTTCCTATATTTGACGCTGATGTGGTTGTTACCGAAGGTATGGTACTACCCCCTCCTGAATAATACTCATAGGCTCCAATGCTTGGAGGAGTCCCATAAGTATGCCCGGCACCATCGATTGTTAAACCTGATATTGCCACTCCGGCGCCCCTTAATTGAGATCCTGCTGATGGTTTTAAGAAATTTAACACTGGCAAACTGCCATCTGCCAGACGCGGACCTGCAAGTCCTGTTGAATCGACACTAAGAAAATCAGCATTGGTAAGAGTAATACCTGCATCTAACCCTGCATTATGATCATGAGTAGACTGCGCTCCCCATCCCCAGTTAGCTGAAGTAGTCCATGCGTAAACAATATTATTTCTGACAATATTAACGTTCCCATATTCAAAATTAACTCCTATCTGATTATGATATGACACACAATTATAAACAGCTAATCCGAACCAGTAAGTAGGTGATATATCCGGCTCAGGCGAATATCCTGAAGCCCCATAAGCTGCAATACAGTTTGTGACAGTTCTGGTTATTGAAGATGTTTGAGTTGTTGATCCTCCAAGTTTAAAACATTCCCCATCACCTCCCTTAGTTACCCCGTCTTCACGTACTCCATTATGAAAAGCCCAACAATTTTTTAAATAATACACCCCATCGGCCTGTCTCATGTCCCAACCATCATCAGAGTTATTCCACGCCCTGCAACCATCAAAAGTAATATCAGTAGACATACTTGCTCCATGACCAGGCATTTCAAAACCATCTGACCAACCATAAGGATCACCGTTGTAAGAACCTGTATTGGGGTCAGCACAATGGTCGCCATCACAGTTAAGAAATAAATTATGACTACTATACTTGCTAATTACAAAACCCCATCCCCCAATATGATCACATCTCATCTGTTCAAATTTGGAATAGGTACATCCAACACTACTTCCGTCTAATAAAACCCCATACTGTGCTATGCCTCCGGTTGCAGGCTGATTTATGTGCGTTACCCTGATACCTTTAAGATATATATAACTGCAATTAGTGAGATAAATACCAATTAACTGAGATGGGAACGTCTCGTTTCCATAATCGATAACAGGGTTTTCTCCGGGATAATTCCAAATATTAATGTAATTACCTGCCGTTCCGTTTTTTCCACTTATAACCGTTCCGGTGGTATTATAATGATAAGTGCCTCCGCGCATGTAGATTATATCTCCTGCTGAAACATAACCTAAAGCATGGTTAAGCGTAAACCACGGATGTGCTAATGAACCATCATTACTGTCGCTCCCTGCCGGACTTGCCGTTGAAGGTGCAACATAATAAGTCGTTGCCTGAGCGATCAGGGTGACTATTAAAAATGTTAAAAAGAAAAGTAGTTTTTTCATGTTATATTTTATTGTTTAAAATGGATATGCTTTACCTGCTCCACTATTATATAATGTTGTTACCTCCGCTGATGTTAGCACCCTACTCCAAAATCCCATTTCGTCTAAATTTCCTTTAAGTGCTTCATAAGTAGTATGACGTCCTATTGAATTAGCACTATACCCTCCAAAAGTTGTAAATGTTATAATATCGGATTGCCCATTTATATAGATTCCAATAACCCCAGCATTGCATGTAATTACCATATGATTCCACTGAGCGTTAGTTAATCCAGTTGTATTTAGATGATCAGTTCCAGAGTAAAAATCAATTTTATTACCTGTTCCTATATACCAAACTCCACTCAATCCTCCATTATCAGTGAGAATTGTACCATAACCTGATTGTGTGTTAGGTTTTAACCAAAATGATAATGAAAATGTAGTACCCGTTGTAATTGGACTCGCCAATGTTATAATATCGTTTGATCCATCAAAAGTATAAGCAGTACCAATAATACCACTGGCCCCCTGAGTAGGACTAGCGGTAGATGCCCCAAGTGTTCCCGGATGACTTCCTACAATATCTAACAAATCACCTGATGTTTCATTAAAATTCCAATAACTTACTAATCCCGTCAATAGCGATGAGGGTGCAGTACCCCTAAATGACGCAATAAAAACATCCTGCCCAAATACAGGAAAACAAAATACAGTCAATAAAACAAAAATGTACTTTCTCATATTGTCATGGTGCTATCCTCGTTCCTATTATCCAAACCTTCAACCCTGCCCCGGCAATCGTTGAACCAACCGCATCTATATCAATCGTTATTTGCGCATCATCGGCAATTGCGGCATCACTGATTACTGCTGCCGTTGCTGCCGTGGTTGTAGTATATTCACTTGCATCAAATGTTAATTTTGTAGAAAGAATTGTAGTGCCTGATTCATGTATGTCAACCGTAAGTAGAGTGCCACCTGTCGCAGCAGTTGTTACCCCTGCACGAACAGCCGTAACAGTCATAGCGTATGGCATACGAAATGTAACCTTTGCTGCTCCTGCCGTTAATGCTGTAGTTTCATCCGAGCAGGCTATACCTATTGAGGTCGGCATTGTAGCCTTGTCAACATAACTACCCTTTGCCTGATACTCATGAGAAGCCCTTAACCTAGTTAAAATTACGGCACTCGCTGTATCAACTAAAAGCGTTCCGGTTGTGGTTATTGTTCCTCCTGATAATCCTAAGCCCGTTCCTACGCTTGTAACTGTTCCCGAACCTGTACCATATTTTGCATTGGATTGAGCTTTGGTATAGTGATTTAATAAACTATCTGGTAAGGCCGTGACAGTAGTTTGCGCTTGGTTATGCGATGCTGTTGCAAAATAACCTACATCCTGAGTAGCAGCAGTTCCAAGAGTAGGCTTTCCTGAAAGCGAACTGTAAGCTTTTTCCTGCAAAGTACTTAAGGAGTCATGATCATTGTTTTGTCTATAGACGGTTAAAGTAGGTTTGTCATTTAAACTGTTGTAAGACTTTTCTTGCAAGGTATTCAGGCTGTCGTGGTCATTATTTTGCCTGTATATTGTTAATATAGGTTTGTCCGTAAGACTGTTATAACTTTTTTCTTGTAATGTATTGAGAGAATCGTGATCATTGTTCATTCGATATATGGAAAGTGTTGGT
>OCZT010007215.1_pt1 | contig 10928 bp, 6 predicted proteins | sample 1539031 | NCBI WGS metagenome assembly OCZT01 (sample SAMEA3539308, study PRJEB22396) | soil metagenome | biome: tundra; feature: field; material: soil | place: USA | collected 2010-05 | depth 0.15 m
AAGGAAACCGCTTGGCGGCATAAAACACTCATATGAAGATTTCGGTACTCTCAAGTAAGAATGTCTACGTGAGTTATTGCGGAACTGGCCTGGCCACGCATCGTGCAGCTGTTAGAACCCAGGACAATGAATGTGCTCACCCAAAGGATTCGGCCGAATTGGATCGACCTTCTTATGGCTTCAAATGGGAACTTGGCAGCAAGAGACATTCTCCATTTTGGGTTCATGCGACACCTCGACTTTCTGAAGCGATCAAAAATCTGGAGAGAGAATGAATCAGCAGCGCGAAAGCACCAATCGATTCCTGATGGCGTTGCGTACCCAAGAGCTTAGTCCCTTTAGCGAGAACATGGAACCGACACCGCAGTAACGACCAAGAGGTTAGGTCGCAGCGGCGGATTGTGTCAATGGTTCTCCTATACCCGGCACGAAGCTGCTCGCGCGGAGTGGCGATTTGAGACCTCGCGAGAACAATGACGGGAAACAAACCGACCTTGGTGCGATAGATAAGCGCAATCGAATGGTCTTTGGGCGGGTGTGAGATGCCTTATGCAACCAAGTGAGTTGTGAGGGCGAAAACCGAATCGGAAAAGGGGCCAGAAAGGCCGAAAGCCATCGAGCTCGTGGTAATCACCTTAGGACCAGCGTCCAACAAGGTCCAACAACCGTCTGGAGATCTAATTAATCATTGGTTTTGCGCGCCGCAATCAACTGAGTTTGTAATGGCTCGAAGTTGACTACTTTGACTCGCACCAGCGCTTCAAAAAAGGGCATGACCTCGCCGCTCTTCACACCGAGCTCGCGTAAAAGCCCTTCCACAGAGTCTTCGTCACACAGATAATAGACTGCACCCTCGCTGCCCTGTGTTGAGGTTCCCTCAAGAATCAAGGTACGCTGCGACCGATCTTGCCCGTGCGTCAGGGCGATGAGAGCGAATTCCTCTACCACCGGATCCGTGGGCCGTGCAGCGGAAAAGTATTTGCGAGTCTTCCCAGCTTGCGGGTGCTGATCGACGATAGCTAATCTCGACGGATTGGAGCCGTCATGTACTCCCTGAAACACGAATTCCCGCGTGCTCGGAATCTGTGTAAGCGGTAGATTCTCCAAAGCGGATCCTACATATATGGTGTTATGGTGAAGAGAGAGGTCGACAGGAAACATCGCCGCCGGCTCAAGGCTGAACTCTTTTCCAAACTTATTAAATAGATGATCCAGTTCGAGCACCCCTATAGCATCGCCAATTCCAGTGTAAGGAAATAAGGCCTTATCCCAGGAGTCTCGTTCGTGTTGAAAGTAACGCATTCCCGTCTTAGGGTCACCGACAAAGGCCGCGTTACTAATGACGACAAAAGGCGGATCCTGGCTCTGGAGAAACGGGCTCCAGAAGGTCCTGAGGGCCAGGTCTACGTTATTGTTGACCGCTGGTTCGACGACATTCGAGACCACCCTGCGATGAGCAACATATGTCAGGATTCCACTGACTGCCAGAGCAGAGATTAGAACTGCCAGGCCAACGGTCAGTTTAAGCCAAATCAATGGTTGGGACGCATGGGCCGGTTCGGGTGCGGCGATCCGGCGTTCAAATGTCAGGCCGTACCGGCCCTTGGGCACATCGATCTGGATAGGATCGGGGGCGCCCGCCGAAAAGTAATACTCGGCTAGCTTTCCACGCAGCCGCCCAACCTGCACTCGGACACTGGAATCGGAATGGGGATCATAGTCGGACGAACGGCCGAGCACCTCGGTGGCAATCTGGTACTCCTTCAGATGATCCGCCGGGGAGTATAGGGTATGGTGAGCCAGATATTGAAGCAATTTGCAGAGTGCGTCTGAGCTCTGCAGTAACGGGCTGCTCACCAAGCGATCAACTTCTGCGAGACACTCCTCTGGGGAGAGACCCATTGTCTCCAGGTAACGCTCGTTTAACGCTCTGGTAACGTCGGCCATATACCCAACAACAATCAACCACTTACCATCAGGGAGCGGCCATGAAACCGCCCTTTACACGTTAGCAACTGGCGCCAGGACGATACCTGAACTATCTTTGTGGACACTGACTGCTTGGCGACAGCGATTCTCGCACAGCTGCTTCAAGATTGGCAACTGCCAAAGCGGCTCTGCGGCTGAAGGGTGGGTTGTCGCCGAACATATCCACTGACAAGCAGCAGCAATACTCTGCAATGAAAGCAACCAACACGGTTCAGGAGGATGCATTTATATGAAGATCTTAGCCAGTTCCCTGACGCAGATGCTCCGCAAATTGGACATGTGCAGTTTCGCTCTCATTTCCTTGCTTGGAATGGCGATGTGCTGTTCGATCGCCATCGCCCAGAGCGGCGCCGGTTCCATTGAAGGCACGGTTACTGACACCACCGGCGCAGTCGTACCTGGAGCCTCGATCCACGTGGTCAACCAGGCGACTAACTTCACGGCCGAGACCAAGTCCAGCGCCGTTGGATATTACCAGGTACCGGGTTTGTTTACAGGCACTTATGCGGTAACGGTCACCACGCCCAACATGAAAACCTACAAGACCATGGTGGAGTTGCAGGTGGCCCAGGCCGCGATCGTCAACCCAGTCATGACGGCTGGAGCAGTGACGCAGGAAGTTGTCGTGGCTGCGAACGTCGTTCAGTTGACAACCACCGACAACGGCACCATCTCGTCGACGTTGGAAAACACCAGGATCGACCAGCTTCCGATGAATGGACGGCTGCTGGTGACGCTCACCGGGAACACGACGCCGGGCCTGGAAGGTGGTGGCGTGCGCGCCAACGGCCTCATGCCCGAAGCCCTGGAATATGTCCAGGATGGAGCGCCGCTGACAGACCGTAACTTCGGAGGCGCCAACCAGTACACCCAGGCCCAACTGCCCGATCCGGATACGGTGCAGGAAGTCAGGATGGAAACCACCAACACGAGCGCGCAGTATTCCGAGCCAGCCACGGGTATCATCACCACCAAGTCTGGAACCAACTCGCTGCACGGCTCGTTGTTTGAGACGGCGCGCAATAATGCTGTCGGCATCGCCAAGGGGAGGCAGGATCCCTCCGACCTGGTCGCGCCGCACCTGGTCCGCAACGAATTTGGCGCTTCTGCCGGCGGACCAATTATTTTGCCCAAGATTTATCACGGGAAAGATAAGAGTTTCTGGTTCCTAGCCTATGAGCGCTTTTCGCTCCGTAGCGGAGGAAACGAGCTCGACACCGTTCCAACGATGGCCATGCGAGGCGGCGACTTCAGCGGCCTGGTAGATGACACGGGCACGCTGCAGCAGCTTTATGACCCGGCCACGACAGCGCCATCAGCCAATTGCAACGGCAGTGGCACTGCCAACCAGTATTGCCGCGCTCCGTTCCCAAACAACCATATTCCGCTCAACCGTCTGGCCCCGGCGACCAAGACTCTCTACGACATTTCGCCTAAGCCCACTTTATCCGCCAACCCGCTTGTTGCGCCCAATATCCCCGTGCCGAACATTACCGCGCAGACCGTGCCGACGATCACCTTCCGCCTCGATCACAGCTTCAATGAGACTAACAAGGCCTACATGCGATTCACGAATAACATCATGAATACGTGGCAGGCTTTACGAGACTATCCAAACCAGACTCCTGCCACAATTGCAGCCGACGGATTTCCCGCGAATGCCACGGGTGTGGAGAACGCACCAGCAATCACATTTAGCGGTGCGATCGGTTACACGCACGTCTTTTCACCTACTTTCTTTGCGGAGACAGTCCTGAGCCAGCAGTGGTACTCGTCGTACGACATTGGCGGCGGCAACCCAAACCTTAACTATGAGAAGATGCTGGGCCTGCCGAATAACTTCGGCGAGACCGGCTTCCCCGGCATAGGTGAAGCATCGGGGGTGGGAACGTCTTCGCCCTCAACCTTGATCATGCCGTACAACGGCACCCAATTCAATTACTCGATGTCACAAATCCTCTCGAACATCGACGAGAATCTGACCAAAACAGTGGGAAGGCACCAAATGATGTTCGGCGGCCGCTACAGGCATGAACGGTTTGGCTATCTTCCCGACCGCGGCCCGGATGTTGTCGGCTTCGGCGCCGGCGCTATGGCGACCGGCCTTGAGGACCCCACCACAGGGGCGACATATGGGACCGCGCCCAACACGGGCTATGCGGATGCGGACTTCTTCCTCGGCGCCGCCACCAGTTATTCGGTGACGCTGGAACCGCCTTACGGCCACTACCACGACATGGAATTCGATGGCTACTTCCAGGACAACTTCCATGCGACTCGAAACCTGACCGTTAATGTCGGCTTGCGCTATGAGGCCCACCCCGCCGCGTGGGCGAAATACGGTATTAACAAGAGCTTCGACCTCAAGACCCATGCTGTGGTGCTGACCAACCCAATCGCTTACTACATCAGCAACGGTTTTACAACCCAGACCATCGTCACCAATCTTCAGAACCTTGGCGTGGTCTTTGAGACTTCGTCACAAGCCGGGTATCCAAGCACAAATATCAATAACTACGATTTCACCTTCGGACCGCGCATAGGTCTCGCGTACCAGCCATTCGGCGGAAAGTTCGGCACTGTAATTCGAGGAGCCTACGGAAGATATATCTATCCGGTCCCCGTACGCAGCACTCTCAAGAATACGGCTTCCGGTGTGCCATTTACCGCCGGCTACTCCGAAAGCTATACCCTCGCCAGTCAATCTCCTGACGGGCTGCCCAACTTCCTTATTCGTGCTCCGCAGACGGTTATCATGGGGTCGAACAGCAGCAACGTGGTGAGCAGCGCAACGGTCAATTCCATTCTTCCGGGCATCACGAATTGGGCAAGCGCTCCCGACCAAGCTCCCGATTACGTCACCCAGATGAACTTCACCATCGAGCAGCCAGTCAAGGGGAATTCGGCGCTGAGGCTGACCTGGTTATGGGCCCATGCAACCAACCTGGACCACTACTATTTCTACAACTCCCATCCCTCCACATACGTTTGGGAGATGAAGACCGGAATCGTTCCGCCTGCCGGCTCCGTAATTGGGTCTAATCAGTATGCAGCGACCGCGACCGGTCCATATGACCAGACGACTTGGGGCAGTAACACCTGGGATGCGAAAGACGGCTGGTCAAACGATAACTCGTTGCAAGTCAACTACCAGAGGTTATTTCACAAAGGGATCGCCTACCAGATCAACTATGTTTGGTCGAAGGCATTCCGCCTGGGCGGTAACTACTTCCGCGACGCCAATGTCTACACCGCCCAGAACTATGTTGGCGCCACCGGTAACGTAGGCACGATGACTTCGCCATTCGGAACTGTCACCGCGCCTTTTCTTCCTCCGGCCCGCCCGGCGGGCATTGCAGACTATGCCGATTGGCACGCGCTGAACAAATACGAGCGCTACGTCCTCGACAACGCCATCCCGCTGCAGCACATCAGCTTCAACGGGATCGTCAACCTGCCCTTCGGAAAGGGCAAGCGATTCCTCGGTAAGGCCAACAGATTACTGGATGCAATAGTTGGCGGCTTCCAATTTGCAGGCGATGGAAGCATCTTCTCTCAGAACTTCCAGCCTTCATCCTCCATGTGGGGCCCGACTAACCCGCTGCACACATTTAAGCACGGGGCCAAGGTCACTGACTGCCGCAGTGGCACATGCTATCCGGCTTACGAGTGGTTCAACGGATATCTCTCGCCGACGGTCGCCAACCAGTCGGGGGGCGTCACTGGACTTCCAACAAATTGGGCGCCCTATGCAAGCCCAATCGACGCGACTCCCGGCACCCCTAACTATGGGACGAACAATGTGAATGTCACTTTGAGCAATGGATCCGTAGTCAAGGTTGGATACTCTCCCGGCCCGGTGGGAGCCAACCGCTACTCGCGTACGTTCATCAACGGGCCGATAAATTGGACGACCGACCTTTCAGTCTTCAAGGTGTTCCCGATCACGGAGAAGGTGAACCTCAGATTCAACGTGGACGCGTTCAACGCGCTAAACGTCCAGGGATACAACAACCCGAGTGGAACCGACGGTATCGAGCAGGTGGTTCCTGGCGGCAATGCAGCCAGCTCCTTTAACACGCCTCGCCAACTGCAGTTTACGATGAGGTTGAGTTTCTAACCCGGCGCTTCTCACCTGGCAAACCAGCCCCGGCCGGACCATCGACCGGGGCTAGTTTTATTTATCCAAATCAACTCTTTGCGCGCAACCCCAATTAGAAGAGGAGACTTTATGAGGTCCATCAATCGCAGGCAACTGATTGCGGGCGCAGTGGCGCTTCTTAGTCAGCCTCACTTGCCGTTGGCTTTTGCCGCGGAGCATCAGAGTGAATTGAACGCAGGCAAACCGTACAGTCTCAGCGGTCCGCCCAAGCCCGAGAACTTTCTCAGTTCGACGTTCACGCCGGCGTTGTTGTCAAAGTCGCTGGCTTCTGCGCCGGCATGGCACCCCTATCCGAAAGTGGACGAGCGTGAGGCGTGGCAAGGTATTCCAAAAGATATCGGTGACGCAATTGTTCGGCGCGCCGAAGCAGTGCTGGGGACGGAGTGGGCCTCGCTTCCAGCCACGATCTTCCTGGAGTTCAAAAGGACCGGAAATCGATCGCACTATGAGGATCGGTACTCTACCAGACGGCAAAGGCTTGCCGATTTGACGCTCGCCGAATGCATGGAAGGGAAAGGCCGCTTTCTTGATGAGATTGCGAACGGTGTGTGGCTTATCTGCGAGGAGACATTCTGGGGAGTTCCAGCTCATCTTGCACTACAAAAGGCTGGTCCTGGGCTGCCCGAGTCTACGGAGCCGGTCGTCGACCTGTTTGCTGCAGAAACAGCGGCGAATCTTTCCCTGGTCCACTACCTTGTGGGCTCGAGCCTGGATCAGGTGTCTCCATTGATCACTCACCGCATTCAGAGGGAGGCGAAGCGCAGGATTCTCGATCCCGCGTTTGAGCGCGACGACTTCTGGTGGATGTGGAAAGGGACTGAGACGACGGGGCACAGGCTGAATAACTGGAATCCGTGGATCAACTCAAACTTGATCGTAACGAATCTGCTGCTTGAACAGGATCCCGCACGGCGAATAAGCGCACTGTCGAAGATATGCAAGAGCCTCGATCAATTTCTGTCGGATTACTCCCCCGATGGAGGCTGCGAAGAGGGGCCGGGATATTGGGGAGCGTCTGCTGCGTGCTACTTCGACTGCTGCAGTGTATTAACATCGGCTACTGGCGGAGCGGCGCATGTTCTGAGGAATCCGTTCATTGGAAAGATGGAGCACTACATCGCTGATATTCATATCGCGAATGATTACTACGTCAACTATGGCGATGCAGGTGTGAAGGAAGGGCCTTCTCCGGAACTCGCCTACCGCATTGGATCTGGAGTAGGGGACAAGGTGCTCCAGGCGTTCGGCGCCTTCTACATGCCGTCGATCGTTGCTGTGAGTTCGGGTGAAGAAGACAGTCTCGTGAGAGTGATGCCTAATATTCTTAGCGCGGCAAAAGTACGGAGCGCTCAGAAAGCGGACGCACTGGAGCGCGATTCGTGGTATCCGGCGCTCGGCCTGATGACGACAAGGACGAAGGCGGGTACGAGCGCTGGTTTCTATCTGGCCGTGCAGGCGGCGCCGAATCTCCGTAGCCATGGCCATAACGACTCGGGCAGCTTCATCGTTTTTCATGATGGAGAGCCGGTCATCATCGACGTTGGAGTGGAAGACTACACGGCCAAGACGTTCAGCTCCGAACGCTATACCATCTGGACGATGCAGTCGGCTTACCACAACCTGCCGACAGTAGGCGGTGTGATGCAGTCCGCGGCGAAAGCCATGTACCGCGCCAGTGATCTTCATTACATCAACAACGATGCTTATGCCGGTCTTTCGATGAATCTGGCGACTGCCTTTCCAGAGGAAGCGGGGATCGTGCGCTGGCTTCGCAATATTACGTTGGATCGGAAGGCCGACTGTATTCGGCTTGCCGAAGATTTTCAACTGCAACAGAAGGTACCCGTCGCACTTTCCTTTATGACTCCACGTGTGCCGTCACAAGGGCCGAATGGAAGTGTTGTCTTGAGGGCGGCGGACAAGTCGGTTCGCGACGTCTCTCTCAAGTACGATCCTTCGATGGCCGGAGCCCGCTTCGAAAAGATTGTGTTAAAGGATGAAGGATTGCGGCACACATGGGGGGAGAATATCTATCGGGTGTTGCTTACTTCAAGTGAGCCAACGGATAGTGGTAAGTGGATGATAGAGATCGGTTGATTGGTAGTACAGTGTTGTGCTCAGTGGAAAGGCTCCGATCCACAGCGGGCGAAAGTCCCGCCCGGCCCTTACCGATATACTCGAAGATTCGTGCGAAAAGCAGCTGTCACACGCACGATTGGCTGATGCTGCTGCGAGACGCGGGTCTTTGAATTTACGTTACCAATCTTCAACAGCTGGTAAAACCAGCAGGAGCTCACTCAATGATGTTTCACATGATTAGCCCAAAACGCGTGGCTATCTTCGCTTTGGTTGTTCTGCTTGCCGCCCCGGCGGTGGCCTCTGCTGAGTACCCCGAGTTGAGCGATGCGCGCATTGCTGCAATTGCCCAGCTTCTTCCTTCCAAGCCAAGCGGTTTCGGCTTGTCGTGCTCCGACCGGACAGCCTGGGTGCCGATCGCCCAATACTATCAAGGGAGCGTGCAAAAGGCCGAAGCGCTCATCGCCAATCCGCTGCCGGGCTGGGACGATGACGCATATCTGCGGTTCTCACGCATCGGTGATCGCCTGGTGGGCGAGGCAATGCTTGATGGCCATGATGGGCAACTTGGACCGATGGTTCTTGCCGAGTGCAGTGAGTGGAAGGGGCGGTTTCTCCCGCGGATTGTGGAGGAGCTCGACGCCATTTCTTCTCAGAAGTCTTGGACGCTGCCCGCCCATGACGCAAAGCTTGAGAACTTCAACCGGACTCGGTACTACGTCGACCTGAATGCAGCAGCTCTTGGACAAACGGTCGCGGAGACACTCTACCTGCTAGGTGACAAGCTGCCGAAGGCCACGCGACAGCGTGCTATGGCCGCTCTTGAACTCCATATGTTCTCTCCGACTCGCCAGTCGTTTTCCGGTCAAAATCAGGATTTTTGGCTGCATGCACACCACAACTGGAATGCTGTATGCCTCAATGGCACCACGGATGCGGCTCTCACCATACTGCCTGATCGCAAAGACCGCGCCCTCTTCGCGGCAGCCGCCAGAAATTATACTGCAAATTATCTTGATAGCGTCCGCAACAGCGGTTACGCCGACGAAGGCATCGACTATTGGACTTATGGATTCTCAAACTACGAGGAGTTGCGAGAGCAGCTATGGCTTTCGACCCGCGGAAAGCTTGACCTCTATGACAACCCGAAGGCCCGCAAAGCGGCCCTCTTCGGTTTCCAGTTTCAAATGTTGCCCGGTGTCTACGCCGACTTTGCCGATGCACCTTTCATGGCTAAGCCCGATCCCTCTCTTCTTGCCACGCTAGATCGCGTCTTCCGCCTTGGCATGTTCAAGGATGATATAGAGACAGTACGCGCATCCATCCCCGATGAATCCCTGACGACAGCAGTGCTGGCCGGTTTCCCGAACCATTCCGAGCGGAGCGACAGCGGCGAAGCCCGCCCTGCAGATCTGATAGGCGTACGAACCTACTACGACGATCCCGGTGTGCTCGTCGACCGACCCGTGCGGGGGGGGGGACCTTGCAATCACGATAAAGGCCGGAGGAAACGCCAACCACAGTCACAACGACATCGGATCTTACTCTATTGGACTGCGATCGGCTCAAATCGTAGGTGATCCTGGTGGTCCTCACTTCTACACCGCGGATACGTTTTCCTCAAAACGCTACGAGTCGCGGCTGCTCAATTCATTCGGACACCCCGTTCCATCGATCGATGGCCGGCTACAACTCGTAGCGACCAAAGTTCAGCCGCTAATCGTGTCAACCAAGTTCACGCCGCAAGTAGACACCATCTCGATGGACATTACGGCAGCATACGACGCTCCGAGCCTGCACAAACTCATTCGGACTATGCGTTATTCGCGTGAGGGCGGCGGTTCGGTCGAGCTCGAAGACGAGTTCGAGATCGGGAGTCCGTCCGACATTGAGGAATCGTTTCCGACTCACGGAGTCTGTCGCCAGGTTGACTCCAAGACCCTGCAGTTCGACTATGAAGACGTGCACCTGCAGATGACAATTGATGCGCCGGTAGAGTTCACACTCACTCAGGATAAGATCAACGACTACGGCGAATCGATTACCCGGGTTGGCGCGCATCTACACCTCACAAAATCAGGCCGGATTGTGATGCGTTTTCGCGAAGTGCGCGCAAATTGAGAATCGCGATTTAGGCTCTGGGTCTCTGACCGCGTAATCCTGTTTCTTTTGTAGCCAAACTTCGTGCGTGCCTTTTCGCGCGTAAATCGCCAGTCGATGATGACCCGCCTTCGGTTGATCCTGCGGTTCCAGGCTCTGGCTTCCCGACGCAGGTCACCGAGCGAGGGGATTCTGTGCTGGCCCAGGCACTGGCGGCTGAACAGGCTGATCTCAATCTCAGCCTGATTCAGCCAGCTTCCATGCTTGGGCGTGTAATGCACGGTAAAGCGCGCCCAGAGCCATCCTCCCGCTTGCTCGCCGAATCGGTCCACCAAAGCTTTGCGGGAGTGGGTGCTCAAGTTGTCCAGAACCAGATGGATGGTATCGGCGCCGGGGTAGTGCTCGGCAATCTCCAAGATGAAAATCGGCGACAGAGGTGGACCACGCCGGAATCCGGTGCGACCGCTGCCAGGGCCAGAGCCTTCGTGAGATCGCGAAAGGCCATCGCGTTTCGAGAGTGTGCAAAGTTGTGGCTGGGTTAGTCTCTGGGGATGAAATGGACAATCAAGCTGGTATTTGAGGCGATCCCAGGCAGCCCCGT
>OCZT010007216.1_pt1 | contig 10927 bp, 11 predicted proteins | sample 1539031 | NCBI WGS metagenome assembly OCZT01 (sample SAMEA3539308, study PRJEB22396) | soil metagenome | biome: tundra; feature: field; material: soil | place: USA | collected 2010-05 | depth 0.15 m
TGACCTTCAGGTTATGAGCCTGACGAGCTACCGGGCTGCTCCACCCCGCGATAAACCATTGCGCGCCTTGTCGAAAAACCGAATGCCGAAACGTCTTTGGCCAACGCCTGAGGGCGCCGATCGATCCCGTCCGGAGGCTTCCTGAGAAGGCAACCCGGGCAATGCCCTTGGGTCGCGAGCGGTATGTACCAACGCGAGCCCGGTTTGGAAAGGCCCGCGAGCGATCTTTTCGGGATTTTATGGCGTCGAAGCCCGCAATTGTCGCGCAAACCGGCCCGCCAGCCCCCTCTTGCCAGAAGTTGCGCAAAAGCCCAGCCTTGGAACAAAGAGAAGCCCTAAGGAAACACCATGGACCGGTCACTGAAGAACCTGGGGCAGCGCCCTGGATGACGCCTTTCACGCCATGTTCGAGCTATCGCGGACGACGCCGGCGCCGACGCTTTCCGATCTCTATCCGCGCCATGGCGTCAGGATCGCCCGGCTGGAAAAGATGCAGCGATTCATGTCGCAATGTCTTGATTCAAAGCGATGGCTTGAGCCGTGACAATAACAAACATTTGGGGGGATGCGCGTGACGGATAGCTTCGATTTTGTAGTGGTTGGCGGCGGATCGGGAGGCTGCGCGGTTGCCGGCCGCCTTTCCGAGGATCCCAAGACGTCGGTGGCGCTGCTGGAAGCCGGCGGCAAGGACGACAACTGGGTGGTCACCACGCCCGGCGCGCTGGCGCTGATGGTGCCGAGCAAGCTCAACAACTGGGCATTCGACACGGTGCCGCAAGCGGGCCTCAATGGCCGGATCGGTTATCAGCCGCGCGGCAAGGGGCTCGGCGGCTCGTCCGCGATCAACGCCATGGTCTATATCCGCGGCCACAGAAGCGACTACGATCAATGGGCGTCGCTCGGCAACGCCGGCTGGTCCTACGCCGACGTGCTGCCCTACTTCAAGCGCTCGGAAGACAATGCCGATTTCGGCGGCGAATACCACGGCAAGGGCGGCCCGCTCGCCGTCAACAAATTGCGCACCGATAACCCGGTGCAGGAAACCTTTCTGCAGGCCGCGCGCGAGGCGCAGTTCCGGATCCGCGAGGATTTCAACGCCGAGGATCACGAAGGCCTCGGCATCTATCAGGTGACGCAGAAAAACGGCGAACGCTGGAGCGCGGCGCGGGCCTATGTCCATCCCTATATGGCAACGCGCGCCAATCTGCGCGTCGAGACCAATGCGCAGGCCAGCCGCATCCTGTTTGAGGGCAAGCGCGCGGTCGGGGTCGAATACCGCCAAGGCAAGGAGATCCGCCAAATTCACGCCCGCCGCGAGGTCATCGTCTCCTCCGGCGCGTTCCAGACCCCGCAACTCCTGATGCTGTCCGGGGTCGGCGACAGTGCCGCGCTGGCAAAGCATGGCATCGCAACCACGCATCATCTGCCCGGGGTGGGACGAAATCTGCAGGACCATCCGGATTTCATCTTCGCCTACATGTCCGACAGTCCGTATTTCACCGGCATGTCGTTCAGCGGCATCGTGCACCAGCTTCGCGCCATCGGGCAGTATCGGCGCGAACGCCGCGGGCCGATGACCTCCAACTTCGCGGAATGCGGCGGATTTCTCAAGACCCGGCCGGACCTCGACGTCCCCGACATCCAGTTGCATTTCGGCATGGCTGTCGTCGACGACCACGGCCGCAAGCGCCGCTGGGGCCGCGGGTTCTCGTGCCATGTCTGCCTGCTGCGGCCGAAGAGCCGTGGCAGCGTCTCATTGCACAGCGCCGATCCGATGCAGGCGCCGGCGATCGATCCGAATTTCCTCGGCGAGCCGGATGATCTGGAATCGATGGTCGCGGGCTACAAGACCACGCGGCGGCTGATGGAGACGCCGGCGCTGCGGGCGTTGCAGAAAAAGGACATGTTCACCGAGGGCGTCAAAACCGACGACGACATCCGCGCCCTGCTCCGCGCCCGCGTCGATACCGTGTATCACCCGGTCGGCACCTGCAAGATGGGCACCGGCGATCCCCTGGCGGTGGTCGATCCGAAACTGAAAGTCCACGGCCTCGAAGGCCTGCGCATCGTCGATGCCTCTGTGATGCCGACCCTGATCGGCGGCAACACCAACGCGCCGACCATCATGATCGGCGAGAAGGCCGCCGATTTGATCAAGGCCGAGATGCACGCGAGTTGATCGGCCGCATATAACATCCTCGTCCTGAGGAGCGCGCTCTTGCGCGCGTCTCGAAGGACGTGCCGCAGGTTCCTCTCCATCCTTCGAGACGCCGCTTCGCGGCTCCTCGGGATGAGGACGACACGCGTGGCGGGGACTACGTCAGCAAAAACCCGCCGTCCACGGTGACGACGCTGCCGGTCATGTAGCGCGAGGCGTTCGAGGCCAGCAGCATGATCGCGCCGTCAAGATCGGACTCAGCGCCGACCCGGCGCTGCGGAATCCGTTTTGTCAATTTCTCGCCCGACGGCGTCGACCAGAATTCGTGGTTCATCTCGGTGTCGATGTAGCCGGGCGCCAGGGCATTGACGCGGATGCGGTTGCCGGCCAGTTCCAGCGCCATCGCCTTGGTGGCCTGGATGATCCCGGCCTTGGAGATCGCATAGGGCGAGAGACACTTCATCACGCCGAAGCCGAGCACGGATGCGATATTGACGATATTGCCTTCCTGCTTGCGCGCAATCATCCGCCGCGCCATTTCGGTGGCCGCGAAATAGGCGCCCTTGAGGTTGGCGTTGATGACGGAATCCCAATCCGCCTCGGTCTGATCGACCGCGAGTTTTTCAATGGCAATGCCGGCATTGTTGATGAGCACGCTGACCGGACCGAGCGCCGCCTCGGCACTGTCGATCGCCTTTGCGATCGAGGCCGTATCCGTCACGTCCATCCGCACCGCGACGGCGCGGCCGCCCTGGCCGCGAATTTCATCCTCAAGGCTTTTCAGTTTGGCGGTCTGGCGCGCCGCAAGCGCGACCGCGGCGCCATGCGCGGACAGCACCCGCGCGAATTGCCGGCCCAGCCCCTGCGAGGCGCCGGTGACGAGAATGGTTTCTTTACTGACATCGAATAGACCGGGCATGACGAACTCCACGAGGAAAGCGCTTTTATTGATACAGATGATTTTCGAGATCGCAAACCGGATTCGTTGACCAAAATTCCGAACCGTCCACACGAGCAGAGAATTATCATCCGTGAACAGTTTCGACGCCGTCGTCTATCTCGGATTAGTTATCGCGGTGGTCACCGGCTTCAATGCCGGATTGCTGCGCAGCGCAGTCACGATCCTGGCCTATCTGATCGCGATGCCGATCGCGGTCTGGGCGATGTCGCTTGTATCGCCCGAGACCGACGGCAAATTCAGTTCGCCCTTGATACAGAACTCGCTGCTGTTCTTCGGGATTTTTCTGATCACCGGCATTGTACTCGGAAAACTGATGCGAATGGCGCTCGACGAAACCATCGGGCCCGGATCCGGTATCGGTGACCGCCTCGCCGGCGCGGCACTTGGCGCGGTGCGCGTCGGCCTTGTCGCGATCACGCTGGTGCTGATTTTCGATCAGCTGGTGCCATCAGATCGCCAGCCGGCGTACCTGACCGGATCGCAGCTGCGGCCGCTATTGTCGATGGCCGGGCAAAAGGGTTTTAAATCCCTGCCGCCTGACGTCGCGGCCACTATCGATCGCCTGAAGAAAGACCGGCGGATCTAACAAGCGTCGTCCGGATGAGCTGATATGCATTTCGGCCAGCGAGGAGTCACTTATCACAGCCATTGATGTTGGCTACAGTGGCCGGATCGGACTTCAAAAACATTGGACATAACGGGAGTGAGACAGTGGATCTTGGGATCAAAGGCCGCCGCGCACTGGTTTGCGCATCCAGCAAGGGCCTGGGACGGGCCTGCGCGATGGCGCTTGCCGCTGAAGGCGTGCATGTCACATTGACCGCGCGCGGCGCCGAGGCGCTGGCGAAGACCGCGGCCGAAATACGCAAAGCCAGTCCCGGCGTCACGGTGACGGAAGTCGCCGGCGACATCACCACGCCAGCGGGCCGCGAGGCCGCGCTGAAGGCCTGCCCGGATCCGGATATCCTGATCAACAACGCCGGCGGCCCGCCACCCGGCGATTTCCGCAACTGGACCCGCGACGACTGGATCAAGGCGCTCGACGCCAACATGCTGACGCCGATCGAATTGATCAAGGCGACGGTGGACGGCATGATGGCGCGCAAGTTCGGCCGCATCGTCAACATCACCTCGGCCGCGGTGAAGGCCCCGATCGAGGTGCTCGGATTGTCCAACGGCGCGCGCACCGGCCTCACCGGCTTCGTCGCAGGCGTTGCGCGCAAGACCGTGATCGCCAACGTCACCATCAACGGCCTGCTGCCGGGACCCTTCGATACCGATCGCCTGCGCGGCCCGGTTGCGAAGATGGACGCGGAGAAGCGCGGCATTACCGTGGACCAGTTGCTGGCCGAGCGTGCAAAACTCAATCCCGCCGGACGCTTCGGCGACCCCGAGGAATTCGGGCTGGCCTGCGCGTTTCTCTGCGGCGCAAAGGCAGGCTTCATCACCGGACAGAACATCCTGCTCGATGGCGGCGCTTTTCCGGGCACGCTGTGAATGAAGGCGGTCTGGTACCAGCGAACCGGTGCTGCGCCCGATGTGCTGACCTTTGGCGACATGCCGACGCCGATGGCCGGACCGGGAGAAGTCCGCGTCCGGCTGGAAGCCTCCGGCGTCAATCCCGCCGATGTCGGCCGCCGCGCCGGCAGCTATCGCGCGATGGAATTCCCCCGCGTGATCCCCAACAGCGACGGCGCCGGCATTGTCGACCAGGTCGGCGACGGCGTCACGCGGCTTCGCATCGGCCAGCGGGTCTGGCTCTATAACGGCCAGCGCAACGGCCGCGCGTTCGGCACCGCGGCTGAATATATTGCGCTCGCCGAGCATCTGGTGACGCCGTTGCCCGACAATGTGTCGTTCGCGGCTGGTGCTACGCTCGGCATCCCCGGCATGACCGCGTGGTGCTGCCTGTTCGGCGATGGACCGATCGCGGGCCAGACCGTTCTGGTCACCGGCGGCGCCGGCGCGGTCGGCCACTATGCCGTGCAGCTGGCGAAATGGGGCGGCGCGCGCGTGATCACAACCGTCAGCTCATCGCTCAAGGCGGAGCAGGCGCGTCTTGCGGGTGCCGATCTCGTCATCGACTACAAGACCGAAGACGTCGTCGCCAAGGCGATGGCGTTTACCGGGCAGCGTGGTGTCAATCGCGTCGTCGATGTCGACTTCGGCGGCAACATCGCAACGACTTTAAAATTGATGGCCATGAATTCGACCATTGCGGTCTACGCCACCAACGGCAATCGCAGCCCGGTGGTTCCGATGCGCGAGCTGATGGAGAAATGCATCGCGTTGCGCGCGCTGGTGCTGTTCGCGCTGCCACAGCCGTTGCTCGCAGCGGCGCAGGCCGATATCTCGAAATGGCTTGCCGCCGGCCCGCGCATCCACAACATCGCCGCGCAGTTTGCGCTGTCGGAGACCGCGCAGGCTCACCTCGCGGTGGAAAAAGGCGACAAGCTCGGCACCGTCATTGTCGACTGCAGCAGGTGATCATCGCACCGGCGTGGTCCGCTCATCGGCCCAGGTCAGCCCGAACGCATCCAGCCCCTCGGCCAGGTAATCGCTGACCAGCGGCTCGCCGAGAAGATAGCTCGCGGTACGGCTGTTGCGCCCCTCCGCAGCCTCGCGCCGCAGGTCCTCCCACTCTTCGATCGTGCCGTCGCCACGCCCGAGACGCATCAGCGCGACCAGATCGATCTGTTCGTCTTCGGTCATGGCATTGATGAAGCCGGTGATCTCGCGCACCACGGGATCGTCGCCATTATCCTCGAGCACATCGATCATATTGTCGTCGGCGCCGTTCGACCCGGAGTCCGGATCGGATGCGCCCTCCTTGACGTCGAATTCACGGGTTTTCTCGATCAAAAAACCGACCTTTTCGGCCGAAATGGCTAATTCTGGCATGCTCTGTTTCTCCTTGGCTCCTCGTTCTGCGTGCCCGACCAACGCGCGGCCGGGCGAGATGATCCATTGCGCGGGCAAACGGAAACCAGCATCTATCGCCCCAAGAAACGAAAACGCAACGAAGACTTGGGGAAAGCGCCGAATGTACTGGAATGTGGGCAAGGTCAAAATCACGAAAATCGTCGAACTGGAGACGATAGGCAGTACGCGATTTATCCTCCCCCTGGCCACCAATGAGGAAATCCGGAAATTGCCCTGGCTCATTCCCCACTTCGCGTCAGAGGAAGGCCGGCTCAAAATGTCAATTCATTCGCTGGTGGTGGAGACGCCTTCGCGCCGGATCGTGGTCGATACCGGCCTCGGCAACGACAAGGAGGGCCGCAATGTGCCGACCTGGAATAACCGGAAAACTCCTTTCCTCGAAACCATGACAGCGGCGGGCTTTCCGCCCGACAGCATCGACACCGTGCTGTGCACGCATCTGCATGTCGACCACGTCGGCTGGAACACAAGACTTGCCGGCGGCAAATGGGTGCCGACCTTCGCCAATGCGCGTTATGTGTTCGGCAAAACCGAATATGAGCACTGGCGCGACCACAGCGACGAGCCCGACAGGGCGGCGGTTTTCAACGACTCGGTGAAGCCGATCGTCGATGCCGGCAAGGCCGAACTCATCGCCAGCGATGCCAGGCTCTGCGACGAAATCACCCTGATCCCGACGCCCGGCCACAGTCCGGGCCATATCAGTGTTCACATCCAATCGGACGGCGAAGAGGGCCTGCTCACCGGCGACGTCGCCCACCATCCCTGCCAGATGACGCATCTGGACTGGTCATCGACCGCCGATTCCGACCCCGTTCAGTCAGCCGTGACGCGGCGCGAATTGTTCTCGCGTTTCGCCGATACTCCGACGCTGGTGATTGGCGGGCATTTCAGCGCCGCCCGCATCCAGCGCGACGGCGACGCCTTCAAATTCATCCCCTAGATCATGCCCAAACCATCACCCCGCCATGCGGCGCGCAGTCAGCAGTTGAATTTCCCCGCGCGCTGTTCCAAGAAGCATCCAAGCAACCACCACCCTAGGGAGTGAAAAGAAATGAAGCTTGTTCGTTACGGGGCAATTGGCCAGGAAAAGCCCGGCCTGATCGATAAATCGGGCCAATTGCGCGATCTCTCCGCGCATGTGAAGGACCTCAATGGCGAAGCCTATTCGCCGGCCTCGCTGGCCAAGCTCGCCGCCCTCGACCCCGCCAAGCTTCCGGCCGTCAGCGGCAACCCGCGGATCGGCGCGCCCGTCACCGGTATCTCCAAATTCGTCGCCATCGGGCTGAACTATAGCGACCACGCCAAGGAGACCGGCAATCAGATTCCCACCGAACCGATCTTCTTCCTGAAGGCCAACACCGCCCTCTCAGGCCCGAACGATCCGGTCGAGAAGCCGCGCGGCTCCACAAAACTCGACTGGGAAGTCGAAATCGCCGCCATCATCGGCACCCGCGCCAAATATGTCTCCGAGGCCGATGCACTCAATCACGTCGCCGGCTACTGCGTCTGCAACGACGTATCCGAGCGCAACTTCCAGATCGAGCGTCTGGGCCAATGGACCAAGGGCAAGTCGCACGACACCTTCGGCCCGCTCGGCCCGTGGCTGGTGACCAAGGACGAGATACCGGACGTGCAGAAATTGTCGCTGTGGCTCGACGTCAACGGCAAGCGCCGGCAGACCGGGTCGACCTCGACCATGATCTTCAGCATGGCGAAGTGCATTTCCTACGTCTCGCAATTCCTCACCCTGCTGCCGGGCGACATCATCACCACCGGCACGCCCCCCGGCGTCGGCACCGGCATGAAGCCGCCGCAATTCCTCAACGTCGGCGACGTAGTCACGCTCGGCATCGAAGGGCTCGGCGAGCAGCGCCAGGAAATCATCGCGGCGTGAGGCGCATCCATCATCCCGTAGCTCGTCATGCCCGGCCTTGTGCCACGAGTGTCCGGTTAAGAGACTCAAGTGATTCAAATGACTCAGGTTCACACTCGCAAGTCCAGAGTGCCAGCGGTTACTGTGAACCAAAGCCGTTTCAACCACTTGCAATGACTCTCGAATTTCTTAACCGGACAGCCGTGGCCTTGTGCCGGGCATCCACGTCTTGACATCCGTGCAGCAAGAAAGACGTGGATGGCCGGGACAAGCCCGGCCACGACAGAAATAGGAAGCTTCCTTTTTTCAAGGGACATCAAATGAAACTCTCATTCTCCCCCGCCTCGCCCTTCGCCCGCAAGGTGCGCATTGCCGCGATTGAACTCGGCCTGATCGACAAGATCGAATTCATTTCGGCGACGGTCGCGCCGGGCCAGCCCAACGAGGAATATTCGCGCATCACCCCGCTGAAGAAGCTGCCGGTGCTGATCCTGGACAATGGCGACGTCATCCTCGATTCCTACGTCATAACAGAATATCTCGACGAACTCGCCGGCGGCGGCAAGCTTATTCCAGCGTCCGGTCCCAGCAGATGGAAGGTCAAGAGCGATCATTCGCTGCTGCAGGGCATGCTCGATTCGATGCTGCTGTGCCGCTACGAGAAGATGGTGCGGCCGGAGCCGCTGCGATGGCAGGCGTGGGCCGACGATCACTGGAATCGTGCCTGGAACGGCATGGCGCGCTTCGAGAAGCAGGCGGACATGCTGTCGCGGCCGCTCGATATCTCGCAGATCGCGCTGGTTTGCGTGCTCGGCTATGCCGATTTCCGCTTTGCCGATTGCGGCTGGCGCAAGGCCTATCCGAAGCTCAATGCCTTCCACGAAAAGATGCTCACCCGGCCTTCGGTGAAGGTCTCGGTGCCGCCGCCGGCGTAAGCGCAGGAAGTTGCCATGAGTCTCAAGCTCACCGTCGGCGATCTCACCATCCATCGCATCATCGAGCAGGAAACCACCTTCCTGCCGGCGCTGGAGGTGCTGCCCGGCCTGACCCCGGACCTTCTCGCCGAGAACAGGCCATGGATGCAAAAGGCCGGCGCGATCGACGCCAGCGACGTGCTGATCCTGTGTTTCCAGTCCTATATCGTGAAGACCCCGCATCACACCATTCTGGTCGACAGCTGCATCGGCAACGACAAGCCGCGGCCACTGCGCCCGAAATGGAATATGAAGACCGACGACACCTACATGCGCGCGCTGGCGGCTTCAGGCTTTTCCGTCGGCGACATCGATTTCGTGATGTGCACGCATCTGCATGTCGATCACGTCGGCTGGAACACGCGGCTGGAAAATGGCCGCTGGGTGCCGACGTTTCCGAACGCGCGCTACGTGTTCGGTAAGAACGAGTTCGATTACTGGACCGAACAGCACGCGAAGACTCCGGTGCCGCCATTCGGCGACAGCGTGCTGCCGATCGTAGAGGCCAACAAGGCCGAGATCGTGCGCAGCGATTATGCGATCGGCGATCATGCCCGCATCCTGCCGACGCCGGGCCATACGCCGGGACATGTCGCGTTCACCTTCGGCCGCAGCAGGGACGACGCCGTCTTCAGCGGCGACCTGATGCACTCGCCGCTGCAGGCGCGCTATCCCGAACTGTCGGCGAAATTCGATGTCGATCCGGCGCAGGCGGCAGTGACGCGGCGCAATTTCCTGGAGCGCTATTGCGGCACCGGGACGCTGTGCTGCACCGCGCATTTTCCCTCGCCATCTTCCGGGAAAATCCGGCGCTGGGGCGACGGGTTTTCCTGCCAGGCGATCTGACGTTGCGTGACGGAAGGTTTGCTCCTTCTCCCTCTGGGAGAGGTGGCGCTGAGCATGCAGCGCCCACCAAGTTCGAATTCAACGATCGAAGCCGGCTCAGTCGAACAAACTCGGCGTGTGATTGACAACCGCGCCTTCGATGGCGAGCATTTTCAGCTTGGTCACGACGCCGCCATTGGCGGAGAATCCGCCGGGCTTGCCGCCGGCGGCGAGCACACGGTGGCAGGGCACCACGATCGGACAGGGATTGCGCCCGAGCGCCTGGCCGACATCGCGCGACAGCTCGACGCCGCCGAGCCGCCTGGCGATATCGCCATAGGTCAGCGTCTTGCCCGGCGGGATGGTGCGGGCGATGTCGTAGACGCCGCGGTTGAATTCGGGCACGCCGTCGAGATCGAGCACGACATCGGTGAGATCGTTCGGCTTGCCCGCGAGCAGCTCGACGATCCCGTCGATCGCGCTTTGCACCTCGGCCGGCGGCGGCGCCTCCGCAATATCGCCATGGCTCTGGCGGATGCGGGTACGGGTCTTGTCCTCGCTCCCCATCGGCAGCTGCACGCCATTGATGCCGCGCGCACCCCACACGATGCCGCAGCGGCCGATCGCGGTGTCGAAGATGCAAAAGCTGTGACTGGTCATGGCTGGCTCCAATCCCCTGGCTCCATCTCGTGAGCTTGATGTCTGACGCTTGCACGGAATCTAGGCTTGGAAATTGTTGCGATCCACCCGAATTCCGGGGGAACTTGCCGCCGTCCCAATAAAAGAACCGAGAGGGCCGGGGTTCTTCCCAGGCGTTTTTCGTCATTCCGGGGCGCGAGTGAAACGAGCGAACCCGGAATCCATAACCACGACCGGGAGTAGGATTCCGGGCCTGCGCCTCAGGTCGGCAGTTGCCGACCGAAGGCGCATCCCGGAATGACGGCAGTTGAGTCAGTCCGTAGGCAGCCGGCGGATTCTATGAAATGATTGGGACTTCCGCTGCGCGTTCGTCGCTCTCCGACCCAGCCACCGAGTCCCCCATGCAAACCCTCCCCGTCAACGGATACGACATGGCCTATCTCGAGGTCGGCCGGGGTCCGCCGCTGGTCTGCGTACATGGCACGCTGGGCGATTTCCGCACCTGGTCGGCGGTGTTCGGGCCGTTGTCGAAAGAACGTCGCGTCATCTCG
>OCZT010007217.1_pt1 | contig 10924 bp, 7 predicted proteins | sample 1539031 | NCBI WGS metagenome assembly OCZT01 (sample SAMEA3539308, study PRJEB22396) | soil metagenome | biome: tundra; feature: field; material: soil | place: USA | collected 2010-05 | depth 0.15 m
AGTGCCGCCAGTTCGGCGAGGCGCTCCAGACCGTGAACATCCTGAAGGACATCGCATGGGACGCCGAGCACGAGAATGCGATCTACATCCCCGAGACGTCGCTTGCCGAGCACGGCAGCGGGCATCGCACGCTCCTCGACGATGCGCACCTCGAAGGAAACCGCGCGGCGGTAGCGTCGTTCATCCAGCTCGCCTGGGCGGACCTCGACGACGCGCTGCAGTACATCCTGTTGATCCCGCGACGCGCCGTCGCCATTCGTGCGTTCTGCGTGCTGCCGCTGTTGTTCGCGTACGCGACGCTGCGCGACCTGTCGGCGTCGCGCGCGATGCTGCACCAGGGCGGCAGCGTGAAGATCACGCGCGCGGAGGTGCGGACGCTGACCGTCGCGGGCCTGCTGGCGCTCTGCAGTAACCACGCCCTGCGGTCACTGGTGGAGCGCGTGCGCGTGCGCCGGTTTGTTCCGTTCGCGGCCGCCACGTAACTTAAGGAGCATTCCGCACTCCGCATCCCGCATTTCAGGACAATGCCCCACTTCTATACCGAACCTGTCGTCTCGCTCCTCGCGCGCCCCGCGTTCGTGGAGCCCGCGCATCTCGCGGTCAACCGGATCGGCGACAGCACCGACGGCGAGCGGCTTTCGGAATTCGCCGGCCGGCTCTGCTACATGAGCCAGAAGAATCCCGCCAGCCGCGGCACGCGGGAATATATCGAGAACATCAAGAAGCAGGGGCACGGCAGCGTGCTCGAGCACGCGAGCTATTCGCTGCTGTTCGAGGGGGTTTCGCGATCGCTGACGCACGAGCTCGTACGCCATCGCGCCGGCTTCGCGTACTCGCAGCTTTCACAGCGTTACGTCGACGAGTCGAAGGCCGCGTTCGTCGTCCCGCCGGCGATCCTCGGCGACGAGATGCTGCTCGCACAGTGGAAATCACAGATGGAGATGGCCCAGGCGGCCTACGTCTCGCTCGTCGAGCAGCTGATGGAGCGCTACGGCTGGGTGGCCGACAAGGTGCACCGCCGCAAGATGGCGCGCGAGGCGGCGAGAGGCGTGCTGCCGAACTCGACCGAGACGAAGATCGTCGTCACGGCCAACGCGCGCGCCTGGCGGACGATGCTCGAACTGCGTTCGAGCGAGGGCGCGGAATTCGAGATTCGCCGCCTCGCGGTGATGGTGCTGCGGCTCATGCAGCGAGAAGCGCCCGGGTTCTTCTCCGATTTCGAGGTGTACGTCGCCGAGGACCGCGCGGAGGCGGCGAGGATCGGATATCACAAGGTGTGAGAACAACAACCGCAACGCTGTCACCTGACCGCGCTTCAGTTTCAGTGCCGTCAGCTCTCCGCTTCGTCCCCCCTGTTCTTCGCCGCCGCGTCGATGATCTTGGCCGCCTGCTCGCCGGGCATGTGCTCGTACCCGTGGAACCGCTGCGCGAACACCGCGCGGCCGTGCGTCAGCGACGAAAGTTTCGTCGCGTAGAGATGCATGTCCCCCTGCGGGACGATCGCCCGGACCCGGGTGAAGCTTCCGTCGTCCGCGGGCTCCGTCCCGAGAATGTGTCCGCGGCGTGAGCTGAGGTCCCCCATCACGTCGCCGAGATAGGCGTCGGGCGTCGTCACCTCGACCATCTCCAGCGGCTCCAGCAGCGCCGGCCGGCATTTCGGCGCGACGGTCTTGAACGCGAGGATGCCGGCCATCTTGAACGACGCTTCGTTCGAGTCCACGGAGTGGTAGCTGCCGTCGTAGCACTCCGCGATGAAGTCCACCATTGGATATCCCGCGAGCACGCCGCGTGCCGACGCCTCCTGGATGCCGCGGTCGACGGCTGGAATGAACCCCCGCGGAATCGCTCCGCCGACGATTTCGTCCTGGAACACGTAGCCCGAGCCTCGCGGGGCTGGGCGCATCCTGACCCAGCAGTCACCGAACTGTCCCTTTCCACCGGATTGCTTCTTGTGCCGGCCCTGCCCGTCACCCTTCGACGTGATCGTCTCGCGATACGGAATGCGCGGCGCCGAGAGCTCGCCCTTCACGCCGAACTGCCGCGCGACACGCGCGAGCGCCACCTCGATGTGCCGCTCGCCCATCCCGCCGACGATCGTCTCGTGTGTCTCACTGTTGAAATGCGTCTGGAAGGTCGGATCTTCGTCGTGCAGCCGGTGCAGACCCTGCTGGAATTTCTCCTCGTCCGGCCGCGCCGTGGCCTTCACCGCGAACGTGACGATGGGATCGGGGAACTGGATCTGCGGCATGCGCACCGGATGCGCCTTGGTCGACAGCGTGTCGTTCGTATGCGTGTTGTGCAGTTTCGCGACACAGCCGATGTCGCCGGGATACAGCCGGGGGACCTCCACGCGCTCGCGGCCGAGCGGAATGGAGAGGTGCATCAGCTTTTCGGCCGAATCGCGCGTGGCGTTGTAGACCTCCTGCCCCGCGGCAACCGTTCCGCTGAACGTGCGGAAGTAGGAGACGTCTCCCACGTGCGGCTCCGCGGTGGTCTTGAACACGAGCGCGGTGAACGGCGCGTCCTCGGCCGGATGGATCTCCACCGTCCGCTCACCCTCGGCGCCCTTGAACGCGTGCAGTTCCTCCATCTCGAACGCACTCGGCATCAGCGACACGAGGAAATCGAGCACCGTGCGCACGCCCCAGGTGAGCTGGCTCGAGCAGCAGAGCAGCGGGAAGATGTCCTGCCGCTTCATGGCCTCCTTCATGGCCGACATCGCGAGATCGCCCGGCAGTTCCTCGCCTCCGAAGAAACGCTCGAGCAGCGCATCGTCGGTGGCGGCGACCGCCTCGACCATCTCCTGATGGTACCGCTCGAAACGTTCCTGTTCGCTCGCGGGGATGTCCGCCTCTTCGTACTCGCCCACCTTGGTGCCGGGCTTGAACACGTGGGCGCGCTTGGTGAAGAGATTGATAACGCCCTTGAAGCCCGCGCCCGCCCCGATCGGGATCTCCACCGGAACGACCTTCGCCGTCAACCGGTCCTTGATCGACCGGTACGCGGCGTCGAAATCGGCGTGCTCACGATCTATCGTCGCGACCACGAACAGCACCGGATCCTTTCGCGTGATCGCTTCGCGAAACATCCGCTCGGTGCCGGCCTCCACGCCGGTGCTCGCGCCGACCGCGAGCAGCGCGCCGTCGGCGGCGGCCAGCCCCGCGATGGCGTCGCCCTGGAAGTCCAGGAATCCCGGGGTATCCAGCAGGTTGATCTTCGTGTCCTTCCACTCGGCGTATGCGCACCCGAGCGAGATCGAGTACTTGCGCTCGGTCTCCTCGGGGGAGGTGTCGGTGAGGGTCGAGCCCTCCTTGATGGAACCGTGTCGCTTGCCGGTCCCGGAGACGAAGGCAAGGGCGTCGACGAGGGTCGTCTTGCCGCTCGCGCCGTGTCCGACGACGGCGATGTTGCGGATGGCTTCGCTGCGGTATTCGCGCATGAATTCTCTTGGCTCCTGTCAGGACCGTGGAGGGTGGCGCAGAGGGCCCCTGGAGTCAAGTCGGGCCAACTCCTCGTTCACGGTTGTTGGTCGTCTGCCATCCACAATCCAGCATCTGCCTTCTACCCTCTGCAGTTGACGCACAAAGGGGCGGCCAACGTTGGCCGCCCCTTTTCGCCCGTTCACCGGGCCGGAATCAGACGAGGACAGGTTGCTAGTTGTCTTCTCCGTCGATGGTGAGCCCATCCGCCTCGCGGAGGGAGGCGAGCAGCGACTCGCCCGAAAGTCTCGCGCCGGCAGCGGCCGGGGCGAATGAGAAGTTGATCGCGGGACGTGCGCCCTCGGGCCCGTCCGTCATCAACAGCCCGGCGAGCAGACGCCGGATTCCCTGCCCGCAGTCGGCGAGCAGCTTTCCGGCCGTCTCAAGCAGCACGGCGAGCGGGATCTCGACTTCGCGCTTCACCACCTGCCCGGTGGAACGATCGAGCCACTCGGCGTCGCCGACCGCGCCGCGCTCTGGCCATACGCCGACGTGGCGCGTCACGTCGAGCGAGTCTTCTCCGGACACGTCCGCGCGTCGCGACTCCAGCGCGGCAGCCAGCGCAAGCGCCAGCGATTCCGCGTTCGGCACGCCGAACAGTGTCACCACGTCCCTCGCTGGACGTTCGGCGGCGACCGCCGATGGAACCGAGCTGACCTTTGCGAGCACGGGCGACTGCCCATGGAGGTCCTCCAACTTCACCAACACATCCATTCGCGGTCCTCCAAGTAAAGAACGTTGGACAAATCACTGCAAAAAGCGTTCCCACTTGTATTACCTCTGTGATAAGCCTTTCGTCACGGCATCGGCAACGGTTGCGCCTTGCGTCACTTCGCGCAGACCGCAATTACCGTTCGTCCTTAACCAGGACGCAGGCGACGACGTCTACGGGGTACACGACCTTCCAGGAGCGTGTCTCGATGCAACGTCCGAGCATGATCGCGATCGTCGCCGCGATGGCGTCGCTCACCGCGTGTGGTGGCACGTCCGCGGTGCGCGTTGAGTCGGCACCGCAAACGACCGCGATGCCGCCGGACGAGGGGCTGGCCGCGGCTGCCGGCGTTCGCGAACAGACGGCCGACGAGCAGGTCAACCACGTGCTCAACCGGCTGACTTTCGGCGCGCGTCGCGGCGACGCCGAGGCCGTGCGGGCCATGGGCGTCGACCGTTGGATCGACCTGCAGCTGCGCCCCGAGCGCATCGACGATTCGAAGAGCGACGCGTTCTTCGCCACTCTCGAGAGCTACAACACCGGATCGGAGGAGCTTCAGCGGAAGTACCCGCCTCCGAATCAACTCCTCCAGCGGCTGCAGGCAAAGGGCGGCAAGATGAGTGCGGCCGACAGCGCGGAGCTGCGCCAGGCCAGCGCCGGCCCACGCATGGTGCTGACCGAGGCTCAGAGCGGCCGAATCAACCGCGCGCTGCTTTCCGAGCGTCAACTGCAGGAAGTGATGACCGACTTCTGGCTCAATCACTTTTCGGTCTACATCCAGAAGGGGCCGCCGGAGCGATATCAGCTCGCCCAATACGAGAGCAGGGTGATCCGCCCCAACGCACTCGGGAAGTTCCGAGTCCTTCTGGAGGCGGTCGCGAAGAGCCCTGCGATGCTCTTCTATCTCGACAACTGGGAGAGTCAGGCGGACAGCAACCGCCCGCGTCTGGCGCCGTTGCCGGGAGCGGGCCGCGGCGGGGCCGGCCGCAACCTCCGCGGTGGGCTGCTCACGCCCCAGCAGCAGCAAATGCTCGCCCGGCGCCGCGGTGGGCTGAACGAGAACTACGGCCGCGAGCTCCTCGAGCTCCACACACTTGGGGTCGACGGCGGCTACACGCAGCAGGACGTGATCAACGTCGCCCGCGCGTTCACCGGCTGGACCTTCCCGCGGCCGCAGCTGGGCGGCGGAGCGTTCGGATTCAATCCGCAGATGCACGACGCGGGCCCCAAGATTGTGCTCGACCACAAGCTCGCGGCGGGCCGCGGCATCGAGGATGGCGAGGACGTGCTCGACATCCTCTCGAGGCATCCGTCCACCGCGAGGTACATCGCGTTCAAGCTGGCGCGCCGCTTCGTGAGCGACACGCCCCCCGCGGCGCTCGTCGAGCGGGCCGCAAGGACGTTCCAGCGCACGGACGGGGACATTCGGGAAGTCGTCCGCACCATCGTGACCAGCCCGGAGTTCTTTGCGCATGCCGCGTACCGCAGCAAGGTGAGGTCCCCGTTCGAAGTGGTCGTGAGCACGCTTCGCGCGCTCGGCGCGCCACCTGACGGAACGCCCCGAACGGCCCAGGCCGTCGCGGCACTGGGCGAGCCGATCTACGGCCATCAGGCTCCCAACGGCTGGCCCGAGACGGGCGATCAGTGGCTCAACACTGGCGCGATACTCAGCCGCATCAACTTCGGCGTCGCGGTGGCCGCAGGACGGATCCCCAGTGTCTCGCCGACCAACTGGAGGGGCGCCGAATCGCTTCGCGATTCGCCAGTCGAACGACAGGTCGACGGTGTCGTGGACGCATTGCTCGGTGGCGGGGTATCACCTGATACACGCGCGATCCTGATCACCGGGCAGAATCCGTTTCTCGCCTCGGCCGCTGCCCTCGATTCCTCGATCGCGATGACGCGACCGAAGCAGCAGGCGAAGGGGCTGGCGTTGATCGTCGGGCTTGCCATTGGCTCGCCCGAGTTTCAGAGGAGATAGCCATGTATCGCCGCTACTTCATCAAGTCCGGCGCGTTGGCGCTCGTCACGATGGGCCTCAGCCCGTCCTTCCTTCGCCGCACCGCGATGGGAATGGAGCTGCCGCTCGCGCGGAAGGGAAAGGTCCTGATTTGCCTGTTCCAGCGTGGCGCGGCCGACGCGCTCAACGTCGTGGTGCCGCACGGCGAGCGCGCGTACTACCAGCTACGCCCGAATATCGCGATTCCTCAACCGCTGCGCGGCGCGGGGGCGGCCGGTGCGATCGACCTCGACGGGTTTTTCGGCCTGCACCCGTCTCTGGCGCCGCTCCAGCCGCTCTGGGATGCGGGAATGCTCGCTCCTATCCACGCCGTCGGAAGTCCCAGCGCCACGCGGTCGCACTTCGACGCACAGGATTACATGGAGAGCGGCACGCCCGACGCCAAGGGCACGAGCGACGGCTGGCTCAATCGCTATCTCGCAACATCGGGCACGTGCGAGCAATGTGCCCCGACGCCTTTTCGTGCGGTCGCGATGACCCCGCAGACGCCGCGGATTCTCGAGGGCACCGCGCCAGCGGTGGCGATGAACTCGCTCGACGAGTTCGCCGTGCGCTCGGCGGGCGGCGACCAGACGGCGCGGCTCGAAGCCCTGTATCGCACCGGATCCGCCGACCTCATCCACGGCACCGGACAGGAGATGTTCGAGGCGGTGAAGCTCCTGCGCACCGCGAATCCCCAACAGTACCAGCCGCAGAATGGTGCGGACTATCCGAAGTCGCCGTTCGGGCAGCGCCTCAGGCAGATCGCGCAACTCATCAGGAGCGACGTGGGGCTTGAGATCGCGTTTGCCGACGTGGGCGGGTGGGATACCCACGTGAATCAGGGCGGAGCGACCGGTCAGCTCGCGCAGCGGCTCGACGATTTCGCGAAGTCCATCGCCGCGCTCGCGAGCGACCTCGGCGACCGAATGGAAAACGTCGTGATCCTCACGATGAGCGAGTTCGGCCGCATGGCGAGGCAGAACGGCAATGGTGGCACCGATCACGGCCACGCCGGCGCGATGTTCGTCATCGGCGGTTCGGTCCATGGCAGGAAGGTGTACGGCAGGTGGCCGGGACTCGCGCCCGAGCAACTCTACGAAGGCCGTGACCTCGCGCTCACGACGGATTTCCGGTCGGTGTTTTCGGAGATCGCGGTGAAGCACCTCGGAGCGACGAACGTGAACGCGATGTTCCCTGGATTCAGTTCGCCCGCGAGGTTGGGTTTGTTGGGTTGAGGTGCAGTCGGAATACTAGAGTGTCCTCTCGTGGGCAGTGTGGGGCGTGATGAAGGACTAGGAACCAATAACCAATGACCAATTACGGTTAACCTGGACGAGCCGTCGTTCTCACCTTGAGAAATGTCGGCTCGTCCAGGTTGAATGGTTCTTGGTCATTTGTAATTGGTTATGTGTCCATCACCGAGCCGCGCACTTCTCACGAACGCACACTCTGGTATTCCTGCCGGCGCGGCTTGTTATGATTCAGGGGTGAAACCGACCTCTCTGAATCGCCCGGCTGCTCTCCTTGCGCTCGTCTTCGCCGCAACCGCCGCCGCTCAGCCCTCCCCCCGCGCGCCCAACGAGAACGGCCGCATCCCGATCCTCGAGTACCACCTGATCACGGACAAGGACAGCCGCTGGGGGCGATCCGCCGATCACTTCCGCCGGGACCTGAAGCTGTTGTACGACCGCGGGTACCGCCCGGTCACGGTCGCGGAGATGATAGACCGGCGGTTCGACATTCCCGCGGGCACGTCACCGGTGGTCTTCACGTTCGACGACGCCTCGCCGGGACAATTCAGCTACATCGAAAGGAACGGACAGGTCGAGATCGACCCGAACAGCGCGGTCGGGATCTGGATCGACTTCAACAAGCAACATCCCGACTGGAGCAAACGCGCAACGTTCTGCCTCCTCCCGGGGGCTTCCGCTGGGCACGCGTTCTTCGGCGACAAGGGGATCTCGGGGCAGAAGAGCGAGTGGCGCCTGAAGAAGGTCCGCTTTCTCGCCGAGCAGGGATTCGAGCTGTGCGACCACACCCTGTGGCACGCGAATCTCGGGAAGTACAGCGACGCGGTGGTGCAGGAGCAGATCGCACGCGGCGTGTTGGCGATCGATTCGGCGGTTCCCGGCTACAAAGTGCGGACCTTTGCGCTCCCCCTCGGGATCTGGCCGAAGAACCGCGCGCTCGCCACGCGCGGTGTATGGCACGACCCGAAGTCCGGCCGCGACGTGCACTACGCCTTCGATGCGATCCTGGAGGTGTCGGGCCCCGCCGCGCCAAGTCCCTATAGCCCCCAGTTCAAGCCGTTCAGCCTTCCGAGAATTCAGATGGTGGACGCGGAGCTGGAGAAGGAACTCGACCGGCTCGACGCGCCCGGGCAGCGGTTCGTGGCAGGCGGGACATCGAAGAAGGGCGCGGACCGCAAGGAGAAGTAGGCGGCGCTAGGGATGCGCCAGACATGATCGGTCTTACAGCGACCAGTTTCTCAGCGTCGTGAGCGCATTCTCGAGCGCCGCCCGCTGCGCGGCATGTGTAGCCGAGGAGAGCAGCGACTCGTAGGTGGCCACCGCGAGTTTGAGCGCGACCGGATCGTTTTCGGCGCCGGCGAGGGCGGCCGCGTTGTCGGCGAGGTTCGCCTTCGCGAGTTCGTCGTCGGGAAAGCGCACCGTGATTTGCTGCCAGCGCTCCACTCGAGACCTCGGCGACGCCTCAGCCAGCGCCCATAGATGCCAGGCCGCGCGGTTGGCGGGGTCCGCCGCGAGTGCACGAGATGCCAACTCCGACACCACGTCCGGGCCGCGGCCCGTGAGCCAGTATGCGTTCGCGAGCGCGACGATCGCCCTTGCATTTTCCGGCTCGCGCTCCACGATCACCTCGTACAGCGGCCCCGCGACCTCGTGCATCGCCCGGTACGGCTCGACCGCCTCGACGAGTTCCTTCGTCGACGCCGTGGCCGCGAGGAGCGAGAGGCTGTCGAGCAGTCGCGCCACGTCACGTTGCTGATGATATTCGTGAACGATCGCGCCGAGCTTGGCGCGAACATCCTGCTCGTCGGTCGCGGAGTTCTTGGTCACTGTTCTTGAAATCTACCGGCGGCCATGCAGCGGAGGCAGCGCTCGCACGATGAACGCCGCGCGGGTGGCAGAAATCTGGGGTGACCTTGCGCGGGACGGGCCGGAACCCCATTATCAAAGGGTCACCCGCCCACCGTCAGTTTGTCTGTTGGGCGCCGGGATGGTTTTCATCGCCGGACCGCGTGTGAGTATTCCGCGCTTGTGGCGGCCCGAGGCGAGATCGCGCCAACAGCATCATCGAGCACGACCCGCCCCGATCTGATCGCTTTTCTTACAGTCGTCACGCGACGGTGCGGTTGCGTCCGTCCGATTTTTTCTTACCAATCCCGTTCCACACAATTCATGAATGAACGCCGACGCCCGCATCGTCGTGGCCGGAATTCACGGCCGCGCGGGAATCCTATGAACGAGACCTACAGCGAAGCGGATCCGTACCGCGATCCGTCTGAACCACCGGTCGAGCAAGGACCCTCGGCCCCGACCGGACCGCCGCCTTCTGCCCCGTCGAATGAAGTGAGCGGCGACGGCATGCCGACGAACGGCGGCGAAGCCGCCCCACCGGCGGATGTTCCGAGGTTCGATACCGGCGCGCAGCACCCGCAGTACAATCACAACGGGCCCCGGCAGCACCAGAACGATGGCAACCATCAGGGTGGAGGCGGCCGCCGAGGGCGGCGAAACAGGCGCGGACGACAGCGGTCGGGACAGGGAGGCGCGGGTGGAGCCGTCGAGCACCCCGTAATATCGGGGCCGCCGCCGGTGATCGTCCCCGACGGCGACACGATGGGGTGGTTCGACTCATCGCGCGACGCGGGATTCATCCGGAGAGCCGAGAACAGCTACCTCGCCGACCCCGGCGACGCCTACGTCGGGCCTCATCTGGTTCGCCAGTTCGGCATCAGGCGCGGCGACCTCGTCACGGCGACGACGGGGCATGACCACCGCGGCCGCGTGATGATCGCGGAAATCACGACGATCAACGGTGAAGACCCGGCGCTTGCGGTGCGGCGCACGGATTTCAACACGCTCACCGCGAGTTATCCCGAGCGCAAGCTCACGCTCGAAACAGGGCGCCCGTCGAAGGTCGGCCCCGAACTGACCCGCCGCGCCATCGACCTCATCGCGCCGATCGGCTACGGCCAGCGCGCCCTGATCGTGGCGTCCGCGCGCGCCGGCAAGACCATGCTGCTGCACGCCATCACCGAGGGCGTCGCAATCAACCATCCGAACGCGACGCTGCTCATCCTCCTCGTCGATGAGCGCCCCGAGGAAGTGAGCGAGGCGATTTCGTGGGGAGTCGGCGAAGTGATCGCCTCGAGCTTCGACCAGCCGGCGTCACGCCACGTGGAAGTGACCGAGATGGTGCTGGAGCGCGCGCGCCGCCTCGTCGAGCAGGGGAAGGACGTCGTGATCGTGCTCGACTCGCTCACGCGAATGGCCAGGGCGTTCAACACGGCCGAGCGCGGCACCGGACGCACGCTCTCCGGCGGTCTCGATTCCTCGGCGATGGCGAGGCCAAAGGCGTTCTTCGGATCGGCGCGCTCCATCGCGCCGGAGCACGGCGGAGGTTCGCTCACCATCATTGCGACCGCGCTCGTGGAGACGGGATCGCGCATGGACGACGTGATCTTCGAGGAGTTCAAGGGCACGGGCA
>OCZT010007218.1_pt1 | contig 10924 bp, 13 predicted proteins | sample 1539031 | NCBI WGS metagenome assembly OCZT01 (sample SAMEA3539308, study PRJEB22396) | soil metagenome | biome: tundra; feature: field; material: soil | place: USA | collected 2010-05 | depth 0.15 m
ATCGGCGCATCGATGTCGACGCCGGTGTGGAATTCGCCTTCTCCGTTGCCAGTGATGGGATCCTCACGCTGGCCGAAGCTGCTGCCGATCCGTCCCATCACCGGCCAGAGCGATGGCGCATCGATCGACACATTCGTCCCGCCCATTCCGGAAAGTGAGCCGAGTCCCGATATGCCGTTGATGGCATGGGTAGCCGCCCCACTCACCGCGGAGTTGCGCAGGCTGTAGAAGGTGTCCAGCGACTTGTAATAACTGTCGTCGGAGTTGGAGCCTGTCTCGGTGATCAGCGCGTCCTCTGCAGCTTTGGCTACAGCCGATTTGCCCGACCGGTTCAGCCGCATGTGGCCCATGGGCACGGCCAGCTTGCTGGCGGTCAGACCGTAAAGCGCGGAGACCTCGGACGCCAGCGATCCCAGCGAGGCCGCCTGCACGTCCTTTTCATGCTCCTGCTTCTCCAGGTGCGCATAGTCCTTCTGCAGCGAGTTGTGATCGTTGCGCAACTGGTTGAAGCGCGCCGTCTTGATCAGCATGCGCGAATACGATCCGGCCAGTCCAGTGATTGTGAACGCGCCGATAATTGCCGCCGCCACGAAAACATAGGCATAGTGCAGAGGGACAGGAACCTTCCTCAGGCTGCCACCCTCATCACGGCTGACAAGAACAATGTAGTAGCGTGGTTTCAGACTAAAGCGTTTCGAAGTCAAACTTTAAACCCGGGGCCCTGAATTTGGCCGTCTCTCGCAGAGTTCACGATCGGGTCGGCACGGAGAGAGGTAAGCCAGGGCGAATGAACTCTTGCAATCCTCATTCGCGATTCTCGACTGGGTTACGCCATCCCTCTTGGACGTTACCTCCGATTTTAACAGCCTCAGGTGGGGAATGCAACGCCGATCTGCCTCCCCCTCCCCATAAGTTGTAAACCTCCCGCAATGGTCCGCCACGTTCCCAATGGCCAATCCCGAAGCGTTCCTGTGCCCCGTGGCGAGGCCACCGGAAGGGGTTGATTTTATGACGATTATCCAGTTAGCCTCGGGCACTCTCTCCGAAGCGCTGAAAGCAAGGCCGATAATGCCGTATTTTATTTTCTCCAAAAACCGGGGCAAACTCGCGTGTCAAGCCCCCAACCACGTCAAGTCATTGATTGCAAACCGAATAGACTTGGCACTTTAGTTATGCGCGAAACCATATAATAGAAGTAGGTGATTAGAAACTCCCGGTGCTACACCGGCAGCTTCTCTCCTGACGGCGACAAGCCTTTTGTTTTCTAATATTTGTCTATAAATCATTTGTTTTCTGATATTTGGCGTACTGCTTTTCTGCATACGACTGATTCAGAAGCGCTTAGGCCACCCACCCCCGGGGGGGTGGCCCTCAGAGATGGTCTCTATGAAGAACAAATCGGGGAAGAACAAATCGGGCGAACTTGCGCTGATCGAAACCATTCGGTCGCGATCGGGAAACGCTGCAGCGGCGGATGACATCCCTCGCGGCTTCGCCCGGAGCGTCGTCCTCGGCATCGGCGACGACTGCGCCATTCTGCGTCCGCCGAAGGGTCATGAGATCGTGGTGACCACCGACTTCACCCTCGAAGGACGCCACTTCCGCCGCGACTGGCACCCGCCCGAGTCTGTAGGGCACCGCGCCCTGGCGCGCGGCTTGAGCGATCTCGCCGCGATGGGCGCGCGTCCCCTGGCCGCGTTCCTCTCACTCGCACTGCCGTCCGAGATGCTTGCGAGCCGAGCCGGGCGATCCTGGGTCGAGCGATTCTTTACCGGACTGCACCGGTTGGCGGAACAGTGCAGCGTACCCCTCTCCGGTGGCGACACCGCCGAGTCGCCGTGCGGTTTGGTGCTCGCGGACATCGTGCTCTTGGGGTCGGCGCCCGCCGGTCGCGCATTGAGGCGCAGCGGAGGGCACGCTGGCGACGCCCTCTACGTATCCGGTCAATTGGGAGGCGCGGCTGCCGAACTAACCGAAATGGAACACCGCGCGGCTGAATCAAATTCCAACCCGCCGCGAAAGCCTGTCCAGCATCGGGACGGAGCGCATCCCCAGATGTACCCGCAACCCCGCGTCGCTGTCGGACTGGCTCTGCTGCGGCGCGGGCTCGCGACTGCTTCAATCGACCTCAGCGACGGTCTCTCCACCGATCTCGCTCATCTGTGCCGCGAGTCCGGTGTCGGCGCGGAAGTTCTGGAGGCCGCACTGCCGATTCATCCGCTGGCGGCGAAGGTTTCGGGGGCACCGGAGCGGGCTGTCGCGCTGGCCTTGAACGGCGGCGAAGACTACGAACTTCTGTTTACTGCTCCGCCCTCGGTGCGGATGCCGCGCAGTGTGGCCGGCGTACCCGTGACCCGCATCGGCCGCCTGGTGCGCGGTGCGGCAATTTCGATTGTCGATTCCGCGGGACGCAGTCGACCGCTGGAGCCGGGCGGCTGGGAGCATTTCGCGGGAACGCATTAGGATTAGATCAACACCATGCATGACTCAACCAAGATCATTCGTTCAACTTTGACTCGTGTTGTCGCGGGCGAGCCGCTGCACCAGGGTCCAGTCTTCGCCGCACCCTACCACACGCCGGGCGATCCAGCCGACACGCCCTACAGCTACGCGCGGTCCCACAATCCGACGTGGACAGCGCTCGAGCGCGCCATCGGCCAGATGGAATCGGGGCAATTCGCCCCAAGCCATGCGGCTGCGGGCGAGAGCTATCGGGCAAGCGCGCTTATCTTCGCCTCGGGCATGGCGGCGTGCGCGTCGATCTTCGGAGCCGTGTTGCGTCCGGGCGACGTCGCTGTGCTGCCGGCGAACGCTTACTTCGCAGCGCGCGTCCTCATGCAGGATTACTTCGCCAAGATGGGAGTCGTAGTCCGACTCGCACCGACCGCCAACGATGCTCAGGGCGAGCATCTTGAAGGCGCGCGGCTGCTGTGGATCGAGACGCCGAGCAATCCGACGATGGAGATCTGCGATATCGCCGCGCTGTGCGAACGGGCACATAAGGCCGGGGCGCTGGTGGCGGTGGACAATACCACGGCGACCCCGCTGGGGCAGCGGCCGCTTTCGTTGGCCGCGGATTTTTCGGTTGCGTCGGACACCAAGTCGATGACCGGACACAGCGACATCGTGCTCGGCCACGTTGCCGTGCGCGATCTCGAACTGCGCCAGAAGATCGACGAGTGGAGGACGCTGATGGGCGGCATTCTGGGTCCGATGGAAGCGTGGCTTGCGTTGCGCTCGATCGCGACTCTGCCGCTGCGGCTGGAGCGAAGCTGCGAAAACGCCCAGAGCATCGCCGAGTTCCTGACCACGCGGCGTGATGTCGTCCAGAGCGTGCTGTACCCGGGGCTTGCGGATCATCCCGGCCACGCGATCGCCGCGCGGCAGATGCAATACTTTGGCGCCGTGCTGAGCTTCAATCTCGCCGACCGCGCCGCCGCCGAAACTTTTCTCGCGAAGGCCAGGCTGGTGACCGAGGCGACCAGCTTTGGCGGCACATGCACCTGCGCCGAGCGACGCGCGCGTTGGGGCGGCGACGCAATCCCAGAGGGATTCATCCGCATGAGCGCCGGACTTGAGGACATCGAAGACCTGTTGGCCGACATCGCCCAGGCGCTCGACGCGGTGCGCTGATGGTTCCTCGGCCCTACTGGATCAATGGCAATCTCGCCATCCTGCGCAGGCCCGGGGGTGGGGGCTCGCTCCACGACGAGATGCTGGGTCTGCGCGCTGCCGGCTTCGATATCGTTGTGTCGATGCTGCGGGACTTTGAGGCGGCAGATCTGGAACTGGCGGGGGAAGAAGCCGCGGCGAAGGACGCCGGCCTTCGCTTCGTCAACTTCCCGATTGCGGATGGCGGGGTGCCTGACGATCTTCAGCAGTTCGATGAGTTTCTGGCTGACCTGGAGAGATGTCTGGCAGACGGCCAACGAATTGGAATTCATTGCTATGGCTGCATCGGACGATCGTCGGTCGTGGCAGCGAGTCTGCTGATCCGGTCGGGAATTCCCGCCGAACAGGGATGGCATCAGGTTGAGGCTGCGCGCGGTTCTTCCGTGCCGGACACGCTGGAGCAGCACGAGTGGGTCGACCGACACATGAGGCCTAAGCCGTAATGGGCAATCTTGAGTTCCCGCATGAATGGCGCGCAGAGGTGCTCGCCAGGCCGCCGATGATTGGTCCAGCGCGGCAGTTTACCTACCCGCTTCGAGTCCCGGGCGAGGAAGATGCGATGGCGCGGGGCGCGCTTCTGGTAATGGTTCAACCGGCAGCGGGCGGGACGTTTCTGGCAACATGCGCATTGGGGTTCACGGACCCGGCAATGCCGACCGGCATCTTCGCCTGTCCCAATCCGCGCGAAATGTGTGCGGTCGCAGGAGGATACGCCTACATCCTCGACACCGCCTCGCCGCAACGCTCGACGCACATTCCACTGAAACCCGTCGCCGAAGTGATCGCGCTCATCTCTCATGGTCTTCTCATCTTCGTCGGCTTCCATGCGATGGTGGCGTGGGGCGCGGACGGGCTGGCATGGCAGACGGCCAGACTTAGCTGGGAAGGAATCCGCGTCACTGGCGTGCCTTGGGAAGGGAACGGAGTCGACGAACTGCACGGGGTCGGATGGAACCTGATGGCCGACAAGGAAGTCGAATTCTCCGTTAACCTGATCACCGGCGCACATACAGGCGGCGGATTCTAGTGTCCTGAGTTGGAAGTTTGTTGGACTATTGGACTATATGTCGGGCCTTCAGCCCTCGGCATCCGTGGTGGAACGCTACCTGGGGCTGCGTCGCAGGCTGGTATATGTCGGGCCTACGGCCCTGATTGAATTTCGACAATTGGTGACTCGCGACACTAGGGTTCAGCGAAGCCCTACCTCGCAGGCAATGCGTAAAAAGTCAGCGATGCGTCGCCTTGCTTGAGCGTACGTGTTTGCACAAGTTCTCCGAAGCGCGACGCAAGCTGGGCTTTGCTGTTGTGCTCCGCGACGATCAGCGCGTCGGGCGCAAGCATCGCGCGTCCGCGTGCGCTGCCAAGCAGGTGCAGCGTGTTGGTATACTCCGCCTCCGCCTCCCAGGGCGGATCGAGGTAGATGAGGTTGAGCAGGTCACCGGATCGAACCGATTCCGCGGCCCCCGCAGCAACGGCGGAAGGCTTCTGCGCGGCCTTGGCGAGGCGTTCGAGCAGCGCCCCTGTGCCTCGCTCTTCGATCGTGAACCCGTGCGCGATCTTCAGCGCCTTAAGATTAACGCGGATGGCCGCCAGCGCCGGCTCCGCCTTCTCCGTGAACGAGACGTGCGCTGCGCCTCGGCTGAGCGCCTCGATGCCCACCGCGCCGCTGCCGGCGTACAGGTCGGCGAAGCGGCATCCCGGGATGCGTGGCGCCAGAATGTTGAACAGGGTCTCGCGCAGACGGTCGCTGGTGGGCCGCGTTTCGGTGCCCCGTGGAGCGGCCAACTGTCGCGAACGATAGGTCCCGGCGATAACGCGCATTCGATCATTATGACGGCAAGCGCTCCGCAGCCGAGCGCATACAATGAAGCCATGCGAGGATGGAGTTTCCGGGTCGGCCGTTATTTCGGAGTAGAGGTTCGCATCCATGCGTTCTTCGTCCTCCTGCTTGCCATGCCGATCGGGGTTGGCTCGCTCGTGGGATCGAGCACAGGGCGCGTGCTCATGCTCTGGTTCCTGCTGCTATTTGCCGTGGTTGTGCGTGAGGTGGCGCGCGCGCTCGCAGCAGCCTGGTTCGGCCTCGAACTGCGCAGCATCCTGTTACTGCCGACCGGCGGTCTGATGACCTACGGGACCCTCGAAGCCACCGAGCGTGCCGCCCAGCCTGCAATGCAGCGGCGCATGGCCGTGGTCGGGCCGCTTGCCAGCATCGGTTTCGGCCTTCTGCTCGGAGCCATCGCACTCGCCTCCGCACCCGGCATCAACCTGATTGAGAAGCCGTGGATCGGGCCGTCGCACTTGCTGCGCGCCGCGGTCTGGTTGAACCTCCTGCTGGGCGCGATCAATCTTCTGCCCGCATTTCCGCTCGATGGCGGCCGCGTCTTTCGCGCCGGTCTTCCCAGCGTCTCGCCCGATGGCAAAGATCGGCGCCAGCCCTCCGCATCGGGCACAAAACTCGGATTAGGCCTGGGATTTGGACTGGGCGGCGGTCTCGGTCAGTGGATAGCCGTTGCGCTGGTGATTGCGGGGCTTCTTCTTGGCAATATGTGGCTCACCATCATGGGCGCTTTCGTCCTCATCGGCGCCCACATGGAGAACCAGGGCCTTCTCGTCCAGACAGACGTGGACACGGTCCGGATGCGCGACGTGATGCTCACCCAATTCAGCACACTCTCCGCATCGGACACGCTCGAAGACGCGTTGCAGCGCGCGGTCCATACGCTGCAGGATGTTTTTCCCGTAGTGCGCGGCGGCAACCTGGTCGGTGCCGTCTCCCGGCAGAACATCGTGGAGGCGCTGGCGGCCGACGGCAACAGCTATGTGCAGGGCGTGATGACCAAGAGTTTCCAAACCGCGCTGCCGGACGATTCGCTGGTCAAGACGTTGCGCCGCATCATGGGCGAGCAGGGCGCGCAACTGGTTCCCGTGATGGATGGCGAGCGCATTCTCGGCATCGTCACCCCACAGAACCTATCCCAGTCAATGGGTCTGCTTAACCAGAGCCGCCGCATGCGCCGCACCGAATCCTAGAGCCGATTCGCCCTCGCGCAGGCGGATCCGAGAGAAAATGCGTCTTCTGTCATCTGCAATACAGTCAATCTCCGAAAAACAAAATAGCGTTTCGATATGGATTTCACTGCCCGCCCAAAATCGGAGGCGACGATGAAGGACAATCAGACCTCAATTTTATTGTTCGGACGCGATGAGCATTTACTTGTGACCCGGCAATGGGTTCTGCAGAGTCGTGGATACCGCGTGCTGACAATCAACCATCTCCCGGAAATCACATCCATCCCGCGACTGCCGCCGATGCGGGTCCTTCTGCTGTGCCATTCTCTCCTGCCTGGCGAGGATGCAGCCGCTATCGAGATCGCGACTTCACGCTGGCCGGAGATTCAGAGTCTGTCCCTGGTCGCGGAAACCTCGCGTGCGCCTTCGGGCATCCTCGGGCAATTGCTCCACACCATGGATGGACCGGGGCGGTTGATTTCGATGGTCGGCGAACTTATTGCGCTCAGACCCACGACCGCCGATTCCACTCACCCGTGAACCCCGGCTAGAGATTCACGTAGAGCCGCGACTCTCTGTCAAACCCAATGCCTCGCCGGTGCTCACCCATTCACAGGAGGGTACCCGTCGCGCGCCGTAGCCCCGGCTATACTCAGATGGCGCCCGCTCGCGGCGGGGCTTGAGAGCAGACGTATGAAGGGGATCGAAGACGAGCGGACGACCGGCGCGCTGGCCCCCGGGCTCTACCTTGTGGCCACTCCCATCGGCAATCTCGAGGACATTACGCTGCGTGCGCTGCGTGTCCTGCGCTCGGTCGACCGGATCGCCTGCGAGGACACGCGCCAGACGCAGAAGTTGCTCAACCACTTCGACATCCGCACACCCACCGTCAGCTACCACATGCACAACGAGGCTGGCCGCGCAGACGAACTCGCCGTCCAACTGAAGGCAGGCGCGCGCATCGCTGTAGTCAGCGACGCCGGTACGCCCGGAATCGCCGACCCCGGGGGACAGATTGCGGCAGCGGCTATTGCTGCGGGCGTGCCGGTCTTCCCCGTGCCTGGCGCGAATGCCGCCATCAGCGCGCTCATCGCCAGCGGCCTTCCCGGTACCGGACCTGCGGGCGAGTCGTTTACCTTCCACGGATTTCTGCCCGCGAAAGAGGGTCAGCGGAGGACTGCGCTCGAAGCGCTGCGCGACCGTGGGAGCCATAACGCCAGCACGCTCATCTTCTACGAGGCGCCACACCGGATTCTCGACACGCTTGCCGACGTCGAGGCGATCTTCGGCCCGGGCCAGCACGTGGTCGTGGCGCGCGAACTGACTAAGCTGCACGAGGAGTTTCTGCGCGGCGCGGTAAGTGAGGTGCGCGGCACGTTAGCTGGACGTCCCAGCGTGCGCGGCGAGATCGTTCTGCTGTTCGCGCCAATGCAGCCACAGGCCACTAGCGAGAACCATGCGTCCAGCATCGCCGAAGAGGTGCGCGAGTTGATGGCGAAACAAGGCCTTGCCGAGAAGGACGCCCTCAAACAGGTCGCGCGCGCGAGAGGAATGGGCAAGAGCGAGGCCTACCGCGAGTTGCAACGGGGAAGCCGCAAATAGTGCAATCCCTTGAGGATCCTACTCGCGCCCCTCGACCCGATCGTAGATATACCGGTCGCTGGTGGTGCCGAGCGACTCGTTATAGAGGCTGGTCGCGCCAGCCGCCTCTTTCAACTCCTCACTGAACTCGTGGATGGCACGAAGGTGGTCGGCGGTCGCAGGAATCTCGATACTGGGCGTCTTGAGAAACTTCTGGTATCCCCGGTCGACCAGGCGGGCGATCTGGCCGCCCAGCATCCAACCTGGCCGCGCCAGCACCATCGTAGTGCCATCCGGAGCGGCTGCGATCTCCGCCGCGCACCCGTATTTGCGGACCTGGAAGGCTTTGGAAGCGGTGCCTGCACCGTCTCGCGCCGAAGCTACATCAAATTGGTGTCCGGCGAGTGTCGCAAGCGCGTCGGCGAAAGTTCGCGGCGGTGTCTTCTTGGCCATAAGTTTAGATACGTTTAGACTCGGTTTAACTGTCGCACATCCGGTGGCAGCCTTCAAACGGGATTCTCCCATGAAGGGCTCTCACTTCAACCCGCGGATCAGTGCGCAGCATAGGCAGGAAGGGAACCTCTGATGATCGCAACGGCCCGCTCGCTTGGAGCGACCCTGCTCGAACGCATCGGCAACACGCCTCTGCTTAGTCTGGAGCGGCTGACGGCGCACCTCCCCGGCGTCCACATCGTGGGCAAGGCGGAGTGGGTGAATCCCGGCGGCTCCGTGAAAGACCGTGCGGCCGCAGCAATTGTGCTTGATGCGGAGAAGCGTGGCTTGCTGCAGTTTCATCAGCCCAGCGGCAGCAGCGGCCGCGCTCTGCTCGACGCCACCAGCGGCAACACCGGCATCGCCTACGCCATGCTGGGAGCGGCGCTGGGCTTTCCCGTGACGTTGTGCGTGCCGTCGAACGTCTCTCCCGAGCGCAAGAACATCCTCGCCGCATATGGCGCCGAAGTCATCTGGACGGACCCCGCGGACGGGTCCGACGGAGCGATTCGCAGCGCCCGCTCTCTGGCAGCCGCCGAGCCGGAGCACTACCTCTATGCCGACCAGTACGGCAACGAACAGAATTGGAAGGCCCACTACCGCACCACGGCAAACGAGATCTGGAAGCAGACCGAAGGCCAGGTCACCCACTTTGTCGCGGGCCTTGGCACCAGCGGCACATTCATGGGTACGACGCGCCGCCTGCGCGAACTCAATCCTGCAATCAAGTGTGTCTCCATGCAGCCGGACTCGCCCTTCAACGGTTTCGAGGGGTTGAAGCACATGGCCACGGCCATCGTGCCGCCCATCTACGATCCGAATTTGGCCGACGTCTCCGTTTTCATGGAGACCGAGCGTGCCTATGCGATGGCCAAGGAACTGGGGCGGAAGGATGGGCTGCTCGTAGGCGTCTCCGCCGCCGGCGCCGTCGCCACTTCGCTCCAGATCGCCGAGCAGGAGGCGCGAGCCGGACGCGAGGCCGTCATCGTGACCATCCTGTGCGACTCCGCGGAGAAGTACCTCAGCGAACGCTTCTGGCGGGAGGGGTAACACCATGCTGAAGCTCAGCTACTCCGACTACGAAGCCCTCCGCGCGCACGGTCAGGAGACGTACCCGCACGAGTGCTGCGGAATCCTGTTGGGCAACGCGGCACCGGACGGAAACCAGGTTCGCAGGATCGTCCGCGCCGGCAATACGCGGACGGATTCGGCGCACAACCGCTACAACATTGCGCCCGAAGAACTGATCAAGGCGCAGCGCCAGGCGCGTGGCCTTGGGCTCGATATTGTGGGCTTCTACCACTCGCATCCTGACTGTCCGGCCGAGTGGTCAAAGACCGACTTTGACGAGGCGCACTGGGTCGGTTGTTCTTACATCATCACCAGAGTCGACCACGGCAAGGCCGCGATTACTAATTCGTTCCTGCTGACCGGCACAAGCGAGGAAGACAAGCAGTTCATCGACGAACCGATCGAAATCGAAGTAGGCGAATCCGCAATTGAAGTGCAGCAAGAGAGAGGGCAGGCATGAAGATCCATATCCCCACGCCGTTGCGCGCGTATACCGGAGGACAGCAGACGGTTAGCGTCCCCGGAGAGACGGTCGCCGAAGCACTGCAACATTTGACGGGCGCGCATCCGGAACTGCAGCAGCACCTCTACACGGGCGAAGGCAAGCTGCGCTCCTTCGTCAACATCTATCTCAACGACGACGACATTCGCTACCTGCCCGGCAAGGAAACCACCCCGACGCAGGAAACTGACGAACTGACCATCATCCCGTCGATCGCTGGCGGGTGCGCCCGTAGTCTGTAACGAATCTTGAGGCCATATACGTATATTTGTAACCATATTTGAAGCATATCCAACTGTTTTGTAACTTAAATTGATCGGATACCCGCCAGGCGGGCGAAGGACAACGAAATGGCAACCGCAACCTTACCTGAAACCGCACTCCCAAAACTGTCCAATGACGAGATCTCCAGATACTCGCGCCACCTGATCCTGCCCGAGGTTGGCATGGAGGGACAGCAGAAACTGAAGGCCGCGAAGATCCTCTGCGTCGGCACTGGCGGCCTCGGCGCGCCGCTCGCGCTCTATCTCGCCGCCGCGGGAGTCGGCACGCTCGGCCTGGTCGACTTCGACACCGTCGACGCCAGCAACCTGCAGC
>OCZT010007219.1_pt1 | contig 10923 bp, 6 predicted proteins | sample 1539031 | NCBI WGS metagenome assembly OCZT01 (sample SAMEA3539308, study PRJEB22396) | soil metagenome | biome: tundra; feature: field; material: soil | place: USA | collected 2010-05 | depth 0.15 m
GCTCTGTGGTTACCCGGCGCGCACGGAGTGACGCGCCCCACCCGCCTCCCCTGATGCATTACGGCAGCCACCGGCAGTCCTTATAGCCAATGGCAAATGGCAAAGGGCGCTCAGAATTCGTCGTAGGCGATTTGGGCCTCGGGAACGCGCAGGTCCTTGAGCATTTGGCGGGCAGCCACGATCATGACCGGTGGGCCGCAGAGATAATACTCGATGGCGGTGGGATCGGAGTGGCTGGCCAGGTATTGATCGCGCAAGACTTCGTGGATGTAGCCGGTGTGGGATTGCCAATGGTCCGCCGGCTGCTGCTCGGAGAGCGCAAGGTGGAAGGTGAAGTTCGGGAACTTCCGGGCCAGGTCCTCGAAGTATTCCCGGTAGAAGATTTCCTGCAAGGAGCGGGCCCCATACCAGAAACTCACGCGACGCGTGGTCTGCTGCGTTTCAAACAGATGCGAGAGGTGGGAACGCAGGGGCGCCATGCCGGAGCCGCCGCCGAGATAGACCATTTCTCGTCCAGTCGGCTTGATGCAGAAGTCGCCGAACGGCCCGATGGCGGTTACCCGGTCGCCGGGCTTGAGCCGGTGGATGTAGCTTGAGCCGGCGCCCGCCAGGCAGTCCTGGCCGCGCGGCGGCGTGCTGATGCGCACATTGAAACGAAGCTGCCGGTCCAGGGCGGGATTGGTGGCCATCGAATAGTTGCGGCGGATAGGCGCCCGGTTCTCGGCGCGAAAATCGAAGACGTGTTGGGCTTGCCAGACCTCGGCATACGGCGGCCTCACGGCGATTTCGCTGAACGCAATCTCGCCATACGCCGGGATGTCGAGCTGCAGGTATTGACCCGGCTGGTAGTCGGGTAGCGGCGCGCCGGGTTCGGGTTCGAGCACGAGTTCCTTGATGAAGGTGGCGACGTTGTCATTGCTCGCGACGCGGAACTTGTAGGTGGTGGCCGGCTGGGCGAGGCCGCAACCGCCAGCCGAGGAGAGGTCGAGGAATATCTTCCCATCGTGCTCGCGCGCCTGGTAGGTCTTGAGCGCCACGCAGACGGGATGGCGCTTGGGGGAGCCGTCAGTAATGTCGAAGCGCCCATTGTGCTTCGGGCACTCGATGAGCTTGCCCTTCACCAAACCATCCGCCAGATGGGTGTTGGCGTGCGTGCAGATGCCGTCGGTGGCGTAGAGCTCGCCCGCAGCGGTGCGGTAAATGGCGTAGGTCTTCTGCTCGTGGTCGAAACGAATGACGTCTTCCTGTTTCAAGAAGTGGCTCACGCACACTTCGATCCAGCCGTTCACCGGCTGCCCCTTCGCGGTGAAGATATGCGCGGTGGCTGGTGCATCGGTACGGACGGTCGGCGTGGGCAGCTTGCGTTTGACGTGGTACGCGGGGTCCTTGACCTGCCGCACCACGGCGGGCAGAAGTTCGCACCATGCCTCGAAGATGCTGGAGTAGGGTTTGGGCATGTCCGGCTTCACCAATTCGTGCAGCCGGGGGAGGTTGTGATACGGCACGAGCGGGAACATGTGGTGCTCCACATGGTAGTTCATGTTCCAGTAAAGAAAGCGGTTGATGCGGTTCATGTAAACCGTGCGGCAGTTGAGCCGGTGGTCGAGCACATTCTCCGCCAGGCCGGCATGCTGGGTGTTGCCGTAGATTGGCATCAGCCACGCACCGTAGAGATTGGGGAGGCCGACAAACATGAGCGGCAGCAGGCTGCGGTTGTAGATGGCCAGCCCGATCACCCCGGCGTAAATGAGCTGGTAGATGCGGGCGCGGAGAACGACCTTGTCATACTCGGATTCAGGTATGTAGGTCTTCTCCTCCGCCGTCAGCCGTCCGGTGCAGTGGATCAGCACGTTCCGGAAATACTTGGGCACGGTCTTGACGTTGAAGAAATTGCCGGCCAGCACCCAGAGGTTGGGCGGGCGCGGCACGGCGATTTCCGGGTCGCGTCCCACGATGATAGTGTCGCTGTGATGCCGCGTATGGCTCCATCGCCAAGGCGTGGACTCCCGCATCACCATGAAGGAGGCCACCTCGTAGAGCGCGTTGTTCATCCAGTCGGTCTTGAAGGCAGTGCCATGGCTCGACTCATGCCAGCGGGAATCGGAAGTAGTGCCATATATGACACCGTAGATCACGAAGGGCACCACCGCCCACCAACTGCCCGCTTGCCACAGCTTGTAGGCGCACACCCCGGATGCGATGAGCAGCGCAAACCAGATCAGCGTGTCGCGGATGGCCGGCCCGTCCCGGCGCTGGAGCAGTTCGCGCATCTTGTCTTTAGGCACGGGCGAGGCATACCAGGTGGCCTCGGCCAATCCTTTCTCGATGGCCGAGGCGGTGTCCTTGCCAACGAGGCTGTAATCACTCAGCCGGAGGGCGGCAGCGGCGGCAGGCATAGGTATTGTTTCAATAAGGGTTCAGATTTGGGTTACCATCGTCCGAGAGCCAGCGCCGAGCAAGTGTCACCGACATTACTTGGGGCGACGGGTCGCCTCGTAAAGGACACTTCCCACTCTTTTCCGATCTACGCCCTTGAACGGATCAGCGTTGTGCCGCCCGCTAGCATGCCGCAAGCGCCGTGAATATCCTGGCCACCGCTGTAGCGCCGGGCCACGGGCATGGCCAGGTTGGCGCGGAGCGCATCGCGAAAGGCATCCAACTCGGCGCGTGAGGGTGGGCGGAAGCGGCCAGTGGGATCGTTGACGTCAATCAGGTCGAGCTTGATCGGCAAGCCACGGGTCAATGCTGCCAACCTTTTGGCGTCACCCTCGCCCACATTCACCCCGGATATCATGGTCCACGCCAGCGTGACCCGTTGGCCGCTGACGGCGTGATACTCTCTGAGCGCCTGGATGAGGTCCGGCGTCGGATTACTCTGTTCGACCGGCAACAGCCCCCTCCGTTGGAGTGGGTCCGCGGAAGTCAGCGAGACGATCAGCCGGGCACGCTGCCGCTCCGCCGTAAAGCGGCGAATGCCGGGGATGATGCCCACCGTGCAAACCGTGATGGCCTTGGCGGCAATGGCCATCCCGCAGGGCTCGGATAGAATCTGGATGGCCGTCATCACCGCGTCGTAATTGAGCAGCGGCTCCCCCATCCCCATGAAGACCACACCGCCAATGGGATGTGGGGAATCGGCTTGCAGCTTGACGACCTGATCCACGATTTCCCACGCGGCGAGGTTGCGGCCAAAACCCATCCGGCCCGTGGCACAGAACACACAACCCATGGCACAGCCGACCTGGGAACTGACGCAGGCCACATACTTGAGGTCGTCCGGCCGGTGCAGGAGTGGAATGCGGACCGCCTCAAACTGTCCGGCCCCCCGGCCCTGAAACAAATACTTGGTGAATCCATCCCGCGGCGACACGACCTTCTGCACTTGCGTCAAATGGGGGATCTCCGTCAAGCCGAGCAGGCTATCTCGCAACCGGGCGTTAAGGTGGCTGCCCGGGGCGGGCAGCTCGCCGCGCTTTACGGCAGCGGCCAGAATCCGCCGCGCGAGATGCGGGCTCACCCCGGCATGGGGCAGGCTGGCATGCAACTGGTCGGAGGTCTGGTTTTTCAGCAGGATCGGCATGAGTGTATTCGCCTTTATAGTATTAACAGGTAACTTGCTTAGCGAGCAATGGAACTTCGTGATTTTGCCGAACAGGTCTTGTTCGCGACGACCCTGGACGAGAAACTCCAGTCGCCGGCGGTCGTCGCTGATTCCAAAGGCCGCACTCCGAGCGTTTTTGTGTTCAATCCCTTGGCTGAGGGGCACATCGCCCGCGGCAAAAGCTTCACTCCGGTAAAACACCAGGCGATGCTCGCCGCCGACCTTGCCAACCTGCCGCAGTTCCTCTGCCGGTCGGACGACATCGTGCTGTTGGCAAAACGGCCATCGGTTGATTTCTTGAGCGCCGTCAAGCAAGCGGGCTTCCCGCTGCCGGAGTTTGTCGAACTAAAAGAGGGGCGCATTGATCCAGCCAGCAATCTCTGTCAGCGGAAGCTCGGCAGTTTGCGGCCCTGGGCGTGGGGTCCGGACAGCTTGGAACTGCTCGAACCGCTTTTCGCTCATGTGACCGGCGAAGCCCGCACCGCGAGTCAGCGTTTCAACGAACACATCGCCCGCCTCTATTCCAAGGCTTGGAGCGCCGACTTTCTCAGAACCGTGTTGGCTCGCGGCCGCCGAGGTGAACTGTCCGAGCAAGTGAGGGTAGGGCGCGCTGTCCCCAGCGCGCCATCGGCGGACGCTCGCGGCGCTCTGCGGACAGCGTGCCCTGCCTATGAGCCCTGGCTTTGCACCGAAGACGAGGCCGGCGTGGCAGTGGACACACTCGAAGGGGCTCTCGAAGCCATTGCGGCTATTCGCCGGCGCGGTCATCACCGGGTCGTAGCCAAGGAATCCCACGGTCTGGCGGGCCACAACGCCATTCGGCTATGGGAGCCCGAGATGTTAGCGACGCAGCAGCGCTGGCTGATCCATGCCGTGCAGAAGGGCCGGCAAGTAGTGATCGAGCCTTGGCTGGACCGCGTATTGGATTTCTCCGTCCAGTTGGAGATGGGGCCGCGCAACTTGAAGCTCCGCGGCTACACGGGTTTGATCAATGATCCCAAAGGACAGTTCCAGGCCAACTGGGCGGCGGCCAATTACGACCGCCGCATTCCTGTGAACGTGGCCGCGTTGTTTGGTGAAGCAGCGGACATTTCGGGTCGCCTCCAGCGCCTCTTCGGCGACATTCTTTCGCTGCTTGAAGCAGAACTGCAACGCGCCGGCTTCGTCGGCCCGGTTGGCATTGATGCCTTCGTCTATCGCACACCCCAGGGCGGTTGCCGGCTCAAGCCCGTCGTTGAGGTCAATCCCCGCTACACCATGGGTCGCTTGACCCTGGAGCTGATGAAGCGGACCTGTCCGGGGAGTTGCGGCCTGTTCCGCCTTGTCAGCCGGGCACAGGCCCGCGCGAAAGGCTTTGCTGATTTTGCCGGCTACGCCCGCTCTTTGAGCGAGCGCTTTCCCCTGCGCCTCGAAGGCGAGCCCGTGCCCAGAATCCGGGAAGGCGCGCTTTGCTTGAATGACCCCGCGCAGGCGCAAGTGTGCTTGGCGACCTTCCAGCTCAGCCGTACGCTGAATCCGCTCTTGGGCACGGTTATGTCTCTTTAACCTCACTCGCGGAATTGCAAGGCGGCGAGGCGCCGGTAAACGCCTTCTTCCATGGCTTGCAGTTCCTCGTGGGTGCCGGATTCCACGACCCGTCCGCCGGCGATGACGACGATTCGATCCACGTGCCGCACGGTGGCGAGTCGGTGAGCGATGATAAAAGAAGTGCGCTCGCGCATCAGCGTTTCCAGCGCTTCCTGAATCAGGCGTTCGCTCTCCGAATCCAGGGAGCTGGTGGCTTCATCCAGAATGAGAATGGCAGGATTCTTCAGGATCGCCCGCGCGATGGCGACGCGTTGACGCTGGCCGCCGGAGAGTTTGATGCCGCGATCGCCCACTAGCGTGGCGTAACGCTCGGGAAAGGCCTGGATAAACTCGTGCGCGTTGGCCTGTCGAGCGGCTTGTTCGATTTCTGCTGCGCTCGCGCCCGGCTTTCCATAGGCGATGTTATCCGCGACGCTCCCGCCGAACAGCAACACCTCCTGCGGCACCATGGACATTTGACCGCGGAGTTCGGTGAGCTGGTAATCACGGGCGTCCCGACCGTCGATTAACAGGCGACCGACGGACGGGTCATACAGGCGCAGCAACAGGGAGATGAGAGTGGATTTGCCGGCACCGCTCGGGCCGACGAGCGCGATCCTTTGTCCGGAATCCGCCACGAGGTTGATTGCATGAAGAACTTCGACCCCTGGTCGCGCAGGGTAGCTGAAGTGGACATTCTCGAACGCCACATCGCCTCGCAGCCGGGGCAAAGTGGATGGCGGCGAGGGGCCAAGGCGTGGCTCCACTTCACCGGTTTCCCGGAGCAGCTCCCGAACCCGCTGGGTGGCCCCGATGGCCTTCTGGAGCTGGCTGTAGAGCTCCGCAAATTGGCCCATCGCTCCTGCCACAAAGGTCGTATAGAGACCGAACCGAGTAAGTTCGCCGAACGTGATCTCCCCCTGTTGCAGAAGTCGCGCCCCCGACCAGAGCACCAACACCATGCCCCCGAACAAGGCGAAGATGATGAAGGCGATGAACGCCGAGCGCAGCCGGGCGGCGCGCAAGGTGGCGGTCAGGAATCTTCCCAGTCCCGCGTGGTAGCGATTGAGTTCATAACCTTCATTGGAAAACGCCTTCACGTTCACGATGCCTTGCAGGGTCTCCTCGACGATCGTAGCCGTGTCGGCGAGCCGATCCTGTGCTTCGCGGGCAATCTTGCGCGTCTTGCGACCAAAAACCACGGCAGCCGCGGTCAAAACGGGAAGGCTCAGGAGCAGGATGCCCGTCAATTGCAGCGAGGTGACCGCGATGAGCGCGATGCCGCCGATCAGTATTGTGGTTTGGCGAATAAATTGGGGAAGGATGGTGATCAGCGTGTCCTCAATCTGGATCAGGTCGCTGGAAAGACGACTGGCCAACTCGCCCACGCGGCGTTGGGCGAAAAACGTCATGGGGAGCGAGATCAATCTCGCATAGGTATCGCGACGCAAATCGACCAGGCTGCGCTGGCCCACCGTGGCGAATGAGAGGGAATGGAAGTAGGAGAGGCCGGCTTGCAGCGCCAGGATGCCCATCAGCAGGAGCGCCGTTCGATCCGCGCCCGCCATGCTGCCGCTGCCTTTGGTGTGGGCCAAGGCCGCGTCGATAATGCTCCCCGCCAGATAAGGAAATGACAGACTCAACAGGCTCGTGGCAAACAAGGCTCCAAGGGCGGCGCTGAACCGGCCCCGGTAGGGACGAAGATAGCGGAACAGTTCCAACGCCTGCCTAAGATTTTCCCGATCCAGCTTCGCCTTTGGGAGTTCGACCCCCGCCTGGTCATTGCGTGAATAGCGCGCCATTCCACGATTCTAACGAAGGAACATCCCAGCGCGAGCGGCAAACGCCACACCGGAGGAACACATCCTGAACCACGGCGAAACGCGAGGGGGCCGCGCTTCACAGCAGGGCCAACTGCCGCCGGTCTTTCTCCTTTAGCTTTTGCTTGGCTCCAAACTCACTGAGGCCCTCCAATTCTGCCTCGACCGCCTGATGGTCGAACGCATTGGTTCTCGCCGCGAATTTCGATCCCAGCCAAAGCAGAAATGCATCCGTCTCATTCCAGAAGAAAGATTCCAGGGCCGCGACCACTTGCCCAACCGACTCCCCGCATTTGATCGAAGTCCTTTCCATGAATTTGCCCTGCGCCCAGCCCGCCGGAAGCTCGGCAAACGCACGGGTTGGATTCAACGCCAGCCACAGGACCCGGGAAATGGTGCGCTGCAATTGGAAGGCGCTGCTTCCCATCGGCCCAAAGCGTCGCCAGTCCGCTCCCGGAGTTTCGACGACCGCCAGGTCCAGATGTTCCTCCCGCACCCGCCAGGCGATGAATCTCGTTGTGCTGGGCCAGACGCCCGCGCGATTGAACTTCGGTTTCAGGGAGCGCAAAAGCCTTGCCTCTCGTTCCAACGCGGCTGACTCAGTAGCGCAGAACTGCAATTCAATCCAGTTGACTTCCGTCACCATCCGCAGATGGCGGCGCGGCATCCGATCCGGATTGGCAACGCGGTAATGGTTGAGGCGCTGCTTGAGGTCCTTGGCCTTGCCGACATAGAGAACGGTGTTCCGGGCGTCTTTCATCAGATACACGCCGGGACGTCGTGGCGCCTGCCGGAAGAAGTTCCGGCCCAACCGCTGGTCGAGCGGTCGCGGATCGGGAATGAGGAGCAACTGGCCCATGTCGGCCATAACTTTAAGACGACTCCGCTGGCAATGCCAGTCCAACTAAGGGTTTACCCGCCGCCGTCTTTAGGGTTGACCGCGAGCGCACACATGATACTGTTTAGATATACAGTATGAGTGGATTGACACGAAGACAGCAGCAAATTCTCGATTTCATCCAGAAATGGCAACGGACGGAGGGTGCCACCCCGACCTTTCAGGAAATAGCCGACCAATTTGGATTCCGCAGCCTCAACTCCGTGTCGGAGCATGTCAGACTTTTACGAAAGAAGGGGGTTCTGGTCACTGACCCCGGCAAAGCGCGGTCGTTGCGCGTCATTTCCCCGCTGTCGAAGCTGCGAGGCCGCGTGGTGGACATCCCCCTGTTCGGCTCGATTCCAGCCGGATTGCCGCAGGCCCGGGAACAGGAGGCCGAGGGCTGCGTGTCGGTGGACATTGAAAGCATCGGGTTCAAACCGACGCGCAATTCGTTCGCCCTGCGCGTAACGGGCGATTCGATGATTGGCCGGCATATCCTCGCCGGGGATGTGGTCCTTTTGGAGCACGGCCCGGAGCCGCGTAACGGCCAGGTCGTCGCTGCACTCATCGACGGTGAAAGCACGCTCAAAACCTTTGTAGTAAAAGGCGGCAAGCCCTACTTGAGAGCCGAGAACCCGAAGTATCCCGATCTCATCCCCGCGCAGGAGTTGATGATTCAAGGCGTGTTCAAGGCGCTCATCAGGAAGGCCTTGGAATGAAGCCGGCGCTGGAATCATAGATTCGATGAGTGCCCATGGCGCGCACGATTGTCCATCTCGATGCGGATGCCTTCTTCGCGTCCGTTGAGCAGGCGGCCGACGCGCGGCTGCGGGGCAAACCCATGGCCGTCGGTGGTGAAAGCCGGGGCATTATTGCCTCGGCTTCGTATGAGGCCCGGAGGTTCGGCATCTACACCCCGATGCCGACGGCCCGGGCGCGAAAGCTTTGTCCCAGGCTCATCGTCCTGCCGGGCGACTACGAACGCTACGAGCAGTTTTCCAACTGGATGTTCGGCTACGCCTACGACTTCACGCCGGACGTGGAGCAGACTTCAATTGACGAGGGCTATTTCGACCTGACGGCCAACCACAAGAAGCCTGCCGTCGAGATCGCGCAGGCGATCCGCAAGGCGATCGGCCAATCGCTCAAGATCAGCGTCAGCGAAGGCATCGCCTCCAACAAGCTGGTCAGTCAGATTGCCTCCAAGCTGCACAAGCCCGCCGCGTTTCAAAACGTGCCGGGGGGACAGGAGAAGCAGTTTCTGCATGCCCTCCCGAACAAGTGGTTGCCGGGCATCGGGCCGAAGACCGCCGTGCGCCTGAATGCGGCGGGACTGGCCGACATCGGACAGATTGCCACGACGCCCGTGGATTTGCTCTCGTTGCTGCTCGGCGGCCACGCTCTCGTCCTGCGACAGTTCGCCAATGGCATTGATGAGCGCCCATTGGTTCCCGCGCGCGAACCGCAGAAAACCTTCAGCCAGCAGGAAACGTTCAATGAGGATGTGACCGACGAAGAATATGTGGAAGCCGTGCTGCGGCGAATGGCCGACCGGTTGTTTGCGACGGTGCGCGAGGAAGGCCGGAGCGTGCGGACGCTGACGGTGAAGGTGCGTTACAATGACCGCGACGAAAATCAGCGAGCCGAGAGCCTGCGCGAACCCACGGATCTGGAGACGGACGTCTATGGGCGATTGCGGGGCCTGTTGCGCGAAGCGTGGCAGCGGCGCGTGAGTCTGCGGATGGTGTCGCTAAAACTGTCGAACGTGTATGACGGCGTGTTCCGCAGCGAGTTGCCGCTGGAAACGGCAGCGAAGAACCATGAAGCGCGGGAACGGCTTGCCGCGGTGATGGACGAGCTGCGGCGCAACAAAGGCTGGTCCGTGGTCTTGCGCGGACACGACTTGAGGTTGCGCGACGCGCCCCGGGACATTGTGAACGAGCGCACGCAGCCTTGGCTCAGGATCAATGTGAACCTCGGGACGCCCCGGCGCCCGCCCACCAGAGCCACGACCTTCGTTCCGTTGCGCGTGCGCAGCTACTACACCTTTCTCGATTCGACACTTTCCCCTGCTGCTATCGTCCACTGCGCCAAGCAACACGGTCTGCCGGCCATTGCCCTGACTGACATCGGCAATTTGCACGGCGCGGTGGAGTTCGCCCAGACGGCAAAACACGCGGGCATCAAACCGATTTTCGGAACAGAACTGCGGGTGAACGACCACCCCTTGTTGCTCTACGTCGAATCCGCGCGCGGCTATCACAACTTGAACCGGCTGCTCTCGCAGAAGGCGGAAGCTGGAGTCGCAAATGAGGAAGGCGCGGTGGCGACGCAGCAACGGCGACCGACCCCAACTAAGACGCTGGAGCCTTTTACGGAAGGGCTGATTGCGGTCAGTCCCGACGCGAGCATCGCCGACCTGTTTCCCGGCCGGTTCTACCAGATGGCGACGAAGCAAGCGGGTGCGAATCGCTTCCCGGCGGTCGCCTGTCCGGCGACTCATTACGCGCGGCCGGGCGACCGCATGAAGTATGACATCCTGCAATCCATCCGCACGTTGACCTTGTTGCGGGAACAACACCCAGAGAAACGAATGGGCGGACACCTCCACTTCCGCACGCCGCTGGAAATGGCCGAGGCGTGCCGGGAGCATCCTGAATGGCTGGCGAACTCGCTGGCAATCGCCGACCGCTGCAATTTCGATATACCGTTCGGCAAACCGCAATTCCCCACGTTCGAGCCGCCGGACGGTTCAACGCCGCGCGAGTTCCTCCACCGACTCGTGTTTGACGGATTGCGGCGGTGCTACCGCGAGCGAGCGGCTGCCATGCGCCCTCAAGTTGAACAGGAATTGAGCATCATTACCGCCGTCGGCTACGAAGAATACTTTCTCGTGGTGTGGAGAATCCTTCAGGATTGCCGCGCGCACGGCATCGAGTGGATCACCCGCGGCAGCGCGGCGGATTCGCTCGTGTGCTATTGCCTCGGCATCTCCGATGTATGCCCCGTCCGCTTTGGCCTCTACTTCCGGCGCTTCCTGAATCAGGAGCGCATGG
>OCZT010007220.1_pt1 | contig 10921 bp, 9 predicted proteins | sample 1539031 | NCBI WGS metagenome assembly OCZT01 (sample SAMEA3539308, study PRJEB22396) | soil metagenome | biome: tundra; feature: field; material: soil | place: USA | collected 2010-05 | depth 0.15 m
GATCTAGGATCCGGTCGACAACGTCCGCCTGCAGCGCGATCCCGCCGGCGCGCGCCACCGCCTCGACCTCGCGGAAGGCGGCGATCACCTGCGCCCGCCCGAATGGATCAGCCCACAGCGGGCCGATCGGCAGCCTGGCGGCGCCGGTGAACGCGGCAAACGGCGCGAGAAAGCAGAACTTCTCCCAGATGGCCACGCGCGCGTCGGCGACCGGCTCGGCGATGATGTCGGCGCCGGTGAACGCATCGCTGATTCTCTGCACGCGCTCCGAGACGCGCGAGGTGTCGCCGGACACCTCGCCGAACACGATGCGCCGGTGTGTGCCGGTTTGCTCGATCACGCCCGGCTCACGGAGCGCCGTCGCGATGTAGGTCGATCCGCCGAGCACGCGCGACGCACCGACCAGCGCCGCGATCTCGTCCACGCTCTCGACGCCGTTCTGCAGCGTCAGCGCCGTGGTCCCCTCGCCGACGAGCGCCTTCAAGATCGGCAGCGCGTCGTGGTTGCTGTACGCCTTGACGGTGAAGATGGCGACGTCAACCGGCGAGACCTGCGCCGCGTGTTCTTCCGCGCGCGCCTTGACCACGAAGTCGCCGAGCGGGCTCTTGATCGCCAGCCCGCGTTCGCGTATCGCGGCCAGATGCGCGCCGCGCGCGATGAACGTGACGTCATGGCCGGCGCACGCCAATTTCGCGCCGTAGTAACCGCCGACCGCGCCGGAGCCGACGATGGCGAATTTCATCCGCGAACGCGCGCGCTGAAGGCCTGGTACGCGCCGGGCGCCTGCTTGTTCCACCAGTCGATATACGCGTGGGCCACGCTCTCGAGGTTTCTGAACTCGATCGGATTCTTGTTCGCCTCGCGGATCTGCGGCAGCACGTCGCGTATGCGCTCCCAGCAGAGCAGCAGCTCGCGGCCGCTCTCGAAGAACAGCTCGTGGCTGAGCACGCCGCTCGTCATGAACGACGCCACCATTTCCCAGTAGGTCGTCACCATGCGGTACGAGGCGTTCGGCTCGCTGCCCGGCGGGCAGAGCGCGGTGAACGCGTCGAGCGTCTTGACCTTGAACGACGCGACGAACCACCGCCGCGCTTCCCGCAACCGATCTTCGCGCCGCACTTCATACAGCTGCAGCAGCAGCTTCACATCGTCGTATGTCGCTCTCGGTACACCGCTCATCATGATCGTGGATCCTATTTCTTGGCCGGCTGGACGAGGCCGACATTGGCAATCGTATCGCCCTTCTTCAGCGACGGCAGCGCGCGGACAAACAGAATGATACCGGTATCGGGCGCCACGATTTCCTGCAGCTGACGATTCAGGTAATCGGTGACCACGCCGATCTTGGCGCCCTTGACGACGCGGGCGTCGCGATCGACGAGCGGATGAAACACGCCGTCCTGTTCCGCCGCAATCGTCACGACCTTTTCGATCCAGACCGGGGCATGCACCGGTGTCCCCGCCGGCGGCGTCATCTTGAGATGGGCCATCACGCCCCGCACGCCGTTGACGAGCATCGCCACGTCGTGTGCCTGGACCGGGCCCGAGCGGCCGGCCTCGGCCGTGAATGACGGCTTGCCGCGCGTGGACGCGGCATTCTCGAGGTACCGCGCAGCGTTCGGATCCTTGGGACGATCGGCGGAGATGATGATGTGGTCCAGACCGAACGCCAGGACCATGGCGCGCGACGCTTCGTCCTGCTTCTGATTGCCGGTCACCGTCCAGTAACTGTACGGGCGGAGGTTTTCGTCGAGGTCGCCGCCGTGCAGGTCGATCAGATGATCGCACCTCTCCACGACCTCTTTCGTGATGACGTACGACGCGCGATCGGTCTGCGTCCCGTTCGGATCGCCCGGATAGAACCGGTTCATGCTTTTGTTGTCGGTCGGGTTGACGTGCGGCACGATCTTCTCGAACGACGGGATGTTCACGATCGGGATGAGCACGAGCGTGCCCGAGAGCTCGCGGGGATTGACGCTGTTGATCAGGCGCTCCACGGCCATGATCGACGCGTATTCGGTGCCGTGGGCCCCGGAGACCACGGCGAGCACCGGACCCGGCTTCGCGCCGTGAAGGACGGCGACCGGAATGTCGTAGCCCGCATCCGAGCCGGCCGGCACCGTGAGGACGCCGAGCGCTTTCTGTCCCCGCGCGGCGGTCGCGGTGCCGACCGTAAATGATGGACGGGCGTCCTGCGCAGCCGCAAGACCTGGCGCCAATAACAGGACGACCGACGTCAACGCGGCACGTGTCAGCATGGTTTACTCTCTCGCCAGCAACTTTACAACGGTTCGAGCAACTGAATATAGTTGACTGTTGCGACCGTGTGAAATCCCAGCTGCTGTATATCAACGGTGAATTCGCGGAGGCGTCCTCCGCCGCCGTGCTCGACGTGATCGATCCGGCGACGACCGAGGTGATCGCGCGGGTGCCGGACGGCAGCGCCGCCGATACCGGCCGCGCCGTGACGGCGGCACGGGCCGCCTTCGACCACGGGTCGTGGAAGGACGCGACGGCCCAGGACCGCGGCCGCGTGCTGTTCAAGCTCGCGCAGATCGTGCGCGACCGCGCGGCCGAGTTGGCCGAGCTCGAGACGCGCAACAGCGGCAAGCCGATCGTCGAGGCCGAGTTCGACATCGCGGATGTCGCCACGTGCTTCGAGTACTACGGCGGCCTCGCGACCAAGATTCAAGGCGACGTGCTGCCGGTGCCCGACAACGCGATGAGCCTCGCGCTGCGCGAGCCGATCGGTGTCGCCGGCCAGATCATTCCGTGGAACTATCCGCTGCTCATGGCGGCCTGGAAGCTGGCGCCCGCGCTCTGCGCCGGCTGCACGACCGTGCTGAAGCCGGCCGAGCAGACGCCGCTCACGATTCTCGCGCTCGCGTCGAGCTTCGCCGACGCCGGCCTGCCTCCGGGCGTCGTCAACATCGTCACGGGCCGCGGCGAAACGGCGGGCGCGGCGATCGTCGAGCATCCCGACGTGGACAAGATCGCGTTCACCGGCAGCGTCGAGGTCGGCAAGATCATCATGCGCGCGGCGGCGGCGACGCTGAAGAAGATCTCGCTCGAGCTCGGCGGCAAGTCGCCGAACATCTTCTTCGCCGATGCCGATTTCGAAACCGCGGTCGAAGGCGCGCTCTTCGGCGTGTTCTTCAACCAGGGCGAGATCTGCTCGGCCGGCAGCCGCATTCTCGTGCAGCGGCCGATCTACAGGAAGTTCCTCGACGCGATGGTCGAGAAGGCGCGCACGATCAAGCTCGGCCCGGGCATCGACCGCGCCACGAAGATGGGTCCGCTCATCAGCCGCGAGCAGCTCGATCGGGTGCAGACGTATCAGGCAATCGGCAAGACGGAAGCCAAGGTCGCGCTCGGCGGCGGCCGTCCGAGCGGCGGCGCGCTCGATCGCGGGTATTTCATCGAGCCGACGATCTTCTACGACGTCGACAATTCCGCGCGAATCGCCCGCGAAGAGATCTTCGGCCCGGTCGCCTGCGTCATGCCGTTCGACGACGAAGCCGACGCGATCCGGATTGCCAACGACACGTACTACGGCCTCGCCGCGGCCGTCTGGACGCGCGACATCTTCCGCGCGATGCGCGTCGTCAAGAACCTGCGCGCCGGCATCGTGTGGGTGAATCACATGCAGCCGACCTATGTCGAAGCGCCGTGGGGCGGCTACAAGCAGAGCGGCATCGGCCGCGAGCTCGGCAAGTGGGGCGTCGAGGAATATCTCAACGTGAAGCAGGTGTACATCAATCTGAGCGAAGAACCGATCAACTGGTATTGAAGGGGAGGGTCTCAATGACTTACTACGGCGGAAAAGAAATGGCGCGCAGCTTCAGGACGGTCCGCGAGAACACGTTGAAGATCGCGGAAGAGATTCCCGAGAACAAGTACGACTTCCGCGCGTCGCCCGACACGAAGACCGTCGGGCAGACGCTCGCGCACATCGCGCTCGGGCCGCGCTTTCAGCTGTACACGCAGACCAACAAGATCGACGACCTGAAGAAGGTCAACTTCCCCGAGCTGATGGCGAAGTTCGGGCCCGAGGAAGCGAAGCCGCGGACGAAAGCGGAGATCGTCGCGCTGCTCAAGGCAGAGGGCGAGAAGTTCGCGTCGTATCTCGAGAGCGTGTCCGAATCATTCCTCGCCGAGCAGGTCAAGATGCCGCCCGGCGCGCAGCCGGCGACCAAAACGCGCTTCGAGATGCTGCTCGGGCCCAAAGAGCACGAGATGCATCACCGCGCGCAGCTCATGGTGATCCAGCGCATGATCGGCCTGGTCCCGCACCTGACGCGCCAGATGCAGGAGCGGATGGCGCAGCACGCCGCCGCGCCGCCCGCGCGGTAACCACGTGGACGCGCGTGTCTCGTGCTTCCCTCCGGAGGCGCTCGCGTTTCTGCGCGCGCTCAAACGACATAACCGCCGCGAGTGGTTCAAGCCGCGCAAGGAGAAGTACGAGGCGTTGGTCCGCGCGCCGATGATCGCGATCGTCGAACGGCTGGCGGACGATTTCCGGACGTTTGCGCCGGACCTCGTCGCCAGCCCGAAGACGTCGGTCTACCGCGTCTACCGCGACACGCGTTTCTCCGAGAACAAAACGCCGTACAAGACGCACGTCGCGGCGATCTTCCCCAGCCGCGGCCTGCCGAAGCATCAGGGCGCCGGGCTCTATTTCCACGTGTCGCCGGAAGAGGTGTGGGTGGGCGGCGGCATGTACGCGCCCGACACGTCGCAGCTCCAGGCCGTCCGCGAGCACCTCGCGAGCAATCTCAAGCGGCTGAAGCGCATCGTCGAATCGCCGGTGTTCAGGCGTGAAGTCGGTGCGCTCGAAGGTGAGCGCCTGAAGCGCGTGCCGCGCGGTTTTCCTGGCGATCATCCCGCAGCCGACTATCTGCGCTACCGCCAGTTCATCGTCGGGCGCGAATTCCCGGCGGCGTTCGCGACGAGTCCGCGTTTCTACGACGCCATCCTGAAGCTGTTTCAACGGGTCGCGCCGTTCAGCCGATTCTTGAACGAGCCGTTGCTGAAGGGTTGAGGACGAACAGCAGCGCGCCGGCCGCGAGCGCGGCCAGGCCGCCCAGGAGCTGCTCGCGTGTGGCGCCGGCGACGACCGCCGCGGACACGACGATGGCGACGATCGGCACGGCGGACCCGAGCGGAGCGGTGAAGGTCGCTGGCTTCACGGACCCGGCGAACGCCGGCGAACGCAGCCGAAGCGTGGCGGCGCACGCACCCGTGTAGGTGACGAGCCGCGCCAGCGCGCTCACCACCGCCAGCTTCGCGAACGATCCGCTGAGCGCCAGCGCGAGCGCCACCGCCGACGTGAACACGATCGCCAGGGCCGGCGTGCGGAAGCGCGCGTGGATGCGGCCGAGGAAGGCCGGCAGCTCCCCGTGCTCGGCGAGCGCAAAGAGCATGCGCGATCCGGTCAGCACCTGCCCGGCGTTGTTGCCGGTCATCGAAATCACCGACCCCACGCCGACCAGGAGCGCTCCGCCGGCGCCGAGCATCAGCGCCGCGGCGTCGGCGATCGGCGTCGCGTGCGCCGCGAGATTCGGCAGCACGCCCTGCGCCACGATCTGCGCCAGCGTCATCACGATCGTGACCGACACGATCGTCGCGATGAGCGCGAACGGCACGTGGCGGCGCGGATCGATCGCCTCGCCCGCCGGCACCGGCACGACGTCATAGCCGCCGTACACGAAGATCAGCAGCAGCGCCGCGGTCGATGCCTGGTGAAACGAAATCGGCGGCAGCGTGGTGAGCCGCGCCGGATCGACATACGCCACGCCGACGATGATGAAGAGCGCGAGCGGCAGGAGCTTGCCAATCGTCAACGCGTTGACGAGCCAGGCGCTCTGCCGGATGCCGCGCACGTTGATCCACGCGAGCGCCGCCGTCACCGCGGTGAGCACCAGGTGGCGCGGCCAGCCCGACGTCATCACCGGCCAGTAGTAGCCGAGCGCCACCGCGATGCCCGCCATGACGCTGGCCTGGCTGGCGGCCCGCGTGAACCACTGCATCCAGCCGACCTCGAACCCCACGAAGCGGCCGAACGCGGCGCGGGTATAAAGGTACGGTCCGCCGGTGCCCTCGAAGCGGCTGCCGACTTCAGCGAAGCAGAGCGCCACCGACAGCGACGCCAGCCCCATCAGCACCATGCCGATCGGACCCCACGGACCGATCTGCGCCGCGAGCTGCGACGGCATCAGGAAGATCGCACCGCCGATCACCTGGTTGACGCCGATCGCCGTCAGATCCCAGCGTCCGAGCGCGCGGCGAAGCGTCGGCGCGACAGACGAAGTCGTCGAGGCGGACATGGTGGGTGGGTTGTATCATGGCTGCTCCGGAACGGGTATGCACAAGACGTTGCCGCGACATTTCTACGCCGATCCGGCGTTCTACGAGGCGGAGCTCGAGCGCCTGTATTTCACACGCTGGATCTGCGCGGGGCGCGCCGACCAGATTCCGAATGCAGGCGATTTCTTCACGCGCACGATCGGCGACGAGAGCCTGATCATCACGCGCGACGGCACCGGCGGGATACACGCCGTGTTCAACGTGTGCCGTCATCGGGGCACGCGGATCTGCGCGGACGCCGAAGGCCATTTCGTCGATCGCATTCAATGCCCGTATCACGCGTGGACGTACGACCTTCAGGGACAGTTGCTCGCCGCGCCGCACATGCCGCCGGAGTTCCGCAAAGCGGACTACCCGCTGCATCGCGCCGGCTGCGACGTCTGGGACGGCCATATTTTTATCAATCTCAAGGCGCGCGGGACGCAGGCGCTCCCGTCGTCCGGGCCAGGATCACTCTGGGAGCAACTCGCGGATTTGCCGGAGCGCTTCGCGGCGTGGCGAATGGCGGATCTCCGTCTCGGGCGGCGCATCGTCTACGACGTGAAGGCGAACTGGAAGCTCATCGTCCTCAACTTCAACGAGTGCCTGCACTGCCCGACGCTGCATCCCGCGCTCAATCGCCTGCATCACTATCTCGGCGCCGACAACGTCGAGCCGACCGCGTGTTACGTCGGCGGCGCGATGGGGTTTCGAAACGGCGTGGAAACGATGAGCATGGACGGCAAGCGGCGGCGCGATTATCTGCCCGGCCTGAACGCGTCGCAGCGCCAGCAGGTGTTCTACTTCGCGATCTATCCCAATCTGCTCCTGAGCCTGCACCCCGACTACATGATGACGCACACGTTGTGGCCGCGCGCGCACGACCGGACCGAGATCGTCTGCGAATGGCACTTTCATCCGGACGAAATGGCCAGGCCGGGCTTCCAGGCCGACGATGCGATTGAGTTTTGGGATCTGACGAACCGCGAGGATTGGTGGATCTCGGAACGATCGCAGGCCGGCATCAGCTCGCGGGCCTACGAGCCGGGACCGTACTCGGAGCGGGAAGAACTGCTGTGGCGTTTCGACGAGATGATTAGGACCGAGGCTGGGAAATCCTAGAATCTGACCTCACATCCCTTAGAGCGGCATGCCTGTCTTACGAGCGGGATTGAAAAACGGCGTCTTCACGACCAGGGCCGGCACGTGGTGGCGCACCGCTTCGACAGTCACTTCAATTTCAAGCGTCGTGCCTTCGGTACAATGCGGCGCCGACACCGTCGCCAGGGCGATCAATTTCTTCAACACCGGCGACCACGTCGTCGTCGTCGCGCGCCCGACCTGGCGGCCGTTCCGGTAGACGGGAACCGGCACGCGGGACGCCGTCGCCGCCGGCTGCGGCGCCGGGCCGAGGCCATCGTACAGCCGCTCGACCGCGGGCCAGCTGATCTCGAGGCCGACGATCTGCCGGGCCGGTCCGCGGCGCTGTTGGTCGGCGAGCGCGGCGCGGCCGACGAACGGCCGCTTGTCGAGCTGCACCAGACGGCCAAGCCCCATTTCGAACGGCGAGTATTTCTGCGACTCGATCAGCGCCTTCTTGCTGCTGTTGAAATCGACGTCGATGAGGAGCAGGCCCGCCTCGACGCGCGCGACGTCGAGAGCCAGCATCCCGGCGGGATGAATGTCGAACGCGCGGCCGCCTTTCATCAGCGCGTCCCAGACATCGACGGCGCGATCCCACGGCATCCAGATCTCGAAGCCCAGATCGCCGGTGTAGCCGGTGCGGGAGATTTCGACCGGGACGCCGGCGATCCGCCCGCGCGTCATGCGGAAGTACTTCAAGTGTCGGATGTCGGCGTCCGCCACCGCATCGAGGAGACGCGCGGAGGTGGGCCCCTGCAGGGCTAGCGCCGCCATCTGTTCGGAGATGTCGTCGATGGTGACGTTGAGGCCGATCGCATTCTGCGTGAACCAGCGCAGGCTCGGGTCGGCGGCGGTCCAGCGGAAGGTGTCTTCTCCAACGCGCGTCACGGTCCCGTCGTCGATCACCTTGCCGTGCTCGTCGCACCACGGCGTGTAGTAGACCTGGCCGGCGGCGAGCTTCTGCGCGTCGCGCGTGATCACGCGGTCGACGAGCTTCACGGCGTCCTTGCCGCTGATCAAGTACTTGAAGAGCGGCGACACATCGATGAGCGCAGACGCGTTGCGAATGGCGTTGTATTCGTGCTCGTGGTGCGCTTCGTACGCGCTGACGGCGTAGTAGCCGGACCACTCGCGAAAGTTCAGGCTCTCGCAGAGCGGAAAGGTGCGTTCGTGGACCGCGGTTCCAATCGGCATGCGCCGCATTATAGTAGGGCGGCATGCGCTACGACGCCATTGTGATTGGCGGTGGCCATAATGGCCTGACCGCGGCCGCTTACCTCGGGCGCGCCGGACGCAAGGTCCTCGTCCTCGAGCGCCGCCACATCGTCGGCGGCGCGGCGGTCACCGAAGAGGTCTTCCCCGGCTTTCACTTTTCCGTGTGCTCCTATGTCGTCTCGCTGCTCAGGCCGGAGATCATCCGCGAGCTCGACCTGCCGCGCCACGGCCTCGAGATCCTGCCGCTCGACGGCACGTTCACACCGATGCCGAGCGGCGATTACCTGTGGCGTGTGAACGATCACGCCAAGACCCGGCGCGACATCGCGCGCCATTCGAAGCTCGACGCGGAAGCGTACGACGAGTACGGCAAGGCGATGGTGGAGATGGCGCGGTTCGTCAAGCCGATCCTGAACATGACGCCGCCCGATCCGCTCACGCTCGATCCGCGCGAGCTGATGAAGCTCCTGTTCCTCGGCAAGCGCTTCCGCGGCCTCGCCGACGGCGATCGCTACAACCAGGTTCAGTTGATGACGATGAGCGCGATCGACTTTCTCGATCAATGGTTCGAGACCGATGTGCTCAAGGCGACGATGTCCGCGTCGGGGATCATCGGGACGTTTCTGGGCGTGCGATCGCCAGGCACCGCATACGTGCTCCTCCACCACTACATGGGCGAGATCGACGGTGCGTTCCGGTCGTGGGGCTTCGCGCGCGGCGGTACCGGCGCGATCTCGAATGCGATCGCGAGCGCGGCACGCGAGGCGGGCGTCGAGATCCGCACCGATACTTCCGTCGCGCGGATCGTCACCCGGAACGGCCAGGCGACCGGCGTCGTGCTGACCAACGGCGACGAGCTGTCGGCCGGCATGGTGCTTTCGAGCGTCGACCCGAACCTCACGTTCCTGACGTTCATGGACGCGAAGGACTTGCCGGACGACTTCGTGGACGACGTCCGGCGCTACAAGTATCGCGGCTCGTCGGGCAAGGTGAACCTGGCGCTCGACGCGCTGCCAGATTTCACGTGCTTGCCGGGGCCGGGCCCGCACCTGCGCGGCGCGATTTCGATCTCTCCGAGCGTCGACTACATGGAGCGCGCGTACGACCAGGCGAAGTACGGCGAGTTCTCGCGGCGTCCGTACATCGACATGGTCATTCCGACGCTCACCGATCCGTCGGTCGCGCCGGCGGGCAAGCACATCCTGTCGTGCTTCGTGCAATACGCGCCGTACAAGCTGGCGGCGGGCACCTGGGACGATCAGCGCGAGGCGTTTGGCGACGCCGTGATCGACACCATCGCCGAGCATGCGCCCAACATTCGCGACATCATCCTGCATCGGCAAGTGCTGACACCGCTGGATCTGGAGCGCGAGTTCGGGCTGACCGAGGGCAATATCTTCCAAGGCGAGCTGACGCTCGAGCAGTTGTTCTTTTTGCGGCCGGCGCCCGGCTGGGCGCAGTACGCGACGCCGATCAAGAACCTCTGGATGTGCGGGTCGGCGACGCATCCGGGCGGCGGCATCATGGGCGCGCCGGGGCGCAACGCCGCGTTGAAGATCCTGGGGCGGAGGGCGTGATGCATGACGTCGTCATCATCGGCGCTGGCCACAACGGCCTCATCACCGCCGCGTTTCTCGCGAAAGGCGGCCTGAAACCGCTCGTGCTGGAACGCGCCGAGCGCGTGGGCGGCTGCGCAATCACCTCGGAGATCGCTCCGGGCTTCCGCTGTCCGACGCTCGCGCACGCCGCCGCGATCGATCCGGCTATCGTGCGCGCCCTCGCACTCGATCGCCACGGGCTGCACATCATCAGACCGCAGGCGCACGTGTGCGCGCCGTCGCTCGATCGGCGCGCGCTCGTCCTCTGGGCCGATGCGCGGCGCGCCGCCAGGGAAATCGCGAGCTTCTCCGCTCGCGACGCCGAACAGTATCCGCGCTTTCTGGACAGCTTCGCGCGGATCGCGGGTGTCCTCCGCGCGATGAGCGCGACGCCGCCGCCGTCGATCGACGATCCGACGACGGGCGATCTGATCGAGCTGCTCAAGACGGGACGCCGATTCCGCGCGCTCGGAAGAGCCGACGCGTACCGGCTGCTGCGGTGGATGCCGATGGCGGTCGCCGATCTCATGAGCGAATGGTTCGAGAGCGAACCGCTCCGCGCCACGGTCGCGGCCGGCGGCCTGCTCGGGGCGTTCTTGGGCACGCGATCGGCGGGCAGC
>OCZT010007221.1_pt1 | contig 10920 bp, 8 predicted proteins | sample 1539031 | NCBI WGS metagenome assembly OCZT01 (sample SAMEA3539308, study PRJEB22396) | soil metagenome | biome: tundra; feature: field; material: soil | place: USA | collected 2010-05 | depth 0.15 m
GCCCAACCCGCCGCGCGACGGCCGGGCAAGGCCAGGGCAGCCGGTCGTTCGCGGCGTTCACCCGCCGCCGGCCCGGCTGAGCGGGGGGCACGTGGTAGGCAGCCTGCATCGGTTCGTGCGCTTGCTGAGGCTGTTCGGCGTGCGCGTGTCGGTTGCCGAGGCTGCCGATGCCATGCTGGCAGCCGCCCAGCCGGGCGTGCTTGCTGGCCGGGATACGCTGCGCGCGGCCCTGCACGTCACGCTGATCAAGGACCGGCGTGACGACGAGCTGTTCGACGAGCTGTTCACGGCGTTCTTCTCGCTGCGCCGGGTTTCCGGCCCCTCCGGCGGGCGCGGTCACAGCCATGAGCACGACGACCTCGCCGACACCGGCGAGCTGGAGTCGTTCACGGTCTCCGAAGAGCCGTCAGAGCTGCCGCAGCAGGGGCACAGCCATGGCAAGCCGGCCGACATCAGGGATTTCTTCCGCCCGGAGGATCTCGCCCAGCAGTACAACCTGCACCAGGAAGCGAACAAGATCGATCTGGCCTCGGTGACGGACGAGATCGTGCTGTCCAAGGAGGGTGCCGACGGCGCTCGCGACGCCGGGGCTTCCGTGCAGCTGGAAACCAACCGGCTGCACAACCCCGGCCTGCCGGGCCAGCTCGCCCCGGCTACCGGGCACCGCGTCGACACCGCGCTGACAGTGGCGCAGCAGGAGGTGCTGCTCGGCTGGCTGGAGGCGGCGGATGAGGATATCGACGCCCGCGCCCTGGCGATGCTGCGCCGGCAGCTGGCTGGCGTCATCGATGATCTGCCCGAGCTGTTGCGGCGCTACCTGGACAAGCTCGCGGGCGCGGATGTGGAGGCGCGGATCGCTGAGCGCGCGCGGATCGAGTCCGTCGATGAGCGGGAGCGGGCCGACCTGGAGGAGGCGCTGCGCAGACTGGCACGCCAGCTGCGCGGCGCCCGGACCAGCCGGCAGCGCAACACTCCCCGCGGACGGGTCAACCCTGGCCGCACCATGCGCAAGAACATGCGCTATGAGGGCATCCCGTTCCAGCCGGTCACCACCAGCCGTGCCGCGGACAAGCCACGGCTGGTGCTGCTGGCCGACGTGTCGCTGTCGGTGCGCGCGACCGCGCGGTTCACGCTGCACCTGGTGTACGGCATGCAGTCGCTGTTCACGCAGGCTCGCTCGTTCGCCTTCGTCGACTCGCCGGTCGAGATCACCGAGCTATTCGCCGAGCACCCCCTGGAGCGGGCGCTCGGGCTGGTGTTCGACGGGTTGCCCGCCGGCGGCCTGCTCGACGTGGACGCCAGCTCCGACTACGGCGCGACGTTCACCGAGTTGCTGTCGGAGCAGTCCGCCGCGCTCGATCGCCGCACCACGCTCATCGTGCTCGGAGACGGGCGAGGCAACGGCAACGACGTCCAGCTGGACACTTTCCAGGAGATCACCCGAAGGGTCCGCGAGACGATCTGGCTGACTCCCGAACCCCGGTATTCCTGGGGACTGGGGGCGTGTGACCTGCCGCGCTACGCGGAGTTCTGCGGCCGCGTCCAAGTGGTCGCCGATCTCACCGGGCTCCAGCGGGCAGCCTGGCAGATCTCCGCGGAGGCGACCGGACGATGAGCGAGCCGCCTGTGATCCGGTCGCTCCCGCAGGCCATCGACCCGCTGGCGCCGTGCCAGCGGGGGCGCTACGACGACTATCTCGTCAGCGTTCTGCGGGCCGAACCGCCTCATGGCCAAACCGAAGGCCCCGGTCCCATGGTCCGCACCGATCACTTCTGCCTGTGGGAAAACGGCCACCGGATCAAGGTGAGTCACTGGCTGCGTTCCGACCAGCTCGACAACGAAGTGGCCGCGATGCTGGCCGAGGAGTTGTTCGCGCCGGGCTGGCTGTCCGGGGCGGACATCTTCGAGCGGGTATTCACCGGCGTCGTGCGGTCCTGCATTGATGAGCCGCTGCTGGCATGGTGCACCTTCTATGGCAATACCCTGGCCAGAATCCGGCAGTGCTGGCGGGCGCTGGCCGCGGCGAATGGCTTGGGGCGCGCGCCGATCAGCGAGTTCGCACGCGTGTCTGCGCACGCAATGCAGCTCATTCCCGCCGGCCGGGTGCTCGACGTTGGCTCCTGTTTCGGCTTCCTCCCGCTGCTGCTGGCCGAAAGGCCGGGAAACACGGTGACCGCCTCTGACCTGTCCAGCGGCACCATGTGCCTGCTGAATGCGGTAGCCGCCGCGCGCGGGCTGCAAGTGAGCACCCTGGTATGCGATGCGGCGCGGATCCCGGTGCCCGATGACTGGGCCGACACGGTGAGCGTGATCCACCTGCTGGAACACGTGAGCCCCGAGCACGGTAGCGCCGTGCTCAGCGAGGCGCTCCGGGTTGCCCGCCGTCTGGTGGTGGTCGCCGTGCCGTTCGAGGAGGAACCCACCGCCGCCTACGGCCATGTCCGCACCATTGACCTCCGCCAGCTTGGTGAGCTGGGCGACAGCACCGGCCACCGCTACTCGATGCACGAGCACCACGGCGGCTGGCTGGTGCTGACCGTCGGCTAGGTCTCAGCTGGACGTCAGGTCCAGGCCGTTCTTAGTGGCCTTGTAGACCGCTTCGGCGCGGCTGGTCGCGTCAAGCTTGCGCATGATGTTGCGGACGTGGAATTTTACCGTGGTCTCCGACAGGTGCAGGTGCGCGCCGATGCCCCGGTTGCTCAAGCCGCTTGCGACCAGCCTCAGCACGTTCAGCTCGCGGCCGGTCAGCGGTGAGCGTGCCTGCGGGGCGTGGATCGACCGCATCATGGCCGCGGCGGAGCGGGAGTCGAACGCGCTCCCCTTCCGGGCGACCAGGCGGATCGAGCGCACCAGCTCCAGGGTGTCGACGTCCTTGACCACGAAGCCACTCGCCCCGTGCTGAATGGCGCTGACCACCAGCGCGTCGTCCACGAAAGTGGAGAGCACTAGCACGCTGAGCTCAGGATATCGTTTGGTCAGCCGAGCGCACACGCCCAGCCCGTCGTTGTCCGATGCGGGGGACAGCTTCATGTCGAGCAGCACGATCGCCGGGCGGGTCCGCTCGACGACGGCCAGCGCCTCGCCGGCAGAACTGGCCTCGCCCACGACCTGCAGGTCGTGCTCGCGCTCCAGCAGCGAGCGCAGGCCCTGCCGGAGGATCGCGTGATCGTCGACGAGCACGATCCTGACCGGGACCTCGTCAGCCGGCTCCGCCCGCCCCGGCTGTTCCTCATGCATCGCCACCGCAACCCTCCGCCAACTGCCGGCTATCGGCCTCGCTGCGCCCGAGCAGGGGCAGGGGGATGTCCATGCGGAGAAGGACGCCGCCGGACCGAGAGCGGCGGATGGACAATGTGCCGCCCAGTTCCTCCGCCATGGTCAGCATGTTCGCCAGCCCTCGGTGTCGTCCGGACAGGTCTGCTGCGCACGACAGCCGCAGGGCGCGACGCAGCTGCGCCGGGTCACCGGTCCCGTTGTCGGAGACGCTGATGGCCACCGCGTCGGCCCGGTAACGCAGCCGGACCAGGGCGCGCGTGGCTTTGCCGTGCGCCGCCGCATTGAACAATGCTTCCCCGGTCCACCGCAGCATCGACTGCTCGATTTCGGGGGGCAGCGGGACTGGGTGTCCTTCCGGCATCACCTTCACGTGCAGGTCGGTGGGCCGGTGCACCGTGCACAGCCGCTGCAGCATGACGGGCAGCGGAACCGCTGACTCCTCAGCGGTGCGGTGCAGCGCGTAGATCGCGGCCCGCAACTGCTCGGCCGCGTGCCGCGCGAGGTCCTTGGCCGGCACCAGGCGTTCGGCGATCTGGCTGGCTGGGTCGGCCATGCCCGCTAGCTCAGCCCGGCACACCTCGATGGTCATGCCGATGGACAGCACGGACTGAGTCACGCTGTCGTGCAGTTCGCGCGCGATGCGGTGCCGCTCGTCGTCCAGCGCCTGTCGCTGCCGCGCCGCATCGAGCTGCCGCTGCGTCTCGGCCAGCTCGGCGCTGCGGGCGGCCAAGTCCCTGGCGTGTCGTGTGGTCGCGTCGTAGAGCTGCTCGCTGCGGCCACGCAACTGGGTAGTTGCGTGGAACAGGAATGAGTTGTGCAGCGCCACGGCGGCCTGGTTGGCCAGCACCCTTAGGATGGCGCGATCGGTGCCGGCCGCCTCCAGCCCGGCGCCCGGCCGCGCTGCGATCCCGCCGACCGGCTCGTCATCCAGGGTCATCGACACCCGAACCCAGCCCTGGCCGCTGTCCGGCGACTCGACCTCCCACGGACGGCCGCGCAGCACGGCCAGGTGTTCGCGTACGTCGGCCGGCAGCCTGCTCTCGTCGTCGATCAGCTCGCCATCAGTCACTGCGAGAAACCGGGGGCGCGCGGCGGGCAGTACCCCGTCGGCCACGGCGAACAGCAGCCAGTCGGCCTGCAGGTGCGCCGTCGCCGTCCGCACCACCCACTCGACCAGCGCGCGGGGACCGGCTGCGGTGCGCACCAGGGCGCGGGAGATGCCGTCCAGCGCCTGCACGGCGTGCTCGAAGCGCTCGGCGGAGCGAACGTACTCGGAGTAGTACGAGCGCTTGCCTGAGCGAAGGCCGGTCAGGATCTCCAGATCGCCGTCCGGACGAGCATCGCGCCCTGATTCGGTCGCCGGTGGCCCGGTCACAAGGCCGCCCGGAACAGCGTCTCGATGTCCCGCGCGTCCGCTTCGCGGGGATTGGTGGCCAGGCAGGCGTCCTTCAAGGTGGTCCGGGCCATCTGGGGCAGCACGTCCTCGGTGACACCGAGCGCGGCCAGTCCCTTCGGGACGCCTACCTCGTCGGCCAGTTCGCGTACCCGTTCGGCGAGGAGCAGCGCAACCTCGCCGGCCGGCACGCCCTCGGTGCGGATGCCGCTTGCCGCGGCCAGCGGGACGAAACGCCCTGGCCAGACCTGGGCGTTGAACCTGATGACGTGGGGCAGCAGAACGGCGTTCACCACGCCGTGCGGGGCGTCCAATACGCCGCCGACCTGGTGGCTCATCGCGTGCGTGGCACCCAGGATGGCATTGGTGAACGCCATGCCCGCCTCCAGCGACCCCAGGGCCATGGCCAGGCGCGGGATGGTCTCGTTCGGCCGCAGCCGGGTGCGCAGCAGGTGGCGGGTGATCAGCGCGACGGCATGCAGCGCATGGCTGTCGGTCAGCAGGTTGTGCGCACGGGACACGAACGCCTCGATCGCGTGCGTCAGCGCATCCAGCCCGGTGGAGGCGTTGAGCCAGTCCGGCATGGTGGTGAGGAGGCGCGGGTCGATCACGGAGATCTCCGGCACCAGCGTCCGGCTGATGATGGTGATCTTGATGTGGGCCGCCGTGTCGGTGACGACAGCGAACTGCGACACATCCGCGCCCGTGCCCGAGGTGGACGGCACCATCACGGTCGGCGGGATCGGGCGTACGACCTTGTCCACCCCCTCGTAGCCGAGGATCCGGCCGCCGTTGCCGGACAGGATCGCTACGCCCTTCGCCGCGTCGATGCACGAGCCGCCGCCCAGCCCGATGATCACATCGCTGCCGCTCTCGGCGTACATCTGGAAGGCGGCTTCGATCTCGTGGTCCTTAGGATTGGGGGTAACGTCATGCCACACTGCCGGGTGCAGCCCGCTGCGCCGCAGGTAGGCGACGGCCTCATCCACCCAGCCCGCCTCGATCAGCCCAGGGTCGGTGACAAGGAACGGCCGACGCGCACCGAGCCGCGCCGCGCAGTGACCTAGTTCCGCCAGCGCACCCGGCCCGAATACGATCTCAGGAGCATGAAACTTCGCCAGCCGCGCGGGGGCGTGGGCGCTGAGCGCCTCGCCCCGTCGCGGGCCGGCCAGCTGGCCGGTGCTCTTTTCGCAGTTCCAGTCGGCACCGGGCCAGTCGCTCTCGACCATCGCGGGGTTTTCCAGTGGAATGGGCATGAGAACTCCTGCCCTGTTTTCCCAGATCAGACCCGATTATCCCAGACAAGACCCAGGTTACGCTGCTGTCAAGAGTCTGTTGCATCGGCATTTCCGGCATGGGTAGCCGAGAGGCGATTGGGTAGTCACGACGCCGTCCTCCTGTGCGCGCTGGCCTGTCCGGTTGGGTAGCTGTCGTGGCGCCCGACCTGCTGGACAATGAGCACTATCGAATGTGCCCCGGTCGGCAGACCGGGGCACGGCACGGCGATTGCAGGCTGGCCGCGACGGCGAGGCCACCGGCGTCGGCGGCAGTGGGAGATGAGCATTCATGACAGTGACCCTGGACCGGAGCGTCGAGGAGTTCATCGGCGCCCCGCGGCAGCTGTTCATCAACGGGCAGTGGACGGACGCGGCGTCGGGCAAGACGTTCGAGACCCCTAACCCGGCGACAGGCGAGACCCTCGCCCGGATCGCCGAGGGGGACGCGGAGGACATCGACAGGGCCGTGCGGGCTGCGCGCAGGGCTTTCGAGGACGGCCCGTGGAGCAGGATGACCCCGTCCGAGCGGGGCCGCATCATCTGGCGGATTGGCGATCTCATCCTCGAGCACCTCGACGAGCTCGCCCAGCTGGAGTCGCTCGACAACGGCAAGCCCTTCGCCGTGGCGCGGGCCGCCGATGTGACGCTGGCCGCGGATCTCTTCCACTACATGGCCGGATGGGCCACCAAGATCGAGGGCAACACGATCAACATCTCGGTGCCGTACATGCCGGGCGCGAATTTCCACTCATACACCTTGCGTGAGCCGCTCGGCGTGGTCGGGCAGATCATCCCGTGGAACTTCCCGCTGCTGATGGCCGCGTGGAAGCTCGGCCCGGCGCTGGCTACCGGCAACTGCGTGGTGCTCAAGCCGGCTGAGCAGACCCCGCTGACCGCGCTGCGGCTCGCCGGGCTCATCGCCGAGGCCGGTATCCCCGAGGGCGTGGTGAACGTGGTATCCGGCTTCGGCGAGACCGCCGGCGCGGCCCTGGCCGCGCACAACGACGTGGACAAGGTCGCCTTCACCGGTTCCACCGCGGTGGGCAAGCTGATCGTCGCGGCCGCGGCGGCCAGCAACCTCAAGAAGCTGACCCTGGAACTCGGCGGCAAGAGCCCCAACATCGTCTTCGACGACGCCGCGCCCGGCGCAGTCGAGGGCGCCGCGAACGCGATCTTCTTCAACCACGGGCAGTGCTGCGTCGCCGGCTCGCGCCTCTACGTCCAGCGCGGCCGCTTCGACGAAGTGGTCGACGGCGTCGCCGAGATCGCGAAGTCGATCAAGATGGGATCCGGGATGGAGCCGGGGACGCAGATGGGCCCGCTGGTCTCCGATGAGCAGCTTCGCCGGGTGACCGGCTTCCTCGACTCCGGCAAAGCAGAAGGCGCCACCGCCCTCGCGGGCGGCGGCCGGTTCGGCGATCGCGGCTACTTCGTCGAGCCCACAGTGCTCACCAACACCCGCCCAGACATGAAGGTCGTGCGCGAGGAGATCTTCGGGCCGGTCCTGGTCGCTGCTCCGTTCAGCGACCTCGATGAGATCGCTGCGGTCGCCAACGACTCCGAGTACGGCCTCGGGGCGGGCATCTGGACCAGTGACATCTCCAAGGCCCACGCCCTGGCCAAGAAGATCAGGGCCGGCACCATCTGGATCAACTGCTACAACGTGTTCGACGCGGCGCTGCCGTTCGGCGGATACAAGCAGTCCGGCTGGGGACGCGAAATGGGCCACGAAGTACTCAACAACTACACCGAGGTCAAGGCCGTCACCACCCAGCTGTAACACGGCCGGCTCATGCTGGGTCGCGGTAGATCTGATTCACCCCCGGGAACCTGGAGGTGGCTTGAAATATGCAGCAGGAGCGCAGCACCGGGTGCAACGCGGACCGCTGCGCGCCACACGGGCGGTGTACGGCGGCACGGGCCCAGCGGGCTGGCGATGGGAATGACGCGGCAGTACGTGGCTGGTGAGTTGTCGGTGCTGCTCGCGCACTTGCAGGCGGTGACCACGACCGAGGCGGCGGGGCGTGAGGCGTGGTTCCTGCGGCACGCGGCTGAGACGGAACCGATCCCGGCCCTGGGCTCGGTGACCATGCGCGCACTGGCACTGGCAGAGGGCCTGTGCTGGGATTCGCTGAACCGGGGCGACACGGCGGCGTTCACCCGCCGGGCGGCGGTCTGCGCCGAGCTGCACGACTTCGGCGTGTGCGCCGGCCTGCTCAAGGAGGCTTAGGCAGGCCTGCCCTCCGTGCTCCGATAGTTATCTTCCGGCGAGAGGACAAGACAATGGCAGAAAGCCAGGAGCCGCAGAGTCCTGAGGTGCAGGTCTCCGAGGCGCAGATCGCGGTGCACTGGCGCGAGGAGGAGGTCTACTACCCGCCCGAGAAGTTCGTCGAGCAGGCTAATGCGGCTGACCCGGCTATCTTTGACCGGTTCAGCGAGAAGCACTTCCCCGACTGCTTCAAGGAGTACGCGGACCTGCTCACCTGGGATGAGACCTGGCACACGACACTGGACACCAGCAATCCCCCGTTCTGGAAGTGGTTTGTCGGCGGCAAGCTGAACGCCTCCTATAACTGCGTCGACCGGCACGCGGAGGCCAGCCCGGACAAAACCGCGATCATCTTCGTGCCGGAGCTGGAGTCCGACAACCACGTCGAGATCAGCTACTCGGAACTGCTCCGCCAGGTGAACGAGTTCGCTGCGGTGCTGCGCGACTCCCTGGGCCTGACGAGCGGCGACCGGGTGACCCTGCACATGCCGATGGTGCCCGAGCTGGCAGTCACCATGCTGGCATGCGCACGGCTTGGCGTCATCCACTCGCAGGTGTTCGGCGGGTTCAGCGGCACCGCCTGCGGGCACAGGATCGCCGACTCCGGCAGCCGCATCCTGATCACGATGGACGGCTACTACCGCGGCGGCCAGCTGACGGACCACAAGGTCAAGGCGGACGAAGCGCTCGCGGCAGCCCGCCAGGAGGGCCAGGAGGTCGAGAAGGTTCTTGTCTGGCGGCGTCATCCGGGCCAGTACGCCTCGCAGACCCCGATGGCCGACGGCCGCGACTTCTTCGTCGACGAGTTGCTGGCCGGCTACCGGGGCCGCGTAGTGGAGCCGGTAGCCATGCCGGCTGAGGCGCCGCTGTTCCTGATGTACACCAGCGGCACCACCGGCCGCCCGAAGGGCTGCGTGCACAGCACCGGCGGCTATCTCGCCTACGTGGCCGGCACGTCGAAGTACTACCAGGACATTCACCCCGGCGACGTGTACTGGTGCATGGCCGACATCGGCTGGATAACCGGCCACTCCTACATCGTCTACGGTCCGCTGGCGCTGGGCACGACGACAGTGATCTACGAGGGCGTCCCCAACTATCCCGACGGGGGGCGGCCCTGGCGGATCGCGGAGAAACTCGGGGTGAACATCTTCCACACCTCGCCGACCGCGATCCGGATGCTGCGCAAGGTCGGCCCGGAGGAACCGAAGAAGTACGACTACCACTTCAAGCACATGACCACGGTGGGCGAGCCGATCGAGCCGGAGGTCTGGCGCTGGTACCACTCCGAGGTCGGCAAGGGCGAGGCGGCCATCGTCGACACCTGGTGGCAGACCGAGAATGGCGGATTCCTCGGCAGCACGCTGCCGGCCCTGCAGCCGATGAAGCCCGGCAGTTGCGGGCCCGGCGTCCTCGGCGTCTACCCGGTGATCTACGACGAGGACGGCGGCGAGGTCCCGGCGGGCAGCGGCAAGGCCGGCAACATCTGCATCCGCAACCCGTGGCCGGGCATCTTCCAGACCATCTGGGGCCGGCCGGAGCGGTTCGTCGATACCTACTACGCGAAGTACAACAAGGACCCCGGCAGCAAAGACTGGCGCGACTGGCCATACTTCGCCGGCGACGGAGCTGTGCAGGCCGCCGACGGCTACTTCAGGATCCTGGGCCGGGTCGACGACGTGATCAATGTGGCCGGGCACCGGCTCGGCACCAAGGAGATCGAGTCCGCGGCGCTGACCGTGCCCGAGGTGGCCGAGGCTGCTGCAGTCCCTGTGATCGACGACATCCGGGGCCGTGTGGTGGAGATTTACGTCTCGCTCAAGCCCGGTTCCGAGCTGGGCAAGGCGATGGAGGACAAGGTCACCAGGGCGATCGAGACCGAGATCGGCAAGATCGCCCGGCCGAAGAACGTCTGGATCGTGCCCGACATGCCGAAGACCAGGTCGGGCAAGATCATGCGCCGGGTCATCGCGTCGATCTCCAACTTCGCTGATGTCGGGGATGTCACCACCCTGGCCAACCCCGAGATCGTCGAGGACATCCGCCACCACGTGCAGAGCGCGAAGGTCGCCAGGGGCGACGTGCCCCGCGAGCTGACCGAAGCCGAGTTCGAGGAGATCAAGAAGTTCGGCGCCGAGTAGGGTCCCCGGCCGTCAGCACCTTCGGCGACCGGGGAAATCCCTCCCAGCGATCACTCACCCGGGGCCGACACCCCGCGCCGGGAAGATCAGCCCGGCGTCGCCAGGCGGCGCACGTGGTGAATGGAAATGTCGCGCTCAATCGCGCCGGGCACACTGTTCCAATCACAGCTCCAAGCCGCAGCGCAATCAAAGAGCTGGACGGCACCAGAACTCTTCATCTGCGTGGCCCCGACGAGGCGCCGATGGGCTCCCAAACGGGCCCGGTCCTGGCCAGCCCGGTCTGGCTGCTCGGGGATAGCCATGACACCCCTTCCCCCAATATGCGAGCCCTGATATCTATGAGAGAGAAAAACATCTCATAACTGTCCATCCTGATTCTTGAAAAGGCGCCGCCGGGAGCAGAATGATTGGCGCCGAGGCCGACGGGGGCGAATATCTCTGCGTCCGGCGCGTCGGGTGAGCGGCGCCAGCACCTCACTCAGGACGGCGCCAGCACCTCACTCAGGACACAGGGCGGTGCGCAAAGTCGTTTCGGCTGGTCATGATGTGGTTTCTGGGCCGGGT
>OCZT010007222.1_pt1 | contig 10920 bp, 4 predicted proteins | sample 1539031 | NCBI WGS metagenome assembly OCZT01 (sample SAMEA3539308, study PRJEB22396) | soil metagenome | biome: tundra; feature: field; material: soil | place: USA | collected 2010-05 | depth 0.15 m
GCGGACCTGAGAGGCCGGCTTACCGGTCCGAACACAGTCGGTAAGCAGGGACCAGCTGTCGGCAAGCAGATCCGCCCAGAAGATGACGGCTGCCCACACGGACTGAGGCACATCCCTCCGCAGCGGTTTGCCAAAGGAGGTCAGCCGAAAGTGTTCGGGGGTCGTCTCTTCCGTCACGCCGATGCTGGCGAGAGCGCGAAGCAGGCGGTACAACGCGGTGGCATCTGCCTGACACTGTTCGGCCAGGAAGCCAACGCTACGCACCTCGTCTCCAAGTGCATCGGCAACGCCGAGACGTGCAGCCGCGCAAAGCATGCGGCTGCGGGAATACGCCATTGCCATTTCGACGAGCCCCGTATTTGTCGTGACATTGCCGATGCCACTGTTAGGTTGGGCCATAAGACACCTCAAATCCAATCTACTCATCGCGAACGGGCCCTGCCCAGCAGCAAATCCGGATTAGTACCCAGAAACGCGCTAGGAACCCGTGATCCAGCTCGGGGCTTTCTTCGATTTACGTGAAATTGCCATTGCGCGAACCTCGCGGCTAGTGCGTGTCTGCTACTTGCCGAAGACATGCCGCAAGGGAACGGCCGTTCTTGGCAAGTGTGCGGGGTCGTTCCGCTAGGCTGCATGCCGGAGATTGTCATACGAGGCTGTCAGGTCAGATCTGCTGTGCCTGTAAGGTGTCCCTGCCGCCTGAACCCAACCAGAGACCCGGGGAACCATACTGCAAGCGGTGTGCGTCGCACCACAAAGTGCTGATGCAGTTCATGCTGGCGAAGGACGGCTGGACGGTGTCATTCCTGGAGGAGGACTGCAAGACATCTCTGCCTCGCCACTTCATCTTCCAGAGCGAGCTGAAGATCCTCGATCTGGCCAGGCACGGCGGCGCCGAGTTCAATCTTGCCGGCCGTCAGGCGATCGAACACGGGATCAGTATGGGCAGAGGTGCCGTCTGGTTGAAGCTGACACGAGATCAGTATGCCAAGCTACGAGGATGATCCGGCTCCACGTTCGCCGTCCACGCCCATCTCAGACGTGTCGCCATAAGCATACGGACGAGCTACAGCGCACCATTAGGCCCTAATGCCTAGGCGTGGTGCAGTGCCTGCGGTGAATCGGGGAAGTGTGGGGCAGATGTTGAGACCGATATAAGGCAATTCCAACGCGTATACTTGCGGCACAATTGACAGGGTTCTTGGCAGATGGCCATACCATCGATTCCGGGAATGGGCAGGTAAAATCCAACCCGCAGGCCTGCCGATTGTGGGCCTTCCATATGAGCACAGGCGACAACCAACTGACCAACCTCGACCAATCCATGGAACTGGATCAGGTCTATTGGCATTTCTTCACCAAGTTTCGGGATTTAGACATTCCTAGATCGGTAGCCGAGGCTAGAATCACGGGAGCCGAGCTTGAAAAGCTTCAGTCGTGGTTTGACGGTCAGTACGGTAAACCGAGGAATTGGTGCGACAGAACTTGGCAGGAGAACATTGAAGGGACCTATACGGCGTCAAGTCGCGAGATGTTTGGCGCTTTGTTCCTCATTCTTGCCTCTGAGATTGGGCGAGATCATGGTAGCGAGGAGTCACTTTGGCCCAGCATCGCTGACAAGTTCCGGGCGAACAAGACGACTCACTCAGTTCTCTTTGGGAATGACCACCCGACCGAACTCTGCAAAGTTGCGATGGCTGCGGGAGTCAGGAAGCTGCAACTGCGGAATCTAATAGATCGATCTGACAAGCAAGAGTACTTCGACACAATCAAGTTGCAGATTGGCTTCACTTACAAGGGGGCCCTACGGCGTTTGCCGGATTGGCTTGACGGTCTAGGTTCTACGACCGCCTTGCAAGTGCTCATCGGAAGCGATGTGACACTTGAGGACTTCGATACGTCCTCTCGAAGTTTTCGAAGACTCTGGACGACGTTACGCGAATTTCGGGCAGGAAGAATTTCCATCCATGTCGCATCCCAGATCCTCCGGGAATCACCTTGGATTAGAGCATCCTGGGTCACTCCACTACTGGAAGTCGCCCAGCTACATCGGCCACGTGCAATCCCAGTCTCGGCTGATGCCATTTCAGAATCGCTCTGTGATCCAGTATTCAACTGGGACACAGCCTCAAAACCGCGCATTCAACTCAAGTTGAACGAGGAACGAATCTACGAACTATTGACTGGCAAGAGCACAGCTGCGTTTGCAGTGGACGGCGTCGTCGTGGACAGATGGTCAATGGAAGCTTCGGGCGGCTTTCGAGGAAGCAGACTGCTAGCCTGCGAAAAGGCAGGACAGCCTCCAAACCTGCGTCCACTGAGCCTCTCCATAAGTTGCAATGGTGAACCGATCGAGAGTATAGACTTGGCCGCACTTGGTCTCGATGAGCCGTTTCTGATCTTCGATCTAACTACAGGCGCAAAAGTAGATGTAAACGAACTGCTGAATCCAAACCGTGACTACGCCGTGGTCTGCGATGCAGATATGAATGTCCCTGGTTCGCCGTTCGGGAAGGGAAGAGGCAGGTCAGCGTTTCGTTTGAGTCGCCCGCTCACGCAGAAGACTCAACTCAAGTGCGGTGAAGACGTAGTTTGGGAACCCCGGCTTTCGGAATTCAGATCACAAAGGTTCATCACGTTGGCACTTGAGTCCGATGGGAATATGACGGTGGAAATTGGTTCGCAGGCAAGTCTTTTCGTCACCGGTGTACCGGAGGATGCGCAGTCGGCCATACTATGCACTGGGACCCGCACAACGCAGCTCGTTCTTTGTCCGGGGGGATGGAAGACAGTTCAACCCGTTCCTGTTTCGCTAGATTTGGTTACTGGCAATGTGAGACTCCGCATTCGCATCGAAGGGCCGAATTACAAGCGTGCCGTGATTCCGAAGCTGAAGATCAATTTGACCGGCCTCGCAATACTCCAACCGGGGATGGGAACTGGCAGGACGCCTGGATGGCAAGTCCCGAAGAATGCGCGCTTGAACCGTGCCTCAGGAGACGGTTGGGCTCGCGTCTTTGATTCCGGTGACTTCAAATTACGCGAGGGTTTCCATCTTATCGGAAGAAAACGCTCGAATACAATCGAACTCCGCGACCTGAACGCTTGGGGAGCGCCACTGTGTGCGGACTTCGACGGCATCAGAGAGAAAACACTTGCCAACGTTGTGGAAGACCGGGGATGCATAGAACTTTACTTGTCGGCCATTTTCGGCGGCGGCTGTCAAACCGTCTATTTGAGAACGCCGATACTACCCTCAGCTCAACATACGGTCGTTGTTTGGCAGGACACCGAATCAGCTCCCTCGATTATCACGGCGGAGAGAATAAGCACTGATAGTGATGGTTTCGTCTGGAAGTTTTCGCACCCGGCCTCAGCCTCGCTGATGGCTATCGCCTACGAAGGTATATGCCTGGGCGCTTATTGGAATGCTGATTGCGTAGCCTCGATGTTGAGGAAGCCGATCACCGAAAAGACTATTGCGCTGTTTCGTTGGTTGAAGGTTCCCGTATTGGCAGAGCCTTTCGCAGAGCCGCTGAAGGATATTGTTAGACAATGTCCTTCGAAGTTTCTGCGAGGTTGGTTAGATGAGAACGCCTTGCCAAAACCATTTCAACATCGTGAAGCAGAGAGTGGTGTTCTTACGGTCGTCAGGACCCTCTTCTGGGATTATTCCGAGCGAAGAACGAAGCAGCTACACGAGCTCGCAAATTCGCTGAGTTCGCGCTTTTCACATGAGCCGACATCGTCGCCGGTAGATAATCTTCGCAAGACGTTGCTCCTAATGGGAGAGGTCTGCCCATCATTTGCATATAGTATGGCCCGCGCCGACGTAAATGAAGAACGGTATCGACAAGGCGTTCTGAGTGTGATCCACGATGCGATTGGACTCGCTTTACAGAGTATCGAGGATGCTCGTACTGCCCTTCGGAACATGAACAGGGAGTGCGCAAAACTCGTAGACATCACACCCGACGCACTCACAACACTTACCCGGCGGTATGAGGCACATCTTGCTGGCCAAGACGCAAGATTCGAAGAAATCAACCTCATAAATCGAATTGCCGAATACAGAAAAGGCCGCGAGTTTCTGATTGCTTCACTGCTTTTGTATTGTCTAGAAAGGACGTCGTAATGAGTCAATTGGATGCCTTGCGCCTCGTGGGCGAGATGCGAGGCCGTATGGTTAGCCTCGCAACCGCCGAGAACTACATCCGTGACCCAAAGCTCGCTAGTCGCGCCGAAGCGATATGGTCCGGCCCCGGCAAAGACGGAGGGCTTGTCAGCCAAATCTGGATTCAGGGTGCGTTTCCAAGTAAGCAAAGTACGGATTGTTTGGCTTCGCTTGCGGAGGAAGGGCTATTCCCAGCGGACTTGGTGACCTACCTCGACGTCAACAAGAAGTTTCCGTCCAACAGGCTTCTCTTTGAACATCAGTCACGGTCGATACGCGGCGCTCGTCTAACGCCCCAGGAGGGCAAACCCTCGATTGTAGTAACCGCTGGGACCGGGGCCGGCAAAACGGAATCATTCCTATTTCCAATCCTTTCAGGTCTGTGGGAGAAGCCTAAGAAAAAGGGGACTTCAGGGATGAGGTGCCTCATTCTCTATCCGATGAACGCTCTGGTAACGGATCAGGTGACTCGCCTTTATGACTTACTCAATTCGCAAGAACGGCTAAGCCTCTTCCATTTCACAAGCGAAACGCCGGAGACCGACAGGCAAGCGAGAGTACGGGGAGAAGAATGGACATCATGTCGCCGGCGCAGTCGGGATGCCGCTAGAGAGAGCATGCCTGACATCGTCATAACTAACTATTCAATGCTCGAATACATGCTTTGCCGACCACAAGACAGCGGATTCTTCGACGAAGCTCTGGAATACATCGTTCTGGACGAAGCTCACCTATATACAGGAACTCTTGCTGCTGAGATAACGCTTTTGCTTCGTCGCTTGCGAGACCGCTGTGGTGTCGCTCCGGAACTCATCACTCATTTCGCAACGTCCGCGACTTTGGGCGGGACACTTGAGGATATGCGCCACTTTGCAAGCACCATATTCTCCGTGCCTGAGGCCGCAGTCGACGTTTTCGAAGGCAAACCGGCACCAATACAGTTCGATGCAGAGGAGGCTGGCGACTTTCCTGCGCCAATTGCCGCGCTGCTCGCCCAATATTCGGATCTCGATATCGTGACGCTTGCCGCCGACGGAACGTTTATTTCCCCAGATGGGCAACGTGTGTCAAGAGTGAAAGAAGCGCTGGCGACCTTAGTGACGCTTAATGCAATTCAGGTGGCCAGTGAAGCATCAAAGGATGTTCTGGCTCCACTTCTAAAACTATTGCTTGAGCAAGTTCCTCTTGTCCGGAAGCTCGCAAAATTGATTCGCTCTCAGGAACTGTGGGCGCTGGATGAGCTCGCTAAGGCTATTTGGTCAAATTCCGATTCTGAATCTCGAGATGCCACGGTACTCTTGCTTCGACTCGCAGCCTCAGCTCGATCGTCGAGCGAATTGTCCCCGCTAATTCCACACCGTCTGCATTGCCTTGTTCGCGCCCCCGAAGGGCTTTCTGTGTGCCTCAATTCCGCATGTAGCGCACCCGACGCTGCAAAGCAGCACAATGTGGGTGCTCTTCAATCGTCACAGGACCGATGTGTCTACTGCGACTCGATCACATTGCCGGTCTTGCGCTGCAAAGCCTGCGGTTTGTGGGCGCTGGGTGGGTACGAGAACACTGAAACCGGCGAGATCGAATCTGGCCTGCTTGCCGAGATTTCTCAGCGTAGATATTACCTTGTCACCGCGGCAGAAGGCCTTGCTCTTAGCGCGGTGATCGTCAATCCGTTGACAGGAGAATGTTTCGGACAAGAAAAGGGAACCATCCTTTATCGCGTTCCGTGCCCGGACCATGGTTCAACGTGCAACGACCCATCGAAATGTAGTCAACAGCAATGCCCCCACTGCAAATCCAATTGGACTGCATCAGATGGAGACTCAGATGAAGATGACTTCTCACTAAATATCCAGCCCCTCAGGGGTGGCGAACGCCTTGCAGTTGGTGTGACGGCGGAAACATTGCTAAATGGCATGCCGGTGTACCCTGATGGCAGCCGCGAATGGAAGCCAGCGAAGGGGCGTCGTCTACTTTGTTTTAGTGACTCTCGCAGAGAAGCAGCGCGTCTCGGTCCTCTGTTGTCTAGGCAGCATGAGATCCAGCTTGTCCGCGCCGCCATAGCCAATACGGTGCGAGCGACGCTACCCCCAACCGTCGACTACATAATTCGGCAAATCTCCAGGTGCGAAGTTGATATGGAGGACGCCTCCCTTCCAGCGTCGGATCGGCGTGAAGCTCGAAGCAGACGTGAGGAATGGATTGAAAAAATGACCTATTCCACTCTTGGTCTCCCTGCGGATAGATTCTCAGATGCAGTGTCGAAAGACGATCGGATCAGCGAGATACTAGAGCGCCAAAATGCTGAAAAGCACCGACAGAAGTGGAGACAACAGGATTGGAAGGACAATCGCCAAGGGGTCGCTGATCACATCGAGGGGCTTATTGCGACGGAATTGGACAATCCTCTACGGACCGCAGCCTCGATCGAAGCGGCAGGATTGGTCGAGATCGTCTTCCCTGGGGTTGAAGACTTACAGCTCCCCGTTGCCTTCAAGAGTCAGATTTCCGGAAATCCAACCGCTATTCAAAAGCTGACGTCGGCTTGGCCGGCATTTATCGCTGCCTTATTGGACACTGTGCGTGCGGATCGGGCAATTGACTGGTCCGCACCGTCGGACCGGAGGACTTGGGACGGTGAATCGCCATTGTATGGACGATGGATGACCAGGACGAAGAATGGTTGGTCGGCCCGCAGATTCGTTGGTGGAGACGGGCGCAGCGAAGATCAATTGCAGATGCGTGTTTGGTTTGCACGAAGAGTGCTCAACGCCGCCGGTGTTGACGAATCTCTGGCAGTCAAATTGTTGGAGGCGGCGTTCGATCAACTCTATGCGGCTGCGCAAGCCAACCAGTGGTCTTGGCTAAAGACTGAGAGTACCCATGAGGTCAGCGAAGGGTTGACGGATAGCGCGTTCCAACTCGTGTTCGACCGCCTGCGCCTTAGGAGGCCAAAGACATTGTTTCGCTGCCCTGATACCGGGACACTCTGGCCGCGCGAGGTTGTCGGCTGGGCTCCCCTAAAGGGCTGTCTTGGCAATATCGCGGAGATCACAGGCGAACAGGCCGACGCGGACACAAGATGGGGGAGGACGAGGAAGGAACTTACCACTTCTCCAATATTTAATGCTGGGTTGTGGGGCGAGGAACATTCTGCACAATTGAGTCCCGAAGAGAACAAGCGTCGGCAGTTGCTTTTTAAGGAGGGCGCCAGGAACCTACTCTCTTCAACAACGACCATGGAACTGGGGATTGATATTGGGGGACTAAACGGCGTCCTATTGGGAAACGTGCCTCCCGGTCGAGCCAATCACATGCAGCGTGCGGGCCGTGCAGGAAGACGGTCGGATGGATCGTCACTCGTTGTGACTTTTGCTCGCAGCCGCCCGTTTGACCGCGAGGTCTTCTTGCGGTTCGACCACTTTATCGGAAAGCCTTATCGCCATCAGACCGTTCTATTAGAAAGCCGACCGCGCATTACGCAGCGTCACCTTCACGCGATGCTTTTGGGTGAATTCTTTGCGCCCCGACAGGGAGCATATACAGGCGCTATGGATGCGTATTCCAACATGGGCAAGTTCTGTGGCGTCGGTGAATGTCCGGAAAGATGGAGCGGGAACGAAAAGCCCAACTGGAGTGGCGCATCCGGCGGCTACCACACCGACTTCATTAGATTCCTTGAGAATGACGGTCCGCTGTACAGAGCTCGAAGCAATTCCTTGGTTGTGGGAACCCAGCTAAGGGGTACGACCAAGGATGATGCCTCATGGAAGGCGTTCCTCGCATCCGCAGTAGATGCGTTTCGCAAGTCGGTGTCGCGATGGGAAGAAGATTATAAGTCGCTCCGGGATGCGTGGCTCGAAATACCCAAACATGCCTCACAGAAAGAGGCGATCGGAGAAAGGAACAAAGCGAACTCGATTCGCTATCAAATCAAGGCAATGGGCGAGATCAGCGTTATCGCATGGCTTTCGGACGCGGGTTTTCTCCCAAGGTACGGATTCCCGATCAACCTTCAGAAGCTCTCAGTGCGAATTCCGAAGAGCGGTGCAGACCAGAAATCGACAACGTCAGAAAACTATAGGTTGGAACGCCAATCCCTCATTGCACTTAGTGAATACGTGCCAGGAGCCGTGTTACTCGTGGGGGGAAAGGTTCTTGAATCGAAAGGGATATTGAAACACTGGACAGAAACGAATCGAGATGAGGCTCTCATGCTCAATTACTGGGCCTTGAACTGTGCGAATGGACACGAGTACCTAGCAACGAGTCAAAGTGGTCTATGCCCACATTGCCAAATGGGGCCCGCCGATCCCGGCCAGATGCTTATGTTTCCGAGGTTTGGTTACACCACCGCAGCATGGGAACCACCGAAGCCTCCCGGTCGCAAATTAGACCGCATCGGCAAAGTGGAGACTTTTGCTCTGAACGAGTTCACCGTGGGCGACGCAACTGAGCAAAGTCCAGATTTCGTTGGGGTGCCTGGCTTGATGGCCCTATATTACGAAGCTGGCAAAGGCGAGCTTCTGTATAGAAATGCCGGAAGTGGGAAGGGCGGTAAGGGATTCGGATTTGCTGTGTGTACTCGATGTGGATACGCGGAAAGTGAATGGCTACCAACGGACCGCAACGGGAATCCGCCGTCGTTGCCGCCAAAATTTAGCGATCACCCTTCCATCTATACATCGAACCCGGATTTGAGGTGCTGGCTAAAAGATCAAGAGTCGGTATTGAGAAATAAGGTGCTGGCAGCGCGTGAAACAACTGACATGCTTTCTCTAGAATGGCCTTCGTCTGCCGACGATGCCACCATGTACTCGCTCGGTCGGGCGTTGGTCCTGGCGGGGTCGGCTCTCTTGGACCTCGACAGCCGTGAATTGGAACTGGACGATAAGCGGTCCGACTATGGCAATCGCATTCTTCTCTACGACGCAACACCGGGCGGCTCTGGGCATTGTCTCGAGCTAATGACCAGGGGGAAGCAGTGGTTTCTCAAGGCACGGAGCATATTGCACGGATCGGAGACCCACAATTCGATCTGTCGAAAAGCATGTCTCGAATGCCTGCTCGATTTTTCAGGGCAATTCAACGCGCATCGACTTGATCGTAAGAAGGCATTGGCATTTCTTGACAATGCGTTGAATGAGCACACTGCGACCTAATTGGATTGTTTGCCGTCTACCAGCGTACGCATGACAGCGGCTTGACGGTGTTGCGCGCAGAAGAATCGCCAGCGGTCAGAACACGCTGGTCGTACGTGATCCTAGTCGAGGATCTCAGGAGGATTGTGGCTGAACCGAAGAAGGACGCGTGCGAGCTGTTCCAGCGAATGTGCTTCAATGCCCTGATCTCCAACATCGACGATCATCCGCGCAACCACGCCTTCATTGCCAAAGACGAAGACTGGGGATTGTCACCGGCGTACGATCTGACGCCTTCCCCCGTTATCCGTCAGGAGAGGCGGGATCTCGCGATGGAATGCGGTGACATGGGCCGCTTTGCGAATGCCAGGAACATCCTTTCTCAGCACGCGCGCTTTCTTCTCCCTAGAGATGAGGCGGAGAAGATCGTGAGCGATATGCGTGATCAGGTCTCGAAGTGGTATGACACGGTTCGGGCCTGCGGAGTTTCAGAGGCTGACGCCGAGGCGATCCGTGGCGCCTTTGTCTACCCTGGGTTCGATTTATGATCGTTGGCAGGTGAACGCAAAAACTGCACTGGACCGCCAATGCTTTTGGTATGCTCGCTGCTGCATAAGTTACGAGGCAAACATTGTTAGCAGATTTCGTTTTAGGAACGGTCGCGGCTGTTGATCACAGCCGCGACCAAGAGATCGCGTGAACAAGAGCAAGCTTGCGAGCAATTCGAGGAAGCTAAACACCGACGGCAGCGGTGTACCCACGCAGGTCGGCAGTGGGATGACATTCCCGGTCGCGGACCTTATCCGCACATTCAAACCCGAGGTCTGGGAAGACTTCACCGAAGAGTGGGCCTATTCTCAGCAGAAGAAATATAAGGAGATCGTGCGCTACACTGGCGCGGGCGACATGGGCCTCGATATCCTCTGTTTTAGCACCATGAACCAATTCAACGGGTCATGGGATTGCGTTCAGTGCAAGCGCTATGCGTGCGAACTGAAGCCGACGCAGATTTGGGTCGAACTGGGCAAGATTATCTATTACTCCTTCATGAAGGAGTACTCGTCGCCAGCGAACTACTATTTTGCGGCCTCGAAAGGGCTCGGCCTCAAGCTGAAGAAACTGCTTCTCGCCCCAGACAAGCTCAAGGCGCAGCTCATTGAGAATTGGGACGACTATTGCAAGAGCGACATCACCGATACCAAGCAGATACCACTGAGGGGTGATCTACTTGCGTACCTGAATGAGTTCGATTTCCGGATTTTCAAGATGATCCCAATAGCGCAGATGATCAAGGATCACGCAAATACTCCCTTCTACCACCGCCGCTTCGGCACGGCCGGTTTCCCGGAGCGCCCGCCGGTCGATATGCCTCCAGCGGACATTCAGCAGAAAGAAAGCCGCTACGTCCAACAACTCTTCGAAGTCTATTCCGAGAAACTAGCCGTACAGCTCAACGAATCCGCGCAACTCGCGAATTACCCGGACATGGAAAAGCACTTTAATCGGTCACGCGAGGTCTTCTACCACGCGGAATCGCTGCGTAATTTTCCGCGTGACAGATCGGAAGAGCGTCGTGTAGGGAAAGAGTGTAGATCTCGGTGGTCGCCG
>OCZT010007223.1_pt1 | contig 10920 bp, 10 predicted proteins | sample 1539031 | NCBI WGS metagenome assembly OCZT01 (sample SAMEA3539308, study PRJEB22396) | soil metagenome | biome: tundra; feature: field; material: soil | place: USA | collected 2010-05 | depth 0.15 m
CCTGGTCTGCCCGAAGCCGTCAGGTCGTACCGCATACAGCGCGGTGTCGTTTCCGAGCAGGATCTCGTCCTGGCTCGACCAGCTCGACTCGCCTGAGAGGGGAATCGTCGCGAGCGGCTGGCCCTGGCCGTCAGCGACCACCGTGCCATCGGCGCCCGCGTAGAGCAGCCTGGAACCGTCCGGCGACCAGCCGAGAAATGCTCCGCCGGCCACCCCGAACTGGCTGCTCTGGGAGGTCGTCAGGTCCAGCACGGAAAGCCGCTGCCCCTCCTGGTAAACGGCGTGGGCGCCGTCAGGCGCGATCGACACAACGGTGGCATCCTGCGGGATCGCGGCGAGCTGCGACGGAACGTCAGCGCCCTCTTTGAAGACCCCGTCGTTTGTAGCCCACAGCAGCTGGTCCTTCGCCCAGCTGAGGGCTGTGAGATGTGGCGCTGCAGTGATCTCCACCGTTGTTGCAGTGGCCAGGGTCAGGATCTCGATCTTGTCGCCGCGGACGTAAGCGAGACGGTCACCGGCCGGAGCCATGGCTGGGTAGGAGGCTCCGTCCGGGACGATGACCGTCACGGCGCCGCCGCTGATGGCGACCGATTCGAGCGCGCTGCTGTCGCCGACGAAATAGACGGTCGTGGAGTCGGCCGACCACTGCGGCGGGTAGACCGTGCCCGAAGGCAGGTTCGCGAGCTGGTGCTCTCCCGCCAGCAGCGAATTGGGCGTCGCGCGAGCCGTCGGCTGGGGCGAAGGAGGCGGTGGCGCCGAGGGCTGGGTGACGAACGTGATCACCTTGGCGCGGGTCAGCAGCTGCTGACCGGACTGGGTCTTGGCTCCCGGTCCGATCGTCACCTGGTACTGCGTGTTAGGTGCGAGAGTGCCGCTGGTCGGGTGGACGGCCAGCGTGTTCGCCTGCCACGAGAAGGCGACATAGGTCGCCGGCGTGATCCGAACCGCCGCCTCGGTCGAAGGGTGGTCCATCGGCTGGTTGAACTTCACGAGAATCGGCTGTTGCAGCTGCACGGCACGCGCATCAGCGATCGGGCTGGTGATGAAATCGCTGACACCCGGTTGCTGGGTTGAGCTGTACACGACCACCGACGCGATCAGCAGGACGCCGGCGGTGACGGCCGCCCACGCCAGCGACGGCGCCGTCAAACGGTGCCACCAAGGGGTGCGGCGTTCGCTCTTCTCCCCCCAAGCCTTCTGCATCAGCTGCCTGCGCAACCCCGAGCGGAACGCCTCGTCGAGCGGAGGCTCGGCCCTTACAGTCGACCTCAGCAGGCCGGCCAGGCGCATGAGCTCTTCGTCCTGCAGGACGTCGTCGAGGTCGGGGTCGTGGTTCATGCTCATTCGACCGGCCTCAGGGCGCCGGCGTCCTGCCTGAGGCGGCTGACACCGCGATGGATGAGGAGCTTCACCGCGCCAGGCGACTTGCCCATGGCGACCGCGATGTCTTCGATCTTCAGGTCCTGCTGGAACTTGAGCACGAGCGCGGTCTTCTGTTGCGAGGGCAGCTGTTCGACCAGGGTCCAGATCCGGCGGAGCTCGTCACGGTGGGCGGCCAGGTCCTCGAGCGCCGGGCCGGCGACGGACAGGTCGTGGAAGTCATCGAGCGGCTGAGCCGGGCGAAGCGTGCGGTAGCGATCCGCGATGGCGTTCACCGCGATCTGATACAGCCAGGCCACGAAGGGACGCCCCGTGTCCTGGTAACGGGGCATCGCCTTCAGAGCCTTAATGAAGATCTCCGAAGTGACGTCTTCAGCCGCGGTTTGTTCCCTCACTCTTGAATACACGAACCTGTAAATCTGCTGAAAGTGGCGGTCGTAGAGCGCCCCGAACTGCCGGGGATCCTGCTTGGCACGTTCGACGAGCTCTCGCTCGTCATCGCGCAGCAGGTCGCTCATGGGCCAATCAGCTTGTGCGGGTTCAAACGGGGGGCCCCCCGAGCTGGTTACGAGTTGCGTTCATCGCGTCGGTCGGGATTATGGGCGCCGCGCCTCGTCCGCCCCGGACGCACGTGGATGCACACATCATCTTGTGGGCGTCGGTTGCCCACCCACAACATCTGCTTCGACGACCTGAGGCTCGTATAATCCTGGTGTTCCCCCGATTGTTCATTGGGAGCTGGCGCCCTATTTGATCGAGCGATACTCTCCGCCTGCGATTCGGGCGGTATGGTCCGACCAGCACCGGTTCGAACTGTGGCTTCGCATAGAGATTCTGGCGTGTGAGGCCTGGGCGACTGTGGGCCGCATCCCCTCATCGGCTCTGCCCAAGATCCGCAAGGCCACGTTTGACACCGTCAGGATCGGTGAGGTCGAGGACCGGGTCGGCCACGACGTTGTGGCGTTCCTGACCGTTGTCAACGAGTCGATCGGCCAGCCGGAGGCGCGCTACGTGCACCTCGGCATGACCAGCCAGGACCTCAATGACACAGCCATGGCGGTGCAGCTGGTTGAATCTGCGCGGGTCATCGCGGCCGACCTGGCCACGGTTCGAGACGCAGCGGCTGAGCTGGCGGTTCGCCATCGACGAACGCTCATGGCCGGTCGCACGCACGGCATCGTCGCGGAGCCGATAACTTTCGGCTTCAAGGTCGCCGGTTGGGTTGCGGAGCTCGACCGAGCGCAGTCGCGCCTCGGCCGGGCGGCCGAGGAGGTGGCCGTCGGACGTGTGAGCGGCGCGGTCGGCACGCACGCCACCATCGATCCGAAGGTCGAGGAGCACGTTTGCAAAGAGCTCGGCCTGACGCCGGACACCGTGTCGACACAGGTCGTGGCGAGGGATCGCCACGCCAGCTACATGGCCGCCCTCGCCCTGGTGGCTGGGACCCTGGAGAGGATTGCCACCGAGATCCGCCACCTTCAGCGGAGCGAGGTGGGGGAGGCGTTCGAACCGTTTGGAAAGGAGCAGAAGGGCAGCTCGGCGATGCCGCACAAACGCAACCCGGTGCTCACCGAGCGCGTCTGCGGACTCGCGCGCGTTGTGAGAGGCAACCTCGTTACCGCGCTCGAGAACACGGCGCTGTGGCACGAGCGCGACATCAGCCACTCCTCGGCGGAGAGGATCATCTTTCCCGACGCCTGCGCGGCCGTCGACTACATGGCTTTGGAGATGGCGAAGGTACTGCGCGGCCTCGAGGTCCGGCCGGAGCGCATGCTGCGGAACCTGCAGTTCGCGGGCGGGGTCGTCTTCTCCCAGCGAGTCCTGCTCGCACTCGTGGACAGTGGCATGTCGCGGGAGGACGCCTATCTTGTGGTGCAGAGGGCCGCGATGCAGGCGATGGCCGAGGACGGCCCTGGCTTCCGGGCGAGGTTGGAGGAGGACGAAGAGGTCATGAGTCGGATTGGGACGCGGCTTGAGGAGATCTTCGATCCCTGGACCGGCCTTGAGCACACCGACCTTGCATACAACCGCTTGGGGCTGGGGGCGAAGTCCAGGTGATCGCCGGGCCCGCGGTGGTCAAGACGGATCTGCCGCTGAAGCTCTTCGCGCGCGGCAAGGTCCGGGACACCTACGAGCTCGGCGACGACCGCCTGCTGATGGTCGCGACGGATCGCATCTCGGCTTTCGACCACATCCTGCCGAACGGCATTCCAGACCGAGGCAAGGTCCTGACCCAGCTTTCGATCTTCTGGTTCTCCCAGACCGACTTCTTCCAGGAGAACCACCTGGTATCGGGTCAGGTGCCGGACCTCCCGGCGGCCCTGCGAGGCCAGCGCGCCGAGCTCGCCGGCCGCTTCATGATCGTGCGCAAGGCCAAGCGCATCGACTTCGAGTGCGTGGTGCGGGGCTACCTCGCCGGCAGCGCGTGGAAGGAATACGAGGAGTCGCAGACCCTCGCCGGCGAGAAGATGCCGCCGGGACTGCGCCAGAGCGAAAGGCTGGCCGCCCCGATCTTCACGCCCGCGACCAAGGCCGAGACCGGCCACGACGAGAACATCACCTTCGTGCAGTTGAAGAAGAAGCTCGGAGACGAGCTGGCGACCAAGCTTCGGGACGCGAGCCTGGAGCTGTACAAGTTCGCATCGGAGCTGGCGGGGCGTCGCGGTCTCATCCTCGCCGACACCAAATTTGAGTTCGGCACGATCAACGAGGACCTCATCCTGATCGATGAGGCACTGACCCCGGACAGCTCGCGCCTGTGGGAGGCCTCCGCCTACGCGCCCGGCACATCGCCGGATTCGTACGACAAGCAGTTCGTTCGCGATTGGCTGACGCGCTCAGGTTGGGACAAGGAGTCAGAGCCGCCTGCTCTCCCCGAAGATGTCGTCGCGCAGACACGCGAGCGATACCTCACCGCCTACCACCGCCTGGTCGGGAAGCCTCTGTTCCGACCCAAGGCACGCAATGAATAGAAGATGGAGATGATCGCGCGTGTGATAGTGATCCCCAAGCCGGTCGTCAACGACCCGCAGGGCATCACTGTCAAGCAGGGCCTGGCCACGCTCGGCTTCAGGGAGGTCTCCGAAGTCCGCGTCGGCAAGTACATCGAGGTGAGTCTCGACGCGGCCAGTGAGCACGAGGCGAGGCAGCGCGTGGAGGCGATGTGCAGGCAGCTGCTCGCCAACCATGTGATCGAGGACTTTCATTTCGAGATCGAGACCGAGGGACGCCAAAAGTGATGAAGTTTGGAGTGGTCGTCTTCCCGGGCACGTGGTCTGACCGGGATTGCGGTTGGGTGATCGACCAGGTCCTCGGCGCGCAGCTTCAATACCTGTGGCACAAGGACGCCGACCTCAAGGGTTGCGACTGCGTCATCCTGCCTGGCGGCTTTGCCTACGGCGACTACCTGCGAACCGGAGCCATCGCGCGGTTTGCCCCCGTGATGGAAAAGGTGGGCGAGTTCGCCGACCGGGGCGGGCTCGTGTGGGGGATCTGCAACGGTTTTCAGATCCTGTGCGAGGCGGGGCTTTTACCGGGCGCGTTGATCCGCAACGCATCTCTCGAGTTCCGCTGCCAGTGGACCAACCTCGTGGTCGAGCGGAACGACCTGCCCTACACGTCGGAGTGCTCGGAGCGCGAGGTCATCCGCGTCCCGATCTCGCACGGCGAGGGCAGCTACTTTGCCGACCCGGCCACCCTCTCACGCCTCGAGCAGAACGGCCAGGTCGTGTTCCGCTACTGCGATCGCGAAGGCCGGGTCGGTCCAGGCGCCAACCCGAACGGGTCCCTGCACAACATCGCGGGCATCACCAACAAGCGCGGCAACGTGCTGGGGATGATGCCCCATCCCGAGCGCTGCTCGGAGCCCGAGCTGGGCGGCACCGACGGCCTCAAGCTCTTCCGCTCGGTGATGAAGTCCGCGGCCCGGGTCCTAGTGTCTTGACCCGACGGTCACGACCAGAGATCCCCGGGCCATGACCGTGGATCAGATCGACGAGCGGCGGCTGCGGGAGGTCGCCCTCACACCCGACGAGTATCGCGTCATCGTCGAGCAGCTGAAGAGAGCGCCCAACGAAGTGGAGCTGGGCATGTTGGGAGTGCTCTGGTCGGAGCACTGCTCCTACAAGACCTCGAAGGCGCTCCTCCGGCGCCTCCCATCCAGCGGACCGGCGGTGCTGCAGGGGCCCGGAGAGAACGCCGGCGCCGTCAACATCGGCCAGGGCTGGGCGGCTGTCTTCAAGATCGAGTCGCACAACCACCCATCGGCGATCGAGGCATACCAGGGCGCCGCCACAGGCGTTGCAGGCATCATTCGGGACATCATCGCGATGGGCGCGCGCCCGATCGCGCTGCTCGACTCGCTGCGATTCGGCCCGCTCCCAGCCTCGCGCCATCACTTCGAGGGAATCGTTGCGGGAATTGGCGGCTACGGGAACTGCATCGGCATTCCGACTGTGGGCGGCGAAGTCTATTTCGAAGACTGCTACGCGCAGAACCCCGTCGTCAATGCGATGTGCGTGGGGCTCGTGCCCGTGCACAGGCTCATGCGCGCTCGCGCTGAGGGGACCGGCAACAGCCTGGTCCTGGTGGGCGCCGACACCGGCCGCGACGGCATCCACGGCGCATCATTCGCCTCCGTCGAGCTCGACGAAACCAGCTCGGAGCGCAGGCCGGCCGTCCAGGTGGGCAATCCCTTCCTGGAGAAGTGCCTGCTCGAGGCCTGCATGGATCTCGCGCACATCGACGCGGTCGTCGGGATCCAGGACCTCGGAGCGGCGGGCCTCACGTCCTCGGTCGCCGAATGCGCCGGCCGTGTGGCGGGAGCGGGCGCGCGTATCGACGTATCGCGAGTGCCGCGACGCGAGCAGGGGATGACTCCCTACCACGTGATGCTCTCGGAGTCGCAGGAACGAATGCTGGTCGTGGTGCAGCGCGGGCGCGAGCCCGAGGTCGAAAGCATCTTTCGAGCCTGGGACCTGACCTCGGCTGTGATCGGTGAGGTCACCGATGACGGCTGTCTGACCGTATTCGATGGAGAGCAGGAGGTGGCGCGGCTGCCGATTGACCTCCTGACGGAGGGAGCTCCCTTGCGCCGGCTGGCCGGGGTCGCACCCGCTGGGGGGCCGCCGCTGGACCTGGGCCAGATCCCGCCGCTGGTCGATCCGGCCGCGGTGCTGCTGCGGATGCTCGCGAGCCCGAACCTGGCCAGCCGGCGAGGCATCTTCCGGCGCTACGACCATATGGTCGGTGACTCGACGATCGTGGCGCCTGGCGGCGATGCGGCGGTGCTGCGAATCAAGGGCACCCGATTAGGCCTCGCCATGACCACCGACTGCAACAGCCGCTACTGCCACCTCGATCCGAACCTCGGTGCGCAGCTCGCGGTGGCGGAGGCTGCAAGGAACATCGTGGCCACGGGCGCGCAACCGCTGGCCGTCACCGACTGCCTGAACCTCGCGAATCCCGACCGGCCCGAGGTCTACTGGGAGCTCGAAGAGACCATCGCCGGCCTCGCCCAGGCATGCCGTGTTCTCGAGCTGCCGATCGTGAGCGGCAACGTCAGCCTTTACAACGACTCGTCCGGCGAGTCTGCCATCTACCCCACGCCCGTAGTCGGGATGATCGGGCTCCTGGAGGATTACGGCCGGCGGCTGGAAGCAGGGTTGCGCAGCGAAGGCGATTTCGTCTTGCTGGTCGGCTCCAGCCACAACGACCTCGGAGGCAGCGAGTACTTGAAGGTCGAGCACGGTCGGATCGCCGGGCGCCCGCCGGCGCTCGACCTCGCCCGGGAGAGGGCTGTCCACAAGCTGATGCTCGAGGCCGCCGGCGCCGATTTGCTGCGGTCCGCCCACGATTGCGCGGACGGGGGAATGCTTGTCGCGCTTGCCGAATGCTGCCTTCTGGGCGGCATCGGCGTCCGCTGCCCTTCGGTGCAACCCGAGGCTCCGGTCCGCCTGGACGCGGCCTTTTTCGGTGAGTCGCCCAGCCGGTTCATCGTCAGCGTTCCGTCGCGCGCGATGCCGGAGATGCAGTCGCTTGCCCGGCGCCACCATGTCGAGATCTCGCTGCTCGGGCTCGCCGGAGGCCAGGTCATCGAGTTCGAAGGCCAGTTCCGGGTGTCGCTCGCCGAGATGCGTCAAGCTTGGGAAGGAACGGTGAATTAACCATGTGCGGAGTTTTCGGGATCTGCGCATCGCGGGGAATCGACGTCGCCAACCTCACCTACTTCGGGCTCTTCGCGCTGCAGCATCGCGGACAGGAATCGGCCGGCATCGCGGTCTCGGACGGGGCATCAGTCCGCGTGCATCGCGGCATGGGCCTGGTCGCGCAGGTCTTCTCGCCGGCGACGATCCAGGACATGGGTCCCGGCTCGATCCTCGCCCTGGGGCACACACGGTACTCGACCACCGGGGCGAGCCGCGCCGAGAACGCGCATCCGCTTCCCTTCCACCATCCGCAGCTCGGCCCCGGCGCCATCGCACACAACGGCAACCTCTTGAACGCCGAAGCCCTGCGTCGTCAGCTGGAGGAAGAGGGCGCGGTGTTCGACACCTCTCTCGACACCGAGGTGATGGCGCGGCTCATCGAGCACACGCATGGCCGCACATGGGAGGAGGTGATCCGCCGGACTTTCGCCCGAGTGGTGGGCGCGTACTCCTGCGGGATCATCACTCCCACCCAACTGATCGCACTGCGCGATCCATATGGATTCCGGCCCCTTTGCATCGGCTATATACCGCTGGCCGGACAGCCCGCGCACGTGGTCGCTTCGGAAACCTGCGCACTCGACACGGTGCACGCCACCTTCGTTCGCGAGGTGCAACCCGGAGAGATGGTGGTCATGGACGAGCATGGGGTCCACAGCCTCACCTTCCAGACCTCCAACAAGCACGCGATGTGCGTGTTCGAGTTCATCTACTTCGCGCGGCCCGACTCCATCCTGAAGAACTGCGAGCTCGAGGAGGCCCGCATACGGATGGGCAATGAGCTTGCCAAGGAAGCTCCGGTCGAGGCCGACATGGTTATCGCGTTCCCCGACTCCGGCACGCCGGCCGCCATCGGGTACGCCGAAGCGGCCGGGATCCCGTTCCGCGAAGCGCTGATGAAGAGCCGGTACATCAATCGCACTTTCATCCAACCGGACCAGACCTTGCGCGAGGCGGGGGTGATGCTGAAGCTGAACGCGCTCCCGCGCTCGATCCGCGGCAAACGCCTCATCGCGGTCGACGACTCCATCGTCCGCGGCACCACCTCCCGCCGGATCATCGAGCGGCTGCGTGCGGCCGGCGCAAAAGAGATCCACATGCGGATCTCCAGCCCGCCGATGCGTTTCCCCTGCTTTATGGGGGTCGACATCGGTTCCACCAAGGAGCTGATAGCAGCCGGCCGAACCGTCGAAGAGGTTCGCGAGCGCATCGGCGCGGATAGCCTTCAGTACCTTTCCATCCCGGGGCTCATGCGGGCGATCGGGCGGGGCCCCGCACAGGAGTTCTGCCGCGCATGCTTCGACGGCTCGTACCCGGTGCCCGTTCCTCAGCAGCTCGAGATGGACAAGATGCAGTTCGAGATGCCGCCCAAGTCGGATCATGTCCCCGGGCCCCCCTCACTCCTGTTGGCCGACCCCAAGAATTAGAGGTGGAGCCAGAGATGCCGCCCCTCCGGCTCGACCTCTGATGACCAGCGAAGGCTTGTCGTACGCCGCGGCCGGCGTCGACATCGAGGCGTATGAGCGCGTGCTCGAGCGCGTGAAGCCTCTGATCGCGGCGACCCACGGGAAGGAGGTCGCCGTCGGGATCGGCCCGTTCGCGGGCCTCTACGCGCTCCCGGGCGGCGGCCATCTGGCGGCCAGCGCCGACGGGGTGGGCACCAAGATCAAGGTCGCGATCGCCGCCGGGGCCCATCGAGGCATCGGCACGGACATCGTCAACCACTGTGTCAACGACATCGCCACCGCCGGAGCGAGGCCGCTCTTCTTCCTGGACTACTTCGCAACGGGGAAGCTCGACCCTGACGTCTTCGCCCATCTCATCGAGGGAATGACCCAAGCCTGCCGTGAGGCAGGATGCGCGCTCCTCGGAGGCGAGACGGCCGAGATGCCCGGCGTGTACGCGCTCGGCGACTACGACCTGGCCGGCTTCATCGTCGGTTTGGTCGAGCCCGGCCGCCGGCCCGATCCCAGCGCGATCCGCGCCGGTGATGCGATCGTCGGCCTGCCTTCAAGCGGGCTCCACACCAACGGCTATTCGCTGGTGCGCAAGGTGTTCGATGACGTGCCGCTCACGAAGGTCTTTCCCGAGCTCGGCCGGCCGCTCGGCGAGGCGCTGCTCGAGCCGCACCGCTCGTACCTGGCCCAGCTTGGAAGCATCCGCTGGAAGGGAGCCGCGCACATCACGGGGGGCGGCATCCTCGGCAACCTGCCGCGATGTCTTCCCGACGGCCTGGGTGCGCGCCTTGAGCGGAAGTCGTGGGCGGAACCGCCCATCTTCGGACTGGTCCGCAAGCGAGGGAGGATCTCGGACGACGAGATGTTCGGGACGTTCAACATGGGCCTGGGCATGATCCTGGTCGTGGATGGCAAGGACGTCCCACCCGGCGTCCAGGTGGTGGGAGAGGTCGTGCGCCACACAGGGCCTGACCGGGTGGTGATCCGCTGAAGATTCACCCCACAAAATCTGTGATTTTGCGGGGCCCCCGATGAGACTGGGAGTCGTCGTTTCGGGCAAGGGCTCCAACCTGCGCAATCTGGTCGAGCGCGGATTCAACGTGGTCGCGGTGGCTACCAACCGGCCCACGTGTGGAGGCGCCGCATTTGCTCGCAAGCGGGGAATCCCGCTGGGAGAGCTGTCGCAGAGGGGCTTCACGTCAGCCGAGGAGCGCGACGCCGCTATGCGCGACTTCTTCCATGCCCACGGCGTGGAATTGGTCGTCGACGCCGGGTACGACCGGATCCACTCTGAGCCGTTCGTGGAGGCGTTCAGCGGCCGGATCGTCAACGTTCACCCGTCCCTGCTCCCGGATTTTGCCGGTGGTATGGACGCCGTCGAGCAGGCCTTGCAAACTGGGGTCAAGATGACGGGGGCGACCGTGCACGTGGTCACGAGCGACCTGGACGCCGGTCCGATCCTGGTCCAGGAGGCGGTGCCGGTCCTGGAGGCCGACACTGTGGAGTCGCTGCGCGGTCGCATCCACGACGCGGAGCACCGGATCCTGCCGCAGGCGATCCGTTTGATGGAGGCACGACTTGCCAAGAGCTCTGCTGTCGGTTAGCGACAAGACCGGGCTGAGTGGCTTCGCGCGTGGCCTCCAGCGGCTCGGCTACGAGCTATACGCAACGGGGAGCACGCTCAAGGCGATCGTCGACGCAGCTGTCGATGCGCACCCGGTGACAGACCTGACCGGTTTCCCGGAGTTGATGGATGGACGCATCAAGACCCTCCACCCGGGCGTGCATGCGGGGCTGCTCGCGCGGCGGGACAAGCCTGAGCATATGGAGGCGCTAGATCGGAAGAGCGTCGTGTAGGGAAAGAGTGTAGATCTCGG
>OCZT010007224.1_pt1 | contig 10919 bp, 9 predicted proteins | sample 1539031 | NCBI WGS metagenome assembly OCZT01 (sample SAMEA3539308, study PRJEB22396) | soil metagenome | biome: tundra; feature: field; material: soil | place: USA | collected 2010-05 | depth 0.15 m
TGAGCGAGGCGCAACGCGAGTACCGGATGGACCTCGTCACGAATGACATGCGGCAAATCCGTCAGTTCATGGCCAGCCGCGGCGCCCCCGCCGACTACGATGTGGCCCCGGGACTGGAGCATCTTCAATTAACCGGCGGCGGCCGCTTGACCTGGCGCAGCAACCCCGTCGCGATGGTTTGCTTCGACCGGGGCGACAAGCAAATGCTCTTCCTCTTTGTCTTGAAGCGGTCGGCGGTCAAAGACCCGCCTCCGGCAACGCCACAACTGGCTAGAGTTAACCAGATGCTCACGGCCAGTTGGACCCGCGGCGACAACACTTACGTCCTTGCCGGACCGGAAGAAGCCGATTTCCTTAAGAAGTATCTGTAGCGGTTTATCTGTGGTTATCTGTGACCATCTGTGTTGTATTGAATCGTTACGGCTGAGCGGCTCTGAGTGACTTGTGGGGGTGCCCGTCCACTGTCTATTGATTGGCCGATGGTGCCAAGAACTGGACACTGGACTGGCCAGAATAGGGCCTTTGGATGGTATTACTTTCTCATACAATTGAGGATAACCGCCAACAAGGCCCTATTATGTCACATTATCGCTTCCATACTTATTCCACTCGGCACTATATTTGCTAAGTCACTATGGCATTACTAGCAAGTTCACAACTGATCAAGTGAAGCCGGTGGGCACGGGCGCTCAGCCCGTTCGTCCCGTTGGCAACGAAATCGAACCTGCTTTGCGTCGGAACCACTCTGCGGAGAGACCGGTTGAAACGCCCGGTAAGATCCGATTGAGGAGTCTTGGCGGTGAGGTGGACGCCAGGAAAATCGAGTTCAGGGCTGGAGTTCCCCGCGGCTTCACCCTGGTCGAGGTGGTGGTTTCCCTGGGGATAGTCACCCTGCTGTTTAGCGGAATACTGACCGCCTACATCCAGTCGGCCCGGCAGGCGGAATGGGCGGGATACTCGCTCGCGGCCCAGGCGATCGGGATTCAGCAAATTGAGCAGGCTCGTTCGGGGGTATGGGACTACTCGACTAGCAAGAACGAACTCACGAATCTGAACCTGTTCGCGTGGTATTACAATCCGGCGACGAAGGTGGGAACAGGCTACGCCACCAACGTCCTCGATCTGCCAATCTCGGGGACGAACTTCGTCGTCGCGACCAATTTTGTGACCGTGAAGATGCTCACCCTGAGCGGCTTGACCAACATGCAAATCCAGATGGTGACGGTGGATACGGTTTGGCCGTTCCCGACCTCCACCGGCATGCGCCTGTTTACCAATCGCACCGCGAATTACTTTGGGCCGGATAACCGGGACGCGAGCAGCTTATGATAGGGCCTGGAAAGAAACCGGACAGGGCCGGAAGGCGAGCGCGGCGACAGGCCGGGTTAACGCTGCCCGAGATGATGGTGGCGTCGGCCGTGTTCGGCTTGACGGTGGTGGGATTTGTTTATTGCCAGTTGTTCGGGATGCGGCAGGACCAGGTGGTGAACAGCAAGATTGGCGCTAGTGAACAAGCCCGGTTGAGCTTCAATGATCTGGCCAACGATGTCCGGGCTGCCAAGATCTGGCAGATTGGCCAAGGCACTCTCAGCTCGTTCACCGGCATTCCGCTGGGCGCCAACCAACGGGGGAACGCGCTCAAACTCAGCCTGACGACGGATACGAACAATTATTATGTTTACTGTTTCGACACCAACAACTGCACGCTGCTCCGCGGCCACAGCGGGAGCAGCACACTCAAATGCCTGGCCCAGCATCTAACCAACACGATGTATTTTCAGGCGCAAAACTTTCACGGCGACAATCAGACCGATCTGACCCACAAGGGGGTGATCGACGTGGTGATGCAATTCTACCAGTACCAATACCCCATCACCAAGATCGGACCGGGGTGCTACTATGATTATTACAAAATGGAGTTGCGGCTGACTCCCCACGCGCCGGACGGCCCGTGACAGTGACCGAGGACACACCAGATGAGAACTAAGATTTCGAGGCATGAAGCGCACGGCGGTTATGCACTGTTGATGGTCCTGGGGGTGACGGGCGTTTCGCTGATTGTGATGGCCGCGACGGTGGGGCGGACGATGACCAACGCCAAGATGAACAACCGCAGCAACGAATACTGCGTTACGGGCAACGCGGCTGAAGCGGCGGTGGAAAAGATCGTGACCCGGATGGGTTACGACTTTCAGAGTTACGGGCCGGGGGCGGTCTTTGCGAACCGGGGTCTTTATCAGGCCAGCATCCCCGATGAGGATTCTTACTGGAACACCTTCGCGTTCTCGGATGGCAATGGACACGCGAATCAAACCTATGTCGCCATGCTGACGAACAGCTACTCCGGGCCATTGCCCTCTCAGTATCCTGGGTTGAGCACCTCGCGAGCGCCGATTTACCGGGTTGTCTCTAATGCGCGCCTGGCAAAAGGAGCGGTGGTGACGGGCGCGGCGCAAGAGGACGTGCTGCTGGCCCTCGTCCCGATCACCCAATACGCGATCTTTTACAACGGCCTGCTGGAGTTCAGCACCTGCGCCACCATGATTGTCAACGGGCGGGTCCATGCCAACGGCTCGATCTATACCGGCACCAGTGCGTCGCTCACCTTCAATGGAACCGTGACTGCTACCGGGACAATCTCCTCGCCCTCCTGGAATGGCGCGGGAAGTTGGTCGGACAAAGGGACCTACAACGGTAACCCAACCTCTCGCACCAACGTGCCGAGCGTCGCATTGTCGATTGGCACCACCAACGTCCATGATGCCCTTGAGTTGCCGCCCGCAGGGGAGAGCCCGACCTCGACGCTGGGATCGAGCCGGTATTTCAACCAGGCCCAAACGGTGCTCCTGGTCAGCAACACTGCGGTTACGATGAAGATTCAGGCCGGCATCGACTTCCAAGTGCCCGGCGACGATCCCTCGCCGCTGCTCATAACTTCGACGAACACCCCGTCCGCTCTGGCCACCAACTTTCCTTTCCTCAGCACGACCAACAGCTTCACTGATCAACGCGAAAACAAGACGGTCTTGACGGCGCAAATCGATGTCGGGAAATACAACAAATGGTTGACGACCAACTCCAGCATTCTGGCCAAATTCCCGGCCGGGTCCGGCAGTTATCCAACCATTCTGTACGTGGCGAATAACCGAACGACGACCTCCTCACAAATAGCGGGGGTGCGGCTCACCAACGGTGTCGCTCCCCCCGTGAACGGCGGACTGGGCTGGAGCGTCGCGACCCCGAATCCCCTGTATGTTTTAGGGAACTATAACTGCACCAGCTCCGCCTATCTGGCCAGTACCAACACTACCACTTCGATGCCCTGCGCCTTTATGAGCGACGCGCTGACGATTTTATCGGGGGCCTGGAAGGACAGCCAGAGCAGCGGCAGCTACACGGCACGTCAGGCCTCCGAAACGACCGTGGATGCCGCGATCCTGACTGGGATCGTGCCATCCACCGGCTCCTCCTCCTCCCAGTTCAGCGGCGGGGTGCATAATCTGCCGCGGCTCCTGGAGGACTGGAATTCGCCGAGCACCAAGAATCTGTGGATCAACACCGCCATTATGAACCTCTTCAACAGTGAAACAGCCACCCACCAATTTGTAAACCCCGGGACCTACTACGACCCGCCGACGCGTCATTTCAGCTACGACCTTAATTTTCAAGATCCGGCCAAGCAGCCCCCTGGCATACCGTGCGCCATGGTCCTCGTCCGTCTGAACTGGGCGGTTCCTCCCCCCAACACGATCACCTACAATGTCACACCCTAAAGAACCCCGCCGACGCCGACTTGCGGGCACCCTGGCTGCGGCCCTGCTCTTGGCGGCGGGCGTCGTCGCGCAACCCCCCAACGACTTCGCCTTGGGGACCAACCAGAGTGCAGGGCTCGCCGTGACGCTCCAGCCTGGAGAGTCTGTGGGGAATGAGCAGATCATTCGAGAGTTCATCCGGAGCGGGACCAACGAGTTCATGTTTGTGGTGCCGAATGGGTTGCGGACCCAAACCGCGCCCGAAGGGAACATTGTGCTGATTAGCCGGGAGATGACTTACTATGTGTCCCTTCGGATCGTCGCACCACCATCGACCAACACCGAGCTGAATGCAGTCTTGCGGGAATGGATCGCGAGCCAATATGTCCATGCGAGCAGCCTGGAAGAATTTACCACCACCGTGGCTGAACGGGAGGGCACAGGGTTCCAACTGCGGCAGGCGCTGCCGGGAGTGGGCGGCCGGCTAATACGCATTCTCTGGGTGCCGTTTAAGGCGGGGGTATTGGAAATCGCCTTGAACGCCGATAACAACAGCGCCTCGGCGGGCCAAGGAGCCTTCGATATGATCTTGCTGACCTTTCGTTCGAATGAGCGAGGGAGGATCGAGATCGTAAGACGCTCGGACAAGACGTGAGCTTCTGGCCTCCCGCTGACCCCTTATTGCAATGGCTACTCTGCAAACTCAAAGCACCAAAGGCGCTCCCGTAACCGTCATTTATCCAGCGGAAAAACCCTCCGGCTATAGCACGATCGTGCGTTTCCGGGTGGGGAAGAAGACGGTGTTGCCGGCTTACACCGACGCTAACCTGCCTCACCTGGTGCAGTTCCAAATAGGCCAGCGGACCATCATGTTCATGCTTAGCGACGTCCTCCAAACATCTTATTGGCAGAGAATCCGAAATGCCTACAATTTCCTCGGCCAACTGGACGTTGATGCGGATGTCAAGATGGACTCCGAGGAAACCGAACGGATCACTCAATGGCTAAAAGAACGGAGCGCCGCAAGGGGGATTGCTCTTGACCGGGATCACTGTTCTGTGCCGGTCCCTGAGTTAGTCTGAAAATGCTGAACTTCATGAAGAATGGCATCCTTCTTTTGACTGGCTTGCTGCTGTGGCCCCACGCCGCAGCTCAGGCGGCAACATTACCCAGAATAACGGAAGTGGTTCGATTGCCTCGATACCCTGACAACGTTCTGGTGCCCCGGATCACTATCGATAGCGATGCGGCAATCACCAACCGGGTCTTCTGTTCGAGCAACCTGAACGGGAGCAACTGGGCGGTCCTGACGAACCTTCTGGTTACCCAAACCCCGTACTCCGTCTTCGACCGGGCCGCTCCGTCGGCAAACGTGCGCTTCTACCGGGTCCGGGCCGAAGTTCCCTCGCCACCTCCCAAAGCGGTGGTTATACCGACCTGTGCATTTGTCATGGGCGACCCGCTTGGAACCGCATACGCGGACGAACTCCCGCTCCATACAAACTCCGTCAGCGCATTCTCAATGGACGTTAACCTGGTGACTAAAGCCCTTTGGGATGAAGTCTATCAATGGGCTCTGGCGCACGGTTATGACATCGAAAACGCCGGTTCCGCCAAGGACACCAACCACCCGGTGGTTGGAGTCTCCTGGTACGACGCCGTGAAGTGGTGCAACGCGCGCTCCGAGAAGGAAGGAGTGGAGCCAGCGTATTGCACCGATTCGAGCCGGACCGACGTATTTCGTGCCGGCCAGCTCGACCTAGACAGCGCCTCCGTAAAGTGGAATGCCGGCTATCGGCTTCCGACCGAAGCCGAATGGGAGAAGGCGGCGCGCGGCGGTGCCGCCGGACATGCCTATCCCTGGCGGGATTCGAACCAGTTCTCCGAGCATCGGGCAAATGTCGTGCAAGACCCCATATTCGGTTCCGGTCCCTATCCCCACACCAGCTCCGCGGGCTATTTCCCACCCAATGGCTATGGCTTGTACGATATGGCCGGGAACGTTTGGGAGTGGTGCTGGGATTGGTATGGCGCGGGTTGGTACACGAGTGTTGCCGCCTCCGCCGATGATACACGTGGTCCGGGCTCCGGGGAATACCGCGTTCTTCGAGGCGGCTCATGGAATGACGATCAAACTTTTGCCCGATGTGCAAGCCGAGGCTTCGATGTAGCCTATTCCTCCTTCAACTTCTACGGTTTCCGTTGCGTAAAAGGACCGTAATCCATCTGCTCATCGGCTATGTCACGCGGGCAACCGGATTAGGCGGGCCAAACCTATTACGCTTTGCACTCGCTCCCGACCCTGAACCATTCGGCTCTATTGCCAGACCCAGTTGGCCTCTGCCTGGGGCCGGAAACGGTGCTTGTAAATAGAGCCCGTTCTCCTAGGATGGGGCCTGATTTGCAGCCGAACACCAATTTGGCACCGCGTTGGCAACTTTGGGGCATGCCCGCCTTGGCGCTCCGTGTCTGGGGGCGCAAGACCCTACTACCCAGAGTCTGGCTTCTGGCCTTAGCGGGAATCTCCTTTGCCGTAGCGCCGGGCCTGTCAGTGTTTGCGTCCGAACCATGGGGTGCAACCATCCCCCCGACGCTCACGAACGCCTCACAGATACTCGCGCTGTCGCCGGAGCAGGCCAAAGCCAAGCTGCCCGTGCGGATCCACGGGCTGGTGACGTGTTACGACCACGACAGAGTCTTCTTCGTGCAGGACGAGACGGCCGGGGTGTTCGTGTACTACACGGGTGATCGCCTCCCGTTCCATCCCGGGCAATGCGTCCAGGTCACCGGCTCAGCCGCACAAGGCCGTTTCAGCCCTATTATTGATTCGCCGACTATTCAGGCTTGGGAGACCGGGCGGGCCATCCATCCGCAACCGGTTTCTTTGGCCCAGGTCTGCTTCGGCGGTCTTGACGCGCAGTGGGTGGAACTCACCGGCGTCATACGGGCGCAGACAGTCAGCGACAGCCGGCTCAGACTGGAACTTGCCGATCCCCCACACCGCATCGACATTTGGATTCCCAATTACCAGGGCTATCAGCAATTGCCCCTTGCCGGCAGTGTGGTGCGCGTCCGCGGCGTCGTGGGCTCCCGCATCAACGACCGGGGACAACTGGAAGGCTTCCAGCTTTTTGCTAACACAATCGCCGACATTACCGTCCTCCATCCGTCCCTGGCAGATCCGTTCTCCACGCCGCCCCGTCTGTTGCGGGACCTCAAGGCCCACTATGTGCGAATCGGCGCGCCCGGCTATGTCCGGGTCCGGGGGGTTGTGACGCTCTGCTGGCCGGGCCGGGCCCTGTTTATTCAAGACGCCACTGGTGGTCTTGAAGTGCGGTCCCAAGCGCCTCTCGATGATCTGGTGGTGCCAGGGACCGCAGTGGACGTGGCCGGCTTTCTCGGACCGGTCTTAGAGGCCCCGCTGCTGGAAGGCGCGTGGATTCGGAAGCTTGGAACCAACGTCCCGCCGCAACCTGTGTGCTTGTCCTCTGCTGAGGAGCTTTTCCACGGTGCTTACAACAACCAACTGGTCGAGATCGAGGCCCAGTTCCTCGGACGAGCGAACTCGCCTTCCAACGGCCTCACCCTCGCGCTGCAAGCCGGCAGCCGTTTCCTGACCGTCCTGCTGGACGCGCCCCGCCCGCAAGGAAAACTGACCGGACTGGAACCCGGCTGCCGGTTGCGCCTCACCGGCGTGTGTCGTTCGCAAGCGGGCCGTGGAGCCGATCCCGCCGTCTCCTTGCTCCTGCGCTCGCCGATGGACGTCACAGTCCTCAGCCCACCCAGTCCGACGCGGAGGCCGTACCAAGCGCTGGCGGCGTTAGCCATCCTGGCCAGCGCCGGCCTGGCAGCGGCGTTGTGGCTCTTCCAGAGACAGCGCCGCCAAACCCAACGCGTGCTCCAACGCCAAGTCGCGCTGGAGGCGGAAATGCGTCAGGGCGAGCAGCAACTTCGTCGCTCCATCGAGGAACGCGAACGCATCGGCCGCGACCTGCACGACGATATCATCCAATCCATCTACGCCGTTGGCCTGGGGCTCGAAGACTGCCGGCGGGTGGTTCGCCAGTCCCCCGAACAGGCTGAGCCGAGTCTGGTGACCGCCATCCACGCGCTCAACAACACCATCCGCAGCGTGCGCGGCTTCATTGCCGGTCTCGAACCCAAGGTTCTCCACGGCCGCGACTTCAAGACCGCCCTCAAGTCGCTGGCCCTGACCAGCGGCGATGGACCCGCCCAGTTTCAGATCGAGGTGGATTCCGCCGTGGCCAACGGCCTGACGTCCTCCCAGGCGACCCAACTCCTCCACATTGCCAAGGAGGCCATGAGCAACAGTCTTCGCCACGCTTATGCCTCCGGCCTCGCGGTGTCGCTCCACCCGGTCGGTGTCGGCGCCCGCCTGGAGATCCGCGACGACGGGGCCGGCTTCGATCCTGACGCGGTCGGCGGCACCGGACACGGCTTGCGCAACATGACGACCCGGGCGCGAGACATTGGCGCCGAACTGCAAATAATCTCGGCACCGGGCCAAGGTTGCCGTATTCTCGTCACCGTTCCTCACGGGAACTCAAATGAACCTGACTGAGACAAAGACAATCCGCTTGCTGATCGTGGATGACCACCAGGTCACCCGGCTGGGCCTGTGCACGCTGCTCGGCGCCTGCCCACAATTTGAGATCGTGGGCGAAGCCGGCTCCGTCGCTGGGACAATGGACGCCGTCGCCCGGCTCAAACCCGATCTCCTCCTCTTGGATGTCCGTCTCCCCGACGGCAGCGGCATCGAAGTCTGCCAGCGTCTTCAACGCATGGGCCTCGACCTGAAGGTGCTGGTGCTGACTTCCTACGCCGCCGACGACCTTGTCTTCGACGCGATCGCTGCCGGCGCCGATGGCTACCTGCTCAAAGAGATTCACGGGGACAACCTGATCCAGGCCATTCAAGACGTCGCCGCAGGCAAGTCCATCCTCGATCCTGTCATCACCCGCCGGGTCATGAACCACGTGCGAAACTCCGCGTCGCCGACCGTGCCGAACAAACTCGATCTCCTGTCCGCGCAAGAACGGCGGGTCATTGCGCTCGTCGCGGAAGGCAAGACCAACAAGGAAATCGGCCTCGACCTGGGCCTCAGCGATAAGACAGTCAAGAACTACCTCAGCAATGCCATGGAAAAGCTCAACCTCACGCGCCGCTCCCGCGCCGCAGCTTTCTTCATCACTCAAAGCCGCCAAGCTTCCGGCTCCTCCACTCCATGAGCCGATCCGTCCTCGTTCTCTCTGGTTCCCTTGCCCTGGCCGCGCTGGCGGTGGCCCCGTCCGCCCTCGCGCAGAATCTCTTGACCGATAACGCCGGGTTCGAGGCCAACACCGCCTACTACACCCCCGGCTGGGGCTGGCCTGACGGCTCGCCCGATGTCCTGCCCGGCTGGATAATTACTCTGGACGCCGATGGCGACGGCTATGCCGGTGCTGGCACCAACCAATCGCCGCAAGACCTCCAGGGTACCCACTTCGGATACCTTTACAGCGGCACGGGGGCGCCCGGCCTTCTTGAAACCGCCCCCGCCTCCCGCTGTCCAGTCGAGGCGGACATGACCTACACGCTTTGGTTTCTCGCGCGCGGCGACTCCTCGTGGGGGGAAGCCCTCGCTACCGTCAGCCTGGTCTGGTACCCAAACCAAGACAATGACAATGACAAGGGGGAAGCTCCGCTGGAATTGACCCTGCCGGTGCGGTTTTCCACGAATGATCCGATGCAGACTTTTCACATCAGCGCGGTGGCTCCCTCAGGTGCGCACTACGCAGGCGTGCGTGTAACCAGGCCGGCGGACAATTACGACCCGCTGCTGGTGGACGACTTTGTGATTATGGCCGAGCCCGCGCAGGTTTCACTATCCATCAAGAAGGAAACCTCTCACGCCGTGCTCTCTTGGCCCCGCAACCTCAAACATCAACTGGAGGAGAACAGCAACCCGGCGATCACGAGCGGCTGGAACCAAGTGAACAAGCCTGTCAAAGGAATCGGCGCCACCAACTACGTGGATTACCCGCTGACCGAACGGGCGCGCTTCTTCCGGTTGGTTGCGCCGGACTAGCCCCTACCCCGCTCAGCGTTGCGTTGCGCTGTCCCGGTTCTCGGCGCGTAAGGACCCTTTCCAAATCCCGCATGGGGTCGGCATCATCGCAGGTTGGCGGGGGCTGAACCCCGGGAAACCGGGCGTCAGTGGGCGTCTCATGCCCGGCACCAAAATGCCGGAGCATTTCACCTTCCCGGCCCGCCCTGCCTTCAGTAAGTGGTCGTGTAGTCCGGAGGCGAGTAATTGAGCGTCGTCCGCGCCATCAGCCAGTCGAAGTCCGCCCGCTCCGCCGCCGGCACCGCAAAAGGCAGGTGGGCTGCGTCCGGGCGGGCGGGCGGCTTTGTGCTCGCGAAACGCCATGTGTGGGTTTCCAGGTGGCCGTCCGCAAATGCCAGGTTGGCCGCGCCGTTATGGTAGGAAGCCGGGAGGTCCATCCACTGCAAGTGGTTGGGCTTGTTGAGGAAATAGCCATCATTGATGCTGTCAGGGTGTTCCTCCGTCAGCACGAAGATCTGCGCCGGTTGGGGGATTTGCCCCACCTTAAGGAACTGCCGGTAGTAGGGATTGTTGACGTTCGTCCCGCCAGTGAGGAATTGGCCGGCATTTCCCACCATCGCATTCATCGAGATGCTCCGCACCCGCGCGGTCCAGCCCGCCTGGGCCTGAATATCGCTCACTACCGAGTCAACGGGGCACCGGTAAACCCTGGCGGTGCTGCTGGCGTAGGGGCCGATGCCCCCTTGGGTGAGCCAGACGGTATTCGTGTTGTCTGGATCCAGCTCCCAGCTCATCACCGGGGTGCTCCAGTTCCTAAACTCGCTCTCCGCCTCCAGCTTTTTGATCTCCGCCGTGCCCAGGTTGTAAGGCAGCGCATCGTTGAAATCGCCCACATAGACCAGCGACGCCAGCATCAATTGACGCTCGTTGCTCAGACAGGCGACCGTGTAGCCCTTCGCCTTCGCCGCCGCCAGGGCCGGCAACAGCAAAGCAGCCAGGATCGCGATGACCGCGATGACCGTGAGCAGCTCAATCAGTGTGAAGCCGCTAAACCGTGACAACCGGCCGCGTTCCTGCATACGACAACGCATTTTGAACAG
>OCZT010007227.1_pt1 | contig 10914 bp, 11 predicted proteins | sample 1539031 | NCBI WGS metagenome assembly OCZT01 (sample SAMEA3539308, study PRJEB22396) | soil metagenome | biome: tundra; feature: field; material: soil | place: USA | collected 2010-05 | depth 0.15 m
CCCGCCCCGGTCCGCGGCAAGGCGGCCGGCGCGATCGGGCGCATCGTCGAGGCCAACAAGGAGTCGCTGGCCCGGCTGGTAACCCGTGAGCTGGGCAAGCCCTACGCCGAAGCGCTGGGCGAAGTCCAGGAGATCATCGATACCTGCGACTTCTTCCTCGGCGAGGGGCGCCGCCTGTACGGCCAGACGCTGCCGAGCGAGATGCCGGACAAGCAGCTGTTCACGTTCCGGGTCCCGGTGGGCGCCGTCGCGGTACTGACGGCAGGCAATTTCCCGGTTGCGGTGCCGTCGTGGTATCTCATCCCGGCGCTGGTGGCGGGCAATACGGTGGTCTGGAAGCCGGCCGAGTACGCGGCCGCCTCGGCGATGGCCCTGTTCGAGCTGATCCAGGCCGCCGGCCTGCCGGACGGCGTGCTGGCCATCGTGTTCGCCGATGGCCAGGAAAGCTTCGCCGGCCTGGAGCTGGGGCTACGCGCCGGCACGATCGACAAGATCGGGTTCACCGGGTCAACCGCGGTCGGCTCGCGTATCGGCGAGCTTGCGGGCCGCCACCTGCAGACCCCGTGCCTGGAACTCGGGGGCAAGAACCCGATGGTGGTGACGCCGAGCGCCGATATCGAGCTGGCCGTGGAAGGAGCGCTGTTCTCCGGCTTCGGCACTGCCGGGCAGCGCTGCACCTCGCTGGGCACGCTGATCGTGCACGAGTCCGTGCATGACGAGTTCGTCGCGCGGCTGTCCGCCGCGGTGTCAGCCGCGGCCATCGGCGATCCCGCGCAGGACGTGCTCTACGGGCCGATGCTCGCGCAGAAGTTCGCCGGCCAGTTTGAGGAGTACCTGGGCTGGATCCAGCCGCACCACGAGGTTCTCGGATCCACCGGGACAGGCAGGATCAGCAGCGCTAACCCGCGGGCCGGCTTCGTCGGCGATCCCGGCGAGGGGATCTTCTACCATCCGGTGATCGTTGACGGGGTGCGCGGCGATGACGCGCTGTTCCTGGCGGAGACCTTCGGCCCGATCGTGGGCGTCACGAGCTACGCCAGCCTGCAGACCGCCATCGAGCTCGCCAACGCGCCGGGCTACGGCCTGTCATCGTGCATCTACACCAGCGACCCGCGCGAGGTGTTCCAGTTCCGGCGGGGGATCAGCGCCGGCATGATCAGCGTCAACAACTCCACGTCCGGAGCCGAGGCGCACCTGCCGTTCGGCGGGAACGGCAAGTCGGGCAACGGCAGCCGCCAGTCCGGCGTCTGGGTCCTCGACCAGTTCACCCGCTGGCAGTCCGTCAACTGGGACTACTCCGGCCGCCTGCAGAAAGCGCAGATGGACGTTGCCGAACTTACCGCGGACCTCGATTTCAGGCTCGGAACCTGACACCGCGCCGGTCAGGGGCAGCCGGCTGGGGGCTCGCGGCGCTGACCCAGCTAGCTGGCCCCCGGTCTGGCCATCAGCGGTCAGCGCGGCTCATCGTCCCAGTGCGGCGTCGTCACCGTGCCGGTCATCCAGTCCCGCCGCAGGATCGCATATCCCACCGCGTCATGAATCTGGTCGCCCGGCCCCGGCCACGCGTCGCGGTAATGTGCCTCCTTCGCGTATCCGCAGCTGCGGAAGACCCGGCGCATGGCCGTGTTGTCCTGCCGCGTCGTCGCCTCGATGCGGCAGATGGCCGGCAGCTCGCTGAAGAGGTGCCGGGTCAGCCATCCGACCGCCGCACCGCCAAGGCCGCGGCCGCGGTGGGCCGCGCGGATCCGGAGGTCGAACATTGGCGTTCCGTCGTCCAGGTCGAACATCCTGATCAGCCCTACGCGCTCGTTCTCCGCCATGATCCAGAAGGTTCGCGCCGAGCCGCTGTCGTAGTAGCCGTCAGCAACCTGCCGCACGATCGCGTCACGATCAGGGCCGCTGCCGTGATAAGGCCACTCTTCCCCGGTCAGGAAAGCCGCCAGCGGTGCGGCGTCGCCGGGAGTGAATCGCCGGTACGCGATATCCATGAAGCTTCCTCTCGCTCGCGGCGGTCATGCGCCGACCCGGCCCTGGCCGACCATGGGGTCCAGCTCAGCCATGCCGGCACTCAAGCAGGCCCAGGCGGTGCGCACGACTGGTTTTCCTGCCCTCACCACTGGCCCGCGACCTGCCGGGTGGAGGTGAACGGCGCTCGGCCCGGCGGGGCGCGAGCAATCTAGCCGGGCTTACAGGCCCAGCTATCGGGGAACGCGGCATGCGAGGTCATCGCCAACCTCATGCCTGGCCTCGGGCCAGCACCGCCTTGACGCGCATGGCGAGATCGCGAGGGCTGAACGGCTTGATGATGTAGTCGGCCGCTCCCGCGGCGAATCCGGCCGCGATGTCAGCCTTCTCCGCACGGGCCGTCAGGATGATGACCGGGACAGCCGCCGTGGCCGGGTCCCTGCGGAGTTCCCGGCACACGTCCAGGCCGGACATACCGGGCATCAGGATGTCCAGAACGGCCAGGTCCGGTGGATGCTTGCGTGCGGCGGCAAGGGCCTTCATGCCGTTCTCGAACCCCGTGACCTGATGACCAGCCTGCTCAAGCTTGAAGGTCACGAGAAACCGGATGTCGGCATCATCTTCGGCCAGAAGAACCGTGGCCATTCTTCCCCCCGCGGATGTTCCTGTGCGGCCCGGGCAGAGCCTGCCCCGCGCCTGCATCACTCGAGACCGAGGTGACGTCCATCGCGACTCATCACTATGTGTAATGTTTATCTTACCCACAGTAAGACACTACTATTCGGGGCACTGGCCCAGCCACGTTCAGGAGGGTTGCGATGGTCAAGGCCAAGCTGCAGCCACAGGGGCGGCTGGAGACCGAGACCGGACCGCAGCTCGAGCTCATTTGCATGAGCAACCTGCTGTCCGCTACCGAGGAACGCGTGTACTTCAAGGACCTGCTGAGCCGGTTCCTCCTGGTCAGCGCAGGCTGGATCGCCGCGTACGCCCCGGGCCGTACCGCGGAGGAGCTGATCGGGAAGACGGACTTCGATGTCTTCAGCGAGCAGCACGCCTCCGCTGCCTTTGAGGACGAGCAGCAGGTTATTCGCACCGGCGAGCCGATCGTGGGGAAGGTGGAGCGGGAGACCTACAGCGGCCGGGCGGACGCCTGGGTATCGACCACTAAGACACCGCTACGGGACCAGCGCGGTCAGATCATCGGCACCTTCGGGATCTCCCGCGACATCACGGTACAGATCGGTGCTGAGAGCGCCCTGGCCCAGCAGGCTCTGCAGCTGAGCCTCCACAACGAGCGCCTGCGCGAGCTGGACCGGCTGAAGGACGAGTTCATCGGCTTGGTCTCGCACGAGCTGCGGACGCCGCTGGTCTCGATCATTGGCTACATCGAACTACTCAGAGACGGAGGCACGAGCGGACCGGATGCCGACCACTTCGCCGAGGTGATCGACCGGGGTGCGCAGCGCCTCCTGCGCCTTGTCGCAGACCTGCTGTTCCTCTCCGGGATCCAGTCGGGGGAGATGACAGTGGAGTTCCGCAGCTCGGACCTTGCCGACATCGCCGCCTGCGCGGTGGAAGAGATGCGGCCCGAGGCCCGGCGGAAGCACATCGACCTATGCTTCTCCGCCACCGCTGTCCCCCGCTTCGCTGCCGACCCGACACGCATCGCCCAGCTACTCGGCAACCTCATCTCCAATGCCGTGAAGTTCACCCCAGACGGCGGGAGGGTCGAAGTCAGACTCGGAAGGCAAGGAGACCAGGCCGTGCTCGCTGTCACCGACACCGGCATCGGCATCCCCGCCGTCGACCGGGAGCGGATCTTCGAGCGATTCTTCCGCACCGCCGTCGCCACGCAGCAGGTGATCCCGGGGACCGGCCTCGGGCTGACGATCACCAAGGCCATCGTGGAAGCGCACCACGGCACTATCGCGGTTGATAGTGCCGAGGGCCGCGGAAGCACCTTCAAGGTCCGCCTTCCGCTTCGGCCGTTGCCCGCCCCCGGTACCCAGGACCCGGATCAGTCCCAGGCGGCCCTAGCGTGAACGGGTATTAACCTGGTCCCATGCGGCGCGTGCCCGCGCGGTTAGCTCCGTGCTGCGGCAAGCTCCGAGCTGCGACCGGCCCCGGCGCGGCCTCATTCGGTGAGGACGAGCCAGGTCCGGCCGTCGATGAGTTCACGTACCGCGTCGAGATGACCGGCGTGACATGCGGTCTCGGTGATCACGTGCAGGATGGTCTCCCGCAGGTCGTGGAACCGCCAGTCGGACCACTGCTCTGGCCAGCTGGCCGGCGGGGTGTCCAGCGGGGTGGCCGCGATGATCGCGTTCGCGAGTTCTATCTCCCGCCGGTACAGGCCGAGGATGGACTCGGCTGACTCGTCCGGGGCGACCTGCCAGACGGCCGCGTCGGATCCACGGGGCTCGACCTGCTGGCCGGCCATGATGCTGCGGAACCAGAACCGCTCGACGTCGATGGCGAGATGGCGTACCAGCCCCAGGCACGTCCACCCCGACGGCAGTACCGGCCGCCGCAGGGCTTCATCGGACAGGCCCTCCAGGATCCCGAGCACGTGATCGCGCTGAGCGGTCAGGGATGAGAGAAACACCTCATTCTCCTTGATCATGGCCGGCTGGGGCATAGCTCCTCCGCTGCTGCTGTGGTGCTGGTCCGGCGTGCGAGCGCCAGGATGTAAGGATCTGCCAGCACGCTACTCACCCTGGACCGGGAGCGGGGATGCGCACGGCCAGCTTCACCGATCCAGACGGCCATATCTGGGAGATCGCGCAGCAGCTGCCCCAGGCCGAGGGCTCATAGCAGCGGCGGTCAGGGCGACCCGGAGCTGGCATGCGGGCTTGGTGTGATGCTGGCAACGGGGAGCGGCAGGCCGGGGCAGGGCTGGCTTGATACGGGCACGGTCAGGGTAATGCGCAGCCCGTGGGGGTCGTCGAGGGCTGCCTCGGCGGTGCCGTTGTGGGTGCTGGCGATGGCGGCCACGATGGCGAGCCCGAGGCCGGACCCGGGGCGGTGTGACTGCTGCCCGGCGCGGTAGAAGCGGTCGAAGATGCGGGGGAGCTGATCGGCCGGGACGCCTGGGCCATTGTCGCTGACATCGATGGTGACGGCGCTGCCGTCCTGCACCGCGCTGATGGTGGCGACGGTGTCGTGGGGGGTGTGGGCGCGGACGTTCGCGAGGAGGTTGTCGACGGCCCGGCGCAGGAGTTCTTCGTCGCCGGTGGTCACCAGGCCGTCGGCGATGCGTGCGTGCCATGTCCGGCCGGGATCGGCGATCTGGCCCCGCTGCGCACATTCACGGATAAGGGCGGTGAGGTCGACCGGGTCGTAGTGCTGGCCAGGACGCTGGTCGAGCCGGGCGAGGCGGAGCATGTCGTCGGTCAGAGCGCTCATCCGCTGGGCTTCGTGGGTGATCCGGCGCATCGCCTCGTCGACTTGCTGGCGGTCAGGGAGGGCGCCTTGCTGGTAGAGCTCGGCGTTGGCGCGTAGCGAGGCCAGCGGGTTGCGCAGTTCGTGGCTGGCGTCGGCGAAAAACCGGCGGGTGAGTTCCTGGCTGGCCTCGCGCTCTTCGATCGAGGCCTCAATACGGGCGAGCATCCCGTTGAGTGCTGTCCCGAGGCGGCCTACCTCGGTGCCGGGATCGTGCGGGCTGACCCGGTCGGTGAGGTCACCGGCGGTGATGCGGTCGGCCTGACCGGCCATCATCTCGATGGGCCGCAGGCCGCGGCGCACGACCCAGGCGACGCCCAGGCCGACGAGCAGGGCGGTGGCCAGCGAGCCGATGGCGATGATGAGCTCGAGCCGGCCGACGGTCCTGTCGACGTTGCTGAGGCTGGTGGTGACGACGAGGATGCCGTTATCGGCGCGGATGGCCTGCAGGCGGAGCGGAGCGTTGCCGGCGCCGGTCACCGTCCGCGCGCGATGGCTAGCGGCCAGGACGGACAGATTGTCCGGGAGCCGGGATCTGAGGTTTGGGTTGCCTCCCACGGACACCCGCGACGCATGGCTGGGCACGAAAACCACGAAGTACTGGCCGAGAATGAGTGGCAGCAGCAGGCGCGGCCCGACGACCACAATCCGCTTCTGGGCTGATTTGCTTAGCGGTGGCTTGCGCGTCTGGCGGAATCCTGGTCCGTTCGATGCTTGCGCCCGGCCCGGTGGCCGTGCCTGGCTGATCGCGAAATTCCGGGGCCCGCTCAGCGGCTGGGCCAGCTTCAGGACGTTCCGCAGCTGCGAATCGGTCTGGCCGAGCAGGTATCCGCGCAGGGCGGTGACCGCGGTGACGTCAAAGGCCGCGATCGCGACCAGCGTGATCGCCAGGACGCCGGCCAGGACCCTGGTGCGCAGCTGGGCCCGGCGGAGCCGGCTAGGCATCGCCGCGATCCAGCGGAGCATGATCAGGGGCCCGCAGAGCATCGTCAGGAGCCAGCGGGGCCGTCTAGGACTCATCGGAACTCGCCGTTTCGCCGGGGCGGGGGAGCCGCAGGCTGTAGCCGACAGCGCGCTGGGTGTGGATCACGTCCGGCCCGTAGCGGGCCAGTTTCCGCCGCAGGTAGGCGACATAGGTCGCCACCACGGTGCCGGCGCCGCCGAAGTCGTAGTCCCACACGTGGTCCAGGAGCTGCGCCCTGGTCAGCACCCGCCCCGGATTGAGCATCAGGTAGCGCAGCAGCCGGAACTCCGTCGGCGACAGATCGATCAGGTGACCGGCCCGGCGGACCTCGTAGCTGTCCTGGTCAAGCTCGATGTCCGCGAACGCAAGCACCGGCCCCTCGGCTGGGCCGGAGCGGGTGCGGCGCAGCACGGTACGGATCCTGGCCGCCAGCTCCTCCAGCCCGAACGGCTTGGTCATGTAGTCGTCGCCGCCGAGAGTAAGCCCGGCCACCTTGTCGGCCTGGGTGTCCCTGGCAGTCAGGAAGATCACCGGAACCCGGCAGCCGTCCCGGCGCAGGTTGCGGACGACGTCGAAGCCGTCGGTATCCGGCAGCATCACGTCCAAGACCACCAGATGGAACGGGTGGTCCCGGGCCATCCGCAGCGCATCTAGATCGGAAGAGCGTCGTGTAGCCTCAAAGCCGAGGAACCGCAGCGAGGCAGCAACCGCGTCGCGCAGGAACGGCTCATCATCGACCACCAGCAGTCCGCCGCGGTTACCGGGCAGGGCCGCTACCGGGTCACCCATCGCCTCGCCTCCTAACCCTCACCGTCATCTGACCACATCACCGTCAGCGCCAGGTGTGACTTATCTGCGAGTTTCATGTGAAGGCCAGGCCGCCGACGTCCGCGCGCTACCTGCTACTGCAGGTAGCCGGTGAGATTGTCCAGCATCTCTGTCGTGCCTTCTTTACGGAGCTCAGGCTGGTCAATGTCGTCCAGGTACGCACCCTGCTCGGTGTAGGTCAGCGCTGTGCCGTCACCACTCTTCGCCAACTCGATGGTGGTGACCGACACCGAGATCCGCGCGTCGTTGGCGTACATCTCGTAGCTGTACACGATCCGCTGGTCCGGCACGATGTCGTAGTACATGGCGTCGTAGCGGTACGTCGTGCCGGACCACTGGTGGCCGAAGCGCTCCCGGCCGCCTACCCGGAAGTCAAGCTCGGCAGCGCCGGCGTCGCCGTCAGCCGACTCAAGGCCTCCCGTGTCACCCCAGCTGGCCCTGGCCTCGGCCGAGGCGAACGCGGCGAACACCCTGGAAGGCGCCGCCGGGTAGGTGCGCTCGATCGTGAACTTGTCATGGGCAACGGAACGCGCGGTCACCGGTTCTCCTCTGATTGATTGCGCTTCTTGCCTTGCGTGCTGGCCGGGGGCGGGCTTGCGGGCCCGGTATCTGGCGAGCCGGCCGTGTCGGCCAGGTAGTCGCCGAGCTGGTCGAGGCGGCGCTCCCAGACAGATCGGCGCCCGGAAATCCAGTACTCGGCCGAGCGCAGTGCGGCCGGGTTAATGCTGCAGGTGCGAGTGCGGCCGGTCTTCTGTGACCGCACCAGGCCGCTGGCCTCCAGCACCTGCACATGCTGGACAACAGCGGCCAGGGACATGGCCAGCGGCCTGCCGAGTTCGCTGACCGATGCGGGGCCTTCGCTCAGCCGCTCCACCATCAGCCGCCGGCCCGGGTCGGCGAGCGCCTGGAACACCCGGTCCAGGTCCGCCACTTGGTTAAGCATGTACTTGAGTATGCCAGCCAGCCTGACCGATAGTCAAGTGGCCACTTCAGTATTGGCTGCACCACGAAGACACTCGACGACGCACAGGCCCGCTGATGACGCTCACTGATTTGTCAACCCTGGCTGAGGGTGCGGTTGAGCTGGCACACGGTGCGGCTCACAGCGGACCGCCAGGCATGAGCTTCCGGCAGGCTTGCTGCGCGGGCTGGAACTGCGACGAGCCGGGACCGACGCCTGCCGGCCCACGGAACTGCACGCCGTTGGCGTTCACGACAGGATCAGGGAAGGTCGGCAGCCCGTGTGAGCGCATGCACGCGACGTACTTCAGGGCCTGGTTGGTCATCTGCCGTTGCTGCGCCGCGGTCATCGGAGCGAACTTCGGGAGCAGGTGCTGACAGGTCTTGTTTGCCGACTGCATCAGGGAACCATTGAGGTGGTCTGTCTTCCCGTTGAGGATGAAGCCGCCATTGCTGGTGGGGTCGGGATAGCCCGGCTCGCCGTGGGCGCGCATGCACTGTGCGTAGGCAACCGACTTCTGGTAGGCCGTCGACCCTGCCGCCACGGGCGAGCCACCGCCACCGCACGCGGCGACCAGCAAGGCGATCCCCGCCAGGGCGGCGGCCAGAGCCCCCGGCCGCCGACGGCCGCGCCTGTCGGCGACGTCATCGTTCATCTCGTCCTATGTCCTTACGGCTGAGTGGATGATCCTGCTGGGCACCAGCATCGGCGGCAGACCTCAGGGGACCACGCGGATTGCGTGTGAGTTCAACGTGAATATCCGCCGCAGTGAGCGCCATCTCCAGCGCGGGCCGCGTTCAGCTCTACGGTGGGCGGCGGGGAGCGGGGAAGTTCACCTCGATGTGCAGGCCGCCTTCTGGCAGGGCATGCGCGGTGACATCGGCACCGTGAGCAGTGGCGATGGCCCGCACGATGGACAGGCCCAGTCCGTGCCCGCTGCCGTTGCTGGCGCGGACCGTGGCCAGCCGCTGGAAGGGCTGGAAGAGCCGGCCGACCTCCGCGGGCGGGATCGCCGGGCCGCTGCTGGCTACCGACAGGACCGCGCGGCCGTCCCGCATGCCGGCGGTGAGGTCGACGGTGCCGCCGTGGATGTTGTGCTGCACGGCGTTGTCCAGGAGGTTGGCGACCAGGCGCTCGATCAGGTCCGGGTCGCCCAGCAGGTGCGCGGGGCTGATCGAGGTCTCGACGCGGAGGCCCTGGCGCTCGATCCCGGTGCTGACGGTGAGCAGGCCGGCCGCCGTCACCTCCGACAGGTTTACGGGCTCGCGGTGGCTGAGGCCTGCCTCGCTGCTGGCCAGGGTCAGGAGCGCCTCGAGGAGGCGTTCCTGCTGCTTGCCTGACTCGATGATCTCCCGGCCGGTCGAGCGCCACTGCGCGGCGGTTGCGCCGGTGTCGCGCAGCGCCACCTGCAGCAGGGTCCGGTCCAGCGTGAGCGGGGTACGCAGCTCATGCGAGGCGTTGACGGCGAAGTTCCGCTGCGCGGTGAACGATGCCTCCAGGCGTCCCAGCAGCTCGTTGAGAGTGCCGGCGAGCTCGGTGAACTCATCATCAGGCCCGGCCAGCGCGAGGCGCTCATGCAGGCTGGTGGCGGAAATCCGGCGGGCGGTCGCGGTGATGACGCGCAGCGGGCGCAGCACCCGCCCGGCCACCAGCCAGCCGAGCGCGACGGCGAGCGCGGCCATCACCGCCAGGGCGATCGCGGACTGGATGAGCAGCGCGTGCAAGTCGATCGAGTGCACCTGGTTCAGCGCCAGGGACTGAAGCCGCAGCAGCTTCCCGCACCCGGGGGGAACAGGAGACAAAGACGGCCCGGAGCGCCGGGGCCGCGGGACGCCTTTGCAGGCGATGTCGCGGAACCCCGGCCCGTAATGCTTATCCGATGCGATGACCGCGCCTGCCGTGGCGCGGTCGAAGAGCCAGGAGGTGACGGCGAGCAGGCCGGCGCCGGCAACCAGGAACAGGCAGCCGTAAAGCACCGTCAGGCGCAGCCGTGCCGTGCGGCGGGGCAGCCGGAGCCAGGAAGGCGGGGCGAGAAGCCCGCGAGCGGAACGCGTCATGGCCGTTTTCAGATCCGGTAGCCGCCGTCACGGACGGTCTCGATGACCGGCGGGTCACCCAGCCTGGCGCGCAGCCGCCCGATAGTGGTCTTGACCGTGGTGGTGAACAAGTCCGCGTTCTCATCCCACACCCGCTCCAGGAGCTCCTCCGCGGAGACCAGCGCCCCTTGCGCGGCGAGCAGGCACTCCAGCACGGCGAACTCCTTGGGGCTGAGCGCCAGGCGGCGCCCGGCCCGGACGGCGACCCGCCGGGCCGGGTCCAGGCACAGGTCACCGCAGGCCAGCGCCGGGGGCAGCGGGACGGCGGCACGGCGCGCCAGCGCCCGGATCCGGGCCACCAGTTCGGCGAAATCGAACGGCTTCGGCAGGTAATCATCCGCGCCCAGCCCCAGGCCCTCCACCCGGTCACCGATGGTGCTCGCGGCGGTGAGCATCAGCACCCGGCTCGGGCACTGGCCGGCGGCGAGGGCCTTGCACACTTCGTCGCCGTGCAGGCCGGGCAGGTCCCGGTCGAGCACGATCACGTCGTAACGGTTCAGCGCCACACGGCCGAGAGCTTCCCGCCCGTCGAGTACCACGTCGACGGCCATGCCCTCGCCGCGCAGTCCCGCCGCCACCGCCTCGGCGAGCCGTTCGTGATCCTCGACTACCAGCACTCTCATGGACTCTCCCGGGCCGGCCTGCGCCCAGCCTGCGCC
>OCZT010007228.1_pt1 | contig 10913 bp, 10 predicted proteins | sample 1539031 | NCBI WGS metagenome assembly OCZT01 (sample SAMEA3539308, study PRJEB22396) | soil metagenome | biome: tundra; feature: field; material: soil | place: USA | collected 2010-05 | depth 0.15 m
GTTTATCATTATCTTAACCAGTCAGCTCCCTCAAATGCATATACCGCACTAGACCGCACTATTTTTCTCGGTATTATATGGATTATCTATTTCAGCGTATCAAAGAGAGTCAAACAGACTTTTGTAAAATGAACTATCCAGTCCTAGGCTCTTATTTGAATTCGGGACGTAAACTGTAGGATATACGTGAAGAAAAATTCCTAGGAAACGGGCAGACTTAATACATGTTGCGTTTGGTTCTAGAATTTAGGTAGGTAAGTTGATGGTAATAGTTTTTTCTTTGTTCCCGCTAGTGACAACAAGACTTAGTGGTCCATGATATGTATTAGATATATCGTTGGATATACAGCCTATTAACGGGCTACTTTTTAAAATTGCCCCAGAAGGAATGTCACAGCCCCAATTATTATTTAAGGGAGTGTTGCCAATTAATCTAAAGACGTAAGCGCTCATATCTAAGGGATGGTTTGAGACATTACTGTACTGGTATGAGACTTTTAAAATGTTAGAGCTTTGGTATTGATTAAGGCTATTTTGATACCCGCTTCCACAACCCCAGGTTTTTATACAGGGGGGAGGTGCCGGTCCAGGATTTGGATAGGGGCTCAGCGTTACACTGGTTACTTTTAGGTTTAAGCTCCCAAATTTAAGAGTTTGGTTTTGCGTATAATTATATAATGTCCCAAACAGATGAGAACGGTCACGGCCCTTATAGGATTTGTAATCAAACCCAACCAGAACAACGGCTATAACGATTATTAATAGTAGGGCTAGACCAATAATTTTTAATACTTTGTGCGATTTCTTTTTGTCCGCCATGGTGATATTATAACCCACTTTTAATTAGGCATTTGATATCAGTTAAACTACCTATTCTTTGGGAAGTGAGTTCGGGATGTACACTGAGAGACCTACGTAAGGAAGGAAACCATCAATTCGTAAGTGAAAACCTCTTCATAAAATATTTCTCTAGATCTTTATCTGCAAAATATACATAGCAACCATTCATGCCTCTGGTCATGAGTACTTTATAGATATTTCGAACGAGCTTATTTAGTTCTTTGGGCTTGTCTTTCATCCCTTTTTTGCCAGTTATATCTTTGTATTTAGTATGGTCTGTAGAAAAAGTATTTGTTTCGCTATCAAAGTTCAGGTCATCACCGACGATTACTCCAACGTAGTCAAATTCTAGGCCTTGAGAAGTATGGATACATCCAACCTGATTTATACCCCGTTCATCAATTGCCCAAGTAGTGCCAACTTTACGCGAGTTCCACGGCATACTAAAATCAAACTCTGGGATTGAGACATCTTCAACTTCGCCATCTTGGTTCCCGTTTGAAGCCGAAGTCCATAGCCAAGCATATCCAGCTAGTACTCTAGCTGAGTAGTTCTGCTTAGCCTTTTTATTGATTGCATCTCGAAGATCATTCGGATTATCAAATATTTTAAAATCAAAACTTTTTTTGTCCCAACCGTTGTAGTTAGCCGTTTCTTTTAGCTGTAAAACATCATCAATCCAATTGATATATCCTTCAGCACCAGCACAGCGGAACTGGGCTGTCAGTTCTATCTCGTAGATTTTGGCGCCTAAATCCTCTGCAACTCGCTTGAGCTCTTTTATAGTGCCTATGTCATCAGGGCGCACTGCCTGATCATCATCGATAAAGAATATGGACGTTTTAGCAGCTTTAATAACATCCTCTACTTGATTAACGCCTTTATACATAAATGCACCTTAGCTGAATCTTGACCTTTTGCTTTATTATCTGAGCTTTTTTCCGATGAGTTTTTGCCTGACTTGGGTTGATTAAACAACTTATCCATATAAGCCTCAACTTCTTTCTTCGGCGTCCCGTACTGCTTTTGACTATAGGCAATAACTTCCTGTCGTATATCATCCGAGGCTTCAACCTCCAATGGAACCGTTACGCCGGAAAAAGCATCCTCACTCTCATCAGCAGTAGTCTTCATATAGAAATGATATGGTGCTAGATTTACGATATCACCACGCTCTACTACTGGCTTCATAAACGGCAAGGTAAAGGCTTCGTCATCAGGACTACTTTTCAGCGCAATGATAGTGTGGGCATTGCCAGCCATGACCTTTAGTATGTTTTTATCTTCTATCTGGGCAATATTCTGGTGCGAAACAATCAGGGACACCCGGAACTTACGGCCTTCACTTGTAATCTCTGCAAAACGCGGGGTGGCGAAGTTCTGGAACTCATCTACGTAGAGGAAAAAGTCACGTCTTTGTTTTTCTGGAATCTTAGTTCTCTGATAGGCTGCCATCCAAATAAATGAAGTTATTATCGTACCAAAGAATGTACTTTGGTCTTCACCAATATCACCCTTAGATAGATTAACCAGCAATATTTTACCCTCATTCATAATGTCGGCGATACGCAGAGTGCTTTTTTCTTGCATTAGGATATGTCTCGACATCTTAGTAGTAATAAAATGGCCTAGGCGGTTCGTTAGTGGCTGAGTGACGTTAGCTAGCTGCATACCACCCATTAGAGCAAATTCTTTCTGCCAGAATTGCTTAAGCACTGGGTCTTTTAGTGTTTTGGCTACAGTTCTCTGGTACAGCCTATCAGTTAGTAATCGCTGGATGGTATATAAACTGGGATTTGGTGTCTGTAGAGCTGTCAGAGTGGTACTTCTCAGTACATGTTCCATACGTGGCCCCCAGAGCTTTTCATCGGCTAGCTTAGCAAAAACTGATAGTACATTACTGGTGATCCACTGCTCTTTATCTTCATCATCGTCAAAGTCTAGGCCTGGATCGAGGATATTAAGGCCAATTGGAAAGTTACGATCCGATGGATCAAATACCACTACGTCCTTCCTGCGATGTTCTGGCACAATAGCTAACAGCTCCTGAAACATATCACCGTGGGGGTCGAGTACGGCCAAGCCTTTACCGCTGGCCATATCTTGGTAAATAGAGTTAGTAAGCAAGGTAGTTTTTCCAGTACCGGTTTTACCAATGACGTAGGTATGCATACGGCGTTGTTCTAGGGTTAAGCCAATAGGCGTAGATGTACCGTGGTAAATATTAGTCCCAAGCAAAATATCTAACTTCGTATTGTTCTTTAGAGACACAGGTGCGGGTAGAGTTTTAGATAGAGACCTAACGACGTTTTCGGTTTTACCACCCATTGAGTGTGGAAAATGATACAAGGACGCTATTTCAGCAAGCGAAAAAATATTCTTATACTTTGAACCAGTTCTATCAACCGCAAGAGAAGCGTCACTAACAATGCGCTTATTAAAGTCTTGGTAACCAGAAACTGAGTAAATCTTAACGGCAGATTCAAAAGTATCTATCTTATCCTTAGTCTCGGATTTATTAAAGTTACTGAGTATTAATCTAACTGTAACTTCATATTGTGATTGAGATATTTTTGAATTAATTGAGTCTATGAGCTCTGTTTCGAAAGTAGTCAATTGTCTTGCTGGCTTAACATGGCTGTTTATTAGACTTGTATTCTCAATAGAACGCAGTTGCTTGTAGTTTGAATAATGAGATGGTCCATGGATACTGTCAGTGATAAACCCAGTAATTCCAAGTAGTGACGTAGATATTAGGTTCATTACTTTAGTCGTCCGAAGAGAACTCTTTTTAACTAGAATTGATGATAGTTCCTCATTGTGGAGAATCCGTTTTCGTAACTCGGGTATATCTTTAACGATTTTAGGTTTTATCATTAGTTGGTAGGTTAATCGTTGGTCTCCTTCAAGTTGGGTCATAGAACCAGTTATGTAACTAATTGGGTCGAAATCCGGGTTGGTGTCAAAGTTATGTAGTGGATAGGCAAAGTGTCGAGTTTGATAAAAGTCATAAACAACATTGTTCTGATAACCTAAGTATTCCTTAACCTCCTTAACTTTAGCTTCTGGTAAATAAGCATGCATCAAGTTTTTAATAACTATCGATTGAGTCGATGCCACTCTTGCCATAAACAAAATTCCAGATTGCTTTGTCGAAGTTATCTCTAACGAGAGCCCACAGTTCTTTAAATTGTGTATGGCAGATATTAATTGAGATGTAGACGATAGTTTTCGATCTAAAAATGCTGGAGGGGTTAATTCGAAAATGGTGTAGCTCTTTAATCTCATGGTGTTTGGTCAATCTTTTGATGGATAAAGTTATAGGCTAAAGCCTGGGTTGTTTTAAGGGTCTTAGTATCAACAACATCGAAGCCAATAACGTTCATTTCAGACACAGTCCAAGCACCAGTAATAGGATCAACTTTTTCAACGAAGGCTACATGACCTAAGCCATTGTCTACATTAGATATCTGCATGATAGCGCCGTAGCTTGGGGTGTGATCGACTAGATAACCGTCTAGTTGGGCACGCTCAGCCCAAGTAGCAGCGTTACCCCAAGTATTGGGTATTGGTTCATTAATCTGTTTTCTTAGCAGAAACACCCAGTAAGTACAATTACCGAAATCATATCTATCAGTTAGATCAAGTGGGCCATTATATAAAGTAGCGGTTGTACTTAATGGGTTTGATCCGGCTAAAGCTACTACTGCCAACATTGGTAAAAAACAAATCGTAACAATAACCCCAAGCACGATCATAATTTCCATCTTTAATGAACTCGTGGTTTTCATGAATAGCGATGGATTCATAAGTGATACAGCTCTGCCGGGTTAGTGGTAATTAATGGATGTTCTTTATCACTAGCTACCACCTTAACTGCTACATGGTTTTGATCAGCAATAATCAGAGCTTCACCTTTATCGCAGGTAAGCAAAAAATTCTGTTCATACTCGCTTAGATTAAATTCAGAAACAACGTGTTTAATTGTGGTCGTGTCCTGTCGCATCAAAATGCGTAATGAGCTCTGCGAAGCTATGGCTCGACCATAATCATTTTTTAAGAAATCGTTGGCTTGTTGAGAAATAATCGATACACCGAGGTAATACTTCCGTGCTCTACGTACCAGTCCGGCTACAAAACGAGCACTTTCCTCATGTTGTAACAGCAACCAACCTTCATCAATAACTAGTAAGCGTTTTTCCAGACTGGCTTTAACCTGGTTGGCAACAAAGTTGGAGATGATCATCATCATAATTTGTCGCAGAGATTCAGGTAGGTCTTTAATGTCAAAGATAATTAAGCGGTTATCTAGTGCTACATTCGTTTGAGCATTAAATACGTCTGCTAACGAGCCGCTAATATACTTTTCCAGCCGCTCACACAGTTTTATTTGCCCAAGATTATGTAATTCTCGGTATAAGTCTTCTAAGAGTGGCGTTCGTTTTTTGGACGCCTTATACATTTTAAGTATTGCTTTATCTACAGCCGCCTTCTCCCGAGGTGACAAACCTTCGACCATCAATGAAATTATTTCAGTAAGATCCTGCGTATGCTCAGACAAATCCTCACGGGTATGGTTAGTAGTTGCTATGTCAAAAGGATTAATTTTTTCTTTGGATTTAGCAGAAAGTTTTACGTAAGTACCATTAACGGATTCACTAAGTCGCTTGTATTCCCGTTCTGGATCAATAACGATTACGCGCACACCCTGCATTAGCTGTCTTAGTATTTCAACTTTAGTGGCATAACTTTTACCACTACCACTTTGCGCAAAAACAATACTATTGGCGTTATTAAGACTAAACCGATCAAGAATAACTAATGAGTTATTCGACTTATTAACACCATATAAAATTCCTGATTCTTGTACTAGTTCGGACGACATAAATGGAAAGGTTAACGCCGCTGAACTGCTGTCCAGGTTTCGTTTCTGATTTAATATATCCTGACTGCGAGGTAAGATCGACTGAAGTCCTTCCAGCTGTTGGTAACGAGCAATTTTGGTATAAAACATCCGCGCCGATAATACTGTTTCTAGTAACTTGGTGGTCTTATCCAAGTCGGGTAGGGAATCAGCTGAAATAGTTATATAGATAGATACTTGAAATAGTTTTTCTTGCCCACGCTGAATCTTATTCCGAAGAGTCTGTGCCGATTCTAACGGATCGGTAATCTCAGGCCCAACAATTTTACCAGCTCGTACCATAGCTCGCTTAGTTGACTCAAGTTCAGTAATTTTACGATGCAGTTTTGGCAATGCTTGATGAGCATCAACCTGACTCAAATGGTATGAGACATCGGCGTTATGGTTAAAGTTAATTAGACTATTCAACCACCCGGAACTAGCGATAAACGGATAACCAGAAATAAAGAGCGTGCGAATATATTTGTCATCGATAATTAGGTAACTAGGACGTTCCTCGAGACCGGCATAAGAGAGGATATCTACCTCATCCTGCTCACCGTAGCTCAGCGCCAATTCTTTTGGACGACTAGTTCTACGTTGTTTCCACTGATCAAGTTTGATTTTAGGATTCGTAAGCAATCGGGTACCTCCTTTATAAGTAAGATCTCTTAAGTAACTCAAACGTTTGATTAGTTAGTGGCTGGCGTTTAGCCTGACCAGGATTATAAAAACTATAGAATAACTCCAGTATTTCGAGACTTGATAATTCACGGCTCTGCATACCAAGCCGCGCCAGACCTTTAGAGACAATGTCACTAGATAACGCTAACTGCTCTTTAACAAGTTCAAAATCCTGTTCCGATTCATCGTAGGGTAGAACAACATAGAAGTGTCGAGATAAAATCTTATTTGTCGTAACAAGACTACTTACAAATTCGCTGTAGTTGCTTATTTGTGTCTTATAGACTACTTCTGACTCACTACTTAACCTGACTTCAAAGTCACCCAGATATTTATCCATATCCATTTCACGGATCCGAATTAATATCTGTATAGAACAGGGAAGGGCGTTCAAAAAACTTTGATAGGTTTCAATCAATGCATCTTGCTCAGCTTCACTTTTAAGATCAAAATTAACCGCTGATACTTGTAATATCTTTCGGTACTGACCACCAGGTAAAAGTAGTATCCCGTCGCGTGCACCTTTAATATCTATCTGGCGCCGAGATGAACGCTTCTTATTTGACTTCTGTAATGTGAACACGCAAATCTCCTTTTCGATTAGTCATAAAGTGTAACTTGGCTCTAGGATCGGCCATGATCTTTTCCAAATGAAGTTTTTCGAGTGTCGTAATGGTATTTGTAAATATAGCCGGGGATTCAACTACTTGATTGTCTTCGAAATCATCTAAGGCAGGGGCTTGCTTATTAGGTATATCGCGTAAGTAAAGATCATTTTTATTGAATATGTAGTATCTAGGACGAATAACGTAGCGCATAACTACAATCGCCCAAAACAGTAATATTTTTCCTTTCACTCGTATTGCCGATAGTCCAAACACAATAAGTATTAGAAAACTGATAACACATTTAATGATTGTTAGATGTAAGGTTGGCGGGATTACCAGATAAATAGCGCTACCAATAAACAGTGGGGTGATAAGCAGTAATAATTGTGAAAGGGTTAAGTTACCAGCTATCTTATCCTCAACCGTTGTGACTTGTGCTGGAACATTAGTTGTTTTCATTCTTATGTTTTCACTAGTTTTAATTTAGTAACGTTATTCACACTAGTCATAAACTGACCACCAAGTTTACGCATAGCTTTTGGAGCTATGCTGACGTAAGACAGTTGCATAAGCACACCTTGTGTCTTTATTAATGCAGTGATTGTTGCCAGTCCTACTACTGCGGACATAATTGGATCGAGCGTGTTATTAGGACTAGTCTTTAACATGCCGCCAAAAATAGAAGCTGCTAAGAGCAAGATAACAACGTGCACAAACAATACAAATATAGTTGCTACGTAAGTCTTAATAGCAGCTAAGGCAAAGTCCTTAAAGCCAGGAACTAACCATAAAAGTACAACAAGTGGAGATAATATGGCGCCTAAATAAAGTGTAACTAGACGTGTCACGTAGTAGATAAGCAGTATTACTGTTAGCACCAAGAATGCCACCATAATAAGCAGAGCTACAAGTCCTAATCCACCGGCTTGTGTAGCTACCGCCGACAGCGCAACCCAGACTGCGCCTATAGGGAAAACTGCGTAGAGGGCGTTAATTATACCGTTAGATAGACCAATTACTCCATCGATTACAAAGATTGAAGTGTTCATGAAAAAGAACGTTACCGCTAGCTGGGGTAACAAGTGTTTAAACTCTATTTCATCTAAACCTAAAGTGGCGGCACTCATTATATGAAAGCCGAGTAATACAACAACTAGCACAAATAGAGCATCGGCAATGCCAACAATGGCTAGCCATAAATCAAAGACACTAGAATTGGCAGCCATCAGTGGTGTACCACGCGTAAAGTAGCCCAGTGCATTAATGAACGGTGTGGCTGCCGACTCGACAATATTTCTAAATAGTCCGACAATAGCATCAACCAAGACATTAATTAGACCACCTGAAGCCGGAGTTGACTGGATAGCGGCTAGCGTTGGTAACCTCTCTAAGCCCGCTCCACCAGAGCTTTGGTAAGCATGACTAAGTATTCCAGTCAGTACACCAGCACCTATTACAATAATTAGACCAATAAGGGCGTTACGAATAACTTTTTTAGCGTGTTCCAGTTTTTCCGGTTTACCGGAACTAGTCATGTAATTAATGCCACCAGTGACTAAAAAGAATGTAGCAACCAGTGTTGCAAGACCGCCAAGTACAAGCACAATCGGAGCAACAAATGACTTCATGGCTACTCCTACGGCTGACACGTCAGCCATCTTGGTTAGTAAGATGACTGCGTGTCCGTTCACGATTAACTCCCGAAGGCGTTAGTTGCTAATGTGGTCACTATATTACTGAGAACAAAAGCCGCTATAGTAATAACCAGTCCGATAGCAGCATACATAATGGTGTGCTTGGCTTTCTGCAGATGTTCAGGATTACCGGAACTAGTCATGTAACTAATGCCCCCTATAACAAAAAAGCCGGTCGCTATGAGACCGGCTAGCCCTGCAATGGCTTGGATGAGACTTTTTATAAAATTATCCACACTACTGATGTCTGTTGTCGCAGCTAAAGCTGGACTGCTAAGAATAAAAGGTAGACCAAAAGCCACATATAGTGACATTAGTTTCGCTATATGCTGTCTCTTCATTAAGTCCCTCCTTAATTACTGGAAGAGTACCTAACGATTTGACTATTGTCAATAGTTATTATTTAATACATAAGCGCTATAGGCTGGTGGAGTTATCCAATAATTACTCCTACATCATTACGGTTAACCGCAAGCATTGTAAGCTTTCTAATTTAAAGCTACACTTACTAAAATGAATGAAGAAACAAAAATTGATAGCCCTGAATCATCGAAACTAAAATTACCAAAAACAATAGTTAATGCAGTACTTGTAAAGATACCTTTGCTCAAGAGACGTAAATGGCAAGTTATTTTAGGTTTAGTCCTCGTCATATTTTTATGTTGCATCGGCTTACTAGTTCACAATAGCGTTAATAATAGCACCCCAACGATTCGTATGAGTTGTAATACAGTGGGAGTAAAAATAGGTCTAGGTACTAACAAAAGTACTTTAGTTTGCACCAATACAAACGGCAAACTCACCTGGCAAGAAGAGGGCGGTTTGGTTACTAAATCGACAACTCTTCTCGGAGAGGCTTGTTCGCCAGCTGGTTCGAAAATTGGTGGTGGCCCGAATATTACATATATATGCACTCTGGTGAAAGGGAAACTAATTTGGCAGCGCGAGGTCGGCGGTGCGGATCTAGGTAATGCCAACTCACTTAATCCGGTTACTAAAGGCAAATATTTGAGTAATGGACAATGCTCTGGTAGCGGCAGCGCCCAATTAACCCACGCCCCAATGAACATACAAGACATCAGCGATATCCAGCCAATGGGCTTAATGTCAGGCCCTCATGTTACGCCGGTTGACCACGAATATTACTTCGGTGCCGATCAGAATGCTCCAGTAAATACATATCCGGTATATGCTGATACTGATGGAACAATCGTAGCTGTTGGATTTACTAATGACGGTACGAAAGACGCTTGGTGGGTGACGATTGCTTACAGCTGTACATTCGGCAGTAACTACAACCTTATAACCAGTATTACTCCTGCCATTAAGGCTGCTCTGCCACAAGGTTGGGGACCAAATAGTATGGGTAATGTGCATATACCTATCAAATCTGGCGAGTTGATTGGGTATGTCGGTCATCAACCTCTAGATTTCCAGGTATGGAATACACAAACAACTCTTAAGGGCTTCTTGCACCCAATTGCCTATAATAACGCTGAGCCTTGGAAGGTTAACATCGTTCGGCCACTGGACTACTTTACAGCTAGTGTAAAGAGCCAAATACTGCCACTTTACATAAGAACGGTAGCTCCACTGGATGGCAAAATAGATAATGACGTTATAAATGAAGCTGTTGGAAACTGGTTTAAAGTTGGTTCAAATGGTTACGCGGGAACGCCGGGTGGTAATAATGCAGGAATATACTCTTATTCGTCAAGCCACTTAGCGCTTGCTTATGACTACATAAATCCGGGTTCAGAAGTATTCTCAATCGGTGATTACCAAGGTCAGCCTATGCAGTTTTCAGCGATAGGTAATCCTGATTGGACCAAGATAAAGAATGGTTCAGGAATAGCTAAAGTCCAGCTTGGGCGTATTACTCACTTGACGGCAAATGGCGTCTTATGGGAGGATCAGTTCGCAAAAGGCATAAGCTTCATATCGAGTGATCCTCAAGCAACTGCCCTCATTGAAGTAACTGGTCCTGAAGAAATGAAGGTGGAAGTTTTCCCAGGTAAAACACCGGCTCAAGTTTCGAGCTTTGATAGTAGTGCCGTAAGCTACGACCGCGGTCAAAATGCTCACATGATTCAATCAACAAGTGCTACTAACTAATGATAACGGACGGCGCCTTACCTGCCCATATGTTGGAGCTGTAGTCCAGGATGAGGTGATGATGTAGGG